>OGFR01000126.1_pt1 | contig 81983 bp, 72 predicted proteins | sample 1571001 | NCBI WGS metagenome assembly OGFR01 (sample SAMEA2582064, study PRJEB24529) | metagenome | biome: Human gut stool | place: China | collected 2011 | reverse complement strand
CAGCAACGGATTTTGCCGATGCTTCGCATTCCAAATCGGCAAAATCTGCTGCCACGGCTGTATCATACGGCATTTTCAGTTCAGAAAATGCCTACCCGTGTACAGTAACCTGCTTCTTAGCTTCTGGCAGCTGTACCTGCCTTGATCGTATAGGTAATCTTAAACAGATTGGCAGCTCCGTTCGCCCAGTCTGCCTCGAAGGTGCCAACCTTGCCGCCGGAGAAGGTAATGCCAAGCCTGTTGTTTGAGCCGGTTTCGATTACCCAGTCACTTTCATCAAACACTTGCGGTCGTGCTCCAGTTTTTCCTTGCAACTGAACCAAATTACTGCCATTTTCAGGCTGCATCTGAAGTCTGATCTTTTTACCACTCACCTCATCTTCATTCGTAACAAATTCGTACCCCTCCGCAATATCACTGACCTTAATCTCGCTCACATGAATCGGCACCACGCTGTTGTTCGTGATCCCGTAGCCCTCCGGCGTGATAAATTCTCCGGTGCTGAGCACGGCAAACGTAATACTGAGTGGAACCGTTGCGGAAAGCTGTGATACATCTTTGGTATACACCACCTTTACCTGCGTGGAGGCTGTTCCTGCTTCAAATAAATTGCTGCTCGCCGTGTCGACGGCCTGTCCCTGCTGTGCCTCCCCTGCTGCAAATGCAGTCATGCTCATGCTTGCCGCCAGGGCCAGGGCCGGAATCACCATTTTCATCTTCTTCATACTCTTTCTCCTTTGATTTGTTTTTATAGACAATTTACGGGTTACCCTCTTAAGAACCGGCCACAATCGTAATTTGGGCTGCTGCCTGACCGGCCTGCAATAAATTTTCCATATCATAAGCCGTAAACAGGGCCGTAGCGGAATACGTTCCTGCCGACAGCGTGCGATTCAGTTTTACATACTCGATATACTGTCCCGGCGCGATACCGGCAGACTCATAAATCGGCTCCCTCTCCCCATCCAGCGTGATCGCTACCTTCATATGATGATGATTTGCGGCTATGTTTTCAATCCGCGCCATGGCATCAGCTCCATTCTTATCAACCGTCACAACCGACGCAATGGAAATATTAAACATGCCTTCCTCGACCACCTTATTCAGTTCCTCCTGGATTTCTTTCTCAGAGCGCCCCGGCAGGGTTCCGGTCCGGGCAGACGGATCAAAAAACTCATGAACCGGTTCCGCCCTGCAGCTGTGCAAAAGCCAGATCAGGACGAGAAGAAGCAGCACTGCCAGAATGCCACAGATCCACTTCCTTCGATTTCCGCTTTCCTTATTATTTTTCTTATCAAGTCCTTTGTCCTCTGATTTGAATTGCTTCATATGCATTCCTTTCTAATCATAAATTTATCACGATGTTTCCAGACTCCTGACCGTATAGGTTACGATCGCAACCACAGCCTCTTCCCTGGCTTCAAATGTTCCCGCCAGGCAGTTTCCGCCAAGCTCCAGCTCCCAGCTCAGCTCCAGTTCTTCTCCCGGCTCCAGAAGCAGCTGCTCCGCCTCGAGATTCCATGTCATACCGGCTTCACCGGCTGCTGTCTGTTCCTGCCCAAAGACACAGGAGATGTCATTCCCCAGCGTCAACCGCAGACTAGGCTTTTTTCCCTCCCATTCCGTAAAAATATCGTCCGCATCCTTACTCCCCGCTGTCTGCCAGGCAAACGTGACCGAGGTCAGTAAAACCGTGCTCTCTCCGTGATTTTCCAGACTTCCGCTGACTGCTGTGCAGCTCCCGTCCGGCTCAATCACGAACAGCATCTGCGTTGGCACTACCACGGAGATCTGTGGCGCACAGAGTGCGGGCTGATATTCTGCGTTGCTCACCGAAGCTATGGGAGACAAGTCATCCAGAAGCGGTTCTTCCGTCAGATCCCGTTCCGGTTCCTCTGATGCTTCCTCCCGCGGTTCCGTGAGCTTTTCCGCATCTGACACCGTAGCGGTTTCAACGATTGTTCTGTCGGCAGATGCATTTCCTGCCGTAGCAATTTCCACCCCCGTCCTCCTGTCCGTTTCCAGGGAAGCCGAGGCAAACGCCATAACGGCAGACATTTGCAAAATACACGCCAGCGCAGGCACCAACAGGAAAATCCACGCCGTTTTCCGGATGCCGGCATACACAATGTGCAATCCATTCCCCCCTTTTTGCTGCAGTTACCTTCCATCATTCACTTTATAAATTGGGAAATACTGAACCAGGCATGATGCTCAGCACACAGCCTGTCCGTTTGAAATAAAAGATCCGCCAAGATATTGCGGTTACATGAGATTACAGGATTGTTAAGAATATAAATCCCGATAAACTTACGTTTATTATACTTGCCTCAATAAAGAATGGCAAGCTTCCAGCCTGCAAAAATCTGCCCAAAATCCATAAGATCATGACAGAACAGGATGAAAAAGCAGGAAAAGCGCAAGCTCTTCAACGGCTTGCGCTTTCCATCTTACTTCAGATTATTTTGTAATGTACCGATCAGTTCCTCAAGAACGATTGGCTTGGATAAAAATCCATCCATGCCGCATTCCAATGCCTGCTTTCTGTCTTCATCAAATGCATTGGCCGTCATGGCAAGGATCGTAATTCCCGCCAGTGCCGGGTCATCGAGCGCACGGATCTGCTTCGTGGCCTCATATCCGTTCATGACAGGCATCTGAACATCCATAAGCACCAGATCATAATCGCCCGGTGCTGCATGCTTTACCTTCTCCACAGCCTCTGCTCCGTTTTCTGCCGTATCAATCCGGAATCCATATTGCTTCAGAAGCTCCACAGCAATTTCACGGTTCAGTTCGTTGTCTTCCACAAGCAGGATACGTCTGTCTCTGAAATCTGAGCCTGCTGCCGGAAGAACAGGATTCTCTGTTTTCTCCTGCTTCTGACCGATCGCTGTCATCAGCGTCTCTCGGATATCTGACATAAACAGCGGTTTCGCACAGAATGCCGTTACCCCTGCAGCTCTGGCTTCTACTTCGATATCCGACCAGTCATAGGCAGTCAGGATAATGATCGGCGTATCATCACCCAGACTGCGGATCTGGCGGGTGACCTCAATGCCATTCATATCCGGCAGGCGCCAGTCGATGATATAGGCATGGAATGCATCGCCCAGTTCCATGGACTGGCGTGCACGGAGAACTGCCTCTTTGCCGGAAAGTGTCCATTCCGAACGCATCCCGACCTTGGCAAGCATCTTTGTCACACTGTCGCAGGTATTAAAATCATCGTCTATCACCAAAGCCTTAAGACCTTCCAGCTCTGCGATCCGCTCTGTGCGGCGCTGCTCCGGCTGAATCCGCAATGCCAGGCGGACAATCACCTCCGTACCCTTTCCCTGCTCCGTCTGAACCTCAATGGTTCCACCCATCATATTCACAATATTCTTGGTGATAGCCATACCAAGTCCTGTGCCCTGGATCCTGCTGACCGTGGAGGTGCGTTCCCGCTCAAACGGCGAAAACAGCTTCTGGGCAAATTCCTGGCTCATGCCGATTCCGTTATCCTTGACCCGGATCTCATACAGCGCACTGTCCTTCTGTGTCCCCGGGAACTGCTTGAGCCGGACAGAAACGGTTCCTCCTGCCGGGGTAAACTTGATCGCATTGGACAAAAGATTCAGCAGCACCTGGTTCAGCCGCGTTTTATCACAATAGACATCCTCGTTCGCAACATCCACGGCATCCATATAAAGGTCCAGCTGCTTTGCATAGATCTGGCCGCTGATGATCGTCTTCAGATCATGAAGGACATCTGACAGACTGACCTCCGTTTCTTCCAGATGGATCTTTCCACTCTCAATACGGCTCATATCCAATACATCATTGATCAGCGAGAGCAGATGGTTGCTGGATGAAAGGATCTTGCCCAGATAATCCCGGACTCTTTCCTGATTATCTATGTTGCTTACAGCCAGTGTCGTAAAACCAATGATCGCATTCATCGGTGTCCGGATATCGTGAGACATGTTGGAAAGGAACGTGCTCTTTGCCCGGTTGGCGGTCTCAGCAGCACGGACTGCCTCAGCAAGGGCCTGATTCATTTTCTTGTCAGAGGTACGGTCCGACATGACCAGGATATATTTCTTCATTCCGTTTACATCACTGCCCATTGCGACAATATGAAACCAGTGCCGCTCCCCTGTTTTCTGATGAATACACTCAAAATCCCATTCCCTCTGTTCCTGTGTCAGGATATCCTTCAGATAATTCTTCTTCGGATCTTCCGGATTCCCGGAATGCAGCTCTCCCAAAACACAGATATCCTTCTGGATCTGCTCTACGGTAATGCCCAGCAGTCTTTCCACATTCGGGCTTACATAATCGGCCTTATACGTTTTCGCATCCAGCATCAGGGACACATCATCCACATTCATCGACAGCTTTTGAAACAGCTCATCCCGGTACAGGATCTCCGTATCCTTTCGCTTCAGGCTTCTCCTGCTTTTCTGAACGATCAGTCCGATCAGGAGGGCAGCGATACCGCACACGACCGCTCCCACAAGGAGCATCGTACTAAGCTGCAGATTGTTCATGCTGGCATTGACGATATCGGCCCGGACCAGACCCAGAAATATCCAGTCCTGAAGCTTCGATTTTTCATAAACCAGATAGTAATCCATTCCATCCAGATTTACAAGCATCGCATCGGTACGTCCCACTTTCCATTGCTCCACAAGGTCAAGGATCTCTTGTTCGGATATATCAGAATGCTCTCTCAGAAGGCCAAAGAAATTATAAACTGCTCCCCATGATTCCAGAGAATGATCGATCACAACACGGCCATCCGGATGAACCACATAACTCTTTGCGTATCCGTGAAAGGCAGAAATATCCAGTACACTTACGATATCCGAGTTTTCATATGCAATGGCAATGGCATCATATTCAAAGCCCTGATAGCTTCCATGCGCCTGCGGGCTGGCAAAAATAAGCAGCTGGGATTTTCCGGGAACTACTGCATTTGTTATGATATCCTTTCCCTGCCGGATCTCATCCTCCAGATTTTCCTGCACGCCAAGATACCCGGTTTCCCCTGTTACCATCTTATAGTTGCCGTCAGCCGAAAGAAAATAGAAATACAAAAAGCCTGCCTCATTCTGCGCTTTCTCCACATAATCACGAATTTTGCTTTCACTTGAGGTGGTCTGCAGATACTCACTCCACATATGAAGATAAGTCAGGTTCTTATTTGTCAGCTCACTTAGCACATTATTCGACTGATGGAAAACCTCAGTCAAATGAGAAACACTTTCCTCATAAACCGTTTTCGATACAAACTCAAAATACCGGGAAACAGTCAGAGCGATCCCAAGTAAAACGGCAAGAAATACCGCTATCTCGAGTCGTTTTCTCATAAAAAATTTCACTCTGTTCGTATTGCGATTCTCAATATCCATTCTTCTCACCTCAGAGTCATGTAATCTTCAGGCTCTGCAAGAATCGCATTACCATCCAGAATATAGCCTGTCCAGGTATCTTTCACCGTACTGTTCGCTCTGTCAAATACTATCGTTTCATCTGCAGGATAAGCCTCCATATGCTGTGGTATGGCCAGACAGGTTACCGTAAACGTATCATCATCCCGAACTGCTTTTCCATTCTTTGTAACTTTCTCCAGTGTATAACCATCCGCCGTTTCCCTGATCTCCACAGAAATACCGCTGACCACAGGCAGAGAACCGCGGTTAAAGGGAAGGAGTCCGCCCGGCCAGCCTTCCACAAAGCTTCTGACCGTTTCTTTCAATTTGGCCCCGCTCAGCTCGCAGTTGTAAGCCGAAAGTCCGTTTGGCATGATCATGCCGCGTGCCATTTTTTCCGTATATCCTGCCTTCCGCACATTCCCCGTAAAGCTGTTTGCTGTCGCGATCAGCACATCCGTACCATAAATGCCGCGCAGAGTGTTTGCCATAACAGAATATGCCGCATTGCCCCCACTGGCATGAAAACGGTCGGAATATGCCTTCTGTGAATCCAGCACAACCGGTTCAGAAGCAGTATTCTCCTCGAGAAGCTGGGTATGGAAGGACTGATAAGCCTGTCCGGCATCGTATTCTCCGGAGATCATCTTAGAAACCACATCTCTGGAAACAGAGAAAAAGTCATTTGACGCAATCCGGATATACATATGGTTCTCTTCAATCACAGATTTCACATCCTTCAGATATTCCGTCAGCTGGTTATCCACATCCTGACTGTAGCTTAGCAGATCCTGGCCCTCATAAATGATCCGATTCTGCGCATCCGCCGAAAGCATCACATTCAGTACCTTCATTGCTTTCTGCCGGCGCGTTTCATCCTGCGTCAGGTCACGGTTTAATGCCACCTGGAAATATGGCGTAGTCATCAGCCACTTTTCGCCGTTCTGCTCAAAGAATGGCAGAAATATTGTATCAATGCCCTGATCCTGAAAAATTTTTACACCGGCAGAGCTGCCGAAATACATGGCCAGCTTACCGCTTTTGTACAGCTCAGTCACAGCATCATAATTCAGATTCAGATCCTCCCGGCTCAGCCCTGTATCCCGGATAAATTGCTCCATCCGCTCAAAGGCCTTCGGCCAGACGGTACTGTCCAGACCCTCTTTTGTGCTGTTACCCGGATCACTGTAGGCGGTACGCCATCTGCGTCCGGTTGCAGTCGAAAGCTCTGCCGCAGACAGGCCCTGCAAGGTTTCCATACAGGTATAATCATAATAATAGTCTGCGGTAAACCCTCGGATCCCCACCTTGTCAAATGCCTGACAGGCAGAAACAAAGCTTTCGTAATCGGTTGGCAGCGGAATCTTATATTTTTCAAACAGATCTCTGTTCACCACGAAGCCATGTACATCTGCGCACACCGGAAGCCAGTTTACACTGCCATCCTGATTCATAAAGCTGTGGATGTATGTATTATAGACAGCACCGGCCTCATTGGTGGTGGAAAGATCCATCAGACTGTCCTTTAGCGGACTGGCGTCATGCAGAGAAAACCGGCAGCAGGTTATAATATCCGGCAATCCACCGTTTTCATTCAGAAATCTGTAGAAATCCAGATCGTTATTGCCCACTACAAATTCAATATTGATGTCCGGAAGCTGCTCCTGAATGTATGGTGCATATGTTTCATACAGCTTTGTGGACCACAAATACACGGTGATCGTTTCCGCATCTTCTTTTTCCGCGCTCTTCCCACGGCAGCCTGACAAAAGTGACAGGACTGCAGCCATCACCCAAAATACAGCTAAAACTCTATTCCACTTTTTCTTTTTCATTACAGCTCCCCTTAAAATCATTTCCAACTAATTTACAGATCACCTTTACCAGCAATTTTACATCAATCGGTTTGGCAATGTGTTCATCCATTCCTGCTTTCTTTGCTCTGAGCCTGTCCTCCGTAAACGCGTTTGCCGTCATTGCGATGATCGGAACCACCTTTGCGTCCTCTCTGTCCAGAGAACGGATCCTTTCTGCCGCTTCATAACCATTCATGACCGGCATCATGATATCCATCAAAATGACATCAAATTCGTGCGGCCTGCTGTTTTCAAATATCTCAGCCGCCTGCTGGCCATTCCATGCTTTACACACACAGGCCCCTTCATTCTGAAGCATAAATTCCGCAATTTCCATGTTCAGCGCATTGTCTTCTGCCAGAAGGATCTTCAGACCTTTGATGGATCTTTCTGTTGCAGCCTTCTGTTCTTCACGCTTTTCAGTATCCGGATCTGTTTGAAACGGGATACGGAACACAAAGGTCGTACCTTCTCCCAGCTCACTTTCAAACGTAATCGTTCCGCCCATTTTTTCGATCAGCTTTTTTGTGATGGACATTCCAAGTCCGGTTCCGGAAAATTTTGTCCGGCTTCCGGCATGCTCCTGCGCAAACGGTTCAAAAAGACGTTTCTGAAACGCTTCTGTCATACCAATCCCTGTATCCCGGCAGACAAATTCCATGGTCACCATTCCTGTCTGTTCTGATGCGATTTCCATGCAGCTGATATAGATACATCCGTTTTCTCTGTTATATTTCACCGCATTTGTCAGGATATTCATCAGGATCCTCTTCACATATCCCGGACTTCCGATGAGATTCCAGTGTATCACTTCTTTTTTCTCCCACACGATCCGGATATTCCGTTTTGCGGCTATCTGTTCGATCACAACCAGGAGTTCGTCAAAAATACTGGCCAGCTGAAATGGGATTTCTTCCAGAACCACTTCATCCGATTCCAGCTTGCTCATATCCAGGACTTCGTTTACCAGCTCCAGCAACAGATTTGATGCCTCTTTGATCTTTGTACGGCATTCCCTCTGCTTGTCCATATCGTCTGCATAATGGTCTGCCACATCGAGCATGCCGCAGATTCCGTTGATCGGTGTCCGGATATCATGGCTCATCCTCTGGAGAAACTCGGTTTTTGCCTCATTGGCTGCATCTGCCATTTTTGCTGCCCTCAGAAGCTCTGCTTTATATTTTTCGTCCTTTTCCTGCTCCTGTTTCCGGTGTGCCTGATTGGTTCTGTATATCCAGAACCAGAAGACACTGAATATCAGAAAATAAAAGAAAACAACCGCTGTTACACTAAGCGGCAGGTCATGAAAGACCTCCGTATCCGGAAGATACGCATAAATGTAATAATCCCGCTGCTTCAGCATGATCCCGTAACATCCGATCCCTCCATGCTTCAGATGAAATATGTGCCGGCTGTCTGTATTCTGTTTCATTGCCTGCACAATCTCGTTGCCGGCGGTATCCTGTCCAAGCAGACTCTCATCGTTGCTGGCAATGACGCTTCCCTTGTCTGCCACAATGATGGTACCGTCCTTCCGGGTACTATAGCCATTTAAAAGGCTCTGTATCGTCAGCGTATAGTTTCTGACAAATTCCGGAGATGTGTAATAATAGATTGCAACGATGCCCGGTGCATCTTTTCTGGCGCAGGCTGCAATATCGATACGTGACCCGTCTGCTCTGGCTATCCGCTCCGAATAGCTTCGTTCTTCATATCCGGCAAAATCCATGATAATGTCTTTTTGCAGATAATCCGTGATCTCATCAGTCAGAGACTCATTCGCGCTGTATTCACAGACTGTCCTTCCCTCTGTATCCAGGATAAGGATCCCGTCCACCCAGAGCGTCTGCAGATTCTCTTTCAAAAATTCCCGGCTCAGCTGACCGCCGTTTTCTGTTTCCATATCAATATTGGTACTCATCTGTCTGGCACTTTCAATCGCACGGAGAAGGCTTTTGGATTCCGAAGATTCATTATAATGGGTGTAGGTTGAGCACTGCACCTTAACGTAGTTTACAATCTCCACCATCCGTCTCTCTGCCTCTGCCTTTTCCACATGAAAAAAATAAAACAGAGCTGCGGCGGCCACACAGATTCCAAGAAGAGCACCGACTATCTGGATCCGTTTTTCTTTTTTCTTACGCTTAATCTCCAAGATCATCTACCTCCAGATACTTTTCCGGATCATCCAGATATTTTCCGATGATTTTCAGGGATGTGCCATCCCGGCGCATTTCTTCCAGTGTCTGGTTCATCTGCTCGCAGATTCCTCTGTCATCAGCTTTTGCAAAAGCAACTCCTATCCCCACAACCATCAAAGGTTCTTCCAGGACACGAAAATCTGTATCATAATCCTTCTTATACTGAACGATGGATTCCTCATGTGCAGCCACTGCATCTACATATCCTTTCCCAAGAAATGTATAGATCAGCTCTCTGTGTCCGAGACTGATCAGATTTCCCAGTTTCGGGATCCTCTCATCTGTCCGGTTCAAAAAAATGCCTTCCGGCTTGGTTGTAGACTGAACTGCAAGATTCTTTCCCTCCAGGTCACTCAGTTTATAAATGTCACTGCTCGCATTTACAGCAACCACCTGACGGCTTGCTATGTACGGTCCGGCCCAGCGGTAATCGTCAAGACGTCCCTCCATGGAAAAGCAGCCCATAATACAGTCAATCTCCCCGCTCTCCACCAGTTCCTTTTTCTGTTCCCAGTTGATCTGGACAACCTTCACCTGATACCCCATTCTTTGGAAGGCTTCGGTCGCCAGCTCTACATCGATTCCTGTCGGAATACCATCTTCATTCAGATAGTTGTATGGCGGATAGCTGTCGCTGCCGAGCGTGATGACAGGCCTTTTTGTTTCCTGCTTACTGGCAGCTGCATTTCTGCACCCTGCCAGAATGCCTGCCGAAATACCTGCAAGCAAAATGCCTGCAATCACTGTTTTTCCCTTCATTTTTATATCCATCCCTGCTGTTTGTTATGTTTGCCTGTTATTCTTTCTGTACTGTTGATTTTTAAGCTATTTCAGTGGCCTGCGTTTCGGTACCCCCCCCACGAAATTTTATGCTTCTTATCGTCTTTTCCAGTCGTTCCTTCCACGGAAGAAAGAATTTCCATAACTTTTAATGCATCTTCAAGCTTTTGTGGGTTCTCCTCTAATTTTTTGCTCAATCCATGGTAACGTGTCACATTCAAAATATATACATTCTGGCTTCCGTCTTCAGAAAGATATGGCATTAACCCAAACTGATCCTTTGTATCATCTGTTTCTCCGATACCATTTTTGCTTCCAATCAGAAATAACGTATTACCCTCCATAAATTCATTTCTAGTTTCGTCATCACTCTGGGGATTTCTTTTATTCGTAGTAAACATTCCCAGATCTTTCCATTTCTAAATATATTCCATGCAATCCATCATGCCCGGTGTATCACTCACATTGGCCTTTCCCACCAGATAATCCTTTTGCCACTGCTTACCCTGAAAAGTTCCCAAAAATCCCGTGTCCGCAATATTGCACATATATTGAAATCCATAACCCGGATATGCAATCTGCGCCAGGCACAGCAGTCCCGCAACAGCAGATAGACCCAGTATTTTTCTTAATTCCATAAATTCACTTATCCTCTCATCTCCTGTCAGCAATTCCGATTGTTTCAAATTGAAAAAGAATATGCACTGCCAAACAGACAATGCACATCATTTCATGCAGCTGGCTGCCATTTTACAGGCCCTGTAGCTTTGCGTCTCAGACTTTCATCTGATTTGCCCATCATCCTATTTCCGTTAAGCTTATGTAAAAAACTCAATTTTATTATACGTCTGCATCATACGGTGCACAAGAAAAATATGACCGCATTCCTGCTTAAAAATGACAAAAAAGCTGTCTCTGGTGCCTTTTCAATACTCTTCTCGGCTTCTTCCCTCGTTGCAAACAGCCAGCTTCTTCTAAGGAATAAAAAAAACAGACCATATAACAACTTTATATGCTCTGTCTTTTTATTCCTACAAATCTTCGTGCAGTTTTACATCGCTATTATCTGCCATGCATTGTTTTAAGGCAACAATCATTTTTTCCGCATCCAGCGGCTTTGCAAGATGAACATTCATTCCAGCCAGCCGGCTGTTGATAATGTCTTCTGCAAAGGCATTTGCGGACATTGCAATGATCGGAACCCTCTTGGCATCCCTTCTTTTCATTTCCCTGATTGTCCTTTCCTAGCTGCTTTTCCCATGCATCCAGGAAGGCAATTACAGCCAGTTTTCCAGAACATCATTCAGCTTATTCATATCCAGCGGTTTCGCGATATGTCCATTCATGCCTGTATTTTTGGCCAGCTGTACATCTTCTGCAAAAGCATTGGCAGTCATGGCAACAATAGGCAGTTTTCCCTTTTCACCCGGAAGGCTCCTGATTGCTGCAGTTGCCTCATAACCATTCATGACAGGCATTTGAATATCCATAAAAACAAGATCATACAATCCTTCCGGAGAAGCTTCCACTTTTTCAACTGCGATTTCCCCATTTTCTGCTGTTTCCACTTCTGCCCCTGTCATCTGCAAAATTTCAACAGCAATTTCTCTGTTCAACTCATTATCCTCAACCAGCAGAATCCTTTTTCCTGTATAGTCTGATTCTGACAACTTCTCCAGATAATTTCTTGCTGTTTTTTCTTTTCTGCCTGAAGTAAACTGCCGTAGTGTTGCCGTCAGCCGGGAACGGAACAGCGGTTTTGCAATAAAAGCATCTACACCTGCAGCCTTTGCTTCTTCTTCAATTTCGCTGAATTCATAGGATGTCAATACAATGATGGTGATCTCTTTTCCTATCCGTTTCCGGATCTCTCTGGCAGTCTCTATACCATCCATATCCGGCATCTTCCAGTCTAAAATAACAGCAAAGTAATCATCTTTCAACTCATGCCGTGCATAACAGCGCTCAACCGCTTCCCTGCCAGAGAGAACCCATTCACCCATAATACCGATTTCCTTCAGTGTGGCAACTGTACTTTCACAGCATGTCTTATCATCATCCACTACCAGAACCGGCAAATTCATCAGATTTTTGTCCTGTTCTTTTTCTTTTTCCTGAAGCTCCAGATAAATTGTCACCGTAATTCTGGTTCCCTTATGTAAGGTACTGTCCACTTTAATATTACCATTCATCAGGTTCACAATATTTCTGCTGATTGCCATTCCAAGACCGGTTCCCTGAACTCTGGTTGTCCGGTGGTCATCCGCGCGGCTAAAAGGATCAAACATGATTTTCTGGAATTCCGGTGACATACCGATTCCATTATCCTCAATCGTAAATTCATAGCATCCAAGTTCTGAAAATCCATTGGGTTTTTCCTCTATCGAAAAAGTAATATTTCCACCATCCGGTGTATACTTGATCGCATTACTCATCAGATTCACAAATACCTGCTGAATCCTCAAGCTGTCACCACAGACAGCCTCATGTTCAATATGATTAATGTGTATATCAAAATTATGTTTATGTTCATCAAGCACCGGTTTCGTAAGTGTAATAAGATTATCTACCAGCTCTGACAGATTGAAATCTTCCTGTGTCAGTGTCATTTTTCCACTTTCAATACGTGCCATATCCAATACTTCATTGATCAGCCCAAGCAGATGGCGGCTTGATTCTGTGATCTTGCCGAGGCATTCAATGACTCTGTCCTGGCTCTCAACATTTGCTCCTGCGATTGCCGTCAGACCCACAATCGCATTCATTGGTGTCCGGATATCATGGGACATATTGGAAAGGAATTCTGTTTTCGCACGATTTGCATTTTCTGCGGACCGGTAAGCCTCTTTCAGTGCCTGACGAGATTCAATCTCTGCTTTCTTCTCCTGTGTCACATCCATGGATGCCAGCAGTACCTTTTCCAGCTTTCCATTCTTCCATTCCAAGGGAATATAAGAAGCGATTTTATAAGTCTTTTCATCCAGGCTGCAATACTCAAACTTATAAATATCATTTTCACTTTTCAGTTTTTTCCGAATATTATCCGGGGCTATCAGGATATCTATAGCTTCCAGTGGTTCCAGTGTCTTATACCTTTCAAGAACCTGCATCTGAAAATCATGATAAAAGCCCAGAGGTTTATATATCATCTGTCCATTCAGATTGTAGAATTCATATCTGTCATTTTCCAGATCACAGACAACAAAGTGGTCAACCAGACGTACAATACTCTGAATCAGCTGCTCCATGGAAGCATTATCCGCTGCCATCTGCAGATGCCGTGCGCTCTCTACCTTTGCCTCTGTGATATCACGCAGAAAGATCATGGCATATTCTGAATCCTCTATTTCGCCACGTATGACCACATTGCGGACCCATCGTTCTTCTCCATTCAGAGTGATACGGCACTCTAAAGCCAATTCGGTTTCCAGACCCTTCAGCCTTTCTGCAATATAACCACGGTCGTAAAAAGAGGATACCGCCTTCTTATCTGTCTCCACAACATAGGAATCCACAAAATGCTGAATCAATTCATCCCACGTATAACTCTGTTCAAAGACGGTCATCAGGGACGGTTCAACCTTAAAGGTATCAAAAGTATTCGCTTCCAGATTCACATAATACTCGCACAGATCTGCTTTCGTAAAAGCCCGGTGGAAAGCAGCAGATTTTTGTGCCTGCATGATTTCTTTTTTCTCCGCATTAATGTTAATAAAAATCCCGGCAATTCTGCTGGCAGAACCATCCAGACGGCGTATTACTTCTGCCGATGCCCGAAACCACTGGTATTGATTATCCTTCATTCTCATACGATACTCTACCTGGTATTTTATCTGGTTCGTCTTATCCTTAATTGCCGCCTGAAGCTGCACCATCACTCTTTCTTTATCCTGTGGATGCAGAAGCTCTGACCAGGATTCCAGTTTATTCGGAAAGTCCAGAGTGTCATGATAGCCAAGCATTTTTCGGAATTCATGACTCCAGTTTGCATTCACAATCTCACTGTTTTCGTCACAGTCAAAATACCAGAAGCCGGAATAGATAGCCTCATTGAGCAGTGTCAAATTTACATGATCCCAGTTGACCTGTACGGACATAACCCAGATCTGTCTGCCCGCCTCATCTATCGCATCCTCTTTACAAAGCCGTACATTATTCACTGTACCGTCTGCTGTAAAGATCTGTGCTTCCCATGTTCCGTGAAGCCGCAAAAAACGGTCTCGCTCCAGTGTATCTTCCTCGTCATAAAAGAAATTTCTCAATGAGCCTTTTGTCTGTTCCATGAAAGTATCGAATGTATATCCTGTACTATGCAACAGCAGATTATTCACAGACAAAATAGACAGGTTTTGGTCATAAGATCCTGTCATTATACCTACCCCGCCATTATTTTCCAGTGTTTTCTGTACGGCCTGTGACATGGCCTGTGTCTGCCCCGTTACAGTCTCACCTAAAGAATATATTTTGTCTTCATAATTTTTCATTTTATAAAAATCCTCTCTCCGTCTTATACCTTCTTCATCTTGTTTTTATCTGTATACAGAAAACCTGTCCCTGCTAGTTTTGTTACCTATTTTTGCATACAAAAAGGACACTTGCCAAAATCTGCCAGTGTCCCTACTACATTTTTTAAAATCACACATCTATATAGTATAAAAGGTATCGGAATCTCTTCTGTTCAAACATCTTTTCCATATATTATGATGATATGGAAACAGTGGCAACCGGCTGACATGGTCAAGCTTTCTGACTTTAGTCCCTTCTGGCTTTGCGCCCCTGCCTTTCAACAGGTTTGCCTTTAAAATAATCTCTTTCTTCAAAAGACCATACCACGCGGTTTTCCGCACGTCAATAATTTTTTTTTTTAAATCTACACATATTTTACTTCTGTTTTTGAACTTCTCTTTATAAAAAATCTAAATCGATGAATCCTAAAAACCTAACATTTTTTTCATATGAAGCTCATTCATCATTAGCAACCGTAACATCACTTTTCTTAATCTTTCCTTCCGGTGCATCTGCCCAGGTGGTTAATCCCATATGCTCTTTTGTGTGATCAGCTCTTTCCACGATCAGTTCAGCCGCCGTATGTCCATGAACTGCGTAATGCATTTTATTCTGAACAGTCGCATAGAATCTTCTCGTCGTTGCAGAATTTTTATCATAATCAACAGCCGTAGCATACAGGTCAGTGATCTTCTGATAGAACTTTCTTTCGCTGGCACGAATCTCACGGATGCGCTCTAACTGCTCATCGAAATACTTCTCCGTCAGATACGTTCCACGCTTCAGCCGTTCATCATCCATGACCCAGCCTTTGATGGTATAGTCCTTTGCGATCTGGTTTACCCATTTACGAAACTGTACAGCACGCTCAGAATTGACCTTGAAGCCTACGGCAATGATCATTTGAAGGCTATAGTGTTTGGTATCGCGTGTGACCTGACGAGAACCTTCAGTTTGAACTATCCGGAAATTCCGGATAGTTGAATCTTCCTCAAGCTCTGAATCAGAATAAATCTTCTTGATCCCTTACCAATGCTGCTAAGAAAGCCGGGCTTGATCTTCTCCATTCTGGTGCCAAGTGCATGATGCTAAACAGGCATTACCTCGGAGATGACTTCTACCCGTCCATCATTGATCCGGCATCCTTCGATGCCGTCAGTGCGGAGCTTAGCAAGCGCTCTACGCAGCTCGGACGGAACGACCGCTATATTGCACCAATCATAAAAAGGCCACCTACCGCCTTTCAATTTGGTGATATTACAGAAAGTTATGAAAATCCGGTCAGGCAAGCAGAATACCTATACAGCCTGATAGAAAGCGAGGTCAAATAATGGGAAATGTTATGGTCATCCCTGCAAAACGGCAGGTCGGAAACACTGCCAGACAGCAAGATGCAAAGCCAAAGCTTAGAGTCGCGGCGTATTGCAGAGTCAGTACTGACAGCGATGAGCAGGCTACAAGCTACGATGCTCAGGTTGAGCATTACACAGAATTTATACAAAAAACCCAGAATGGCCAGGTACAGGTAAATCACAATCACTTCCTCGGCTACACCAAGGATGCAGATGGTAATCTCATCATCGATCCAGAGCAAGCGGAAGTGGTAAAGCGTATCTACCGTGAATACCTGGAGGGCTACTCGATGGACCGGATTGCAAAAGGTCTGGAAGCAGACGGCATCCTCACCGGCGCTGGCAAAACAAAATGGTGGACCAGCACCATCAACACGCTCCTTGGTGATAAGTCCACCTACCAGGCGCAGCTCCAGCAGAACATTGCAAAGGTGATCCGCAGTGCTCAGCAAAATACCACTGATGAGATCAACGAGAGACGGCAGGAACTCCAGAAAGAACTTCTCAAAAAAGCTAACAACAAGGAAGCCTACGATGAGATTGCCGACGATATCTTCCAACTTCGGGAACAGCGAGAAAAATGCACGGTTGACACTGCGACCAGAGACGCACAGATTGCTCGCATCAATGAACTGCAGGATTTCATCAAGCAGCAGCCCGCACAACTAAAAGCCTTCGACGAGGCCCTGGTAAAGCGCTGGCTTGAGCGGATCATTGTCTGGGAGGACCACTTCACTGTGGAGCTTAAGTCTGGACTGAAAATTGAAATTGAAGGATAAGCCCGTAGACGCACGAAACCCTCTCGACCATGATGGCCGGGAGGGTATTTTCTATTCTGCAAACCGGAATTGTCACTCCAAAATAAATGGAAGCATAATCATAATAATTCCAAATAGGGCAAATAAAGCACCACCGATTTTTGTGGCTTTCAAATAGAACTCAGATGGTTCATCTGCACGATAAGATTTCCATTCTTCTGTTAATTTCCATATTAAGCCCGGCTTTAAGAAGATAAACATACCTAACGCAAAGATTATGATTCCGCCCCCAATAGACCATCACATATTTGCCATCTCCTTTATCAAATATAAATTTGTCTGATTTATATGAACAATTCGCATTCTTTTCTGACTGAGCAAGCCTTTTTAATTGCTATTCCCGCAACTGCCGTCATAAAGCCACTTACCTTCCGAGCATGATTTGGACATATGGCTACGCATCGCATACATGAAATACATTTACTTTTATCTGTCATTCCTGGATTTTTCCTATCAATTGCTCCTGCAGGGCATTTATCCGCACATAATCCACAGCCAGAGCATGAAGCATTTGCTTTTGGAATCAGAACTGCACTAGAATTTTTATATGGTCTATTCCCCGGAATGCTTGGCGTAGATTCGTTACCTCTTTCCGCTTTTTCTAATATTTGATTACCAAATTCATTTAATTGATGGCCATCATTTTCATCCGGTCTTCCGATCGCATACTGATGCAAAATAGAATGCTCCGCAACTGCTGATACAGCTGCAATCACATGAAAACCTGCTTTAACAGCATAATCTTCCATCTGTACAAGCGTATTCTCATAAGCTCTGTTTCCGTATACAGCAACAATTGCGCACTTACACTGATTACCATTCATCTTAGCAAGCCGATCTAATGCAAGCTGTGGTGCTACTCCACCAAAAGAAGGCATTGCGATCACAGCTATGTCTTCTTTTGTTAATGAAATGGAACTAAAACCCAAATCTGTTTTTGAAAGGTCTATGTCTTTCACTTCATTCCAGAATTTTGTTATTGCATTTGCTACCTTTTCAGTTCCACCTGTTGGGCTAAAAATAATTCTATATTTGTTCATTTTATATTTTTCTGACCTCCGATTTAATCCGCTTTTCCTTCACATCTAATCCACTGTCTCAAATCGTGACATCTAATCCGAAGTTACAACCTGACACACATTTTGCAGTAGATATGTTTCCATATAAGAAAACCGAGCTTTTTCAGAAGTCTGGCTTCAAATCCAAACCTCCGAAAAAGCCCGGAAATACGCCACTTTCTGGCTTTTATTTATCTTTCCTTGACATCAATACTACCGTCTCCACATGTCCGCTCCACGGGAACATATCCACAGTTTTTACCCGTTTCACCTCATATCCTCTCTCTCCCAGATACTTCACATCCCTGGCCAGAGTCGCGGAGTCACAGCTGACATATACCACCTTCTCCGGTGCCATCTTTACGATGGTGTCCAGGCAGACGCTGTCGCAGCCTTTTCTTGGCGGATCTACCACAATGGTGTCGGCGTAGACCTGGTTCTTTTCATACTGTTCCGGCAGTACCTCCTCCGCTTTTCCGACGAAGAACTCGACATTTTCAAAATGGTTCAGCTTTGCGTTGGCACGGGCATCATCAATCGCCTGCGGAATAATCTCTACGCCATATACTTTCTTTGCTTTCTGCGCCAGAAACAGGGAGATGGTTCCGATACCGCAGTAAAGATCCCACACGGTTTCCTCGCCAGTCAGGCCTGCATACTCCAGAGCGGTTCCGTAAAGTTTCTGGGTCTGCACCGGATTGACCTGATAAAAGGACAGTGGAGAGATGCGATAGCAGACATTTCCGATATAATCGGTGATATAGCCCGGTCCATATAGATTTACGATCTCTTTTCCCATAATGACGTTGGTCTTTTCCCGATTGATACTGCAGGAAATGCTTGCCATGTGGGAAGGGAACAGCTTCACCAGGCGCTCCACCAGCACCTCCGGTGCCTTTAGTTTCTTCACATCGCCATTCAATACCAGGCAGACCATCAGTTCTTCTGTGGCAAAGCCCTTGCGAATCAGCACATGACGAACGAGACCCTTGTGCAGTTCTTCCTCATATGGTGCGATATGATACTCTTCCATGAAGCCGCGGATACAGTCCAGAATCGGCTGATTCTCTTCCACACCAAGCAGACAGTCCTCCTGCTCAATGATAGCGTGGGTCCTGCCTGCATAAAAGCCTGTGATGATACGTCCGTCTTTATCTTTTCCAAACGGGAACTGGGCTTTATTGCGGTAACGCCACGGCTCGTCCATGCCGATGATCGGCTCCATCGGAATCTCAGTCAGTCCGCCAATGTGGCTTAAATTATTGCGTACTTTGTTTTCCTTAAATCTTAACTGTTCTTCATAGCTCATGGCCTGAAGCTGACATCCGCCGCACTGGCGGGCTGACGGGCAGCGAGGAGTCACGCGGCATGCTGATGGTTCCAATACCTGTATCAGGCGTGCAAAGCCGTAGGATTTTTTCGTTTTCATAACTTTGGCTTCCACCACATCGCCGATCACGGCATCCTTTACAAACCAGATGAAGCCGTCGGTCTTTCCGATTCCTTCCCCGGTATCACTCATATCCTCTATCCGAACCTGAAATACATCATTCTTTTTCCAATCCATGTGTTTATCCTTTCATTCCGCCAAACTTCTTTCCTCTCATTTTACGGGTTTTCCCGCCTCTGCGCAAGCGTTCCAGCAGCTTCCCTCTAAAAACCTTCCAAAAAAGTCCCTTTTCCGTAATATTTTGTTCTGAAACTTTCTACTTTCTTCACAATCTCCTCAAACTTTAGACACATTTTTCCAGTATCATATAACCATGATGTGAGGAAGAGAAAACACTGAAAGCCTTACCATCAGAATGAACAGAAAGTAAAAGAACATGTTCATTATACACCAATATAAGAGAGCCTGGCAGCAACAAGCGCGCAAACGCTGCCGGGGTCGTCCAACAACAATCCGTTATCCATCTGCTATGATGGAACAAACGGTTCCCATATATCGATACTTTACATTACCTCTTTCCCCTTTTTAATCAGAAAACGCGCCCGAAGCGGCACGTTTTCTGATTTTTATGTTCTGTTATTTAATACTCTGTTGTCTTTCTGATATTCGTCTCCAGCAGCCGGTTATATCCAAGCCAGCCCTGATTATCTCCGGCACCCCGCAGCACCTCGATCATCGTCTCCATCTTGGCGTCAGCATTATCCGCGAAGTTCAAAGCCATAGCCTCTAACAGCGCCGGCTTTTTGGGGGAACCGTATTCCAGCTCACCATGATGTGCCAGAATGCAGTGCTTTAACTCTGTTGCAAGCTTTGGCGGAAAGCCTTCGATGGTGCGCATGCGCTCACTGACCATCTCGGTGCCGATGATGATGTGCCCCAGCAGCTGGCCGTCATCGGTGTAGTCATTTTCCGGGAATACGGATAATTCCTTCGTCTTGCCGATATCGTGAAACATAGCTGCGGTTAACAGCAGATCACGGTTTAACATCGGATATGCACCTGCAAAGTAGTCGCACATTTTGGCAACGCTTAAGGTATGCTCCAGCAGGCCGCCCACAAAGCCGTGATGTACACTCTTTGCCGCGCTGTGGAACTGAAATGCCCTGGCAAAATCCGGATCTCCGAAGTAGCTGTCCAGAAGCTTTTTCAGATACGGATTCTTCACAGAGGCAATGAGTGCCAGCAGATCGGAATACATCTGCTTCACATCTTTTAAGGAAACCGGAAGGTAATCAGCCGGGATATACTCGCCCTCATCTGCCTTGCGGATCCGCTTTACATTCAGCTGGTTGGCGCCCATGAACACGGTCACATCCGCATCAATGTATACATAATCCAGCGTTTCGAAATTTCCGACTCCCGGAGATCCCAGATCCCAGATTTTTGCGTCAATGGTACCGGTCTTATCCTGGAGTACCAGGTTGCCGTATTCCTTTCCATTCTTCGTCAGCGCAATCTGCCTGTTTTTGCACAGATACACATCAGAAATGTGCATACCTTCTCTAAAACTGTCAATATACCTCATATCTTTCCCTTTACTTTCTATCTTTCTTGATTCTACCGGCTTCCTACCGTCACATCAAATTCCAGCTCGGTGTAGGTGTCGCGGCCATTCCGCGCCACGGTCACATGTACCACCTGGCCGCAGGTCATTTTATCCAGCGCTGCCTGATATTCTTTCATGGATGTTACCGGCTCACCGGCAAGCTCCGTAAGAATATCTCCATTCTGGATTCCCGCATTGTAGGCTGGTTTATCTGTCACTGCGTTCATCACATAAATACCGGCCGGAAGTCCGTTTTCCACCTGCGCGCCCGTTACTTCCTGACCCACGATCCCGATACAGGGCACAGCCTGGCCATTGCTGAGTTTTTCCAGAACTCCCTTATAATCGGAGATTCCAAACACCTCTGTCACGCGGTCCGATGCCTCAGGGCTGTCCGGTTCCTGCGCCCAGCCTACCAGTTCACCATTTGTATTCACCAGAAAGGTTCCCTTTCCGGCATCTGCCAGAATATTGGAATATAACATGCGGCAATGCTGATCCACCATGGGGTTGCTGCGCACCACATAAGACACAAAGCCGTAATCCATGGAATGGACCACTCCGGCCGGACTGCCTACCGCCGCAATCAGATCTCCCTGCTGCACCTGATAGGAATTGCCTAACGGTATCGGTTCCAGATCCCGCAGCTGTGTCGCACTGATGTCCTGCACGCTAATGCTGACAATGGCCTGCCCGGAAATGGCATCCTTCTGCTTCATATGGCCACTCACATCGTTTCCGTTCCCGAGCGTAACCTTGATGGAATCAGCCTGTTCTACCGCTGCCTCAGGTGTCAGCACCAAAAGCTCCTGACTGGTTTTTGCGATGATCATTCCGGCATACAGACCGGTCGTTTCCACCGGATTATCAAACCAGTCCGTGTTCTGCTGCACGGAATGCACCACCACTACGCTCTTGTCCGCAGTCTGGGCTTTGCCCCGCAGACTGTTTAACATGGAATTTAAATCATCTACCGTATAACGATATTTCTCCAGAGCAGTCTGGACCATCTCTTCTACCGGCTCCGTCTCCGTTTCAGCCACACGCTCGTTTTCTATTGCTTCCACCGGAGATTCCAGCTCATCCTTTGGAATGGAAATAGCGGATGTGGTTGGCCGGTTTCCTGCCGACAGCTGTTCCAGAATCGGTCTGGTCAGCACAAAGCAAACTGCAGATACCACACCGAATATCACACCGGCGCAGGCCGCTGTAGCCATCCTGGTGCCAACCTGCTTCCTGCTTGGCGCCGGTCTTACAATTTTTTCACTGATAAAATCACGGTCATTCTTTTTTTCAGGTTTCTTTTCCGGATCCCGTATCTCAGACATTCACGTCCTCCTTACTTCATAATCCTTGCAATGGTCCGGCCGCTGTATAAATCTGCCGGATCATTTCCCGTCCTCCCCAGATGCATAACGTTTTATGCATTACATTCTATTATAAGGTTTTGAGCCAATTTGCGCAACTAAAAAAGAATCCGCCCGTGTACAGTAACGCCATTTCATGCTATAATCCAGATACAAATAAAAACAAATCGAGGATTTTTATGAACCAGAAAGTTTTGAAAACATTAGAATATAACAAAATCATCCATCAACTGACCGGTTACGCGGCTTCCGCTCCGGGAAAGCTCCTGTGTCAGAACCTGCTCCCTATGAGTGACTTCCATGAGATCGTGCAGGCCCAGACAGAGACCAGCGACGCCCTCACCCGTGTCCGCATGAAGGGCAGCCTTTCCTTAAGCGGCATACGCGATGTCCGGGATTCCTTAAAACGTCTGGAAATCGGCAGTGCCTTAGGCATCCCGGAGCTGTTATCCATCAGCTCTCTGCTCACCGTGGCGGCCCGCGCCAAAGCCTACGGCCATCATGAGGAATCCGAAGAATTTCCGGATGACTCCCTAGATCAGATGTTCCGCAGCCTGGAGCCATTAACGCCTGCCAACAACGAAATCAAGCGCTGCATCATTTCCGAAGAAGAGATCAGTGACAATGCAAGCCCCGGCCTGCACAAGGTCCGCCGCTCCATGCACGGCATCAATGACCGCATCCACACCCAGTTAAACAGCATCTTAAACAGCTGCCGCTCCTATCTGCAGGACGCTGTCATCACCATGCGTGACGGGCGCTACTGCCTGCCGGTCAAGGCAGAGTATAAATCCCAGGTGAACGGCATGGTACACGACCAGTCCTCCACCGGTTCCACCCTGTTCATCGAGCCAATGGCAGTCATTCAGTTAAACAACGAACTGCGCACCCTGGAAATTCAGGAGCAGAAGGAGATCGAAGCTGTTCTGGCTGATCTGAGCAATCAGCTTACGCCTTACACCACAGAACTGGCCATCGACCTGCAGATCCTGACCAGGCTGGACTTTATCTTCGCAAAAGCTGCCCTGTCCCGCCATTTCAAGTGCAGTGAACCGAAGTTCAACACTGAGGGACGCATTCACATCAAGGACGGACGCCATCCGCTTCTGGACCCGCAGAAGGTGGTCCCGATCACCGTATGGCTTGGCACCGATTTTGATCTTCTTATGGTCACCGGACCAAACACCGGTGGTAAAACGGTTTCCTTAAAAACCGTAGGCCTCTTTACCCTGATGGGGCAGGCCGGTCTGCATATTCCGGCATTTGAAGGCTCAGAGCTGGCTGTATTTGAGGAAGTCTTTGCCGATATCGGCGATGAGCAAAGCATTGAGCAGAGTCTCAGTACCTTCTCCGCCCATATGACCAACATCGTAAATATTTTAAATCAGGCCGACAGCCGCTCTCTCTGCCTGTTCGATGAGCTCTGTTCCGGAACTGATCCGACTGAGGGTGCGGCTCTGGCCATTGCCATCTTAAACTTCCTGCACAACATGAAGTGCCGCACTATGGCTACCACACATTACAGCGAATTAAAGATCTACGCCCTCAGCACTCCGGGCGTGGAAAATGCCTGCTGCGAGTTTGATGTTGCCACCCTGCGCCCAACCTACCGTCTCTTAATCGGCATCCCGGGCAAGAGTAATGCGTTTGCCATCTCCAAAAAGCTGGGACTGCCGGATTACATCATCGAGGACGCGAAAAATCATCTGGAATCCGAGGATGAAACCTTTGAAGATGTCATCAGCCGTCTGGAGGAAAACCGTGTCACCATCGAGAAAGAGCGCGCGGAGATTGAGAACTACAAGGCAGAGATTGCCCGCCTGAAATCCGGTCTGGAAAAGAAAGAAGAGCGTTTCGATGAGCGCAGGGACAAGATGATCCGCAAGGCCAACGAAGAGGCTCAGCAGATCCTGCGGGAAGCAAAGGAAACGGCAGACCGCACCATCAAGAACATCAACAAGCTGGCTGCTTCCTCCGGCATCGACACCAAGGCCCTCGAGGCAGAGCGCACAAAGCTGCGCGACAGCTTAAAGAAGGTCGAGGGCGGCCTCTCCTTAAAGCAGGAGACCAGAAAGCCGCACAAGGCTATCAACCCGAAGACTCTGAAGCTGGGCGACGGCGTGCGTGTGCTTTCCATGAACTTAAATGGTACCGTCAGCAGCCTTCCTGACGCCCAGGGCAACGTATTTGTCCAGATGGGCATCCTGCGCTCCAAGGTGAACATAAGCGACCTGGAGCTGCTTCAGGAGAATTCTGTCAGCGGTCCGGGACTGGAAGCCCGCCGCAAGGGCAGCGGAAGCAGCAACATCAAGATGTCCAAGTCCTTTGGCATCTCCCCGGAGATCAATGTCCTGGGTATGACCGTGGACGAGGCCGTGGCACAGCTTGACAAATATCTGGACGATGCCTACATTGCCCATCTGCCGCAGGTACGCATTGTGCACGGTAAGGGTACCGGAGCGCTGCGCGCCGGCATCCACAAGCACTTAAAACGGCTCAAATATATTAAGGAATTCCACCTGGGCGGCTTCGGAGAAGGCGACGCAGGCGTAACCATCGTAGTATTCAAGTAAATTGGGAGGATAAAAACATGGCTGAAAAGCAGCGGATTTTGATTGTAGATGATGATGAGAACATCGCAGAGCTGATTTCTCTCTATCTGATGAAAGAATGCTACGAAACCTATATTGTCAATGACGGCGAGGAAGCCCTGAAGATCTTCCCGGAATTTAAGCCGAACCTGATCCTGCTGGATCTGATGCTTCCGGGCATCGACGGCTACCAGGTGTGCCGTGAGCTGCGGGCCACCTCCCAAGTGCCGATCATCATGCTTTCCGCCAAGGGCGAAATTTTTGATAAGGTCCTGGGACTGGAGCTGGGCGCCGATGACTACATGATCAAGCCCTTCGACTCCAAGGAGCTGGTAGCCCGGGTCAAAGCCGTGCTGCGCCGCTATCAGGCTGCTCCGGCTCCGGCCGCGCCGGAACCGGCCCAGCAGGGCGAGTATGTGGAGTACCCGGACCTGACCGTCAACCTGACCAACTACGCGGTCACCTACTGCGGCCATTCCGTGGAGATGCCGCCGAAGGAACTGGAGCTTCTGTATTTCCTGGCTTCCTCACCGAACCAGGTCTTCACCAGAGAGCAGCTCTTAGACCATATCTGGGGCTACGAATACATCGGAGACACCCGCACCGTAGACGTACATATCAAACGTCTCCGGGAAAAGATCAAGGATCACGCCAACTGGGCGCTGACCACCGTGTGGGGCATTGGATATAAATTTGAAGTGCGGAAGTAAAAAAGTAGACAGGCACCTTTCAAGGTGTCTGTCCACTTTTTTACTGGATCCAGGCTCCGTCTCCGCCGACGTAGCAGCCATCCGGAGTCCGGCTATTTACAAGCATGGCTCCGGTGCTGTCCGTGTAATACCATTTTCCATTATCCTCGATCCATCCGCAGCGCAGATAACCATTCATTCCAAAGCAATACCAGATTCCGTCTATCTGCACCCAGCGGCCCACCGGGTAGCTTCCATCTTTAAACTGGAACCATTTGCCGCCCTGGTCAATGCACCAGTGGTTGCCCTGTGCGGTGGAAAAATCCTGTCCGCTGCCTGCTGCCACACCGGGACCTCCGGTGCTGGCTGGATTTCTTCCGGTATCCCCGGGGCCTCCGGAAACATATTTTCCATCTCCGGGACCTCCGGAATAGCTGTGGCGGTAATCATAGCTGAGATCATCTGCTTCCTCCGCAGTCAGAAACATGGTATCGGAACTTACCCACTCTCCCTTTGCCGATCCGCTTCCCACAGCACGTACCATAAAGCAGTAGTTGCCCCTGCGGGTCATGTGACCGGCAAAATCATAGGCATTATCGTAAACCGATGCGGTACTCATCACAGAAGAATCGTTCCGGTACAGCTTCACCTGATAATACCGGGCTGACGTGTTGTCCGTCCAGGTACCACTGCCGGAATCTCCGTCCCATCTTACATTCTCAACATTCAGATCCGTGCCGGGATCCGGCGCCGCAAACCCGCTGACCACTCCAGCCAGGCTCATCCCCATGACAAGCAACATGCCTGCAATACATTTCCCTGTTTTTTTCATACGCGTTCTCCTTCTTTACTCTTACAGATTCGTTGCCAGGGGCAGGGAAAAGATAAACTCCGATCCCACGCCTTCTGTGCTGACTACATCAATATTTTCCCCATGTGCCTGAATGATTTCTTTTACAATGGCCAGCCCCAGTCCGGTGCCTTTTTTATCTTTTCCGCGGGACAGATCAGACTTATAAAACCGGTCAAAAACCTTTTGTACACTGTCTTTCGGAATGCCAATGCCCGTATCCTTCACGGAAACAAAAATCTTTTCATTTTTAATGCGGGTCTGGATATAAATCGTGGAATCCTGATGACTGAACTTGATGGCATTGTCAATCAGGTTATAAAGCACCTGCTGGATCTTTCCCAGATCTGCATACACCATCTGCATGCTGTCCGAAAAGGTCAGTTCGAAATTAATATTCTTCTTTTCACAGGTTCCCTCAAAGGAAGCCGCTGTGTCTTTGATCACACGGTTGATATCAAAGCTTGACCTCGAAAGATATCCCTTACTGTCTAAGGAATTTAACGTCAGCATACCCTGTGTCAGCTTGGTCAGGCGCTCCGTCTCCGAAATCACACGGGTCAGATATTTTTCATACATTTCCGGCGGAATCGTTCCGTCTATAATCGCTTCCAGATAGCCTTTGATAGAGGTCAGCGGAGAACGGAAATCATGAGAGACATTGGCGATAAAGTTTCTCTGATATTCCTCCAGCTTGTTCAGCTCACCGGACATATAGTTTAGCGTACCAGCCAGATAGCCCATCTCATCCCGGGTATTCAGATCAATCCGGTACTCCAGATTGCCGGCCGCATATTCATTGGCACCCTCCGTGATCTTCTGCAGCGGAAAATACACAGTCTTCGTGAACACCAGCAAAATGATCAGGGACAGGATAAACAGGATCGCTGCCGTTATGTAAATCACATTCAGATTTGAATTGCTCATCTCCCAGATCACGCTCATAGGAAGATGCACCAGCACATAGCCGTAGGTATTGTAATTTCCCGTAATGGGTGCGGAAACACTTAAAACATCATACGGAAAGAGCCCGTAGTAAGTTCCGGTACAATAAGACTTATTGCCTGTCGCCGTCGGATCAAACCCTTCGATGGCTGTCCCGGCCCGCTTATTCTGTTCGCTGTCCACCACAATGATGCCCTGGCGGTTCACCACCCAGATCTCCGCCCGCACAAACTTGGCCACGGCCTGAAGCTGCGGGTAGACGGAATCCAGATCCTGCTTCTTCCCCTGATACACACTGCTGTAAGCTGACGCGATCAGATTCGCCTCGTCATACATGGCTTCCGCCTGGTTTTTTACCTGATTTTTGTTCATCAGCTGCGCGGATAAGGTCGCAATCGACGCAAAGCCAAGCAGACCGAATACCAGATAGCCCAAGATAAATTTATAGTAAAGTGAATGCTTCATAGATACATAAAACCCCTTATTCTGTAATGGATGTCCTGATTATATTCATTCTAACACAAAATAAGGCTGAAATAAACAAACAAAAAGCACGCCTGGCAGCGTGCTTTCCGTTTAGGAGTTGAGTTTCTGATTTCACGGGTCAGATGAAACCAGACGAAATGTATAGAATATTCACATGTAGTTAGTTGCGGCTAACTGTCATTATATTAGCATATGCTAACTGTTTTTGCAAGCCCTTTTTTCAAATTTTTTCAATTTTTTATCTGCTGCGGTCCTGGTATTCAGACGGAGAGATTCCGATCAGCTTCTTAAACTGGGCGCTGAAATAGGCTGTGTCGGAATATCCTACCTGCTCTGCCACTTCGTAAACCTTCACACGGCAATCCTTCAGCAGGGACATGGCTTTTTTCATGCGATACCGCGTTAAATAGCTGGTGAAGGTATAGTCCGTTTCCTTTTTGAACACACGGCTTAAATACCCTTCGCTGATTTCCAGTTCTCCTGCCACGGTACTGATATTGATATCCTCCCGGAAGTGTTCCCGGATCAGCTGTACAGCCTGCTCTACGTATTTATTCTTCGTATTTTTCACCGGATTTAACCGGAACACCGGCATATCCTGCTCCTTCGCCGCTTTTGACTCCAGCGCCTCTTCCTGCCCCTGAATACGGCGCACCACAAGCTCCAGTTCACCGTCTTTGAGCGGCTTCAGCAGATAGTCACTGACACCAAGGCGAAGCGCGCTCTGGGCATACTTGAAGTCGCTGTAGGCCGTCAGGATGATAAATTTTGCCTGGCAGCCATTTTCCCGCAGCTTCGCGATCATCTCCACGCCATCCATGCGGGGCATCTTCACATCTGTCACCACAATATCCGGCGACAGGCGTTCCACCAGAGCTGCGCCCTCCTCCCCATTGGCCGCTTCTCCCACGACGACACAGCCCAGGGCAGACCAGTCAATGGTCAGGATAATGCCCTTGCGGGCCATTGTCTCATCTTCCACCACTACTACTCTATTCATGTTCCACTTCCTTCCAAAATGGCAGCCTCAGCGTCACAGTAGTGCCGTCTTCCGCCACTTCCGCGTGCATACCGTACTCCTCTCCATAGTAAATCTTTAAAATCTGGATCACATTGAAAAGGCCCAGATGTCCATCCCGCTTTGCCGGTGCCGGGCTGTTAATCCAGTCCACCATATCCCGGCTCATGCCGCAGCCATCATCCGTCACGGAAATGCTTAAAGCACCGTCCTTCTGGGCCGCGTAAATACAGATATAGCCATTATCACATCCATCCAGGCCATGAATGATGGCATTTTCGACCAGCGGCTGCAGAATCATTTTGGGGATCATGCTTTCTTCCAGAAGATCTGGAATTTCTGTTTCATAGAGAAACCTTCCGCTGAACCGGATCTTCTGGATGCGGATATAGCTGTCTATGGTATCCAGCTCCTCCCTCAGGGTGATGAATGGCTTGCTGGAAATGCTTTTTCTTAAGATTACTGCCAAGTTTTCCGCCAGCACCGCAATCTCCGGGATCTGATTGATCTTGGCATTCCACTTAATGGTATCCAGTGTATTATACAAAAAATGCGGATTTAACTGTGTCTGATACAGGCGCAGGGTCGTCTCATTTAAATCCTTCTGCTGCTGTACCTTCTCTTCCAGGTATGTTTTCAGGTCACGTACCATACCGTTAAAGCTGTCTGTCAGCCTTCCCAGTTCATCGGTACGGGTACTGTGGACACGGATGTTTAAATCTCCTGCCTTAACCTTTTCCATGGCCTTATCCAGCTGGCTGACCGGCTTTACAATATTCCGGGTTAGCGCGCCGGAGATCATCATGGACAGGACCAGGCTCAGCAGGGACATGGCCAGGACCACCGTTCCCATCGTCTGCATGGCCGGGGAACTGATGGGCGCCTGACGGCACAGGATCACATAAAACCCACGCTCCGGTTCCTGCATCCACAAATACTGTGTGTCCTCCTCCTCATTCATGTTGGTCTCATCATAGTCTGATCTGGAACAGTACAGAAGCCGCTTATGGGAATCCAGAAGCCAGATGGTATCTGTCTGGGAATAGAAGCCGCTGAAAACATTATCAAAATTTTCCCGGGTAAAATCCAGCACCAGATATCCGGTCCTGGCTCCGCCGGGATTTTCTATCGCGTAAGCCCCTTGCATCAGCACACGGTCATCATTCAATGTCAGGTATGGATCTGTGCGGTACCAGGTCATGCCCGCCTGTCCAGATGCTTTCTTTAAAATACCCCAGTACACAGGCAGAGAATCTGCCCGCGACAGTGTATCCGTGGTAAACCGCAGCTTTCCGCCCACATCGTACACACTGATCTGGGCATGTCCGTAGATTTCCTGCGAAGCCTGATATAAAGAAACGTACATGCCCCGCTGCATTTCTATCGTAGTGGTATCGATCATATAGCGGGACACGGTACCGTTCCTTGTAAGTTCCCGGCACGCTTCCTCACAGTCATCCAGAAGCGCTGCAAAACGGCTGCGGATCTCCGTAATCTGCCGGTTCGCCTCCTGCTCACTCTGGCGGTTCAGGGAAGCTGTAAACAGCCGCACCATAACCACGCTGGTTAACAGAAGCGGAACCAGTGTTACCAGAAAGCAGGCCAGAAAAACCTGGTCCCGGAACGAAAGGGTTTTATGCTTCATGCTCCGCCCTCCCTTCCGTCTGCCTGCTGCCACAACATGTTTGCCTGCTGTTTTGCTTCCGAAAGCTCAGCCCTTCCTGCCTCCGGAAGCGGCAGCTTTTCCATCGGATCCATACCCTTTTCCGCAGCTGTGTCCGTCCGCACGGAACGGCGGTTCCGGCTCACTGCCATGATTTTCTGCGCGTCACGGCTGACCGTAAAATCCAAAAAGGCCAGGGCTTCTTCTTTATGGCTGCTTCCGGCGCGGACTGCCGTACCGTCCAGCACCATCGCAGTTCCCTCCTCAGGATAAATATAATCCACATCGGCTCCGCCGCTGCGAAGCGTCTGAGCCGCCGCCTCCGTGGTCACACCAACCGAATAACGCCCGTCCAGGATCCCCTCATTGACCTGCTCCACACTTTTTAAGACCTCATAATTCAGATTTTCCGCCAGTTTTCCAATATAATCCTCACCGCTCTGACTGCCAAGCATGGCTGCCGCAAGTGCCAGGGCAGAAACATCAGACTGCTCCGGATCCGCAAAGGCCACACGCCCCTGCCACCGGGGCTCCAGCAGACTCTCCCAGCCCACCGGAAACTCCCTGTAGGTCACCACATTGGTGTTGTACATGATTACCAGCGGCAATACTGAAAAACCGGTCCAGAAATGGTCCGGTGACACATACCGGCTGTCCAGCATTTTGGCCTCACTGCTCTCACAGGGAAACCACAGCTCTTTATATTCATCCAGAAGTTCTGTGTTCACGCCAAAGGCCAGATCCCATTCTGCCGGCTGATCCGGTCCGCGCTTTCCATCTCCGTTTCGCTCTGTCTGTTCCTGCGCAAGCCAGGTCCGGATCTCTTCCGATGTTCCCGCCTGCACTTCAACTATCAGACCGGTACGCTCTTCAAATTCCTTTACCACCGGCTCATAAACCGGAAGCTCCAGATCCGTACAGACCACCAGATCTGCCTGCCGCGTAAGCGGCGGCTCCGTCCTGCGCCCACAGCCAGAAATAAAGACTGCCAAAACGAACAACGCCGTTTTTCTAAAATTTCTGCTTTTCATCCAGTCATTCCCCTCAAAATTCAGCCATTTCAAAACAAAAAATCCCCGTTCTCCGGACTTCTGCCATTTTCGTGACTTCATGGATTTCCCGTATCTTCACTGATACGGCTTTATCACTATATTATAGCAGAAATCCCGGAAAAACGGAGATTTTGCAGGACATTTACAGTCCCAAAAACTTCTCAAATACTTCACAGAGCAGCACAGCCTCATGCTCCGTCTGCATCTCGCAGAAGATGCGAAGCAGCGGTTCCGTTCCAGAGAACCGGGCGCTGACCCAGCCTCCATTTTTTAAGTAAACCTTGCAGCCGTCCATGTAGGAAACATGATCAATCTCAAATGGGATCTCCGGCAATGCCTGGTCCATCATCAGGGTCTTGTGGATGCGTTCCTTTTCCTCTGCCGTGAAACGGTACGCGCGCTCTTCCATGTGGATCTCGCCGTACTCCTTGCGGATGTCCTCAGCAATCTCAGAAAGCTTCTTGCCGCTGACTGCCATCATCTCCACCAGAAGGGAAGCCGCGTAAATACCATCCTTGCCATGGATATGGCCCTTTACTGTCAGACCGCCGGAGGATTCGCCGCCAATGATAGCATCGGTCTCCTGCATCTTTGCGGAAATATACTTAAAGCCCACCGGCACCTCATAGCATTTCTGGCCGAAGCTCTCTGCCACCTTGTCCAGCACATGGGTAGTAGACAGGTTGCGCACCGCCGGGCCGCGCCAGCCGCGGTATTTCAGCAGATAATAATACAGCATGACCAGAATGGTATTTGCGTGAAGGTAATGTCCCTTATCATCAATCACACCCAGACGGTCCGCATCACCATCGGTGGCAATACCGATGTCACAGTATCGGTCCAGCACATAATTCTGGAGGCTGCGCAGCGTGCTTTCTGTCGGAGCCGGCATCTTGCCGCCAAACAGCGTATCATGCTGGGAATTGATAGTCTCAACAGTGCAGCGGGCAATGGAAAGGATCGTACAGAGCGCCGTCAGGCTCACACCGTACATCGGATCAATGGCAATACGCAGGTCGCGCTCCCGGATGGCATCCAGATTGATAAGGGAAATGATGTTGTCCAGATACTCATTCATCGGGTTCATCTCCACCACCCGGCCGCTCTTCACCAGCTCCTGGTATGCATGCGGCGGCATCTGTCCGTTCTCCTCCGGATCCGGCACGTAGAGTTTCTCTGCCTGCTCCAGATATTTCTCAATATCTGCTGTCTGATGTTCGTCTGCGTCGCGGCCGCCTCTTGTGAATACCTTGATACCGTTGTAGATAGCCGGATTGTGACTGGCTGTTACCATCATGCCATAGCTGAGATCATGCTTCATCACATAGAACATGATGAGCGGGGTCGGGGAACTGCGGTCCACAAACAGCACCCTGATTCCCTGCTGCCCCAATATTTCACAGGACCAGATAACAGCCTCTTTGGAAAGGAAACGCCGGTCATAACCGATCACCACCGGCTTGTCCTCCACATGCTCTGCCTTGATTTTCAAAGACATGGCCAGTGCAAGCTTCTGAATGTTTTCTTTCGTAAACTCTTCGCCAATGATGGCTCTCCAGCCACCAGTGCCAAATTTTATCATAACCACACCTCTCTTTTATAAGAGCTCCGGCGGCCTCTCAGACCGCCGAACGCTGTAGCTGTTTCCGGATCAGACAACCGATACCCTGCCCTTGCTGACTTTCAGGAAAATCAGCAGGGAAATCACAGTGCTGACCGTCAGGATGGAGGCCAGCGCTGCCGCGGTACCGAAGCTGTTTCGTACCACCTCCGTGTAGATCGCAACAGAAATCGTGCTGGTCTTGCCGCCATACAGCATAACGCTGGAGGACAGCTCATTGATACAGGTGATCCAGCTTAAGATCGCGCCGGAGAGAACTCCCGGTGCCATCAGTCTGGCAGTCACATTTACAAAGGTCTTCATCGGGGATACACCCAGGCTGATGGAAGCCTCTTCCACGCTCACATCCATCTGCTGCAGGAATGCACTGCCGGAACGGACGGTATAAGGCAGCTTGCGGACAATAAACGCAATGATCATGATCATAGCGGTACCGGTCAGGATCACCGGCTGTTTGTTGAAGGCAACGATCAGGCTGATACCGAGGACAGCGCCCGGAATGACAAACGGGAACATGATCAGAAGATCCATGAGCTGGCCAGCCAGCCCTTTCTGGCGCACGACGATGTAAGAGATCAGCATGCCCAGGATGATAATGAACACGATCGCGATCGAGGAGAATACGAAGGTGTTGCGGATATTGGTCCACAGACGGTTGAAGATCGTTGCATAGCTGTCCAGACTGAAGCCCTTCTGGAATCCGGTAAAATCACATTTGATAAAGCTGCTGACGATCACCACGATCTGCGGCATAATACCGATCAGAGTAACGAGCAGTACCGGCAGGGTAACCAGGAAACGCTTTCCACCGTGAAGAACTTCTTCCTTCGGCGGGCGCATGGCAGTCATCACATAGTTTTTGCGGCTCACGAAATATTTCTGAACCAGAAGAACAGTGGTGGAGCAGAGTACTACCACAACAGAAAGGGCACTTGCCAGATGGGCATTTCCTCCGATCTCACTCATGTACTCATTGTATACAAGAACCGGAAGAACCATATAGCCCTCGCCGATCAGCATCGGGGTGCCGAAGTCTGCCAGGCTGGTCATGAATACCATGATCGCGCCTGCCGCGATGGACGGAGCCACAACCGGAAGGGTAATGGTTAAGAGACGGCGCAGCTTGTTGCTGCCCAGGTTCTCTGCCGCTTCCTCAATGCTGGAGTCAATGCTTCCCATGGCACCTGATGTATACAGATACACGTATGGGAAAAGCTTAAACGTAAATACCAGGATGATTCCCAGCTTGCCGTAAATACTCGGCAGATGGATCCCGATATTGGCAAACAGCCTTGTCACAAAACCTGCACGGCCAAACAGCATGATCCAGCTGTAGGCACCGATGAACGGCGGGCTCATCAGACTCATGATAATAAAAATATGAATGAAGCTCTTGCCAAATACATTATAGCGGGACATGATATACGCGATCGGAACTCCTACCAGAAGCGTGGTGCAGGTGGTCACAATCGATACAAACAGGCTTCGTCCCAGCGCCGAATAGTAATACTTCTTCGTAAAAAACCGGATGTAGTTTTCAAAGGTGAATCCGGCCGTCTTGTTGGAAAAGAAGCTTCGGGTGATCAGGGTGCAAAACGGATAGATCAAAAAGATCAGCATAAATCCGATCACTACCACCTTGACCCAAAACCAGAAATCCAGTTTTTTCCGGGATGTTACCATGAAATCACCTCCTGGGTTGCCGCATCGTATACGCCCACTGCGTTGATGTCAAAGTTGACCTTCACCTGCTCGCCATCCGGGCGCACCATCTGCACATCCTTGGTGTACTCGTTGAGCTGCAGGGTCTGTCCGTTGTTCAGCTCAATCTCATACTCAATGAAATCGCCCAGGAAGGTGGACATCACGATCCTGCCCGGAAGTCCGTTTTCCTTGTCAAAGAACAGCTGCTCCGGTCTGGCGGAAATGATGCCCTTGCCGGTAAATGGCTTTTTTAACTTACAGGTGATGCTGCACTCATCCTTGACATTTAAAACCGCCGCCTCCGGATTTTTGCCATCCACCTCACACTCCACAAAGTTAGACACGCCGATAAATCCGGCTACAAAGGTATTTTCCGGTTTCTTGTAAATGGCTTCCGGCGTTCCCACCTGCATGATATTGCCTTCTTTCATGACGGCAATCCGATCCGAAATAGCCAGTGCTTCCTCCTGGTCATGGGTAACGTAAATGGTAGTAATGCCGAGTCTTCTCTGCAGCTTCTTGATGGCGGTCCGCATCTGCACGCGGAGCTTCGCGTCCAGGTTGGAAAGCGGCTCATCCATTAAAAGAACGCCCGGCTCAATCACAAAGGCTCTGGCCAGTGCCACACGCTGCTGCTGGCCTCCGGAAAGTTCGTTCGGCTTTCGGTCCTTTAACTGGCCGATCTGGACCAGTTCCAGTGCCTCTTCCACCTTGCCCGGTATCTGATCCTTCGGACATTTCTTTGCTTTCAGTCCGTATGCCACGTTCTCTGCTACCGTCAGATGCGGAAAGATCGCATAATTCTGGAATACCATGCCAATATCACGCTTGTGCGCTTCCAGATTGTTGATGACCTTGTCATCGAAACAGATCTCACCACCGTCCACGCTGTTAAATCCCGCGATCATACGAAGCAGGGTGGTCTTTCCACAGCCGGAAGGTCCAAGCAGGGTAAAGAACTCACCCGGCCGGATTTCCAGATCCACTCCATTTAACGCAGTGAAATTCCCGTATTTTTTTACGGCTTTTTTTATGATAACTGCATGACTCATATTCATTCCTCCATTCCTTCATAACCGAAAAGGCTGCCCGCCCGCTTGGGGCAAGGCAGTCTTTCCGTTTTCGCTCAGCTGTTTACTTGCTGTATCTCACGATTCAGTGTTTGCATTTTCTTTGCCGGTGTTCTTAAAATTAATCTACCATGATATCATTGAAATGCTCGATATTGGCTTCCTTCTCATTTGCTGCCCAGTCAAAGTCATAATCAACTAATACCAGGTCATCCAGCTTCGCCATGCCATCGCCAACTTCCATATCGCTGCGAACCGGACGACGTCCCCAGTTCTGGCTCTGCTCAGTCTGGCATTCTTTTGAAGTAACAAAATCAATGAACAGCTTTGCGTTCTCTTCGTTCGGGCATCCCTTAACCAGTGCAACACCATCCGGAACTGCGCTGGTGCCGTCTTTCGGATATACAAATCCAACGGATGGATCATCTGCGTATTTGATTGCGGATTTCTCAATGGTAATTCCTACATAGAACTCACCGTCAGCTACCATCTTGTGACACTTACCGGAAGAGTCAACGATCTTGCCATCCAGATTGTCATACAGCTTCTTGATGAAATCCCATCCGGCTTCCTTGCCGCCATGTCCAAGGATCATGGTGCACAGCTGGGTGTATGCGGAACCGGATTTAGACGGCAGACAGTAAGCAATTTTACCCTTCCACTCCGGCTTGGTTAAGTCTTCCCAGGACTCCGGAATGGTTAAACCATCTTTTTCAATTAAGTCTTTGTTATAGAAGATAACCATCGGAAGCGGGCTCTCGCCGATCCACAGGCCATCCGGGTCTTTGTATGCATCGCCGATAAATTCATCGTTTGCGCATACATACGGCTGGAAGTACTCCTTAAATGCTGCCAGTGAGTCTGCACCGCCGCCCCACAGTACGTCTGCGATCGGGTTTGCGGACTCTGCCGCGATTCGGTTGCAAAGCTCACCGGTTCCGGCTGCTACCACCTCAACCTTTACGTTCGGATATTTCTCCATGAACAGGTTTACACCTGCATTCAGCGGATCTGCGTCATGCGGGGAATATACGACTACACTGCCAGTATAATCTTCCGGAGCCTTCTCGGCCGTTTCCTCTTTGGAAGCTTCCTCTGCCTTAGATTCCTCTGCTTTTGTCTCTTCGGCCTTGGTCTCTGCCGGTGCTGCTGTTGTCTCTGCTGCCTTTCCGCCGCCGCATGCGGTCATACTCAGAGCCATAAGTGCCGCTAACGATGCTGCAAACCAACGTTTTTTCATAATACCTCTCTCCTTTTCACGTTCTTGCTAATGTCACGTTCTCCGGGAATGAAGCTGTGAGCGAATGAGAAGCTGTCATTTTCCCTTGTTGATGTATTTATTATATGATTGTTTTGTGCATTTTTCCATTTGTATTTCTGACTTTTCTTTTGTAATTCTGAACTTTGTATAATCATTCTGCATTTCATCTCTTTATTTTGTACAATATTCGTTAATTCGCATTCCTGCTCGCAGACACATACAGCCACAGCAAAAAGGACCTGCCCGCAGGCAGATCCTCTCTTATCATTCGCTCTGATTCTGTAATTGCTTTACACTTCATCCTTCCAGTGCAGCCGGTGCAGATGGCCTTCCATATTCATCTTCTCAAATCCGTTCTGGCGCAGTGCCTCATACAGCACGATCGCCACCGAATTGGAGAGGTTCAGGGAACGGATATCGCCCCACATGGGAATGCGCACACAGTTTTCCTTGTGCTCCACCAGAATTTCTTCCGGGATTCCGGCACTTTCCTTACCGAACATGATATAGCAGTCCGGCTCGTACTCAACCTCAGTGTAGGTTTTCGGCGCTTTGGTAGTAGCCATGTAGATCTTCGCCCCCGGATTGCGGTCCAGAAAATCCTGAAAGTCGGAATACACGGTAACATCCAGCTTATCCCAGTAGTCCAGTCCGGCACGCTTTACGGCCTTCTCATTCAGCTTAAAGCCCAGAGGCTCGATCAAGTGCAGACGGGTGTTGGTGGCCACACAGGTACGGCCGATATTTCCGGTATTCATCGGCATTTCCGGCTCAAATAATACAATGTTCATCTTTCTTACTCCGTTTTTCCGTCCAGACGGTCTACAAACCGTTTGATGCGGCTTAAGGCCTCCTTCAGACTCTTTAAGGAATAGGCATAGGATACGCGCAGGAATCCTTCTCCGCAGTCACCGAAGGCGGTTCCCGGTACAACTGCCACCTTTTCTTCCCGCAGCAGGCGGGTCGCAAACTCATCGGAGGTCATGCCAAACCGCTTGATGCTCGGGAACATATAGAACGCGCCCTGCGGCTCAAAGCAGTCCAGATGCATCTCCTCAAACGCATTGATCAGGAAACGGCGGCGCTGGTCATAGGACTCACGCATGTGCTGTACGTCTTCATCGCCATTGCGCAGCGCTTCCACTGCAGCGTACTGACTGGTGGTCGGTGCACACATGATGGCATACTGATGGATCTTCAGCATCTGTTTTAAGATCACTTCCGGCGCACAGGCATAGCCCAGACGCCATCCGGTCATGGCAAAAGCCTTGGAGAAACCATTGATCAGAACGGTGCGCTCCTTCATGCCCGGCAGAGATGCAATGGATACATGATCCTCTTTCGCATAGGTCAGCTCTGAGTAAATCTCATCTGAAATAACAAACAGATCTTTCTCAAGGATGATCTCAGCAATCTTCTCCAGATCTTCCCGCTCCATGATGGCACCGGTCGGGTTGTTTGGGAACGGCAGCACCAGAATTTTTGTCTTTGGGGTGATCTTTTCCAGTAATTTCTCCGGAGTTAAGCGGAAACGGTCTTTCTCCTCCAGCTCGATCGGCACAGGGACACCGTCTGCCAGCACACAGCACGGCGTGTAGGAAACGTAACTCGGCTGCGGGATCAGCACTTCATCTCCCGGGTCGATCATGGCACGCATAGCCGCATCAATGGCTTCGCTGCCACCCACGGTAACCATGATCTCATGGTCCGGGTCATAGCAGATATTGCAGCGGCGCTCCAGATAGTTGTGGATCTCAATCTTTAAGTCCTTTAAACCGGCGTTGGAGGTATAAAAGGTACGTCCCTTTTCCAGAGAGTAGATGCCCTCCTCACGAATGTGCCATGGCGTGTCAAAATCCGGCTCGCCTACACCAAGGGAAATCGCATCCTTCATCTCACTTACGATATCAAAAAATTTCCGGATCCCGGACGGCGGGATAGAAACGATTTTTTCATTTAATGGGTTTCTCACGGGGTAATCAGCATCCTTTCATCCTGGACCTCATCGCAGAGGACTGTTCCGTGGTCCTTATATTTTTTCAGTACAAAATGAGTTGCCGTGCTTAAAACAGAATCCAGCGGAGCCAGCTTATCAGAAACAAACTGCGCTACCTGGCGCATGGTCTTGCCCTCGATAAATACGGTGAAATCGAAAGCACCGGACATTAAGTATACTGCATTCACCTCGCTGTACTGGTAAATGCGCTCCGCGATCTTGTCAAAGCCCATGCCGCGCTGGGGAGTTACCTTTACCTCGATCAGCGCAACCACTTTTTCCTCACTGGTGTTGTCCCAGTTGATCAGGGTGTGATAACCACAGATAATGTGTTCTTTCTCCATCTCGGCAATCTCATTGGCGACCGCGACTTCGCTCTCCCCTAAAAGAATCGCCAGGTCATGGATATCGATTCTGCTGTTCTTTTCGATTACCGCCAAAATTTTCTCTCTCATTTTTTGATTGCCTCCTTGTATAGTTGTATCTATGTGGAATCCCGATTTCTTCTTTTTACTTGAAAAAATCGGGAATCACTTTCGTTATTTCATCGGGCTGCGGACGCTCCAGAAAGCCCCGCCCCTCCTGCACGATCATTTCCCGTGCAATGCCTTTGTTCACCCGGCCGATAACCTGGGCCGGAATATGTTTTTCTGCCAGTATACGGACAAGCTGCCCGCCGTTGTCTGCTGTGAGGAGCACGCATCCCCAGCTGTAAAGCCGGTAAGGATTTAACTCCAGCCGCTCGCAGACCTCCACGGTCTCCTGCCGCATGGGAATCTGGCGCAGATAAAATTCCACGCCGGTCTCATAAGCTCCGGTCAGATTCCAGATGGCGGTTAAAATGCCGCCCTCACCTGCCGGTTCCCATTCTGCCGCACCGCAGGAGCGCCAAAACTCCGGACTTACCGGGCAAAGCGGCGCAGCGTCTGCAATTTCTTCCATATATTCATCGGAAAACCAGCGGGACAGCTCTTCCTTTGCTGCCTCCGCCAGCTTTACCGTACCAGCGAGTCCCGCGTAGCCTGCCACAACCAGATCCTGTCCGGCCTGCAGAAGGCCCGTGTTCTCGCGCTCAATCTTTCGCATCATATCAATTCAAACCTTTCACAGCGGATTCCTGTACACGCAGACACATCTGACTGCTTTTGCTGCCGCACTTGTTCAAAAACGTGCGCTCTTTTACTGCTCCCCGGGACCCTCTGCCGCAGGAGCCGGCGCTGCGCCCGGTCCGCCGGAAGAGTTCTCTGACGGCTGGCTTGCTGCCCCCGGTCCTACCACCTGGCTCTGGGACGGCTGCGGTGCCGCAGTCTCTGCAGGTGCTGCCTGTTCCGGTGTGGTTTCTGACGGCTGAGCCGGATTTTCTACTGCTGGTGGGACCTCCGGAGCGGCTGGTCCCACCAGAACAATGGCTTTCGATGGGTTGTATGTGTCGGTGTGCAGAATCGTTCGTTCTTTTTCTACACCATCTACCGTTACCACCTTCCACAGTCTGGATTTGTAACCGATATGCGCAGACTGGACCTTTTTCGTCTGCCCAGGCATTAAAGAATGATCTACCTTTTGCTGCGGTGCACCCGGATCTGTCTTGCTCAGGGTCTCGGAAATATACTCTACCTTGCGGTTCGCCGGTCGGGTTTCCTTGCCATAAATGGTAAAGGTCAGCGTCTTGCCTGCGGTAGTTCCCTCAATATAGATCGGGGTACTGTAATTATTGGTAATCTTGATATCTTTATAAGTACCGGCAATGGCCGCATCCATAGACGGCTTTACATACGTAACGATCATGGAATGGTTCTGCCGCTGGGTAATCTCCAGCTCTGCCGCCAGAGAAGCATCGTACAACGTTGTGGCAATCTGGCACACACCGCCGCCTACACTGTCCACGACCTGACCGTTCTCATAAGCCGCTGCCGTAAAGTACCCATTCTCAATGGTAAACGGATGCATGCACTCGTAACCGGATAAGGTCTCCCCCGGCATCAGCACATGGCCGTTGATCTTGGACACGCCGTTTGCAATGTTGCCGGAACGGGATGCCCCGCTGCTGGCATAAGCCGTGGTACAGGTCCCCAGCACATCGGAAATGGATTCCAGATCTGCTTTTTTGATGTTTGGCTCCTGCTCCGTCACAACGGCTTCCACGCTGACTGCACCGGTTTTTTTTCCCAATTCCTCATTCAGCTTTTCTATAGTTGCCTTTACATCCACCGCCATGCCGCTCTGCTCCGGTGTGATCTCGAATTTTCCATTCACACGGGTGATAACAGCATCCTGAGGCTCACCCGGAAGTCCGGAACACTGTTCCTCCACAAAGGTCTGAACCGCCGTTTCATCTACACCTGCATCCAGCGAAATATGCACCGGCTCCTTTTCCAGATCCTTGCGCTCCATGTACTGCCGGATCAGACAGCCGCCTGCGGCGTACTCCTCTGCTTCCTGCAGCGCATCTTCATTTTTGCAGGCGTAGCCCAGATCCTTCGCGGTAGTCTCCAGCCCGTTTCCTGCCACATCCAACGTCACGCTGCGCTCTTCCAGGCCAGAGATATAGGCGGCAAACTGTGTCTCAGCCTGTTCCTTTGTCAGTCCGCCAAGTGCAAACCCACCCGCATAGATGCCCTCCGGAAAGGTCTTCTCTTTCGCGTAGACCGGAAATGTAAACACACTTCCAAGTATTGCTGCAAAGGCCAGACCTCCCAGCACACTGCTCTTTTTCATAATCTTCTCCCTCTGTCTGCATTCTGCTGTAATGCTGCGTTCGTGCGCTTTGGCCGGTGTTCCGGTCACTTTACATCATAACAGATAATGCCATCGGTGCTACCATAGCCAGGATCAGGATTACAATTACAACACCCATGATCACACGGGCTTTTTTATTGTTATGCATGTTCATCATAATAAAATTCACCTCTTCTTAAATTCTAAAAATATTGCCCGCCGTTTATTTCTGCGGGCAGATTTCTGTTTTTTGTTATACTGAATTACCGGATTCTTCCGTACCGGGATATGATCTGATCGGTGATACGGGAGATCTCATTCCTGCTCAGGTAGTCAATCTGCACAGATAAATCTATTTTATGATATTTTAGTAAATACCGCAAGTCCTCTTTTTGCTTTTTGGAGGCCGGCTGTTCCCGTTTTACCTTGTAGATCAGCGGCTTTGCGGCAAAGATTTCCGGAGCCTTTGCTCCGTGCTTTTCCAGCAGTTTCTGATAGAGCCGATGGGCATCCAACGCATCTCCCAACGCCCTGTGGGCACTCTCCTGAGTCAGCCCGTAAAAGGCACAGGCCGCGCCAAGACGCTTACTCTCCTCCGCAGGCATAAAACGGCGACAGATCGTCAGGGTATCAATACCATTTTTTTCAAATGACAGTCCCTGATTTACAGCAGCCCGTTTGACAAAACTATAATCAAAAATAATGCGATGGCCAAGCAGCGGAAGTTCTCCACAGAAAGCAAGAAATTCTTCAAGAATATCCACAATATCGGGGGCATCTTTCAACATATCCCAGGCAATGCCTGTCAGTTCCGTAATCCGCTCCTCCAGTTCCCTGTGTGGATTCAGCATGGTGTGAAACCGGCCGGTTTCCTGCCCGTTTTCCACGCGCACCGCTCCAATCTCAATGATTTTGTCCTGCTTCGGATTTAAGCCGGTAGTTTCCAGATCCAGGGCAATATAGCTGTTTATCATACATCTGTCCTCCCCAGCACCGTCACCTTCGCGTTATGGTTCAGCCGGTCTTTCTCCCGGTAATCAAACAGCAGAACCTCACCGGACCGCAGGACTTCTGCGTGTACCTGGGTTCCCAGAGTCCGCAGTTCCGGAACCATATGGCGGATTTCTTCTTTATAAGGAGCCTGCGCCAAAGCAAAAGACGGCCGGCTCTTCGCATTTTCGCGCAGATACAGATCACACATCAGCGCATCCTCAAACATGCTCATCCGCTCCTGCTCCGCCCTCCTGCTGATCAGGTCGTGAAAGATCTCATAACGCGCCAGGCGGCTGTGGTTCAGACCAGTCAGATGCTGTTCATCATAATACCCGGCCATATACTCGTACATGGCAAATGCTCCGTCAAACTCCTGTTCAAACAGCTTTAATGTCCGCATAAACTGACGGCTGTTGTAATACACCTCCACCATATCCTCCACGCCCTTTAAGCGAAGCACATCACTGTATGGAAGCCACTTTGTGGACAGCACCTCATAGGGTGCCTTTCCCCGGTACTGCAGATCATAATCCGGCACCTTCTCATGCATATAGGAGCCTTTGAGAACCTTCAGAAATCCCAGCTGAAACTGCTCTGGCTCCATGGAATAGACATCGTTGAAGGATCGGCCAAAGGAGTCATAATCCTCAAAGGGCAGACCCGCGATCAGGTCCAGATGCTGATGCACATTTTTTCCGGCATTGATCCGCTCAACCACATAGCGCAGCCGGTCCAGATCCATCTTGCGCCGGATTGCCTTAATCGTATCCGGATTGGTACTCTGCACGCCAATCTCCAGCTGGATCAGCCCCGGCCGCATCCGGCTGATCAGGTCCAGCTCTTCCTCATCCAGAAGATCTGCCGTAATCTCAAAATGAAAGTTGGTGACACCGTTGTCATGCTCCAGAATATGCTTCCAGATTGCCATGGCATGACTCTTTTTCGCATTAAACGTACGGTCCACAAACTTAACCTGCGGCACCTTCTTTTCCAGGAAAAAGTCCAGTTCCGGAAGCACCAGCTTCAGATCCCGGAAACGAACAGACTTATCAATGGAGGAGAGACAGTAGCTGCAGGAAAACGGACATCCGCGGCTGCTTTCATAATAAACAATGCGGTTTTCAAATCCTTTTAAACTCGGATACAGAAACGGGATCCGGCTCATGTCCATGACCGGACGGACAGGCTGGTCGCAGAGTTTCCCATCCGCACCGTGATAGGTCAGGCCTGCCACCTGAGACATGCGGTACCAGAATTCCGCAGTGCATGCTTCATCCGGCGCTTCTGCTGCGGCATCCTTACCGCATGCAGAACCTGTCGGAGCACTTCTCCGCCCTAAACGCTGCATCTGCCGCACTGTGCATCCCAATGTCCGGTAGCAGTTTAAAAGGGCCGCGAACATCTCCTCGCCTTCGCCCTTCATGACACCGAATACCTCCGGCTCCCGGACAAGAAGCTGTGGCGCATCATAGGAAACCTCCGGGCCTCCAAGCCAGATATCCGTCTCCGGCAATACCTTGTGGATGTCCCGTACCAGATCCAGCACATAGGCAATGTTCCAGATATAGCAGGAAATTCCTACTATATCCGGCTTTCTCCGGTAAATATCTTCTAAAATCAGTTCCATCTGGTTATTGATGGTGTACTCTGCAATCTCTACAAAGGGTGCGCAAGGGAGACCATCCTCTCGCGGATCCTGGTCTCCCTGCACTGCTTCTGCCGCGCCCTGAGACTCGGCAAACATTTTTAAACTGTACACTCCCGGATTGGAGTGAATGTATTTGGCGTTGATCGCCGTCAGTAAAAACTTCATCTTATACGTCAATCTCTATCTTTCTTCCGGTCTGGTCGTACTGGTAATACCGCACGCCTGCCGCATTCAGCATGCGCTTGGATGCCCGCACGGACGGAGAATCCGGATATTTATCTTCCTTATAGATGATGGTCTTGATTCCAGCCTGAATGATAGCCTTTGCACACTCATTGCACGGGAAAAGAGTCACGTAAATCTTGCTGCCCTCCAGGCTTCCTCCCCGGTAATTTAAGATGGCGTTCAGCTCACTGTGGGTCACATACAGATATTTGGTGCTGTACGGATCGTCTGCTTCCTGCTCACGTCCCCACGGGAACTCATCATCGGAGCAACCCTTCGGGAACCCATTATATCCCATAGACATAATCTTGTTATCCTGACTGACAATGCAGGCTCCCACCTGGGTATTGGGGTCTTTGGAACGACGTCCGGACAGATCCGCCACACCCATAAAATATTCGTCCCAGGAAATATAATCCACACGTTTCTTGGAATTGCTCATCGTACGCTTCCTCCCGTTTCTTTCTCATTATCACAGTGCCCTGCTCCTGTCATCGCATCAGGGAATATCTCTTTTTCGCTTGTTCTATTCTCTGTCATCTCATACGTTCAGTATATGATAGCCTGCCGCTTTCGTCAGACGGTTCATGATAGCCTGCCCCAGATGATCCTTGGAAAAGCTTTCCGAATAAATGCAGTCCACATTCAGATCATCAAACTCCCTTAACACGGCGAACAGATTGTGGGCAATGGTCTCCTCCTTCGCGCGCAGTCCCACGCTGCGGACTTCACCCTGCGGATAACGCACTCTTGTCTCATCCGTGCATATCACACCAACCATTTTGCCTTCTGCAAGCTTCTCTTTTACCAGATTATTGATGACCTCCACTACTCTGTCCGTCTCACCCTCTACCAGCTGCAGGTCCGCATGAGGTGCATAGTGGCGGTACTTCATGCCCGGTGCCTTCGGCCGCAGGTCTGCGCTCGGCGGTGCCTGAATAGCCGGATCGATCTCTACTCTGCCTACAGTCTCCCGCAGCATCTCCATGGTGATGGCCCCCGGACGAAGCAGCGTCGGAACATCGCCGGAGACATCCACAATGGTGGATTCCACGCCGATTCCCACCGGACCGCCATCCAGGATCATCTCAATCTTGCCTTCCATATCCTGCCATACGTGCTGTGCCGTAGTCGGACTCGGTCTTCCGGAGGTATTGGCACTCGGTGCTGCCACCGGAACTCCCGCCAGCTTGATGAGCCGGTTTGCTACCGGGTCACTCGGCATGCGGACTGCCACCGTATCCAGGCCACCCGTGGTTCCATAAGGCACAATGTCACTCTTCGGAAATACCATGGTGAGCGGCCCCGGCCAGTATGCCTCTGCCAGCTTTCTTCCTGCTTCCGGAATGTAAGCCACCAGCGGTTTTAATTCCTCCAGGCAGGAAATATGCGCAATCAGCGGATTGTCTGACGGACGTCCCTTCGCCGCATAGATTTTCTTTGCCGCAGCCTCATCTAAGGCATTGGCTCCAAGCCCGTATACGGTCTCCGTTGGGAATGCAACCAGTCCGCCATCCCGCAGAATCTGCGCGGCCTCTGCCAGCTCCTCATTTTTGATCTGTTTTGTATCTTCTATTTTTATCAGTTTTGTATTCATGTTTCTACCTTCTTTGCAGCTGCGCTTATATCGGTATGTTCATTACCGTTCATGCATGCACAAATTGTAACGGATTCTGCCTTATCATAGCACAAGACGCCCCTTGGTGCAAGGCACACCGCGGGGCGTCAGAAAGGATTCTGCTATGCATTTATTTGATTGCTGTTCTTCACAGCCTTATGGTTTCCCACGCTGTGAATCAGAACGCTGACACGCTTGTAAACCAGAGATGTTACTACCGACACTACAACACCTTTCACCAGGTTAAACGGTCCCACACAGAAGAATGCGAAGGTCCATACGCTTCCAACTGCCGGATTGATGGCTGCGCCTGCTGCCAGGATAGTCTCCATCGGCATAAAATTGGAGTAGAACGGAAGCATAACCAGTGCATTGGCTACCACTCCGACTACAGCCATCAGAACTGTTCCAGCCACAAGGCCGGTCATGGCTCCCTTGCGGGTGTGGGAAATCTTATAGATCAGCCCTGCCGGAATGACCATGGCACAGGAAATGACCAGGTTCGCAAACTCACCCACAAAACCGGTGCTGGTCGGCTTTAATACCAGCTTGACCAGAATCTTTACTACCTCCATAATGGCGCCTGCCACCGGTCCCATGGCAAATGTTCCGATCAGCACCGGAACCTCGCTGACATCCAGCCCGTAAAAGCTCGGTGCCAGGAACGGAAGCGGGAACTCAAAAAGCATCAGCACGCCGGCAAGGGCACCAAACATTCCCATTAATACCACATTTTTCGTTGTAAGCAGTTTTTCTTTCATATCTTTTTCCTCCTGAAATAGATTGGTTAAGTTCATTATTCAGAGGAATCGTGTGAAACGCAAAAACCCCCGGATATCGCTATCCGGGGGAATCAGATCATTCATGCTGCTTTTACAAACCATAAGTTAAAAGCCTTCACACAATCTCTTCTCTCATCCAGACTATACTGTCGGTTTTGGAATCTCACCAAATCAGCTGCTTTACGCAGGTCGCGGACTGTAACCGCCGGTGGGGAATCTCACCCCGCCCCGAAGAACTTATCGTGCCTTAACTATAGTACAGTTTTCCATAAAAATCAAGAGGATTTCTTCTGATTCAGAAACTCCATAATTCCCACATGGATCGTCCAGGCCAGCCGGTCCTGGTACTCTCCGGAATTCAGATTTGCAGCCTCTTTCCAGTTCGACAAAAAACCGCATTCCACAATCACGATCGGCTGCTTTACATGCAGAAGAAGGTAATAGCTTCCGTTCGGCTTTGCCAGGCGGGTATTCTTCTCGCCCAAAACATAATCAAAGCGCCTCTGCAGAATCTCTGCAAGGCGCTTTCCTCTTTCGGATGTTTTGTAATAAAAAACCTGTCCACCGGATACAGACTCCTGGTGGTAGCTGTTTTGATGAATGCTCACCACCAGATCTGGCTCTGCCTCCGCAATTTTTCCGCACCGGTTCTTCATATCTGCCATTTTTTTGCTGCTGTCTGTTTCTTCGTAAAGCCCACGGTCATCCTCCCTGGTCATGACCACCGTTACATCCGAAGCCTCCAGATAGGTTTTCAGGCGACGTGCGATCTGCAGATTGATCTCCTTTTCCAGACTTCCGTCCACGCCGATCTTTCCAGGATCATTTCCACCATGACCACTGTCCAGCACCACAACCGGACGACGCGCCCCTACTGCCACTGCCTGGCCGGACACCATCAGTCCTGCCTGCCGTGACACCAGAAATACCGCTATCAAAAGCATAACTGCCATCATAAATTCCGGCATTCTCCGGCGCTGCTCCTCCCGGCTTTCATTCTTTTCCGGCTGTTCGCTCCCGATCCATCCATCTTTGCTCACCTTACCCGCTCCATTTTCACTTTTCCTGTAAAATATATGATTCAGAGCCGTGAAAAAAACATAGTCTTTCCTTCATCGGGAAATATCAGCCAGCAAGGTCTAGTTAACCTCCAGACGATTATAATCTCTCTTACCATCTTCCAGAATATACCGGAAATATTCACCCTGCTGCGTTGCCATACCATCTTCCTGCCAGAGCTCATATGCTGGATCATTCCGCACAGGCTCCTGCACCTGATACGCCGTTCCTTGATAATAATGGAATTTCAGCAACGAATACAGCTGTGCCATCTGTTCACGTTCGCTGTCCGTAAGTTCCGGCACCTCATTCAGGGACGCAATTGCCTGATTATAAAAAACACGTCTCAGAAACGGGGTCTGGAACTGTTTGAAATTCAGGAGATCTTCTTCTGTGCACTGGTTCTTCTTCGCCCAGGCCTCTACATCCAGCGATTGAGTCCGGTACAGAAAGCTTCGATCATCCCGGTAAGTCAGGATGGCATACTTGCAGGACGGTGTTGCCAGTGAAGCCGTCACCATCTCCCAGATTCCCCGATTATCCTCCGAGCGTTTGCAGTGCTGCACATGCAGATGTCCGCTCAGAAACAATGGTACATTCCAGGTTTCCAGAAAATCTATAAACTGCTCGCTATGCTCAATCGTGCATTCATCCACATAGATTTCGCTCTCATCCAGCAGATTGTGATGGGCAACAGGGATAATTTCCACCCCCGCATCCCAGGCAGCTTCCAGCTGCTGTTCCACCCACTCATAGGTTGCCTCAGAGATAGCTCCGCCCACCTTGTTTACCGGGCTATACTGGCAGCTGTCAATCATCAGAAGCCAGGTATTTTCATCCAGTTCATACAGATAGCTTAAACTGTTTGGATCCTCACTCGCCGCTTCATCATAGCCAAACGCCCGGTAAATCTGACGGAATTCCGCCGGAGTCGTATATTCTGCAGGAAGCCGTTCTTCTCCCTTATAGCGTGCTGCCTGATGATTGTTGATATCGTGATTGCCGGGAATCACCAGTACCGGAATTCCATGATTCTCCACCCGGTGGAGTTTTTCTGCCAGATCTTTATGGCTGGCTTTCTCCCCATTGAGCGTCAGATCCCCGCTTAACACCAGAGCATCCGGATGCTGCTTTACTACTTCATCCAGAAACGCATCCGTAATCTGATCAATGTAAGTGACTATCTTACCATCCCCATACTCCACCATCTCCTGAAAGCGAGGTCCGCCATCGGTCAGTGAATCTGAAAAATAATGGATATCAGTCGCCAGCATGATATTTTCTATCCATTCTGCATCCGTACTGCTGTCAGTTGTTTGCTCTTCCTCAGTCTCTGTACTGACCGCTTCCTGCTGCGTCTCCGATTCCGTCTGGCTTTCCTGTGAAATTGCCGTAGCATCTGCCGGATCACTCTTCTGATGTCCGCAGCCAATGAGCACCACCGCTGCTGCCAAAACAGGCAGAATGGCAGAAAGCGTCTGCCTTCTGCCATCAAAATCCTTTTTCATATTCCTCACCCTTTCCAAACCATCCCGCCATCGATCATCACGGAAGCTTCACGGTATCCCAGATTTCTGCCGATTCCATCCCAAGCCGCCAGCAGGCCACACCCGCCAGACCGTTGTCCCGGATCAGCTGCATTTTCAATGCCAGAGATCGTTCCTCTTCCATCCAGATTTCGTAGTTTACGCCATCTTTCTCCAATTCTCCGTAATACTGGCCAAGATCGTCCTGCCAGTACAGCTCTACCTGGTTCGTCTCCACCCACGCTTTGGCACCGGATATGCCTACTGCCTGAGAACTGGTTCCGGAAGCATCTTCTTTCCAGATTCGTGTGTAAAACGGAATTGCGCTGATGATTTTTTCCTTCGGAACCTGCTTTAACAAATCGGCGATTCCCTGCTGCTCGTAGCCAATGGAAGCAACCGAACCGGCTTCTCCACCAGCATAATGTTCATCGTAGCCCATCATCACCACATAATCGGCAACACGGCCCTGCTCTGCCCAGTTATAAAATGCAGAGTATGACGCCGGCACATAGGAATCGATAGAAAGAACAAGCCCTTCCTTCCGGCAATCCACGGATAATTCCCGGATAAACTGCACATAATGCGGACCGGCTGATGCTTTGATTCCTTCTATATCCAGATTAATACCGTCGACTCCATAGGTCTTTGCATCCTGCATCAGGGAAGTGATCAGTTTTTTTCTGGCTGCCGTGCTGGCAAACAGGATTTCCGACTGCACCTCGTCTCCATTATTGAAATTATCCAGCACGGCCCATACCTGAACACCCATGGCATGTGCCTGATCCACATAATTCCGGTCTGCCAGAGATTCGTAGTTACCGTTATTATCCGTCAGCATAAACCAGGTAGGCGCAATAACATTTACTCCCTTGGTATTGTCCATAAGAGTTTTCATCGCCTGATTGGCAGAAAGATTGGTTACCTGATGCCATACCAGAACCACCGGCTCATCCATGGAAATACTGGTATATTCCGGTTCTGCAAACGTGCTGACCAGTGTCCGCTGCTCCATTTCCTTCAGACGGCGGTTCGGAAGATAACCTACCTGTCCATCCTCTGTACGCACCCGGCTCCAGTTTTCCAGCTGTTCCAGAACGATCACTTCTGAATCAGCCGGCACCTCTGTAATGACTGCACTTTTCACACCGCCCCGCACCCGGAGGGCACTGTTCTTCTTCACATCTGCCAGCTGCTGCGGATCCCATGAGGTATCTACAAACACACGCCGCACACTGTCCGTGTCAAATGTTTCGATCCGCACATTCGTGTACGCAGTCACCAGACTGGTGAGCAGCCATACCGTCCCATCCTGCTGCTCCAGCAGCGGCTTTCCGCTGTTTCCCACAGTTTCCGCATTCGCGTATACAATCTGATCTGGCAGTGTATAGATCAGCTGGCTGTTTTCTTCATCCCAGTAAAATTTCTCATTCACCGCCTTATTTACCCAGTCAAGCGGCAGATAGGTCTGTCCGTCTATATAACGTCCCTGAACTCCTTCTACCCGTTCACTGTTAAAAAAGACAGCCGTCTCATCCCCGCTGGCCTGATACCATTCCTTCTGATCCACATGCTCTTTTGACGGTTTGTACTTGCGGTATAAAATAAATCCTGCCGCCGCTCCCACGACAAGCATGATCGTCAATATCACTGTCAGTACTGTTGCCAGAAATCTTTTCATCCGCCGTATCTCCTTATCGGTATTCTTATCACACATCTGAGTCATATTATACCACAGATCCGATACGGCTTCTCTTAAATTTTCCTGATCTTTCTCTTTACCCGGGCTGAATCGGGGATTCTCTTTTCTGATCAGAAATTTTCGCTGTTACTGGTGATACACGATATCAAAATGGATTTCTTTTAACCGTTTGGCTTTCATATAATCTTCCTCTTCTTCATTCACCTCCCCTTTAGCCGTATTTTCCTGTGGAATGTCCTCCAGAATATAGTCGCCCATATAAAAGCTTCCATCCTCGCGAACCTCAAACAGTTTTCCCCACGTTTCTTCACAGGCATCTTTTCCATCGATCAACACACGAATTCCCCGTTTCTGATACCGCTTTAAACCTTCCACATAAATCTGGCTGCCTTTGTTGTTTTCATACACTCCCGATACATTTGTTAACATATGGCCCCCTATTGCTGACAGCTCCGCCGCTTAGAAGGTATTGTCGTGACACATTATTCCCACTAAATACTGCTGCCGCAAAGCTGTCCGCTTTCTTCGTTTTTGCTTTGTAAATTCTTACTATACAGTAACCGTTTTGCTGATCCGCTCCGTTATTTTGCAAACAGCAGCGTCTCAAAACATAGAATTTCCTCCTGTGTAATGCGGAATGCATCTACTGAAGCCGGAATTCTCTGAAGCCGGCAGCGAAACATTGATTCTATCTCCTTTCTGGTATCTTCTCCGCCCGCAACGACGGCCATTCTCCAGCTCTTATCACTTCGCTCTGTCTGCTCCAAAATTTCCAGAAATGCTTCCACCTTCCACTCGCTCAGAGAGCCCACCAGAATTTTCCTGTCACAGCGTGCGCATTCATACAGGCTTTCCTCCGTTGCTTCTCCATAATCCATGATGATGTAATGATAATCACGGCTCAGGCAATGGGACAGTACGGCCGGATCCGCCATTTTGTAATAATCCACTTCCATAATGCGAAACCTGTCGCTTTTATTCCGGCTCCGCTCCGTCTTCTTCTGTCCCGCTGCCTCTCTCCTGCCATTTTTTCCGGCAAATCGCTCCAATATCTGAAAATCATCATGACTGTTCCATTCCAGTAACGCTGTCTTCTTACGTTTTACGCCTGTCAGATAGTTTGCCAGCGCAACTGCCAGATGGCTGGTCCCTACACCACGCCCGCAGCCCATCACACCAATTGTCCGGATTCCGGTTCCCGGCAGCGTTACCAGAACCGTTTTATTCTTTCCAAAAACAAACTTCGTACGATTCCTCCCTTCTGCCCAAACCATTGATTCCAGATGGCCCGGTACACTCGGTCTGATGCCCGGCTGCCCCAAAACGGATCCGCAAAATACGGCATCCGTAGTCTGCCTGCATACCGCTGCTTCTGATAAAAAGACAGTCTGGCACAAAACTGATTATAAATCACAGTCAGTCCCTGTACCGATCTGCCAAGCTGCACTGCCGTCTCGGAGTCTTCCCACTCCCATGGTTTGCCTCCGCACACAAGCAGATAGCCGTCTGCATCCACCTGCTGCACCAGATCCGGATCCGCTCCGCAGTCCAGGATCCTTATCTGATATCCGGCAGGCATTAATTTCACAGCCTCACCATAACGCGGAAGCATAGGGATATTCCGGATATGAAATATCCCATATATATCTGCCTGACTTTTTCTGCTTTCTGCCAGCTGACGCACCGCACCAGATTCATTGAGTTCTTCATAAACTACTGACATCCCGCACTTTTGTAAATATGCGGTCAGTCCCATAGCAATGTGGGTCGTTCCCACGCCATGACGACTTCCCGCTACGGTAATCACCAGAGACTCTTCCATCCTCCTCGCACCATACCGGTATGCTGTGCAGTCCGATTGGTCCCAAAGTTTTTGTAGTTCCTGCTCCAGGTCCAGAGCTGACTGATACCGTCTGCTCTTTTCTGTATGCAGGCATTTACGGATCACGCGCATCAGGCGGCGTTCGGTCACACCTGATAATTTCACCTGTTCCGGCCGGATCATTTCTCCAGGGAAATGTCCAGTCAGCATGTAATAGAGGACAGCACCAATGGCATAGATATCTGTTCTTCCATCTAAAACATCTCCCGAATACTGCTCCGGCGCCGCACAGCCAATAGTCCCGTAACGTTCTTCCATGCGCTCCACTTCGTCCGCATAAACTGCATGATCAAAATCGATCAACTTGATTGTGTTGTTATAAAGTAAAAGATTTTTGGGTTGTAAATCAAGATATAAAACAGGGGTAGGCATTGTTGAATGCATGATATGTACCAGATGGCAAATCTGAATCCCATAATGGATCGTCATCACCGATGAACAATGCCCTGACTCTGAAACCAGGGCATATAAAGAATCTCCTTCGAGATACTCTTCAATCAGGTAGCTGTACTGATCATCTTCCGCCAGGTCATATACGATTGGAATGCCCTGGTCGCGAATCCCCTTCAGTATCAGCGCTTCTTTTCTAAACAGTTCATAATCGACAAAGGTCTTTGGCACCCGCTTGATGGCACGATATTCGTCCAGTTCCATATGTTTTGCCAAAAATACGGTACCGCTCCTGCCGCAGCCCAGTACCCGGCACAACCGGTACTTTCCGAATAAAATGGTGTCCGCTTTTTACACCTCCTTCTCATCTCTCGTCTCTGTGATTTCATTTTAATTCGAATAACGAAATATGGCAAGACAATCAACCATCAAGGTTCGACAAAATTCGCCAGACCGTTTTTTGTCCTCTTTTCTTAACATTTCCTAAAATTTTCACATAGGAATTGATATTTCCCCGTATCATATACTATAATTAAAGTAGGAAATTAGATTCTTTTTTCTGTTTCCCTATATTTCAGATTGAAAGGAGTGATCTTATGAAGATTGAACGAATCAATGAAAACCAGATCCGATGCACACTGACCAGTCTTGACCTCAGTTCCCGTAACTTAAATCTGGGTGAGCTTGCTTATGGAAGTGAGAAGGCTCGCGGCCTGTTTCGTGAAATGATTCAAAAGGCCTCCAATGAAGTTGGCTTTGATGCTGAAGATATCCCCCTGATGGTGGAAGCCATTCCACTGTCCGGTGAAAGCGTGATGCTTGTCATCACCAAGATAGAGGATCCTGAGGAGCTGGACACCCGCTTTTCCAAATTCTCCCCTCTTTCCGAGGATGGGGCAGAAAATCTCTGGGGTGGTCTTGCAAATGAACTGTTAGAGGGGGCAGACGGGCTCATGGAACTATTTAAGCAGAACATGCTGGCAACCAATGCACCGGCTGTTCCAGACGCTTCCGACACTGCCGCACTGCAGACCCCCAAGACTTCCACTGACGGAGATTCTGCAGACGGTGTTTCCGCTATCCAGACCCGTGTTTATCGCTTCAGCAGCCTGGACCAGGTTTCCGATGCCGCAAATGCTGTACAGACTCTGGGCACTGTCCAGAGCAAGCTCTATAAAAAGCCGGGAACCAGCCAGTATTATCTGGTTCTTTCCAGCCAGTCTGCGGATCCGGTCGCTTTCAGCCGTGTCTGCAACCTGCTTGCAGAATATGGTGAAAAAATCAGAATTGATGTCGCAGGCGAAGCCCACTATCAGGAGCACTATGAAGTCATCATTGGAGCAGACGCATTGCAGAAACTAGCGCTGATCTGATGTCAGACCATTCTGTGAAACGAATGTGTTGCAGTAACGATTTAAAAATCGCTACTGCAACACATTTTTTTAAGGAAAAACGTTTAGATTTAGCTCTTTTGCGTATCCGTTGTTGATTTTGAGCATACTTACATGCTGTTTCTTTTAGCTTAAACAGATCAATTTTATACCAAGAACCCGACTTTTCGAAGCCGAGCTCTTAAATTTTTTCTAAAAAAGTGCTGCCACACTAATTTTCATTTAGTGCGACAGCCCCTTCTTAATTTTATTCTATTTTCCCAATCTCACTTTAATCTCTTTCATCTCCGGAATTGCTGAGATACCGCCACGGTGTTCCACGCACAAGCTTGCCACCGCATTTCCCACACGACCAAATTCTACCATCTGTCCGCGGGTCAGGTGTTCCGGTTCTGTTTCTGACTGAAGAAAAGATGCAGTAAAACCGCCCCAGAAGGAATCTCCGGCACCGGTTGTATCCACCACCTGAGACGAAAAACCTTCTGCCTTTACAATTCCATTTGCATTTCCAATCAATGCACCATCCCGGCCAAGGGTAACTGCTGCCAATCGAACCCCCTGACGAATCAGATATCTAAGTGCTTCTTCCGGGTCCTCATAAGGGGTCAGAAGCGCTGTCTCTTCATCTGATATCTTCATGATATCTACACAGGGAATCACCGACTGCATCCGAAGCTGTGCTGTCTCTACATCGCTCCACAGCGCCGCCCGATAATTTGGATCATAGGAGATAAGGGCACCGCTGCTCTTTGCCAGATTGACTGCTTCATAGGTTGCCGTCCGGGATGGATCATCGGTCAGCGACAGGGAACCAACATGAAAAACTCTTGTATTTTCCAAAATACTCTTATCTATTTCTTTCATGCAAAGCTGTGTATCTGCTCCTGGTTTTCGGGAAAATGAAAACTCTCGCTCCCCATTTTCTTTCAGACTAACAAAGGCCAATGTAGTAAAATACTTGTCATCCTGTATGAGATTTTCTGTATTGATCCCAGCTTTCACAAGGGTTTCCTTCAGAAAATCACCATGCATATCCCGGCCTACTTTTCCGATAAACGCTGTTTTTAATCCAAACTTAGCAGCGGCTGCCAGCATGTTGGCCGGTGCACCTCCCGGATTCTGCTCAAAGAGGCGCATTCCCTGCTGTGAGTTTCCAGCCGGAGTAAAATCAATCAAAAGTTCACCCAAAGCTGCGATATCCGTCTTTGCTTTCACCTGAATCATCCTCCGCCTTTTATTTTCGAATCTTAATATTGGCAAATTCTACTTTTGCGTCCTGTGCCAGCAGACCGATCTCATACTCCGGTTTCCGGAAAATACGATAGGTAAATGCCACCTGCTCGTCCACAAATACCTCAACCATGTCATGGTCGACCGAAATCTTCACATCAATTGTCTGTCCTTCTTTAATCTCAAAGGTCTTCTCAGCCACCCGAATGCCATCCGGTCCCGGTTCGGTTGCCTTCGGAACTGCCTGACAGGACTGCTCCCAGAACGGATCTACTCCCATCGGCAAGGACAGAAGCGATACCCGCTGCATGGCCACATCAAACTCCAGAAACAGGCATCCGCTTGCCTCCCGATCTGATTTTAACAAAATGCCAAAGGAATCATTTGCCTCTTTTGGAATAACCGTACCTGTAAACAGAAACTTTTCTTCCGGCTGTTCCAGAAAACCATATGAAGTTGTTCCACAACCATCCAGTTCAACGGTTGTATCTCCATAGAGCTTATATTCTCCCATAACCGGAAGATAATTCCAATCAACCTTTTCCTTAAAGCAGACTACATATTCTTCCGGAAGCTTCACATCCAACTGACCATCTTCCGTCGCAACTACCTCATGAGGAATACAGAAGGTTCCGCCCCAGTACCACTCACCACGGTCACTGTTTTCTGCACGATCATGCGCCCAGGCAAAATAGAAACGGCGTCCATTATCATCTTGCATAGATTTTGCTGCATAAAAGCGGCGTCCTCCGATGCCATCCTTTTTCGTTTTTTTCCACGGTCCAAATGGAGACTTAGATGTACGATAGATGGTATTCACGAATTCGGAAAAACGCGAGTAGGAAAGATACCAGGTATCACCTATTTTATACATCTCACTGCACTCTGGGCAATTAGTGTTGCCTGCCGAATATAATGGACCATAGTACTCCCAATTTACCAGATCCTTCGAACGATATAGCACGATACAGCCTCTTCTTGTAACCGGCATATCCAGTCTTCTGGCTGAAATCAGGATCCAGTAACATTTATCTTCCTCGTTATAAAACACATAGGGGTCACGCCAGTCCAATTTTTCGTACAGCTGGATCATCGGTTTAATCACGGGATTTGCCGCATCCTTGGTCCATGTAATTCCATCTTCACTGGTGGCATGGCAAATGGTCTGCTGATACTCAGCTGTCAGGCAATAGCCGGTGTAAAATGCATGATACTTTCCTTCGCCGTAGATAACCGAACCCGTCCATACACCGGAAGCATCCGGCTCATCGCCCTCACCCGGATACAGTGCCGTCGGAAGCTCTTCCCAATGCACCAGATCCTCTGAAACCGAATGGCTCCAGGTGGTACGCAGTCTCGCCGGATATACAGTGGTTCCCGGCGGGGAAGTCAGCGAAAAAATATGATATTTACCTTCATGATAAAACGGAATCGCATCACCGGTGGAATCCGCAAATGACATTTTTCTGAAAAAGTCCATATCTGATCTCCTTCTCTATCAATAAACTATTTCTTCTTTCTTAAGAGTGCCAGATTTCCTTTTTGGGAATCCAGAACAACTGCGCAAGCAATGATCAGACCTTTTACAATCAGCTGCCAGTAGGAGCTGACACCAATCAGGTTCAAACCATTGGAAATAATACCAATTACCATTGCGCCAAAAACAGTACCGCTGATACGTCCGCGGCCGCCTGCCATGGATGTTCCGCCCAATACGCAGGCTGCGATCGCATCCATCTCATAGCCGCTTCCGACTGAAGGCTGTCCAGAATACATTCTGGACGCTAACACCAGACCGGCAAAGGCAGCCAATGCTCCTGAAAGTGTAAATACGATAATCTCTACTTTTTTAATCGGAACACCCGAAAGACGTGCTGCCTCTCTATTTCCACCAATCGCATATACGTAAGTACCAAATTTTGTCTTTGAAAGCAGAAAACTGAATACTGCAATTAAAATAATCATATATACTACCGGAAGAGGAATGATGTTAAACAAATATCCGGTACCGATTGCAATAAAGAATTTATCTGTAATACGGGTAGACTGTCCGCCTGAATAGACATAGGCAATACCATTGCAGACATTCATCATTGCCATGGTAATAATAAATGCCGGAACCCGAAATTTCGATACAACTACACCATCAATCAGACCCGCCAGGATTCCGATTGCAACTCCGGCTGCAATTGCCACACCAATCGGCATTCCCTGGTTTACCACGAAACCAACAGTTAAGGTACCGCTCATCGCCACGATCGCTCCTACTGCCAGATCGATGTGCCCAAGAATAATAATTAAGGTCATTCCCAATGCAATGTATGTGTTGATTGAAATCTGTCTGAGTACGGAAATAATATTGCCGGGTGTCAGGAATTTATCCGTTGCCAGCGCAACAATCACACACAAAATCACAAGTACTCCAATAATTCCCGTATTTCCTGTAAACACAGACAATATAGAATTGCCTGCTGTAGGTTTCTTTTCGTTCATCATTCTTCGCCTCCCGCTGCAAACTGCATAATTCTTTCCTGATCCAGTTCATCTTTTCCGAGCATTCCTGTCATCTTACCGGCCTTAATAATACATACGTTGTCGCACATATTGATGATTTCCGGTAATTCACTGGATACCATAATGATTGCTATTCCTTCTTTTGCCAGTTCATTGATAACCGAATATATCTCAAATTTAGCATTTACATCCACGCCTCTGGTCGGTTCATCCAGAATAAGCACATCCGGTTTAATTGCCAGCCATTTTCCGAGAACAATCTTCTGCTGATTTCCACCGGAAAGGCTTCCCGCTTCCACCAGCTCCACCCGGTTTGCCACTGCCCTGATACGAAGCTTCTCTTTATAATAATCAATCACTTCCTGACATTTTCGATTGCTGATTGCCACCCCATTGATATAGCAATCAATAGAAGCCAATATCAGGTTAAATCCAACCGTATTTCCCAGTACCAGACCCTGTTTTTTTCGGTCCTCCGGTACCAGACCGACTCCTGCTTTGATTGCCTGAATCGGAGTTGAAAAATGAACCTCTTTCCCCTTTAAAAGGACGCTGCCACTCTGATATTTTCTGGCTCCAAAGATACATTCCATGATCTCGCTTCGTCCGGCTCCCACCAGACCTGCAAATCCAAGAATTTCTCCTTTTCTAACCCGGAAACTAATATCCGAAAATACACTTTCACAGGTCAGATTCTTTACCTCCAGTGCAGTTTCTGCCTGTTCCAAATCATTGTAATCCCTTGCATAAAAGCTTTGAAGCTCGCGTCCTACCATCATCGCAACCAATTCATTTGCGTTTGTTTCCGATGTTTTCTTTGTTCCCACATAAGCGCCATCCCGGATGATGGTAACCCGATCCGAAATCCGGAATAATTCCTCCATACGATGGGAAATATATATGATACTTACCTGTTTCTCTTTTAATCTCTCAATAATGCCGAATAACTGCTCCACCTCATCGTTGGAAAGCGACGAAGTCGGTTCGTCCATTACGATAATTCTTCCATCAAAGGAAACTGCTTTTACAATTTCCACCATCTGCTGCTGGGCAATGGTCAATGTCTCTACCAGTGTATCCGGCTGAATATTCACACCCAGATTCGCCAGCATCTCTCCAGCTCTGCGGTTTGTTTCTTTCATATCCACAGTGCCAAACTTTGTCTTTATTTCTCTTCCCAGGAAAATATTCTGTGCAACTGTCAGATACGGCACCAGCACAATCTCCTGATGAATGATTCCGATTCCCTTTTCCTGCGCATCGGAAACACCATTTATCTCCACATCCTGACCATTGATTCTGATCTTTCCACTGTCCGGCTTATAAATTCCTCCAAGGACCTTGATAAGCGTCGATTTTCCCGCTCCATTCTCTCCTAAAAGCGCATGAACCTCGCCCATTTCCAGGGAAAAATTAATCCCTGATAATGCATAGATCCCGGAAAAACTTTTCTTTATATCTATCATTTCCAGAATTGTTTTTCCCATAGAACCCTCCGTATTTCTTTTAGAAATGCGGCAATGAAACCATCGCCGCATTTATCCTCTTTTATAACTTTATCTAATCCGCTTCTACTGTTCCCGGCCAGAACGCCTGCAGAAACATCCGGATATTACTGCCAATCGCTCAGAGTCTTCTCAGCCTCTTCCTTCTCTACCAGATGAGAATCCAGATATACTTTCTTTTCACCCAGCTCGGTATCGCCGCCTACATATTTCTCGGCTGCATCAAAGGCATATTCTGCAATCTGAAGCGGAACCTGGCATGCAACTGCTGTAAATTCGCCATCCAGAAGTGCCTGCTTTCCATCCGGAGATGCATCGATACTATATACACCAATTTCTCCTGTCTTGTTCGCTGCTTTAATGGCTGCTGCTGCACCCAGAGCAGACGGGTCATTGATACAGAAGAATGCTTCCATATCCGGATTTGCTGTGATAATATCCTCAGCCAGTCCCATAGACTGATCCAGTGCAGCACCGCCATCCTGCTGTGCTACAATGTCAAATTTGTCTTTCTGATCGCCTAAGCCCTCAAGGAAACCATTTACACGGTCTACGCAGCTTTCATTGGACGGGAAATCCAGAACTGCAATTTTAGCTCCATCTGGATAATCCTTCGTCATCTGCTCGCCAACCAGCTGACCAGCCATATATGCATTGGTTCCAACAAACTGTGTTACAAACTGGTCAATATCATCATCAATAACAGCTGTATCTACATTGAAAATCGGAATGCCTGCTTCTGAAATCTCTGCTAATCCGGAAGTAATACCTGCGGAATCAACCGGGATAACAAATACGGCATCATATCCGCTGTTTGCACAGTCCGATAACTGGCTCAGCTGCTTATTCAGATCGTAATCCGGATCCAGGCAGGTATAAGAAATTTCATTTTCCTTGCACAGTTCACTGAGTTTTGCATCGATAGAGCTCTGGAATGTATTGTTCAATGTATTCGTGCAGAATGCAAAGGATAAATCGCTCTTTTTAGCTTCTCCATCTTTTACTTCTGTTTCTGCTGCAGAATCCGCTGCCGCTTCGGTTGTCGTACTGCTGGAAGAACCGCATCCTGCTAACAAAGCTGCCATCATACATACGGAAAGACCTGCTGCTGTGAATCTAAGACTTTTTTTCATGAATTTAATCCTCCTGTTTTTCTATCACTCTGACAATAAATGTTTTCGTTTCATTTTGATTTTACGTAAAATTTTCTTCTTCTGAAGGAGCTCTCCTATCTGATAACTAAATATTACTCCTCTCAAGTGCCTTTCGTCAACTCATTGCAGTCAAAATGCACTATTTTCAGCGATATAATTATCTTTTTTTATATGAATTTATGCATTTCTACACCTGCTTTTTATTTTTTACGTAAATTTTTATTTTGATATCGTTTCATTTTTCATTTTGTGCTATACTAGTTACTAGAAAATTAATCCTATTCCAAAATGATTGTAAATCATATGCAAACTATCAGGAGGGAAATTTTATGACGATTAAAGAAATCGCTGCCAAAGCCGGCGTCTCGATTGCTACGGTTTCACATGTGATCAACCATACACGCTATGTCAGTCCGGAACTGGTGGATAAAATCGAAGCTATTATTGAAGAAAGTGGATATTCCGAAAAAATCAAAAAGAAAGTACAGAAAATCAGAAGCGGACGCAGTTCTCAGATTGTTGCCGTTCTTCCAAACATAAAAAGTGCTCTCTACTGTGATCTCTGCAACCAGCTGCAGGCTTACGCAACTAGCCAGGGATACCAGTTTTACACTGCTGTCAGCAACGACAATCTGGAAGAAGAACATAGTATACTGAAAAATCTGGTTTCCAGTGCCAAAACAATCGGTATTTTCCTCTCGCCCACCAGCAGTAATCCCTCTGATTATTCGTTTCTTTATGAATCAGAGATCCCCTTTATCTGTGTTGAGCGTTATATTGATGATGATATTACTCCCAGAATCTTATTTGATTATCATGCTGCCTTTCAATCCGCCACTTCTTACTTTTTTGAGAGCGGACACGAAAACGTACTGTTTCTTGTGGAGAAAACAGATAGCCTCGCTAAACAGGAGAAAATTGCCGGGTACGAAAAAGCTCTGCTGTGCGCTAACCGGACGCTGAGCAACTCCTGCATCGCTGAGATAAGTCTGTATCAGTCCTACGATCTCATCAGCCTGAACATTCAAAAAAGCATCAGTCGATATCTACCGACAGCCATTGTTACCGGCGGCAACCGGCTAACTATGTTCCTGCTCAAGGCACTTCGGGAACTGGGAAAAGATTGTCCTCGTGACATTTCCATCATCGGATTTGATGATATGCTCTGGTGTGAATTGACTGCGCCGCCGCTATCCTGTATTCACAGAGATATCCGCCAGATGGCAGAACTGGCATCACAGGCACTATTCGACCGTATCAACCATCTCCCCGCATCCCCTCTCGCCCGGTATGCCGATGTTCATCTGATTCTGCGTGACTCCACCCGTATGATCGACAACGGTCCCCTGGGCGAGCAGGCAGTTTCACCGGACAGCATTTCTCTCTCCGCAGAAGAAAAAGCGCTTTTGAAAAAGGGGCATTATCAGGTTGCCGTCTCATTTCACTATACGGGGACCGCATGGGCGGCCCTTCACCAGAAAGGCATCCGGGATGAATTGGAACAATATGGCATAGACATTATTTCTACCATGGATGCTCATTTCGACCCGGTGCTCCAGAACATGCAGCTTGAAAGCATCAAAATGCAGCATCCAGATGCGGTGATCGCCATTCCCAGTGATGATGTTGAAACCGGACCTGCTTTTCAGGAATTATCCAGGATGACACGTCTGGTTTTTCTGAGCAACGTTCCGCAAAATTTCAACCGCAACGATTATGTCTCCTGTATCTCCGTCAACGAACGGGAAAACGGCACCAATACAGGACGCATGATCGGCGAATATCTGAAGGATAAAGCCCATGCCAAAGTCGGTTTCATCATCCATGGTGCCATGTTTTACGGCACTACTGAGCGTGATAACTATGCCGAAAAAACATTGCGGGAATCCTATCCCAACATTGAAATCATAGCCCGAAAAGGCTTCATCCAAATTGAAAATGCCTACAAAGTATGTCTGGAAATGGTCACAGAACATCCGGATATCCAGGCACTTTATGTAAGCTGGGACAGACCGGCCCTTCTTGCCATCAAGGCCTTAAAAGCTTTGAACCGGACGGATATTGCTGTCTTTACCACGGATCTGGATTTCGAGATTGCGGACGAAATGAACAAAGGCTTTGTAAAAGGGCTCAGCACCCAGAGACCCTATGACCAGGGAAAAGCGGCCGCTCTTGCAGTCGCTAAATCCCTGGTCAGTGATAACGTTCCAAAATATATTGGAGTGCAGCCTTATGTAGTTCATGAAAAACAGTTGAAACGCGCCTGGAAAGATATCTTCTTTGAGGCATTGCCGGAAGAGTTGGGATAAAAGCGAGCTGCCTTTACAAATGCTTCAAAAATCTGCCGGATAGCCGGATCCTGTTCCCACAGATATTCCGGATGCCACTGGACTCCCAGAAAGAATGGATAATCCGGTTTTTCAACTGCCTCTATCAGATTTCCGGACGCATGACCGCATGCCACCAGTCCCGGAGCAAGTTTACGGCATGCCTGGTGATGCATGCTATTGACATTTAAGGTATTACTGCCCGTAAGCTGTTCCAGAAGTGTTCCAGGCAGCACCTCCACTTTATGGGATGGAATCGCATAATCAAAGGGCTGGACATGGGCAATCGGAAAATCCTGCGGGAACTGGCTTGGAATATCCTGATAAATATCTCCACCCAGAGCCACATTCAAAAGCTGGATACCGCGACAGATACCAAAGACCGGTTTTCCGGTTTGCATTACCAGTTTTAATAGCAGTATTTCCATACGATCACGCCGCAGGCAGACATTTCCGCAGTGCGCCTGTGTTTCCTCCCCAAAATAAAAAGGGTGGATATCCGGACCGCCGGTAAACAAAAAGCCATCAAAGGTATCGACAATCTGCTGGAGATCTTCTTCTTCCAGATCAAGAGGCAGGATCATCGGAATGCCTCCGGCCGCGCGAATAGCCTTTAAATAAGCTGGCCGCATATATGGTTCATCACGTTCTATGTTGAAGTATGGAGTAAGGGCAATCAACGGTTTTTTCTTTGCCATGGGAAATCTCCTTTCAAGAAAAAGACTGTGCCTTGGCACATTCTCGTGGAGCGTTTTTGTATGATAGGACGCAATTTCCTCTCATACAAAAAATGCCCCTTCTGTACCGCAAATACAGAAGGGGCATTTGATGGTTTGTGTTTTAATTAACCCTCGCTGATAGCGCCGGTCGGGCAAACACCTGCACAGGTACCGCAGGAGATGCAAGCATCAGCGTCGATAACGTACTGGCTGTCTCCCTGGGAAATAGCGCTTACCGGGCACTCGCTCTCGCAGGTACCGCAACTAACACAAGAATCAGAAATTACATATGCCATGATAATATCCTCCTTAAATATTCTATAATCATTTCGCTGACATCATTGTATACTATATTTTAAAAATATTCAAGAGGGAAATATTGCACTTTTGAACAAAATAAGGTACAATGTTAAGTTAGCTTCGGGTAACTATTTTAAAATAATTCCTAGAAAAAGACTATGAATTGTATATATTCAATAAAATTTCAGCATGTATCCTGTCTCCTGTTTTATGAATATTACTTGCGTATTTTGGTGAAAAGTATTATAGTGTAATGTAGTATATCCAAAAGGAGGAATTTCACATGCAGATCAGTAAAGATATGTTAATCGGTGAGCTGCTTCAGAAGAGCGATCTGATCGCCCCGATTTTAATGCGTGCAGGTATGCATTGCCTGGGTTGCCCGTCTTCTCAGGGAGAGTCTCTGGAAGAGGCATGCATGGTTCATGGTATTGATTGTGATGCGCTGGTAAACGGCATCAATGAGATCCTGGCTGATAAATAAAGAGCGGAAACGCAATCGAAAAAAGCGTGTGGGAACGGGCAATCGTCTCCACACGCTTTTTATTATAACTTCTTCCCACTCCGTCCGAATCTCTTTTTCCGGAAAAACGGCATTCTTGCCGCTGCCGCCTCTGCCTTTCCCTTATTTTCCTTCTGATGGGCCCGCAGCAGCTCATCCAGCGCTTTGAACCGCTCTTCCTCCTTCTCGTCACTGATCCGCATCATGTACTCCAGCTCCTGCACCATACGATCGTTGACCTGACGGCTGATTTCCTCACTCAGAGCTTCATTGTTCTGCCTCATAGCCTGTCCAATGGCATTGCCAATAATGTGGTTCATGAGCTGCTGAAACTGATCCAGCTTTTCCTGATGTGACATTACCGCAGGCTCTTCTTCCATTCTGGCTGCTACCTCTGTCTTTGCTTCCCCATCCATATTGCTCTCCACACTCTCCTCATTCATACTATCTGGCGCTGCCATATCCTGGCCGGTTTCCGCCGCATAACGATACACAGTTTCCGGTTCCAGCTGCGCTGCACCGGTCGATGTCTGTCTTAGGATTTCTGCAGCATTCTGCCTCAGGACCTCATTGAGATCCAATTCCTGTTCTCCAGCCAGCATCCTCTTTAACACCGGTTCAATTGCCTTCAGCTGATACCCTTTTTCCTTTAGCTCATTAATCTTTTGGAACATCTCAATATGCAGCTTTGTATAATACCGTTGATTTTTTCTGTCCCGCGGTATCTCCAGATGCAGCTCGTCCTCCCAGTAACGGAGCACATGATTCTCCACGCCCACCAGCCTGCCGGCCTGGGATATGGAGTAACGTCTCTCAGCCATCCTTTTCTCTCCTTAAGGTCTTTCCATAATTTCATACAGCTTATTTAATACTATGAACCAGTCCTCAGAATTATGCTTAAGGGGGAAAAGAAAAAGAGATGAATCCGAGGACTCATCTCTTGTAATGCTCCAATTCTTCTATTGTTCATTCTCTGCCTGCCGGTAGATCTGGATTGTGGAATACACGTGCTGCTCCAGTGCCTTTTTTAAACCTTCCGTATCGCAAAGTTCCAGCTGGTTTACGATGTTCGTATGCTCCCACTGAACACCTCGTAATGTTTCTTTATTATGACATGTAAAACCAGTGAACATACCTGCATAAACATTCAGGCTTTCATACATGTTCACGATCTGGTCATTCTGGCAGCATTTGATGATTTCCGTATGAAGCCGCCGGTCGTATTCGGACAGATGGCTGAAATTTTCCTTTGTGTAGTCCTGAATACATTTCTCATAAGCCTCGTTAGTTACCTGCAGAAGTTTCCGCACATTACTGATGAACTGCTCATCGCGCCGTACGGTATCTACAGCCGCAGCAGCGCAAAACTGTTCAATCATCAGCCGGGCTTCCCAGTTATTCTTCATATCCTGAAAAGTAAAAGTGCGCACACGCATGCCGCATTTCGGAATGGAAACCACAAGTCCCGTTGACACAAGCTGGTTTAATGCCTGTTTCACCGGCGTCTCACTGGCACCAAATTCTTCGCATAGCCAGCGCACAGTCAGGCGATCACCCTGAGCGTATTCCTGTTTCTGTATTTTCTGCCGTATTTTCTGCGCGATCTCATCGGCTAACAATTCCGTTCGTGTGCGTATCTCTCCCATCTCTCCACTCTCCAGTTGCTTTTCGTATCTTTAATTACTTTATAACATATTTTTCCATTTTCGACCAGTCTAAATCAACGCCCAGACCGTCTCCCTCCGGTACGAAAAAGCTCATCTGGCTGTCTGTCTCAAAGCTGCCCTTCATGATGTCTGTCTTTAACGGGTTCGGATTCTCCTCAGACTCCATCATCTCCGTATTCGGAAGCGCAGCTGCCAGATGTAGGCTTGCCGCAAACAGTACAGCAGAACCAAAGCAGTGCAGGGAAATCGGTTTGCTCATCGCCTGCGCCATAGCGCCGATCTTTCGGCACTCGGTGATGCCGCCAGCCCAGCCGACATCCGGCTGTACAATGCTGATCGCATCTTCCTGCGCCATGTGCTGGAAGTTCTTCACGCCCTGTTGGGTCTCGCAGCCAATGACATGAAGCTGCGGAACTGCAGCATTCAGTTTCTTCATTCCTTCGATATCCTCAAATGGAATCGGCTCCTCCAGCCATGCCACGCCGAGGCGTGCCAGCTCCGGTGCGAATGATAACGCGGTCTGCGCATCCCAGGAGGCATTGGTATCTACCAGAAGTTTTCCGGAACCAACGATCTGTTTTGCAACCTCAATCCGCTTATAATCTTCCTCAACACTGACTGCGCAAGCCTGATTTGCCATATAGGTAAGGGGTGCGTTGGAGCGCTCCAGCGTCCGGCCAATCTTGATCTTCATGTCACGGTAGCCCTGGTCTTTGTAGTGCTCCAGTTCTTCCTCCAGCTTATGCAGGTCTTTTCCCGGAGCATAGAAACCGCCGCTGGCATAGGACGGTACCCGGTCAAGATGCTGGCCCAGCAGCTTGCATACCGGCATATGGGCTGCTTTTCCAAGTAGATCCCACAGTGCGATATCGATGCCGCTCATGGCTCCCATAGTCATACTTCTGCGGCCATGAGCAATGGTGCGCCAGTACATGGTATTCCAGTGCTTTTCAATCTCTGTCGGATCCTGGCCGATCAGCATCGGCCCCAGCTGCTCTTCCACCAGATATTTCATAATCTTAAGCGGAGCGCCATAGGTAAATGCCTCACCGATTCCGTACAGTCCAGCATCGGTTTCGATTTTTACCAGAAGTGCCTGTCTGGCAGTCGAGGTAGACAACGCATCGCTGATGGGCGAACAGGTACAGCGCAACATAATTCCCCGAATTGCTGTAATCTTCATATCATCGTTTCCTCATCTTTCTTCTTATAATTAAACGCTCATTCCCAGCATAGTCGGGAACCACAGGCTCAGCTGTGGGATAAAAGTTACCAGAAGCAGTGCAGCAAGCAGCGCGCCTAGCCACGGAACCAGTGCCCTGGAGAAGCGGCCAATGGAAATGTGGCCTATCTTACTGATTACAAACAGAACCAGACCAAACGGCGGTGTCAGCAGACCAATCATTAAATTCAGAACCATAATGATACCGAACTGAGTCAAGTTGATATTATAGGCTGTCAGCAGCGGAAGGATCAACGGCACTACGATGGTGATTGCAGATGCAGTCTCCAGAAAGCAGCCTACGATCAGCAGAAATACATTGATAATCAGGAGCAGCGTTACCTTGCTGGATACCACACTGGTCATGGAAGTCAGGATCATCTGTGGGATTTTGGCACGGGTAGCTACATAACCGAAGAAGGTTGCGCCTGCAATGATCAGAGCGATGGTCAGGGAATCTCTTACGGTCTCCTTTAAAATAGCGATAAATTTCTTTAAGCTCAACTCACGGTATACAACCACATCCAGAAATAGGCTGTATAATACGACGATTGCAGCACTCTCAGTAGGAGTGAATACACCGCCGTAAATACCAACCAGAAGGATGATCGGCGCCATAAGCGGTAAAAACCCCTCTTTTAATGCATGACCAAACTCATGGAAGGTCGGGAATTTGGTTCTCGGATAATGACGCTTGATTGCGTAAATGGTTACGACAACCATCATTAACAGTGCCATAACGATTCCAGGAACAATACCTGCCATGAACAGGGCTCCTACGGACGCACCGGAAACGGTTGCGTATACAACCAGCGGAATGCTCGGCGGGATGATTGGTCCCATGGTGGAGGAAGCTGCGGTTACACAGCAGGAGAAATCGTTATCAAATCCATTTTCATTCATGGCCTTGATCTCAATGGCTCCAAGACCGCCGGCATCGGATACTGCGGTGCCGGACATACCAGCAAAAATCACGCTGGATAAAATATTTACATGGCCAAGACCGCCAGGCAGCCAGCCTACTACTTTCATACAGAACGCAAACAGCTTTTTGGTAATACCACCGGTGTTCATCAGCTTTGCGGCTAAAAGGAACAGCGGGATTGCAAGCAGTGTGAAGGAGTTTGTTCCAGTGTACAGATACTGTGTCAGAATACTCCATTTCATTCCTGAGGTTGCCATCATCAGCGCACATCCAGTCAACGCCATGCTGATGTATACCGGAACTTTCAGCAGGAACAGCAGCAGCATACAAATAAGAATAACAACAATCATGGTTTTCATATTCCCAGATCCACCTCCGACTCTTCTTTTCTTGCCTGTTCTTTTTCTTCCGCATTGATATCAAAGCACTCATTCTTTCCAAGGGCTGACATAACTGCCTTCACAACTGCAACTACAGCCAGGAACGCAAAAGAAACAAAGAATGCATAATACAGCCAGTTCATCTTAATCCAAGTCATAGAAACCGCAGTTACGCCCTTGTTGCTTCCGATGAAGGTAACCAGGCTGCGCATGCACAGACATGCAAATACTGCAATCAGAAGATTTACCAGGGTATCAACGACTCTACGAATTCCCTTCGGTAAAATGTTGACTACCATATCAACGGAAATATCAGCACCCTCTGTCAGAGCCAGCGGCGCTCCGAGAAAGATCAGCAGGCTGAAAGCCAGTCTGGAAAGCTCCTCTGTAAAGTTCTGACCGATGGTAAACAGTCTGCATACAATCTGAATACACATACATCCCAGAATTACCAGTAACAAACATACACATATCGCTTCTACTATTTTCAAATACCAGCGAGCAATCTGTTTCATTAATTCATGCCTCCTATTTCTTTATATAGAAAGGGCGCTAAACCTTTCCAGCTCAGCGCCCCTGCCATAAGCCTTATTCTGCGTAGCTCATTACCTCATCGTAAGTAGTTACAGTCCACTTGGACTCAAACTGTGTTTTGTAGTAATCGGTCAGAGCATCGCGGAAAGCATCACGGTCTACATCCACCAGAGTCATGCCACCGTCAAGGCAATCTTTCTTGTACTGTTCACGATTCTCCTCTGCCAGCTGATCGGCATATGCCAGATCTTCTTCTGCGCAGCTGCTTAAGATTTCTTTCTGATTGTCGCTCATGGAATCATAGAGATCTTTGTTGATATAAAGTCCTACGAACTCATATACATGATCGGTCTCGGCAATGTTCTTCTGAACCTCATAAAGTTTTAAAGTATCCATCTGCTCGTAACCACCCTCGCAAGCCTCTGCAACCTTGGTCTGCAGTGCAGTGTACAGCTCACTCATTGCTACGGTAGTGGAACTTACGCCCAGTGCGCTCCAGGTATCTACATATACGGTCATGCCCGGGAGACGAAGTTTCAGGCCATTTACATCAGCTGGCTCCTTAACCTCCTTGTTGGATGCCAGTTCACGGATATCTCTCTGATGCCAGCCAAGGGTTACAAAGCCATTTTCCTCGTAGCGCTCTTTTAATTTATCACCGATACCGCTGTTTAACAGGGCTTTCTGATGCTCAGGGTTCTTAAGAAGGAACGGCGCGTCCAGGAAGGTGTACTCTGGTGCGTACAGATCAAGGCCTTCCAGACCGGACATGGTCATATCCAGATCACCACTCGCTACGGAAGAATAGTTGTCAGATGCGCTTCCCAGAGTTCCGTCTGTGAACAGGCTGATCTCAATGGAACCGCCGGACTTGTCAGCTACATCTTGTACGAACTTGTCCAGTGCGATACCAGCTGGGCCATCTGCTGCATATGCGGTTGCCAGGTCGATCTGGAACTTTTTCTCGTCTTCAGCCGGAGCAGCCGCTTTTGCGTCATCCTTGCTCTCTTCTTTCTGATCAGCCTCTGCAGCCGCTGCTGCTGTGGTTGCCGGTGCCTCCTTGCTTCCGCCGCAGCCTGCCAATCCTGCTACTAAACCCATACAGCATACGCTTGCCATTACCTTTCTTAACTTCATAATTCCTCTCCTTTTAATTTGTAAAATATTGTTCGCGTTTTAAATTAGATCTAATTTGTTATCTGGGTTTATTATATACATTCTCGCATCCGTTGTCCATGTTCATTTTCTTTAAAATACCGCCCCACATTTTATGCATTTTTAACAATTTTAGGTCTAATTTTTACATTTCGCAGACATTTTATGCGCTTTATAATTAGACCCGATTATTTAAATTTTCGCAAATATTACTACTCCATCAAAATATTCATCTCTTTTTCCCAATAAAAATGCAGAAAGACAGGCAGAAACACCGAGCTCGCATTTCTGCGCGCTCTGCATTTCTGCCTGTCTTTCAAAATTTTAGATCTAGTTTTACTTTGCCAGATTCACAAACTTGGTAAACTCCGGCTGCCACAGCAGGTTCACGGTTCCAATCGGACCGTTACGCTGTTTGGCTATGATTACCTCCGCGATATTCGGAGTATCAGTATCTTTGTTGTAGTAATCGTCGCGGTACAGGAACATGACCACATCGGCATCCTGCTCAATTGCTCCGGACTCACGCAGATCCGAAAGCATCGGCCGATGGTCGGTTCGCGTCTCGCAGGCACGGCTTAACTGTGACAGAGCAATAACCGGCGCATTGATTTCTCGTGCCAGTGCTTTTAAGGATCGGGAAATCTCGGAAATTTCCTGCTGACGGCTTTCGCTGCTCTTGCCGCCGCTTCCTGTCATCAGCTGCAGATAGTCAATGATGACCATGCTCAGGCCGTATTCCAGTTTCATCTTCCGGCACTTGGAACGCAATTCAGTAATGGAAATACCCGGTGTGTCATCAATGATCATCTTGGAATTACCGATGACGCCGATACCTTCCACGACCGCATCCCAGTCAGAATCTGTCAGATTACCGTTACGCAGCTTTTGTGCATCTACATTGGACTCCATGGCCAGCATACGGTTAACTAACTGCTCCTTGGACATCTCCAGGCTGAAGATCATGCATGGAAGTCCCTTTCGGACTGCCACATGATCTACCAGATTTAAGACAAACGCTGTCTTACCCATAGATGGACGCGCCGCAATCAATACCAGATCCGAAGGCTGCATGCCGGATGTCTTGTAATCCAAATCAATAAAGCCCGTCGGGATACCTGTTACCGTTCCCTGGCTCTTGGAAGCCGTCTCAATCTTTTCCAGAACATTCAATGCCACCTGACGGATCGGCACAAAATCACCGGAATTTCGGTTCTGGAGAAGGTCGAAAATCGTCTTTTCGGTTCCTGCCAGAATCTGTTCCAGCGGCTCCTTACCGGCGTAACAGGTGTTAGCAATCTCCTCATTGACCTTGATGAGCTTTCGCAGCACTGATTTCTCGTACACAATATTCGCATAGGAACGAACATTGGCTGAGGTCGGAACCGTGGTAATAATGTCCCGCACAAACTCCAGACTGCTGACCTCCGGCGGAACATCCTTCTCCTTCAGGCGGTTCTGCAAAGTGATCAAATCTACCGGGGCACCCTCATTAAACAGCTCCACCATACACTCAAACATGACGCCATACTGCTGCTGGTAAAAATCTGCAGCTGTGATGATTTCCGATGCGGCAATGATGGCATCCTTGTCCATCAACATAGAGCCGATTACCGACTGCTCTGCTTCCACACTGTGTGGAAGCACACGCTTCATCAATGCCTCATCCATAAAACCTTACGCCTCCGTTACTTTGACCGTTAATTTTGCAGTCACATCTTTGTGGAGTTTTACCGGAACCTCATGGTTTCCGAAAGTCTTGATCGGCTCCGGAAGAACCAGTTTCTTTTTGTCGATGTCCAGTTTTAGCTGATCTGCTGCCGCTGCTGCAATCTCCTTGCTGGATACAGAACCAAATGCCTTGCCGCCCTCTCCGGCTTTCATCTTCAGGGTTACGGTAAGCTTCTCAATCTTCTCTGCCAGCTCTTTTGCTGCTGCCAGCTGCTCTGCTGCTACCTTTTCAGCGTTTGCCTTCTGGAGCTTTAAGTCGTTTAAGTTCTTGGAAGTTGCCTCAACACCCAGCTTTTTCGGCAGGATAAAGTTTCTTGCATATCCGTCATTGACTTTTACAATCTGGCCTTTCTTTCCTAAAGCCTTAACATCCTCTAATAATACAATTTCCATTATGATATATCTCCCTTCTGTAACATCTCATCAATAACCGCTTTCACACGGTCTTTGGCTTCCTCCATACTGATACCGGAAAGCTGTGCTCCGGCAATGGTACGATGTCCGCCGCCGCCTAGCTTCTCCATCATAACCTGTACATTGACTTCATCTATGGAGCGGGCACTTAAATAGATCAGGCCATGATACTCTGTCATGACCACGGAAGCCTTGATACCCTTAATCTCAAGCAGCTCGTTGGCCGCCTGGGCACAGACAATGGTCGGGCTCGGAAGTCCTTCCGACGGACATACTCCGATAGAAAATGCCTCCCTGTAGATCTCCGCAGAGGAGATAGCTGCTGCCCTTGCCTTATAATCCTGCATATCATCCCGGAACAGCTTGCGTACGCGGGTTACATCCGCTCCGTTCCGACGCAAAAATGCTGCAGCCTCAAAGGTACGCACACCTGTCTGATTGGTGAAGTTGTTGGTATCGATCACGATACCGGCATACATGGCATCTGCCTCTGCTGCCTTGATCTTAATACCGTCTGCGATATACTGCAACACCTCCGCTACCATCTCACAGGCGGAAGACGCATACGGCTCTACATAGGAAAGCACTGCATTGCTGATCACCTCGCTGCTCTGACGGTGATGATCCATCACGACAATGGTCTTCACCAGCTTCAAAAGCTCTGGCGCATCGGTGATACTGGGCCGGTTTACATCCACAACTACCAGCATGGTACTGGCATCCACCAGTTCTGCCGCCTGGGCGCCGGTCAGAAACAGATCCTCCGGATAATCCGGATTGTCCAGGAAGCGATTCATCATCGGCTGGACTGATGTGGTGACTTCGTTAATAATCACATGCGCCTTCTTATTCAGCGCAGTCGCGATACGGTAAATACCGATGGCTGAACCAAATGCATCACTGTCACTTAACTTGTGTCCCATGATCAGGATGCGATCCTTGGTCTCCATAAGTTCCCGCATGGCATGAGCCTTGACACGGGCCTTAACACGGGTAGATTTCTCCTGCTGCTGGGACTTTCCGCCGTAATACTGAATGCGGCTCCCGTCCTTCACAACTGCCTGGTCTCCGCCCCGTCCAAGTGCCATATCAATGGCTACACGGGCAGAATCATAATTCTGCGCATAGCTGTCCCCATTCATGCCGATACCAATACTTAAGGTAACCGCCATCTCATTGCCAATGTTAACCGTCTTAACATCTTCCAGGATAGAAAATCGTTCCTCCTGCATTTGCTCCATATATTTCTGTTTCACAGCGAAGAAATACTTGTCCTTCTCGATGCTTTTTAAGATACCATCTACCGCACCGATATATTTATTGATCTTACGATCGATCAAAGCAGTCAGCAGAGAACGGCGCACCTCTTCCACGCTCTCAAGTGCCTCATCATAGTTATCCAGATAGATGATACCGGCTACCATCTTTTCATCTGTGATCTGCTGACGACACCGCAGAATCTCGGTTTCATCAAACAAATACACAGCCAGAAGCTTCTGGCGGCTGATGACCGCCTGAATTTCCTCCTGTTCCGAGCTGCTCACATAGATTGGTTGAAGCTCCATACGGAACCGATGCTCTCCAAACACGGTATGCACCTTGACCGGATCCTCATCGGTTGCCAGATCATCTTTTGTGACTTCCGGGAACATGGTAAGCAAATTCTTCCAGTTCCCTTTTTCCAGGGCAGTGATCGCCTGAAATTCATCGTTGGCCCAGACAATCCTGCCGTCTTCATCTGCCAGTGCGTAAGGCAGGGCCAGTCCTGTAAGCAGCTGCTTCTGAATCCATGCATATTCCGCAGAAAAGTCTACCAGACCGCCCAGGATTCTTTTTTTGCTGTAAAAAAAGATCCACATGGCAACGCCCAGATAACTGATCGTGAAGGGGATCATGACCAGACCGCCAATGCGGCTGACACACCCGGCCGCGATGTTGGCGCAGACCATAAACACGGAAAGAAGCAGGGGCCAGCTCAAATACCCTTTTAGCTGCCCATGGACTTTTATGTTCTCTTTCATACGTTTTCTCCTTATCAGATCCGAACGGATCTGCCGCTGTCGGCCAGCTTTTAGCTGCCGCCTATCTTTGAATTATACCATAGCTGCCCTATTTCGTCTACTGTTCGCATGTTCTGCAAACAGCAGACAGATTTTACCGATGCTCTGACTTCCCCTTTATCTAAATCCGTTTCTGTGATAAAATAAGAGTCCAGATTCACGATTTACCATGTATACAAAGGAGATCTGCCTTATGATAAAAAAAGAAATTGCTGAGATCAAACGCCAGTTTACCCCGGCCAACTGCTCCATCTCCCGCATCTGCGGCTGCTATGTGGACGGCGAAAAGAATAAAAAAGCAGATTTTAAAGAGGCCTTTTTATCCCTCCCGGAAGAGGATATGTTCAAGTATTTTGAACTGCTCCGAAAAAATTTGTCCGGTACACTGGGAAAAAACCTCATTAACCTGGAATTTCCGCTGGCAGCTGAGGAGGAGGGTGGTCCTCATGAGTTTCTATTAAAGCTGCGCAACAGCCGCCTGCAGAATGACACACTTTTAGACGCGTTCTATGACCGCATCATTGAGAATTACGATTATGTGGGCAACTATCTGATCCTGCTGATCCACGATGCCTATGATATCCCGGGAAAGACTTCCGACGGCATTGAGATGGAGGATGCCTCTGATGAGGTTTACAGCTACATTCTCTGCTCTATCTGCCCGGTAGATCTGTCCAAACCAGGCCTGAGCTACAATGAACTGGAGGGCAGCTTCCAGAACCGCATCCGTGACTGGGTAGTCCAGATGCCGCAGCTCGGTTTCCTTTTCCCGGCCTTCAATGACCGCTCCACCGACCTGCACAGCACTCTGTACTATTCCAAGGACAGCGATGACCTGCACGATGCCTTTATTGAGCAGATGCTCGGCTGCCCGCTTCCGCTTCCGGCTGGTTATCAGAAGGAATCCTTCCAGACCATCATCGAAGAAACCCTCGGTGACGCCTGCAACTACGAAACAGTAAAAACCATCCATGAAAATTTAAGCGAACTGATCGAGGAACATAAGGATGAACCGGAACCACTCGTCCTGGACAAATATCAGGTCCGCAATCTTCTGGAAAACAGTGGGATTAAAGAAGAACAGCTTGCTGCTTTTGATCAGAGCTTCGATGAAACTGCAGGCGAAAAAGCTTCCATCTACGCAAGCAACATTGCAAACACCCGCGCCTTCGAGGTCAAGACCCCGGATGTCATCATCAAGGTTAATCCGGACCGCACTGACTTAATCGAAACCAGAGAAATCGATGGCCGCCAGTGTCTGGTCATTGCCATTGACGGCGGTGTAGAAGTGAACGGAATTGCCGTGACGTCCGGTACGGCCGCCAAAACAAAGGAAGAATAAAACATTCCGTTCAAGCCATAACACAGAATACGCCAAAAGCACTGGCATATGGCCGCGCTTTTGGCGTATTCTGTTACAAATTCTTTTTTTCTGAGCTGCAATGGCTGTAACATTTACTGCAATCGCCGCTGCATGTCATATGTGAAGCTGCCGCATTCTGGCTTTCTGCTGAGTTTGTGTCATGAGATCCGCCGGCTCCTGCGTTCTGTGCATCTTCCCGATCTTTCTTTTTTGAATAAAGGATCAGACCAGCCAGGCAGATCACTCCAACAGCTACTGCCACACATGCTTTTACAAATATTCCCATCAGTACTTCCATACATATGCACTTCCTTTTTGTCTGTTTTATCAGTCGTTTTCATTGTAACACCGGCACATGACAGATTCAACGGTTCCATCCAAATTCCAGAAGGAATGTAAGATAAAAAAAGACCTTACACAGTTTCCTGCATAAAGTCTCTTCTGAATTCTTATTCCGTATCTTGTGGATTACTCCATGGTGTACGGCATCAGAGCGATGTGACGTGCTCTCTTGATAGCAACGGTCAGAGCTCTCTGGTGCTTAGCACAGTTACCGGTAATTCTTCTCGGAAGAATTTTACCTCTCTCAGATACATATCTTTTCAGCTTGTTGGTATCCTTGTAATCGATTACGCCGTTCTTATCACCGCAGAATACACAAACTTTTTTTCTTCTACGCATGCCGCCTCTTCTTACCTTAGCGCCATCTGCCTTATCAGTCTTATTGAATGCCATTGGTACTGCCTCCTTCTTCAAATGATTCGTGCCGTCTCAGCTAAATCCGATTTAGTTAAACGGCAGTCCTTCGTCTTCCACACCATCCGGGATGTTCATGAAGCCATCGCCAATTGCGCTGGTCGGAGCCGGTCTGGAGGTCGGCTGATAGCCGTAACCGCCATTATCACCATTTCCGCCTGCAGAGTTTTTACTGTCTGCAAACTCCTGATCATCTACGATGATGTCTGTGGTATAAACACGCTGACCTTCTTTGTTGGTGTAACTGCCAGTCTGGATACGTCCGGACACCAGTACGCGCATCCCCTGGCGGAAATATTTCTCTGCAAACTCACCTGCTCTGTCAAATGCCACGATGTTAATAAAATCGGCAGTCTGCTCGTTTCCGTCCTGGTTACGGCGTCCTCTGCGGTCCACCGCAAGAGTATATCTTGCAACAGCCATGGAACGCTCTCCCTGGGTGTAACGAACTTCCGGGTCTCTGGTCAATCTTCCCATAAGGATTACTCTATTCATACCATCACTCTTCCTTTTTTAAGCTGGTCGTTATCTATTACTTACTGCTCGTCCTGCTTTACGCAAAGATATCTGACAACCGGCTCCATGATGCGGATGTGTGCTTCCACTTCGTTAGAGCAGTCAGAGTTCTCAGACTCGAACTTGATGAAGTAGTAGAAAGCCTCTTTTGCTTTCTGAATCTCGTAAGCAAGTCTCTTCTTGCCCCAATCATCAACGCCTGTTACAGTGCCACCGAAGCGGGTGATATAACCCTGTACCTTCTCCAGTGCTGCAGCTCTCTCTTCATCTTCGAGTTTTGCGCTCAGAACAACTGCTAATTCGTATTTGTTCATTGCTTTACCTCCTTGTGGTCTCTGGCCCTTGACTTCAGTTTCAAGAGCAAGGATTTTAATGTGTCACGGATAAATATTTTAGCAGACTTACCATATAAAAGCAAGCACTTTTTTGCAGATTCCGTAAGTTTTTTTGTGGTTTCCGCAAGTTTTTTCGCGATTTTCCGGGTACGCCTGCACGCTTTGTCTGTTAACGAGTTTCTCTCTCCACCGCTTTGATGAGCCCACGGGCATTCTTCTCTACCATTTTCCGCTCAGTCATGACCTGATGGCCACATCCCATGCATTTTAAGCGAAAATCTGCGCCCACCCGCAGAATCTCCCATTCATGGCTTCCACAGGGATGCGGTTTTTTCAGCTTTACCACATCACCCACTTCAAATTTCCATTTCTGATCCATATATCGCTCCCATTTTTCTTTCGCTGTTTCCTGCAATTCTTTCCATAAATTTCCTACCGGATCATATGTCCCGGATCTTTCCCAAGAATCGTATCGATCGTTGTAAGTTCTTCCTCATCAAAATCCAGATGTTCCAGGGCCGCCACATTATCCTCCAGCTGGCTGACGCGGCTTGCTCCGATCAGGACACTGGCTACCTCATCTCTGCGCAGCACCCAGGCAAGTGCCATCTGTGCAAGACTCTGGCCACGCTCCTTCGCAAGCTCATTCAGCTTTGCCACTTTGGCAAGCTGGTCCTCATGCATATACCGTTTTCCTACGGTAGTGCCCTGTCTGGACGCCCGGGAATCTGCCGGAATTCCATGCAGATAGCGGTCTGTCAGTGCGCCCTGCGCCAGCGGACTGTAGGCAATACAGCCGGTTCCGTTTTCTGTCAGAACATCAAACAGCCCCTGTTCCGGCCAACGTTCAAACATATTATATCTCGCCTGATGAATCAGACACGGCGTTCCATTTGCTTTTAAAATCTGAATGGCCCGTTCCGCTTCCTCTGCCTGATAATTGGAAATTCCTACATACAACGCCTTACCCTGCCGCACCATATCTGACAATGCGCCCATGGTCTCTTCCAACGGAGTTTCCGGATCCGGACGATGGTGATAGAAAATGTCCACATAATCCAGCTTCATGCGTTTTAAGCTGGCATCCAGACTGGACATCAGATATTTTCTGGATCCCCAGTTACCATATGGGCCCGGCCAGAAATCATATCCGGCCTTGGTCGAAACCAGAAGCTGCTCCCGGTACTGCTTTAAATCTTCTGCAAAAATTTTTCCAAAATTTTCTTCTGCCATTCCAATATTGGGTGCGCCATAGTTGTTTGCCAGATCGAAATGGGTAATTCCCAGATCAAAGGCCCGGAAAATAATCTCCTTCTGTTCAGGGAGCGGCTTTTCTGCTCCAAAATTCTGCCACATGCCAAGCGACACTCGCGGAAGCAGAATCCCACTGTTTCCGCAGCGCTTATAGCTCATCTTGTCATAACGTGATTCCTCTGCCTGATACATCGATTTGTCCTCTCCGTTTTCTATGAATCCAAAAAGCGCCGGAACACTTCACCAATCCGTTCATTAATCACCAGATCTGCCCGGCCATCCATTGGCGTAGCGGTCTTATTGATGAGCACCAGTTTTTTCCCCTTATAATAATCAATGAGTCCTGCTGCCGGGTACACGGTCAGGGACGTTCCGCCGATGATCAGAACATCTGCCTCCTGTATGTAGTGAACCGCCCTCTGCAGCGTGGTCTGATCCAGGCCTTCCTCATAAAGAACTACATCCGGCTTAATGATACCGCCGCACTCACAGCGCGGCACGCCCTCCATCCCCAAAATTGCGGAAAGATCAAAGAATTTTCCACAGCGGGTGCAGTAATTTCTGTGGACAGAACCATGCAGTTCCAGCACCTCCCGGCTTCCCGCTGCCTGATGTAATCCATCAATGTTCTGGGTAATAACCGCACGTACCTTTCCCTGCTGCTCCAGCTTCGCTAAGGCCAGATGTGCCGCATTGGGTTTCGCTTCCGGAAACAGCATCTTATTTTTATAAAACCGGTAAAACTCTTCCGGATTTCTCCGGTAAAAGCTGTGGCTGATGATGGTTTCCGGCGGATAATCATACTGTTGATTGTAAAGACCGTCTACACTGCGAAAATCCGGAATTCCACTTTCTGTGGAAACTCCCGCACCACCGAAAAATACTACATTATCACTCTCACGGATCCACTGTTCCAGCAGATCCACACGCTCTTTCATGATCTGATCCATCACTTCCGCTCCTTCCCGCTGCCGCATTATTTTTTGCCACGTCTGCATACACCGTTGCCAGACAGCATTTTTTCGTGCAGCTGGTTTATCATACATTACACAATCTCATCCAAAAAGATCTGCTTCAGTACATCAATCTGCTCCGCTCCTGCATACCGTTTTACCGCCTCCGGAACCCGGTAACCAAACAACCACTGTGCCAGTTCCCCGATGTGCAGATGCAGCACACGGTCATTCTCCCAGTCTGTCTGAGCCAGGGTTTCCTCCATGTTTTCTATCCGGCTGGTCAGTCTTTCCAGTTGAGAGCCTGCATGATCTAATGTCCAGATAAATTTACCGGTATTCTTAAAAATCAGCGGGTCATCTAATTCCAGACAAATTTTCATCTGTTCCGGCTGAGCCTCTTCCCGCAGCCTGATTACCGGCACAAATGTCTCCGGCGTTATGATCCGGGCCATGATAGCTGGTTTTTTCATTTCAAGTTCTGTGTATCCGTCTTCTGCATACAGGAGACGCTGTTCTTTTTTCTCTCGTCCCCAGACGCCCTGTATTCCAACAAGACGATCCTGATCGTAAAGGAACTCCAGACTTCCCATTTCACTCTTCACTTCCTGAAGCAGACTGTTCACATAAGCTTCATCCCGCCTCGCAAACAGCTCGTAACGCTGCTCCATCCAGTGCTGCATCCAGTCTGCCGCAAGCCTTAACGCCTCAGTTCCTTCTATCACAGCACGTTTCAGTTTCACCTGCTCTTTCAGTTTCCAGACTGGCTGGTCATAAACAAAGGCAAACTGAAATGGTGTGTAAATAGCTTCTGCCGCCGGCATCAGAAAACAGAACGGCAGCTGTCTCTTCCGCATATCTTCCATCATCTGAAGCAGCAGACTGCGCATATAGCCCCGATGGCGCATATCTGCTCTGGTCGCCACTGCAACAATGTAATCTATATCCCATTCTGCATTCCGAACCTGCAGATGATAGGGATTTAAATGAAGCATCGACTGAATCTTATCTGCTTCCTCCCGGACCAGAACCTGATTCTCCTTCATTTTCTCATGGTCATAGTAATCCAGAAAATCTTCAGAATCCTCCGGAAATGCTTCCCGCCACAATTCTTTCGTCAGGCCTTTCTCCCGATTATCCAGATATCTTATCATAGCCGCCTCTCTTTTTTGTAACACACATCGTAACTGTTCAGTACCTTCACAGTCACGAGCAAAAATCCATGAAAATTGCCTG
>OGFR01000122.1_pt1 | contig 84492 bp, 78 predicted proteins | sample 1571001 | NCBI WGS metagenome assembly OGFR01 (sample SAMEA2582064, study PRJEB24529) | metagenome | biome: Human gut stool | place: China | collected 2011 | reverse complement strand
TTCTCTTGTACCAGGACATTTTCCTTCTGCAAGTCTGACTCTCTGTCTGATAATTTCCCTTTCCTTGTAAATACAGCAGCGGAAACGCGCTTCGGGCCCGGGAATCATTTCATAAGGAAGGTTATCTTTTTTCTCGTCTAATTCACCGGCAAACGCCAGCTTAGCCACTTCAGTGAGTACCTCGTGCTTAATTTTTAAGATGGTAGCGTCATCAGATACAATACCCATATTCTTTTGTTTATCCTCTTTCTGATTGTTAAAAAATTAACTGGTGTATCTAAAAACAAAGCTGGATTTGAGACAATCCCAAGCCAGCTTATGTTTTTAATCTTGTCCGCGGCTTTTGTACCGCTGCCGGACAGCAGCCATGTAATGACATACTGTCCGGCAAACTTACCCTTATATGGTCAGTTATTAGTTATCACCGTACAGAACCTGCAGCTTCTGCAGATATTCATATCTCTCTTTTGCATTCTCAGCTGCCTGAGCCTGAAGTCTTGAAGCCTTATCGGCATCCTTCAGAGCCAGGGAGGTGTATCTTACTTCACCGCCGATGAATTCCTGGAAATCCTTGGTAGGTGCCTTGCTGTCAAGAACGAATTTCTTCTCTGCAGCAGGGTTGAAACGGAACATATTCCAGTAACCGGTCTCTACAGCCAGTTTTTCTTCGGTCTGAGCTTTGCTCATACCCTTCTTGATGCCATGGTTGATACAAGGAGCGTAAGCAATGATCAGGGAAGGTCCCGGATAAGCTTCTGCTTCTGCGATAGCCTTAACGGTCTGGTTGTAATCAGCACCCATGGAAATCTGTGCCACATATACATAACCATAGCTCATTGCGATACCGGCAAGGTCTTTCTGCTTCACTTCTTTACCGCCTGCTGCGAACTGTGCAACAGCGCCGGTAGGTGTAGCCTTGGAAGCCTGTCCGCCTGTATTGGAATATACTTCGGTATTGAATACCATAACATTGATATCTTTTCCGCTGGCAAGGATATGGTCAACGCCGCCGAATCCGATATCATATGCCCATCCGTCACCACCGAATACCCACTGGGACTTCTTAGCCAGATAGTTCTTGTTTGCTACGATGTACTTGCAGGTCGGGCAGTCAATGCCTTCCAAAGCTGCAACTAACTTATCGGTAGCAGTACCATTGGTAGCACCTACGGTGAAGGTATCTAAGTACTCTTTGCATGCAGCCTTAACTTCCTCAGAAGCGTTCTCGTTTGCTGCAACCTGCTCTACCTTCTCCTTTAACTCATCACGGATTGCATTCTGAGCCAGTAACATACCGTAACCAAACTCTGCAGCATCCTCGAACAGGGAGTTATCCCATGCCGGACCCTGGCCCTTAGCGTTTACGGTGTAAGGAGTAGACGGTGAAGAGTTACCCCAGATAGAAGAACATCCGGTTGCGTTGGAGATGTACATTCTGTCACCGAACAGCTGGGTGATCAGCTTAGCGTACGGAGTCTCACCACATCCAGCACATGCGCCGGAGAACTCAAGTAACGGCTGTTTGAACTGGGAACCCTTAACAGTGGTCTCTTTGAATTTAGCAACAACATCCTCTTTGATCGGCAGGGTTACTGTATAATCAAAGGTCTTCTGCTCGTCAAGGTGCTTGTCAAGCTTATCCATGGTAAGAGCTTTCTCGCCCTTCTTGCCAGGACATACGTTTGCACAGGAACCACAACCGGTACAGTCAAGTGCAGATACAGCGATGGTGAACTTGTACTGCGGCATACCAGTTAACGGTAAGGTAGCGCCCTCAACCTTAGCAGCCTCTTCCTCGGTCATAGCAACCGGACGGATTGCAGCGTGCGGGCAGACATAAGAACAGAAGTTACACTGGATACAGTTCTCGGAATTCCATACCGGAACGTCTACAGCAATACCACGTTTCTCGAATGCAGCAGAACCGGACGGGGTGTTACCATCTACATACTCTTTGAATGCAGATACCGGTAAGTTGTTACCTTCCTGAGCGCTGACTTTGGTCTGGATGTTGTTAACGAAATCAACAACGTCTTTTCTGTCGCCGGAAACGGTCTTGTAATCAAGGCCCTCATCCTCGCAGTTCTTCCAGCTCTCCGGAACCTCTACCTTAACAACGCCAGTAGCACCAGCATCGATAGCAGCCCAGTTCTTCTTAACAACGTCCTCACCCTTACGGCCGTAGGTCTTCTGAGCAGCAGCCTTCATCAGGTCAATTGCTTTCTCCTCCGGAATGATACCGGTCAGTTTGAAGAATGCGGACTGTAAGATGGTGTTGATACGGGTCGGGCCCATGCCGGTCTCGATACCGATCTTAACACCGTCGATGGTGTAGAAGTTGATGTTGTGGTCAGCGATGAATTTCTTCATCTGTCCCGGAAGGTGCTTGTCCAGCTCCTCGTGAGTCCACGGGCAGTTTAACAGGAAAGTACCGCCGTCAACCAGCTCCTGAACCATGTTGTACTTACGAACGTATGCCGGGTTGTGGCATGCTACGAAGTTTGCCTGATGGATCAGGTAGGTGGATTTGATCTTCTTATGACCGAAACGAAGGTGAGACATGGTAACACCGCCGGATTTCTTGGAGTCATAATCGAAGTAAGCCTGTGCGTACATATCGGTATTGTCACCGATGATCTTGATGGAGTTCTTATTAGCACCTACGGTACCGTCTGCACCCAGACCCCAGAACTTACAGTTGGTAGTTCCTTCCGGAGTGGTAACAAGCGGAGCGCCTACCGGCAGGGACAGGTTGGTAACATCATCTACGATACCGGTGGTAAATCTCTTGATGGTGCTGTTCTCATAGATAGCAACGATCTGAGACGGAGTGGTATCTTTGGAACCAAGACCATAACGGCCGGAGAAGATCTCAGCCTGGTCGAACTTGCTGCCCTTTAATGCTGCAACAACATCCAGGTATAACGGCTCGCCTAAGGAACCCGGCTCTTTGGTTCTGTCAAGAACAGTGATCTTCTTAACGGTATCCGGGATAACATCGATCAGAGCCTCTGCGCAGAACGGTCTGTACAGACGAACTTTTACAACACCAACTTTAGCGCCGGTGGTCTTTCTCATGTAGTCGATGGTCTCCTCGATGGTATCGTTAACGGAACCCATAGCAATGATAACCTGCTCAGCATCCTCAGCACCGTAGTAGTTAAACAGTTTGTAGTCGGTACCGATCTTAGCATTAACTTTGTCCATGTACATCTGTACAACGCCCGGAAGAGCATCGTAGTAAGAGTTACATGCCTCACGAGCCTGGAAGAAGATATCCGGGTTCTGTGCAGAACCTTTCTGGGACGGGTTGTTCGGGTTTAATGCTTTTGCACGATACTCTGCAATTGCATCCCAGTCAGCCATCTCAGCCAGATCATCGTAATCCCACTCCTCGATCTTCTGGATCTCGTGAGAGGTACGGAATCCATCGAAGAAGTTGATGAACGGAACCTTACCCTTGATTGCAGCCAGATGAGCAACCGGAGTTAAGTCCATAACTTCCTGTACGCTGGACTCACACAACATAGCGCAGCCGGTCTGACGGCATGCATAAACGTCGGAATGATCACCGAAGATGTTCAGAGCGTGAGAAGATACTGCACGTGCAGATACATCGATAACGCCCGGTAACTGCTCACCAGCGATTTTGTACAGATCCGGGATCATCAGAAGAAGACCCTGGGAAGCGGTATAGGTAGTGGTCAGAGCGCCTGCTACCAGAGAACCGTGAACAGCACCAGCTGCACCAGCCTCGGACTGCATCTCAGTGATCTGTACTGTGCGGCCGAAGATGTTCTTTCTGCCTTCAGTAGCCCACTCATCCGTATGCTCAGGCATTACGGAAGACGGAGTAATCGGGTACATAGCAGCAACTTCAGTAAATGCATATGAAGCATGAGCAGCGGCCTGATTACCATCCATGGTTTTCATTTTTCTTGCCATTTGATTATCCTCCTACAAATGTGAATATGCTTTTAACCTGGCAAAAAGCCAGGAAGTTTCCAGGCAAAAATTGCGCCGGAAAGTGAAGTCTCCCCGCATAAGGAGACTGACCTGTGTTTATTATAGCAACTTTTTATCGTTTTGCAAACACGAAAACAGAAAATCCGCGTATTATTTTGCATACAATCCGCACAAAATGTAAGTTAGCAAGCGCTTATTTGTGCTGCTTTTGTCAGAAAAAGAAACAGGAGCGTATGCGAAAAGCACTCCTGTTTTGTGAAATAATTTACATTTTCTCAATAAACCTGATTTCGATTTCAGGCACCCGGATTTGGCGCGATGGTAGGCGCGTTTCCGCTGTCTGCCGCAGTCGGCGCATTGCCGGAGCTATTACCGGAACCTGCCGCAGTCGGATGGGAACCCGGCTGCTGGGAAGCCGCTGTTGTAGCTGCCGCTGCAGTCGTCTCTGCCGCTGTGATCTTGTCTGCTGCCGTGGTCTTATCAGCTGCTGCGCCATGAGAAGCTGCCGTAGTCGCAGACTCACTTGTCTTGTGGTTCTCAGTCACCGTAGTTTCTCCTGTCAGTTCTGCGGAGGATGCAGCAGAACTATCTCCTTCCATGGTAGTTCCTGCCGCAGTAGTTCCGGTACTGTTTCTTAAGATAACAGGGGTATGTCCCTTATAAGTAACGCTGTGATCCACATCCTGGCTTACCACCTCACCATTCTTGGCAACGATCAGGCGGGTTTCCCACTTGCTGCCCTTGCTGCCGTTGCTCTTTACCTTCTCTGCTCCCGGAGCCAGTGTCGGATCTTCCTCGTAAGTCGGGGCAGGCGGGTCCGTCTCGCTGAGTTTGGTGGACTTTAGGGAATGAGTCACACCGTCTTCCAGAACCGGAATTCCATAAATGGATACGGTACAGGTCTGGTTGTAATAGCTTGCGCGGATACCGATGGCTGCACTGGAATTGTTCACAAACTTGTAGTCCGGACCACCCCAGCTTACCGTTGCATCTGTTCCCGGAGTTACATAGGATGGTTCAAAGGTATGGGACCGGCGCATGGTTGTTTTCAGTCCTGCCTTTACTACTGCATTGTACATCGTGGAAGAAACCTGGCATACACCGCCGCCGATTTCCTGTACAACCTCACCATTGTTATATGCAGCAGCTGCCTGATAGCCCTTTGCCTCTGTACGCTCGCCGACACGGTTATTAAACGAAAATTCTTCACCCGGCTGAAGTACAATTCCATTGATAGCCTTAGCCGCCAGCTTCACATTGGTGTTTCGCTTCTGATTAGAAGTAGTATTGGTAGTAAAGGTTCCGATGGTCTTGTATTTTTCTCTTGCAGCTGCCTCAGAAAACTCCGGCTCCACCTCATTAACCGTTGCGGCAATGGTTGCCGTAAAGTCCTTGCGGCTTAAGGCTGCAATAATATCTGTCTTTAACTTTTCCTGATCTACGGCCAGTCCGTTTTCTGCTCCTTTAAATAAGAATTTGTCAGAGGATGCATCATACTCGGAAATACTGCCGTTCTTTGCTTTCTTATTCCAGAGACCGGCAACCGTTTCCGCTTCCTTTGCTGCCGCATCTTCCAGGCCTGCCGTATCCAGCGTATAGCTTTCCTTCGGCTCACCGGTGTAAATTTCCTGCAGCAGGGAATCCACCTTTTCTGCCATAAGGTCATTCACATCATAGCTCTGATCCTGCCAGGTAACCTTCATTCCCCACGGAAAATCCTTAAGGATTGCCGCTTTAGCCTCATCTCTGGACATGCCGGTGATGTTGATGCCGTCTACCGTAACCTCTTTTTCCAGTTCTGTCTCAGGAACCGTGATTTCTGTTTCTTGTTCTGTATCCGCTTTTCCGGAACCGGCTGCTTTCTTTATAAGAAATGTAACGCAGAAAATTGCCAGGATCAGGATCACGCCGCCAATCGCGAGTTTTCCAAAATCCGGACCGCCGCGTCTTCCTCCATGCCGGCCGGAAGAAGAAGGCCTTGCTTCATTATAATAATATCCTGAGCGTGAGGAAGCAGACCTGCTGTTTCCTGAAGTCCGCCTTACACTGCTTCCTGAACTGCCTCTGCCGGCAGTGCTCCTTGTGGAAGTACTCCGGGAAGATGAGGCGCTGCCTTTCCCGCTTCCGGCCGCTGTTCTTGTCTGTCTCCCAGCAGAAGTGCTTCTTCCGCTGCCGGAATAAGATGTACTCCTGGCCCTGGAGCGCCCTGTTCCGGAATTTCTGCCATTCTCATACTGATTCATGATTTCACCTGTGTTTCTTCTATATTATTAATCTCATCGCAAATATGCACTAAAACAGTATAGCATATCCATTCAAAAAAAGAACCACTAATTTTTTGAAAAAACAGTGAAATTTTTATTATGTTTTTTGACGATGTTTTTTCATTGTCCTCTGTCCCGCCCTTGTATTTCTGCATTGAATCTGTATTTTATCTCATACATTTTTTGGAAATTCTGGCGCTTGCAGGATTGTTAAACTTTTGCTATACTTTTATTTGTCAAAAAGATAACCAAGTCATTCATCAAACAAAGGAGGAATCCTAAATGAAAATTCAGAATATCAACGATGTAGAAAGCTTCTTTAAGATTGTAGATCAGTGCAAGGGACCGGTTGAGCTGGTATCTCCGGAGGGCGACCGCATCAACTTAAAATCCAAGCTGTCCCAGTACCTTTCCATGGCTACCATGTTCTCCAACGGTTTCATTAAGGAGCTTGATATCGTAGCACAGGATAAGGACGACATTGAGCGCCTGATCAAATACATGTATCAGGGTGAATAATTTTTCCGCCGGGATATTCCACGGAACATTCTTTTTCAAAAAGCGGAAACACTGACAGGCCGCCGTTCATATGATGGATTGTAAATATCTTTTCGGAGGTTTTTCATATGAGCGATCTGGCTGCTACAAACTGCGGATGCGGATGTGACTGCAATTCAGGAGGAAACGGCTGCAACATCATCTGGCTGATCCTGATTTTGTGCTGCTGCGGCGGCAACGGTTTTGGTTCCGGATGTGGATGCGAACATAATAACAGCTGTAACTGGATCTGGATCATTCTGCTGTTATGCTGCTGCGGCGGCAACAGTGGATGCGGCAGCTTCTGTTAAACAGTGCAGATACGCAAAACTCCCCCTCACAGACTGAGGGGGAGTTTTTTCTATCTATAGCATCCGATTTCAGGAGTCTGCCTCCTCCGTTTCTCGCTTTTCCATTTTTCCAATCCGCTTATCCGTTTCCGCGTGTGAGCTTTCCCGGCAGAGACATGCCTCACATTCCTCATCGATCTCATATACCGCATTTCCATCTATGACCAGTCTTGTTTTCATGTTACCTCGCTCCTGTCGCCGTTTTTCTTTGAGGCCGCTATGCAGACAGTAACACGCAGCCTTCTTTACGGCATTTCGTCTTACACTTTATACTATGCGCGCCAACCGCAGCATGATATGAACCGCCCCCGCATATACTGTTTCAAAAAGAACAAGGATCCCTTCCATGAAGGAAAAGAATGAAAACCAGTTCAAGCTGACGGACTTTGATTATCTGACTGCTGATCCGAAGCTTCAGATGCTGAAAGCAGCAATCCCCTATCTTCCGGTTTCCCAGCAGCGTGCAGTCTCTCTCCTGGTTAAGATACAGGAGCTGCAGCGTGCCCAGTCTCTCTTTGACGGCGAGGAGATTTCTGCCATGGGTCTTTCTCCCTCCACGCCAAAGCCCGCTACCCCCATACAGCTTCTGCAGATTATCAAGCCCTATGCCGGTCCAAGAGAACGGGAAATGATTGAGATGCTGGAAAACTTTCAGATCATGAAGGAGGTATTATGAATCCAGACGAATGGAAAAATGATCCGAGACTGGCCGGGATGGATCCGGTCAAACTTCAGTACATAGAAAAAATCGCGGCACAGATTTCTGCCCGGTCGAAATCCGAATTGCTGCCTGCCCTGCTCTCACTTCAGGCCGATGCCCGGAAAAATCATATCACCTTCACTGACCAGGAAACAGCTCTCCTGATCTCCATCATCACCTCCGGCATGCCGCCGGATGAAAAGAAAAAGGTAGAAATGCTTCATTTTTTCGCAAAAAAGCTGGCTGCCAGGTCTTCCTGACAGCCAGCCATATTCATATATTACTTGCAGACAATGTTGATGATCTTGCCCGGTACATAAATCTCTTTCACGATCGTTCCGGTGATCTTGTCAGCCACAGCCTCTTTTGCTGCTGCAAGGGCAACATCCCTGGAGGCATCTGCCGGGATGGTCACAACGCCTCTTGCCTTGCCGTTGACCTGAACACCGATCTGGATCTCATCGTCCTTCATGGCTTCTTCATCGCACTCCGGCCACTGGGTATGGAACACACTGCCGGTTCCGCCAAGCTGCTGCCAGATTTCCTCACCGATATGCGGTGCGAACGGAGCAAGCAGGACGGTAAAGGTTTTTAAGGTCTCTTTGTCGATGCCGCCGGTCTTCTTAGCCAGCTCGATCAGCTTGTTGTTGTACTCCATGAAGCCGGATACAACGGTATTTAAGCTGAACTGGTTGAAGCGCTGCTCAATGTCAAATACCAGCTTGTGGCGCAGGCGGACCATTTCTTTTGTCTCTGCGATATCTTTGTCCTTGCTATCCTGAACCAGGTTCCAGAAACGGCTTAAGAAGCGGGAAACGCCTTCAATGCCGCGGTCATCCCACTCTGCGTCCAGCTCCGGCGGTCCTACAAACAGCTCATACATTCTCAGAGCATCACAGCCATAATCTCTTACAAGGTCATCCGGGGAAACCACGTTTCCTTTGGATTTACTCATCTTGCCGTCGCCCTGAAGAGTAAAAACGGCTTGCCATTGATCATGCCCTGGTTGAACAGCTTCTTGAACGGCTCATCAAAGTCTACCACTCCGATATCGTGCAGGAACTTCGTGTAAAAACGGGAGTACAGAAGATGCAGGACTGCGTGCTCTACGCCGCCGATGTACATATCAACCGGCAGATATTTGTCAGCCTTCTCTCTGGAAACCAGTTCTTTGTCGTTGTGGTTGTCCACATAACGCAGGAAGTACCAGGAAGAACCTGCCCACTGCGGCATGGTGTTGGTCTCTCTCTTTGCCGGGCCGCCGCACTGCGGACACTTGCAGTTTACCCACTCGTCAATTGCAGCCAGCGGTGATTCGCCGGTACCGGTCGGCTGGTAGCTTTCGACCTCCGGGAGACGTAACGGAAGCTCTTCCTCCGGAACAGCCACGTTGCCGCATTTCGGACAATGTACGATCGGGATCGGCTCGCCCCAGTAACGCTGTCTGGAGAATACCCAGTCACGAAGCTTATAGTTGACGGTCTTCTTGCCAAAGCCCATCTTCTCGATCATAGCCGGAGCCTCTTTCTTTAATACAGAAGACTCCATGCCATTCCAGTCACCGGAATTGATCATGGTACCGACTGCCTCGGTGTAAGCCTCGGTCATATTCTCAATTTCTTTTCCATCCTTTGCGATAACCTGGATGATCGGAATATTGAATTTCTTTGCAAACTCAAAGTCACGGTCATCATGTGCCGGTACGCACATGATCGCACCGGTACCATAATCTGCCAGTACATAGTCAGACAGCCAGATCGGAACCTTTGCGCCATTTAACGGGTTGATGGCATAGCTTCCGGTAAATACGCCGGTCTTTTCCTTATCCTGCATACGGTCCACATTAGAACGCATGGAGGAATCAAAGATATATTTTTCAACAGCCTCTCTGGTCTCGTCAGTTGCAAGGCTCTTAGCCAGAGCATGCTCCGGAGCCAGTACCATAAAGGTTGCGCCGTGCAGAGTATCCGGGCGGGTAGTGTAAACGGTGATCTTCTCATCTCTTCCCTCGACCTGGAAATCCACCTCGGCACCGTAGGATTTGCCGATCCACTCGCTCTGCATCTTCTTAACCTTTTCCGGCCAGTCCAGCTTGTCCAGGTCGTTTAACAGGCGGTCTGCGTAAGCGGTGATCTTTAACATCCACTGACGCAGGTTCTTCTTGGTAACCGGAGAACCGCAGCGCTCGCAGCAGCCGTTTACTACTTCTTCGTTTGCCAGACCGGTTTTACAGGACGGACACCAGTTGATCGGGAACTCTTTCTCATAAGCCAGGCCTTTTTTAAACATCTGTACAAAGATCCACTGGGTCCATTTATAGAATCCCGGATCGGTGGTATTCACTTCCATATCCCAGTCATAAATAGCTGCGATCTCGTTGATCTGGCGCTTAATGTTCTTGATATTCTCAGCGGTAGATTTTGCCGGATGCACCCCCATTTTGATTGCATAGTTCTCTGCCGGAAGGCCGAATGCATCCCAGCCCATCGGATGAATGACATAATGACCCTTTAACATCTGGTAACGGCTCCATACGTCAGAGATCACATAACCTCTCCAGTGACCTACATGAAGTCCGCTTCCGGACGGATATGGGAACATATCCAGACAGTAATATTTCGGTTTTTTGCCATCATTGACATTGATCGGGTTCTGAGCCCAGTTTTCACGCCACTTTTTCTCAATAGCGCTATGGTTGTAACTTGCCATGATTCTTCCTCCTGATTGCAATTTAAGAAATAAAAAACCTGCATCCCTGATATTGTCAGAGACGCAGGATATTCTTCCACTTTTTGCTCCTTGCGCGGTACCACTCTGCTTCATGCGTTCGCATGCGCTTGATTCCGATAACGGTGGATATCCGTCCCGGCCTACTTACTGCTTTAAAAATGTGTTCGGCGGGCTGCTCCAAGACCAGTTTCTGCGCCCGCTGTTGCTGCCTCGCACCATCCGACAGCTCTCTGAAAACCTCATCACGCATACTTTTTCTTTTCATCGCATTTAAGATTGTATATTACCACTGCTTTTTAATCTAGCATAATTGGAAATCCGTGTCAAGGGGTGGATTTTAGATTCAATTTTTCTCTTCATACTGTGTCAGGTCGATCTCACCGGTAAAAACCTCCACAGCCGGACCGGTCATATAGACATGCCCGCTCTCACGGTCCCAGGTAATCTCCAGATTTCCGCCGATCAGCTGCACCTCCACGGTGTTTTCCACCAGGCCCAGCATCATGCTGGCCACAGCACTGGCCGTTGCACCGGTCCCGCAGGCCCAGGTCTCGCCGCTGCCCCGCTCCCACACACGCATCTGCAGGTGTCTGCGGTCAATAACCCGGATAAACTCGCTGTTGACGCGGTCCGGAAAGCGCTCGTGCATCTCGAAAGCCGGACCGATTTTTTCCAGATCCAGACTGTCTACATCATCCACATAATAAACGGCATGCGGGTTTCCAACATCAATTCCGGTAAACTCAAGTTTTTTTCCATCCACCTGGATTTTCTCCGGCAGCTCACTGGTCAGCTGCGGAATGCCCATATCAACTTTTACGGTTTTCACTTTTCCGCCTTCTATCCTCATATCCAGATATTTGATGCCGCCAAGAGTTTCAACCGAAATCTGCGGCTTGTCAACAATACCGTGATCGTAAGCATATTTTCCCACGCAGCGGATACCGTTGCCGCACATGCTGCCCTCACTTCCATCCTCATTGAACATCCGCATGCGGCAGTCTGCCACCTCGGACGGGCAGATGAGGATCAGGCCGTCTGACCCGATTCCAAAATGACGTTCACTCACAAGCTGCGCTACGCGCGCCGGATCCTCCACATGCTCCTCAAAACAATTGACATAGACGTAATCGTTTCCGATTCCCTGCATTTTTGTAAATTTCATAAACCGCTCCATTTCTATATTTGTTTACGTTACCTGTATTGCTGATTTATTCCATGATACCTTCACCTTACATCAGACTGATGACCATCTGGGCTGTCTCATACATATTGGTTCCGCTGTCCATGCTACATTTCTGTATGTACCGGTGTGCTTCCTCCTCCGTCATGCTGTTGCGCTCCATGAGAAGTGCCTTGGCTTGATCAATAACAGCGCGCTCCTTCTCATTTCTCTGCTTCGGCTGCTGGCGCAGCTTCTTTTTTCTTCTCGCCTGGGCCTGCACGATCATCTCCAGGGTTCCCACCAGATCATGTACCTTTAATGGCATGGGCAGGCACACCACATCCTGTGGTGCGTCCGCAGACCACTTATTTGGAGACGCGATCATCAGCATGGCATTCTCCGCGCTCATACATTCCCTCAGTTCCGAGTACAGCATATCTGTCAGACGATAGCCACACACTACGATCCCTCCATTTAAATCTTCCATCTGGGAAAGAACCTGTGCTCCGGATGTGCAGACAGCGACCACCTCAAACCCGTTTTTCATCAATATGTTTTTTATGCTTTTTGCGTCTTCCGGCTTAGAAAATGCCACAATAATATTTGCCAAAACGCTCACCTCCGGGTTTTGATATCAGGGAACTTCTGAAAACTGCTCCGCTAGAACTTGTACAGGTATTCCTGCACTTCCCAGTCCGTTACTTCCGCGCGAAACTTCTTCCACTCTGCACTCTTTGCTTCCAGATACTTCGTGTAAATATGATCTCCGAGCACCTCTCTTGCGAATGTGCTGCCCTCAAAAGCTTCCAGGGCCTCACCCATGGTCTGAGGAAGCTGTTCAATCCCCAGAGTGCGGATTTCTTCATCTGTCATGGCAAATACATTGCAGTCCACACTGGCCGGAGGTGTCATTTCTTTTTTAATGCCGTCCAGACCTGCTGCCAGGCAGGCTGCCAGTGCCAGATACGGGTTTACTGCGGAATCCGGGCAGCGCAGTTCGATGCGGGTGCTGTCTTCCCCGCGGGAACTCGGAATACGGATCAGTGCGCTGCGGTTTGCATGGGCAGACCATGCCACGCAGACCGGCGCATCATACCCAGGAACCAGACGCTTATAGGAATTGACCAGAGGATTGGTGAGCAGGGTGATCTCCCGGATATGTGCCAGGATCCCTGCCATAAACTGATACGCCACCTTACTCAGACCAAGACTGTCATTGTCATCTACGAACAGATTTTTTCCACGGGCATCAGCCAGAGACATGTTGATGTGCATGCCGGAGCCGTTCATGCCTGCCTTCGGCTTCGGCATGAAGGTTGCGTGAAGACCATGGCGCTTTGCGATGGTCTTTACAGCCATCTTGAAGGTCATAATGTTGTCTGCCGCAGCCAGTCCCTCCGTGTACTCCAGATCGATCTCATGCTGGGCCGGAGATAATTCGTGGTGGGATGCCTCCACCTCAATGTCCATATCCTCCAGATTCAGAACGATATCGCGGCGCACATTTTCAGCCAGGTCGATGGGACCCACATCAAAGTAGCTGGCGTTCTCGTGGGTATTGGTGGTCGGACGCCCTTCCTCATCTGTATGGAATAAAAAGAACTCACACTCCGGTCCCACGTGGAACTCATAGCCCATATCCGCAGCCTCTTTCAGAACCTTCTTTAACACATAACGCGGATCGCCTTCAAACGGCTCGCCGTTTGGATGGTATACGTCACACATCAGGCGTGCCACCTTGCCCTGCTGTGGTCTCCATGGAAAAATTGCAAAGGTATCCAGGTCCGGATACAGGTACATATCGGATTCCTCAATGCGCACAAAGCCTTCAATTGCGGAACCGTCAAACATGCAGCGGTTATTTAATGCCTTTTCCAGCTGTCCTGCCGTGATCGCCACATTTTTCAGCATCCCAAAAATATCTGTAAACTGAAGACGGATAAACTCCACATCCTCTTCCTCCGTCATACGGATGATATCTTTTTTCGTATATCTGCTCATGTCAATCTCCTTCCATACTGTAATGAGATATATCATTCATATTATAATAAAAAAACAAGAGCGTCAAGAAAGCTCCTCGCGAAGCTTTCCTGAAACGCCCTTGTTCCATCATGTTACTGATGATAACAGTTTCATCATTTTTTGTCAACTGATGTCAACTACGTTTCACGATATCATTTTCACTTAGTAGGTATAACTTCCCATTTTTTTATGGAAATTCGGATCGCTGGAAATATTGCAGTCAATTCCAAGATCCAGGGAAAGCTTGCGTGCAATTACCTGCAATGGGACAACATACTCCATGGATGCAAAATACGGATCATTCTGGAACGGATAAACAAAATTTTCTTTGCTCTCCTGCTCTTTTTCCGAAGTCACCATATAATTATGAGCGTGGTCTCTTTCCCCAAAGTACTTCATCATATTGACCATCCGCTGGTAATGTTTTCCCGGACACCCCAGATACAGAAGATACGTATCCTGGTCAATAGAATGATATACTCCGTGCATAAATTCTTCCATTTCATAGCCAACTACGCTGTAGCGGACTGCCTCCAGAATCTTTAAGGTTCCTTCCAGCATTGCGCTCATGCAGGATTCATATCCAAGCACAATCAAGCGCCGGCATTTTTTCAAATTCTCTGCATTCTCTCGGTACCAGGCCCATGCACGCTCTGCGATATCCGGGATCTGATCGGATGTATCCAGCATCCGTTTTTCCAGATCCTGCTTTTCTTTCTCCTCAATTTTCTCATTCTGTACTGCAAGTTTCAATCCCAGCATTGCGATGGTTGCGATAGAACCAATATATCCCTTTGTCTTTGGTCCTGCAAATTCATCTCCGATTTCAATATAAACACAACAATCTGCATGCTCCGTAATCGGCCGCTCCCTCTCGGCCGTCATAGCTATGGTCAGAAAGCCAAGTTCACGCGCCTTGTCTAGGGCCCGTATTGTGCTGCTGCTTCTTCCTGCATGAGACACACCAATCACCAGAGTATTCGGATTAAAAACCTGTTCATTATCAACAAACTCCATCGGATACATATTGATTACTTTTACGCCGAGTTTGTCTTCTACAATTTTCTTTGCAGCTACAGATGCGTGATAACTGGTTCCAGATCCCAGAATATAAATCTGCTCAAATTTTTTTTCTTTACAGTAATTCAAAGCCTGTTCAAAAATTGTATCCTGATTTTCTACAATATTTCTCACTGCTGCTTTTGACTCCAGAATATAATCATACATGTCCCATTCTCTATATTCCATTTTATACTCCCCTTATTCTACTATTCTCTGCTGTCTATTCATGAAATCTGGCAAGTGCCCGCGCAAATCTCTTTGCTGTAATATGTGGTCTGGTAATTGCATTTCCAACAACAACAGCATGAGCTCCCATATACAGGCATTGAACTGCAATCTCCGGTGTTGATACCTTTCCTTCCATAATTACCTTTGTATCAGTTCCTTTCACCGCATCTACAATATCCCTTAACAGGATATAATCCGGCGCGTCCTTAATTTCCAGTTTGTCAAAGCATCCAGCTTTTGTATATCCATATAATGTAGGAGCAACAAAATCCGCTCCATAAGAAGCTGCAATCCGAGCATCTTCTGCAGTAGCAACATCTGCAAAGATCAGGGCATCCGGAATATGTTCTTTCACTTCCCTGATGGTCTCGTAAGCCAATTTTCCATCATCCCGGTAATGATTCGTTGCCTGAATCGCAATAATCTCAGCACCTGCATCCCATACTGCCTGCGCAGCTTCCAGACTTGGAGTCAGATACACATCCTTGATATTGCGGTCAATTTTCCAGATGCCAATAATTGGCAGGTCTACCTTCGCCTTGATGGCCCGGATATCATCCGGAGAATTCACACGAAGACCAACTGCACCAGCCCATTTTGCGCATTCCGCATACATGGTTGTGATCCCAGGCATATAATGTGGTTCACTCGGTACAGCCTGGCAGGAAACAATCAGTCCATCTTTTAAACTGTCAATCAATTCTTTCTTTTCCATTTTTCACACCTGTCTTTCCAAAAATTGAATAGTATCATAAAATTCCAAGAGCTACAGCAATGATGCCAAAGAGCAGCAGACCGATCATAATCACAGTTCCAGATACACGTTTCTTTAAAAGCTTATAGCAAATAAATACTAACAGCATTGGAAGAAGTTTCGGACATACCTGATCAATCATATCCTGCAGGACAATCTCAGCCCCATTGATGTTCAGCACAGTGGCAATGTCACATTTTACCATGGCCGGAATCATGGCTCCGATCACAACAAGTCCCATAATTCTGGCTGATTCCGTCAATTTCTGCAGAGTTCCATCCTCTGAAATCTGAGTCAGGAATGTGCTACCTCCCTCGTAGCCAATCTTAAAACCAAAACGGCGGACAACTTCAGATGGTATCACATTAATCAGAAAATACAAAAGAGGTCCAATAAAGTTTCCGGCTACAGCCAGCGGAGCTGCAATACCGGCACCAATCACGCGAAACGTTCCCCAGAAGAAACTGTCACCGATACCAGCCAGCGGTCCCATCAAAGCAGCCTTAACCGATGTAATGGATGACGGATCATATTCCCCCGGTTCCGCACTGGCATTTTGCTCTTCCATTGCGCAGGAAATGCCGATGATGAACGGGCTTGGAGTGGTCGCGCAATTGTAAAATTCCAAATGGCGTTTGACTGCTGACTTCATTTCTTCCGGATTATCTTTGTAAAGTTCTTTCAAAGCTGGCATCATGGTCCATGCATATCCAGTCGACATCTGACGTTCATAGTTAAAGCATCCAAGAAGCTGATAATGACGGTTAAATACCTTTTTTAATGTTTTTGAACTTAATTTCTTTTCTTCCCCCATGCCTATAACTCCTCACTTTCATCTGAATTTACAGTTGCTGTATGTCCCATATTGCCAGACAGCATAAAGTATAAGACTGCGAATACCACACCAAATATTGCAGCACCAATGGTACTTACATTTAAGAATGCAGCAAGGGCAAACCCAAGGAACAGAAACGCTCCAAACTTTTTATCCCATGTCATCTGAATCAGCATAGCAACACCAAGTGCCGGAAGCAGGTTGCCCGACTGCCCAAGACCTTTCTGAATAATCTCCGGGATATTGCTTACCAGCTTTGTGATCAGATCGGAGCCAATCATAAACCCGATGAATACCATGGAAAATTTAAAAATAAAATACAGTGCAGATCCCATCCAGTTTGAAATTTCTACTCCGCGGTAATCACCTTTCTCCGCGCATGCATCTGCACGATGTGCAAAAGCAGTATTCAGAATGCAGACACCGATTGCTCCGACCTGAGCCAGAAGAGAAATTGGAATAGCCAGCGCCAGTGTCGTTTCATAAGTTGCTCCTGTCTTGATGGCCAATGCCGTAGCCAATGCGGAACCAACTACTACATCCGGTGGTGTGGATGTTCCAATACCAACAAGACCCATCCACACCAGTTCCAGTGAGCCACCTACCATAAGGCCTGTCACCGGATCTCCAAGAATCACACCAACCAGTGGTCCAATGATGATCGGACGGTCCAGCATATGCTGGCCTCCAATTCTGGATTCCATATACACAAGTGCTGCTACTAATGCTACCAAAAATCCCTGAATCATAACATATCCCTCCTACTTGCCGAAAATTTTCTCAATGTCTTTAAATTCCATCCGTTCCCTGGTCGGAGTAATCTGTGCAAAAATCTCCACGCCTCTGTCTGCCATCTTTTTGGCAAACCGAAATTCCTCCTCCGTCATAAACACCTGAGGCAATGTTGCTATGTAGGTTTCTCCCTCCTTTTTGTTTACTCCTGCCGTTCCGACATTCAGATGTCCGAAACCAGCAGTGCGTTCATAAATATAAGCCGCATCTTTGACTGTTTCCGTTACAAGAAAAATTTTCTTTTTGTCATTGATTGGATTATTCAGTGCTTTGATAGAGTCATCCAGAGATTTGATTACAAGATTCACCCCCGCCGGCTTTGCCATTTTCATCGTCATGGCTTTAAAGGAATCTTTCGCAGCCACATTGTTGGCCACCAGAATCGTCTGAGGCTGCAAATGGGATGTCCAGGACACCGCCACCATTCCATGAATCAGCCTATCATCTGCCCTTACCATAATAATCATACGCATTCCCTCCTACTTTTTATCTTATTTATCTCATTACAATTCCTCTTCACCGCCCGCTTCTTCCTGCCGGACAAAATCATTGACATATACAATCTGTTCTCTTGCATTGACAACGCTGTTCCGAATCTGCTCCGCGGTTATTCCATCTGGCATAAAGGTCAGTTCAATCAGAAGTGGAAGATTTATCCCTGTAATCAGCTGATAAGAAAATTCCTGCATCAGCCTTGTTGCCACCTGATTGACACTTCCTCCCATGATATCGCTAAGAACAATCACATTCTCGCCCTTTACCTTTTCCAGTGCAGTCCGAAACTCTTTTTCAAATTCCTGCGACTCCACATAAGCATTAATAAACTGAACATTCTCCAAATCTGATTTAAAAAACCTCACAACATCTGCAAATCCTCCTGCCAGTGTTGCATGTGTTACAATAATGAACTGGTTCATGACTGTTCCTCCATATAAATATGTGCAAATGCTTTTCTATTCTTGGGACGTTTTGCTGTATCGATACCCACTGCAATACAATTTCTCGCAGCCATAATCTGAAACGGAAGCGTAAAAACAAGTGGGCTTAATTCTGCCGGAATCGGTGCATAAAAGCATAAATCTTTTTCTTTCAGTTTCATCTCATTCGCAGTGATTACAAAAACATGTTCTGTAATGTGATTCTCCTCAAAGAATTGAATGAACCGTGGTACCCGCTCCAATTCTTTTTCTTCGGAGACGACAAGAAAAACATAAGTATCTTCATCAAATGCCATCTGTGGACCATGGATCATTTCTTCCATTTCATATCCACGTACTGGATGTTTAAACGTCTCAAACAGCTTCAATTCTGCCTCAATGGCCGTACAGTAATTCAGGCCATAGGCGGCAACACAGCCCTTTCTCATGTTAAGAAGCTCTTTCTGATTTGCCAAATACCATTTCTCTGTCTGCTCCATAATTTCCGGATAATGTTCCAGAAATTCTGCTGTTCTGGTGATCCGCAATTCGAAATCTGTATCATCCAGTTTTTTTCTGGAATGTGCAACTTCCAATGCTGTCAGATACCCTTGAAGCAATGTTACACTATATCCTCTCGTCTCAACCGGAATTTCTTCCTTTCCGCACGTCAGCTTTACAACTCGATCGACCTCTCTGGTAATCAGACTTTCTGTTGCCTCAGTGATGGCAACTGTATAGTACCCTTCCTGTTTCGCCTTTTTCATGGCCTCAATGGTTGATACGCTGGTGCCTGACTGAGAAATACCGACCACCAATATCTCATCTTGATTGTATATACAATTTCGATTAATTTTCGCGTGGTTCGTAAATACTGTAGGAATCATCACTTCTGCTTCCACAGGAAGATACATTTCCAGATACTGTTTAATTGCCGTTGCGGCATTGTAACTGGTTCCAGAACCCAGAAGATAGATTTTCCGAATATCACGTTCCTGAAAAATTTGACAAAACGGATTACAATAAACTGCTCTGTTTTCAAATGTGGCCTTCAAGGCACGCCCCTGGTCCTGAATATAACCAATCATGCTTGGTGTCTCCATAATTTCCTCCTGTTCATTTTGTTGCGTTTTTGCAAATATCTTTTCTATTATTCGTCGTTTTATGCTTTGTATATACATATATTACTACATTATTTTGATAAAATCAATACTTTCCTCGTTTATTTGTATATATTTTTGTCGGTATTTTCTAATATATTTCATATTCAAACTTCATTTTCTTTACTAAATGTGATATACTGACTATATGTATAGATCAATATCAATGAACAGACAAAAGGAATGTGATGTTATGCAGAAAACAGCAAAATACAAACAGATTGAAGATTATATCAAGCAGGAAATTTCCAGAAAGAATTTGCAGATTGGCGATCAGATTATGACAGAAGAACAGCTTTGCCAACGTTTTAATTTTTCCCGAATGACCATCAATAAAGCATTAAACCATCTAAGCGCACTCGGATATATTGAACGAATTCCAGGTCGCGGCAGCTTCGTTACTGCCCCACATATTCAAAAAGAAAATCTCGGCACCGGTTCCAGTTTCACAGAGGATATGAAGAGCATTGGACTGAAAGCAGGGGCCAGGCTTTTATCCTACGAGCTGCTCCGTGCCGATGATATCCCTACAATTGCCAAAAAGCTGGAACTGAGCGGAAATGATTTCATTCATTATTTTGTCCGTTTACGCACAGGAAATGATAAGCCCATCGCAATCAGCTACACCTATGTTTCGGCCAAAATCATTCCTGCCATCAATGTCGATTGTCTGAATGCATCCTTTTATGAATTTGTTGATTCACTTGGGCTGGAACGTGAATTAAAACAACTGGAACTGAAAGCAACGCTTCCAACAGACCGGCAAAAAGAACTTCTAGCGGCCAATAACATTGCGTTGCTCTGTTCTGCCCACATCACATATACTCATATTGATGGACATTTGCAGCCTTATGAATATATCGAAACTTATTATAACGGTGATATTTACACTTATACATATAATGTTACAAAACAAAACAGAATATAAAAATGCCTGTTCTGTATACCGCCCCGTAACTTCTATTGTCTGCACTACAAAAAATAACGACAATCAGTGCTAACTGGAAAAGCCAGTTTTTTAGGCTTTATCAGCCATCTTCTGATTGTCGTTTATTATTATTTGTTTTGTAATTGTTATTTTTTGTAGCTCAGTGCACGGATCGCATTCAGGATGGCCAGCACAGAAACTCCGACATCTCCAAACACTGCCGCCCACATAGTCGCGCAGCCAAATGCTACCAGGATCAGAACCGCGATCTTGACCGCAATCGCAAAGATGATGTTCTGCTTTACGATACGCACCGTCTTTCTGGCAATGCAGATCGCATCCACGATCTTGGACGGTTCATCATCCATGATGACCACATCCGCAGCCTCAACGGCTGCGTCAGAACCAATACCGCCCATGGCAATGCCTACATCCGCGCGGGCCAGAACCGGAGCATCATTGATGCCGTCACCCACAAAAGCCAGGGTCTTTCCCTCTGGCTTTTCTGCCAGCAGCTGCTCCACCTTGGCTACCTTGTCACCCGGAAGCAGATTGCCGAATACATGGGTAATGCCGATAGACTCCGCAACCTTCTTTCCAACCTCTTCCTTATCTCCGGTCAGCATCACCAGTCTGCTCACGCCTTGCTTTTTCAGACCTGCCAGCATGGCCGGAACGTCCGGACGCACACTGTCGGAAATGACGATAGAACCCAGGTAAGTGGTTCCCTCTGCCAGATACAGGGTAGTTCCCAGTACTGCCGCAGGCGTGCTTACGGTAACACCCTGCCGGTCCATCAGCTTCTGATTCCCGATGTAGATCTCCTTCCACTCACCATTTATCTGAACCTGTGCATGAATGCCGTGACCGGAAATCTCTTCCACCCGGCCAATGCGGCCGGCATCAGCTTCTTTTCCATATGCCTGCTTTACAGACTGTGCGATCGGATGATTGGAATTATGTTCGCCAAGTGCCGCCAGCTCCAGAAGTTCTTCCCTGCTTCCCTGTACCGGAGAAACATCAGTTACCTCAAATTTACCAGTGGTCAGAGTTCCCGTCTTATCAAAGACAGCTGTATCCAGGCTTCCCATAGCCTCCAGATAGTTGCTGCCCTTCATAAGAATACCATGTCTGGAAGCTGCCCCCAGACCGCCGAAAAAGCTTAACGGCACGGAAATCACCAGTGCACACGGACAGGACACAACCAGGAAGCTGCAGGCGCGATAGATCCAGGTGCTCCACCCGCCAAGGATCAGCGGCGGAACCACGGCAAGCATCGCTGCAAGGATTACCACAGCCGGAGTATATACACGGGCAAAGCGGGTGATGAAGGCCTCCGCCTTCGCCTTGCGGGAACTTGCATTTTCTACCAGTTCCAGGATCTTTGCCACAGTAGAATCGTCAAACAGTCTGGTGGTCTGCACCTTCAAAAGGCCTGTGAGGTTGATGGAACCGCTCACAATGTTCTCCCCTGCCTCCACCTCCACCGGCACAGATTCGCCTGTCAATGCCTTTGTATCCAGCGTGGAACTTCCCTCCAGGACAATTCCGTCTAACGGCACCTTCTCGCCCGGTCGGATGACAATGGTGTCACCGATTTCCACCTCGTAAGGATCCACCTGCTCTTCTTCTCCGTCCCGAAGGAGATTGGCATATTCCGGGTTGATATCCATCAGATCGGTGATGGATTTTCTGGATTTGTTGACCGCATAATCATTGAACAGCTCACCAATCTGGTAAAACAGCATGACCGCCACGGCTTCTTCCAGAGAACCAATGGCAAACGCGCCGAGCGTTGCAATGGTCATCAGGAAGTTTTCATCAAACACCTGGCCGTTTTTTAAGTTACGGCATGCTCTCAGCGGAATGTCATACCCCGCTGCCAGATAGGAAAGCACAAACGGGATCCACGCCCAGGATGTATTTTTCTCCAGCATCATGGCAACGATAAAGAAAACAGCACTGCCCACAAGACGGGCCACCATTTTTTTCTGCTTCTTGGTCATAGAAAATACCTTTCCGGCACTAGCGCAGCACCTTAAATTCTGCCTCCGGCTCAACCTTTGCAGCTACAGCTCTTGCAGCCTCAACCAGCTCATCTTCTCTTCCGTCTTCCACTTCCATGATGAGACGCTGGGTCATAAAGCTTAAGCTCGCACTGTTCACACCATCTAATTTCTTAACGCCTTCCTCAATCTTTGCAGCACAGTTTGCGCAGCATAAGCCCTCTAATTTGATGATCTTCTTCATGATATTCTCTCCTTTTACTTTTTAATATGCTCCGTGCCATGCTGACGCAGAGTTTTTATTCCCATTCACAGCTTCCCGGCAGAATTTTACTCGCTGATATGCTCCATGCCCTGAGCCAGAATCGTCTGGATGTGGGCATCTGCCAGCTTATAAAATACGGTTTTTCCGTCCCTCCGGAAAGACACCAGACGCATCTGCTTTAAGACTCTGAGCTGATGGGAAATAGCGGACTGGCCCATCTGCAAAAGCGTTGCAATATCGCAGACACACATTTCCGACTGGCTGAGTACATACAAAATCTTGATCCGGGTGGAGTCTCCAAATATCTTAAAAAACTCCGACAGATCCAGAAGCTGCTGCTCGTCCGGCATCACACCTTCTACCTTTTCCACGATTTCCTCATGGACATGCATGAACTCACAGGAACCATCTTCCACTTCCTGCTCAATCTGGATTTTTTCCGCCTCTGTCATAGCACTCCTCCGCTTCTTTATATGAACATCTATTCATATGTTTATATTACCATATCATACAATCTTGTCAAGAGCATACACAAACATTTCTAAAATTGCAATTTAGAGAATAACCAATAAGGTCCGAAGGTTCGGTCAGGCCCTACAGAATAAGCAGATGCTGTGAAATTTTGTACTTCATTCGCTCCGCCGCCTATTGCCAGACCTGCGAGCAAAACTCGCGTGCGCTGCACGCTCAGACAATGCTCTCCGGTCTGGCGCCATGCTCGCTCATGAAGAAAATTCCAACGCATCTGCTGATTCTGCAGGGTCTGACCGAACCTTCTGCTGTATTGGTTATTCTACGATAATAATAAACGCAGCCAGAACGTTGCTGACGAAAGCCTGTAATCTGGCTTTTATCTGATAGTAGCGTTCTGGCTGCGTTTTTTTATGGCAGAGTTAATATAGGCTGTAGCTATTATTTTTTGTAGCGAAGCCAATACAGCAGGAAGTAAATGAGACCGCTTTCCGGGATTTTCAACATATCAGGTGTTAGCGAGAGCAAGCAAACAACGATATGTGAAAATAGAGGAAGGCGGTCTCTTTCACTTTCGGACCTTTATTCAGCTTAGTAGCTCAAATTTTTATTTCAGCTTTTCTCCGGTGAGCATTTCATAGCTCTGAAGATATTTATCGATGGTTTTCTGAACAACGTCCTCCGGAAGAGTCCAGTCGTTGCCCGGATGGGATGTGAGCCAGTCGCGTGCGAACTGCTTGTCGAAGGATGGCTGGCTGTGACCAACTTCGTAGCCTTCTACCGGCCAGAAACGGGAGCTGTCCGGGGTAAGCATCTCATCACCGATAACGATGTTGCCGTTCTCATCGAGGCCGAACTCAAATTTGGTATCAGCAATGATGATTCCATGACTGTAAGCATAGTCTGCGCACTTTTTGTAAAGAGCGATGGTGCAGTCGCGAAGCTTTGCAGCGTACTCTGCACCCTTGCCCGGGAAGTATTTCTCCAGGTGATCAATGCTCTGTTCATAGGTGATGTTTTCGTCATGATCACCAATCTCTGCTTTTGTGGAAGGAGTATAGATCGGCTCCGGCAGTTTCTGGGATTCCTGTAAGCCCTCCGGCAGTTTGACACCGTTTGCGGTACCGTTTTCCTTGTAGCTTGCCCAGCCGCTTCCGGTGATATAGCCGCGGACGATGCACTCGAGAGGAAGCATGGTCAGCTTCCGGCACATCATGGTCTTGCCATCAAATTCCGGGGACTGGAAGTATTCCGGCATTTCCTTTACGTCGGTGGTGATCATATGGTTCGGCAGGATGTCCTGGGTGAGATTGAACCAGAATTTGGACATCTGGGTCAGAACTTTGCCTTTATTGGTTACTGTGTTGTGGAGAATCACATCAAAGCAGCTGATGCGGTCAGTGGCCACCATGATCAGGCTGTCACCGTTGTCATAGATTTCGCGTACCTTTCCTTCTTTAACAGGTTTCATCTTCATACCTCGCTGTGGATAAATTTTTTACTGTAGAGTTTTGGTTGTGGGGACTGCCTGCGGATGCAGACAGCTTCTGGTAATAGAATATACGCAAAACAAATAAATAGCAAGTCTTTTATTAAAAAAACTTATAAAATTTTTTTGATGATACGGGGACTGCTTTACAATTCCGGCTTCGTGCCCTATAATGGGGCATATGTAACTGCCGTTGGAATGCTGGTCGGAAAAGGCATCGCAGCAGCGGAAAATGGAGAACATGATGATAGATAAAATATGGAAGAAACTCGTAAATCGGGAGACGATTTCCTACCTGATTTTTGGCGTACTGACAACGCTGGTGGACTGGATCAGCTATTGGTATATGCGTCGTCTCGGGATTGACTACAGGGCAGCAACAGCGGGATCCTGGGCGGCGGCAGTATTGTTTGCCTTTGTGACAAATAAGCTGTTTGTGTTTGCCAGCTTTGATCTGCATCCGAAGAAGGTATGGGCGGAGTTTGTGCCTTTTGTAGCCTGCCGGGCCGCTACGGGTGCGTTTACCATGGTGGCTATGATTGTTATGGTAGACGGATTGGGAATCAGACAGGATTTCATCTGTAAGATTGTAGTGTCGGCAATTTCTCTGGTGCTGAACTACATCTTCAGCAAATGGTTTATTTTCAGAAAAAAAGAATCGTAAGTAAGGAGCTGTAGCATGCAAAGCGGGAAAGTCGCCTGTATTACGAGAGAACTAGAGGATCTGCTTATGATGGAAGAAGAAAGAGGCACATTTCCGAAGAATAGCGGAAGTGTAGCGGATTTGCTGGAAGAAATGGAAACAGCGGTGGCGAGAGTGGAGGCACAGCGGGAAAAAGAGGCTGGTCAGCAGCAGGAATCGGAGCTGCAAAGGCGAGAACCGAAGGGACCAGAACCGGAGAAGCCGGATTTACAAAGACGAGAGCCACAGGAACCGGAATCGGAGGAGCCGGATTCACAAAGACGAGAGCCACAGGAGCCAGAACCGGAGGAGCCGGATTTACAAAGACGAGAGCCACGAGAGCCACAGGGACCAGAACCGGAGCTGCAAAGACGAGAACCGCAGAACTCAGAACCGGAGACGGAAACATCGGAACCGGCAAGGATGCGGAAAATAAAAACGCATTATGCTTCCCGGTCGGAAAAACGCGCAAAAAAGCGTCTGTGCAGGCAGGAGGATGAAGGCCTGCTTCACTCCGCGGATGCCCTGATCGCAGCATTTGTCATTCCGATGGTGATTATGCTGCTCATCTTTGTGCAGCGGGGCATTTTCCCGTTTGGAGAGGAAACCTTTCTGCGCACGGATATGTACCATCAGTATGCACCGTTCTTTTCGGAGTTCCAGTATAAGCTGACCCACGGAGGCAGTCTGTTGTACAGCTGGGATGTTGGTATGGGCGTGAACTTTTCAGCTTTATATGCCTATTACCTGGCAAGCCCATTTAACTGGCTTCTGATTTTGTGTCCGAAAGGACTGGTCATTGAGTTTATGACCTGTCAGATCGTATTCAAAATTGGTCTTAGCGGCCTGACCATGGCGTACTATTTGAGAAAGCACTGCCGTACCCGTGATTTCGGCGTTGCCTTTTTCGGTATTTTTTATGCTTTATCCGGTTATATGGCAGCCTACAGCTGGAACATCATGTGGCTAGACTGCATCATCCTGTTCCCGCTTATCGTGCTGGGACTGGAGCATTTGGTAAAAGACGGAAAGAGAATGCTGTACTGCATTACCCTTGGATTGTCGATCCTTTCCAATTATTATATCTCCATCATGACCTGCATTTTTATGGTGCTGTATTTCATAGCCCTGCTGGTGCTGGATGAGGAGATGCACTGGGAGAAATTCATTGGCCGCGGCTTTCAGTTTGCTGTGTATTCTCTGCTGGCGGGAGGCCTGGCAGCGGTGGTACTGCTTCCGGAAATTTTTGCCCTGCAGATGACGGCATCGGGCGATGTGAGTTTTCCGAAGACCTTTTCCCAGTATTTCCCGATTTTTGACATGATTGCCCGTCACATCGGCAACGTTGAGACGGAAATAGGCCTGGATCACTGGCCGAATGTGTACTGTGGCGTGGCTGTACTGATGTTCTTTATCCTGTATTTGCTGTGCAAACGGATTCCAGCGAAGGAAAAAGCGGTTTACTGTGTGATGCTGTTATTCTTTTTTGCAAGCTTTTCCTTCAATATACTCAACTTTATCTGGCATGGCTTTCATTATCCGAACAGCCTGCCCTGCAGACAGTCCTACATCTATATTTTTCTGGTGCTGTTTGTCTGCTACCGGGCCTACATGAATCTGCGGGAAACGCCATGGAAGCATGTGACTGCGGCATTTGCCGGAGCGGTGGTCTTTGTGCTGCTGGCACAGAAGCTGGTAACGGAAGATCATTTCCATTTTATTGTGTATTATGTGGCAATTCTGTTTCTGGCACTGTATCTGGGAGCGATTGCCCTTTATCAGAAGGGGGAACGCTATTATTTTCCTGCACTGTTTTATGCCTTGGCGGTCGTTTCGATTGAGGCTGCGGTTAATACTGCGGTGACCAGCGTGCCAACGACCAGCCGTACTGCTTATACCGAGGATAATGAGGCAGTGGAACAGCTTGTGGATTCCGTTCAGCCGAACGACAGCTTCTTTCGTATGGAAAAGGTATCCAGAAAAACAAAAAATGACGGAGCGTGGATGCATTTTCCGTCAGTTTCCCTGTTTTCTTCCACGGCCAATGCCGATTTGTCGGCGCTCTTTAAAAAGCTGGGCTGTGAAAGCTCTACCAACGCCTACAGCATCACAGGCGGTACACCGCTCATCGATGCCCTGTTTTCTGTGAAGTATGGTATTTATTCGGAAAAGCCGGAGGATACCACGCTGCGGACTGCAGTGGGAGAACAGGACGGCATCTGGCTGTACCAGAACAATTACACCCTGCCTGTGGGCTTTTATGTGGATTCTGATTTTGAATCCCGCTGGAATCTGGAGACCGGCAATCCGGCCGATGTGCAGAACAGCCTGTCCGATGCCCTTGGGGCAGAGCAGGTGCTGGAGCTGGTCATGGACACTGGAACAGAAGGCAGTGATCTGACCTTTACCCCGAAAACTGGGGGTGAGTATTATGCCTATGTTGGAAATAAAAAGATTGAAAAAGTCACAGCTACAACCTGGAAGGGAACAAAGACCTTTACCAACGTGGACCGGGGATATCTGCTGGAGCTTGGTTACTGTGCGGCTGGAGAGATGGTAACACTGACGGCAGAGGACAGCAACGAAGAAATGTGGGCAGATGTGTACCGTTTTTCAGAGAATGGCCTCGGCTCTGTAGCTGCGAAATTATCCGCGCATCCATGGAAGCTGACGAGCTGGACCGACACCTCTCTGGAGGGAAGTATTTCCTGCGATCAGGAGGGCTGGCTGTTTACGACTATCCCGTACGATACAGGGTGGAAGGTTCTTGTAGACGGAAAAGAACAGGAAACAGAAAAAATTCTGGATTCCTTTGTGAGTATCAGGCTTACACCGGGACCTCATACAGTGGCTATGAAATATACGCCGAACGGACTGATCCCGGGTGCTGTTGTTTCGGCGGTCAGTGCCATGTGTCTGGCTCTGATTGCGGCAGGCGGATATTTCCTCCGCCGTTACCGGGACGAGACGGATGAAAGGTAACCTGCAGCACACTGTGCTGTAAAATATGATAGAAATACAAGAAGAGGAGACTAACATTATGAAATTATGGGGCGGACGCTTCACAAAAGAGGAAAATCAGCTGGTACACAATTTTAACGAGTCATTGTCTTTTGATCAGAAGTTTTATCATCAGGATATCCAGGGCAGCATTGCCCATGTGACGATGCTGGCCAAGCAGGGCATTGTTTCTGAAGAAGACCGGAAGGCCATCATTGACGGACTGAACAGCATTCTGGCTGATATTGAGTCTGGAAAACTGGTATTTACCAAAGAACACGAGGATATCCATTCCTTCGTGGAGGCAAACCTGATCGAGCGCATCGGCGATGCCGGCAAGCGTCTTCATACCGGCCGCAGCAGAAATGACCAGGTTGCTCTGGATATGAAGCTTTACTGCCGCGATGAGATCGATGAGATTGATGTTCTGGTAAAGAACCTGTTAGAAGAGCTGTTAAAGATCATGGAAGCCAACATCGACACCTACATGCCGGGCTTTACCCATCTGCAGAAGGCACAGCCGGTTACCCTGGCTCACCATATGGGCGCTTATTTTGAGATGTTCTCCCGCGACAGAAGCCGCCTGCATGACATCCGTAAACGCATGAACTATTGCCCGCTGGGCTCTGGCGCCCTGGCTGGCACCACCTATCCGCTTGACCGCGCATATACCGCAGAGCTGCTTGGCTTTGACGGACCGACCTTAAACAGCATGGATTCCGTATCCGACCGCGATTACGTCATCGAGCTGTTATCTGCCCTGTCCACCATTGCCATGCATTTAAGCCGTTTCTCTGAGGAAATCATCATCTGGAACAGCAACGAGTACCGTTTTGTAGAGATCGATGACGCTTACAGCACCGGCAGCAGCATCATGCCGCAGAAGAAGAATCCGGATATCGCCGAGCTGGTACGCGGCAAGACCGGACGTGTCTACGGAGCTCTGGTATCGATCCTCACCACCATGAAGGGAATCCCGTTAGCATACGACAAGGACATGCAGGAAGATAAGGAGCTGACCTTTGATGCCATCGATACCGTGAAAGGCTGCCTGGCTCTGTTTACCGGCATGATCTCTACCATGACATTTAATAAAGAAGTCATGGAGGCAAGCGCAAAGAACGGATTCACCAATGCGACCGATGCCGCTGACTATCTGGTAAATCACGGCGTACCGTTCCGTGATGCCCACGGCATTGTAGGCCAGCTGGTACTGTTCTGTATCGACAAGGGCATTGCACTGGATGACATGACGTTAGAGGAATTCAAGGCGATCAGCCCGGTATTTGAGGAAGATGTTTACGAAGCAATCAGCATGAAGACCTGTGTCGAGAAGAGAACCACCATCGGTGCTCCTGGACAGGAAGCCATGAAGAATGTGATTGCAATTTATAAAGAGCAGTTAAAATAATGGAATAATCCTATAACGGAAAACCCCGGAACATGTATCATTGCGAAAAGCCAGATTTCAAATTTGGCGATCGGCAACGTTACATCTTTTGGGGTTTGTTTATTACAGTCCGATTTTAGTGTATTCTTTTAATTTTTGCCGCAGCACGCTGTCTGCAGGATCCAGAAACTGACGCTGGTTTTCATAAAGCACATCTCCTGGCTTTAAGGCTGCGCGGTATTCGGCAGGCGTGCGAAGCAACGTGGAACGGAAGCGTGCCGTCAGCGTTTTTAAATCTGGAAATCCATTTCTTAATGCAATGTCGGTAAGATTATCTTTGGTGTAGGTCAGGTCATTTAGTGCATGCTGGAATCGGACACGCGTGAGATATTCATGAAAATTAATTCCCACCATCTGTTTAAATAAAGTAGAAATGTAAGTGCGGTTATACTGGGCATAGTCTGCCAGATCCTCCAGTGCCAGTTTTTCAGCATAATGTTCTTCCACATAAGTCAGCAGAAGACGCATGGTAGAACGACGCTTGTCATCTTCCGAGATGAGGTTAAGCTGCTGCGAGTCGAACCTGGTGAAAAGGCTGATCAGCAGCAGTTCCAGATTGGCTTTTGCGCTTAACTGTGCATAAGCACCACCCTGCTCGACGGCATTCCAAATCTGGGCTGCGTAAAAACGAAGCTGGCAAAATCTGGGTTCGTAACGGTTTCCTTCGTTGGAAAGACAGGATGGAAACTGGTAGATGTACCCCTTCTTGTTCAGAAACTTCAATGCATTTGCCGGAAAATGGAGAACGAGTGCCCGGGTATCCGGCTGCTGGCGCGTAGACGCATGGCCATTGCCCGGGGCAGTGAGAATCAGATCATCTTCGAGAAGCGTGTGCGTATCGGTGCCGCGGCAGTACTGCTGGTTTCCCTGAAGAACAATGCTCAGCTCATATTCGTCTGTATGCCAGTGATAGCGGTAATTCATAATGTTGTGTGCAAAACAGCGCAGATGGATATTTTCCCGGGGAAGATCCAGCTCATAGTTGGTCTGATCCATTTTTTCTCTCCTTAAAAATCCAAATATTTTCCCTGTCATAAAATTCGGAAATGAAACATGGAATCTGATTAAATTGCTTTTAGGATACCTGACAAAACCAGAAAAGTCAATTATTGTTTCGGAATTTGTACAAGCCCGGGAAATGAAGAACTGGCAAAACGCACAAAGAAAAAATGCAGAAAACGACAGATTGCACAGGGAAAATATTTGGATTTCGTATTGTCAGATATGCCTGCATAAAAAGAAAATGAGGTTAAAGGAAAAGAAAAGCGTAACGGAAACCTGCGAATATTTGCAGCGACAAACGAGTTTTCCTCTGTTAGGATAAGCACAACGACAACAAGCCTGTGCCCGGGCAGCCAAGTGCTTATGGAGTTTCGAAAAATGATGTTATAATGGAAGGGGAAACTATGAATACTCAAATGATGATCTGCATGGTAATCTTTGCGGCAACGCTGGTTAGTTACATGCTGAACAAGATTCCAATGTGGCTTACGGCAATGATCTCTCTGACAGCGTTATATTTTACCGGCTGTATTGATGCGGCAGGTGCTTTGTCTGGTTTTTCAAATGTAAATACGCTTTTGATGGCAACCATGTTTATTGTGGCAGCAGGATTTCGGCGCACATCTTTGGTAGACGGTATGTGCGGAGCAATCATGAAGCTCACAAGAGGCAGTTTTGTGACCGCATATTTTGGTTATATTCTGCTGGCAGTGCTTCTGACAAACTTTATTGCGAGCCCGATGGTAGTTTATGCGATCGTAAGCCCGCTTCTGGCAGCACTCTGTGACAATACGAACCATAGCCGTTCCCAGTATATGTTCCCGGTTATGGTCGTGTGTGTGGCATGCTGCGGGATTCTGCCGCTTTCAACTGCGATCCAGCAGGCCGGACAGTTTACCGGATTTATGGAAACCTATGGATTTACCGGTATGAGCATCCGTGCGATTGACTTTACCATTGGCACCTGGCCGATTTTGATCATTGTTCCGCTTTGGGCACTGTTTATCGGACCGAAATTTACACCAAAGGCTCCGATTGTCCCGATTGAAGCACTGGAAAACCGCAATTCTGGAAAGCAGGCACAGAAACTCAGCCCGGTTGTAGATAAGATTGGAATTGCCGTATTTTTTGGAACCATTTTATGCCTGATCTTTTCCAGCCAGCTTCATCTTACCACCTGGTCTGTGGCATTGACCGGAAGCCTTCTGATGGTTTTATTTGGTGTGGTAGATCAGAAATCTGCACTGCGTGATATCCCGTGGGATATGTTAATGCTGTTTGTAGGTGCACTGGCACTTGGAACCGCCCTGACGAACACCGGAGCAGGCGATATGATTGGAAATGCTTTGGCAACAGCCGTTGGTGGTACTCACAATAACTATGTGCTCGGTGCGTTATTCTTCCTGATCCCGTTTGCACTGACTCAGTTTATGCTGAACCGTTCTGTATCTGCGGTATTTGTTCCGATTTGTCTGCTGACCTGTTCCGCACTGGGTGCAAATCCGACAGGACTGGTTCTGTTAGTCAATGCAGGTTCCCTGACGGCATTCCTCACTCCGATGGCGACACCGGCGGTTCCGATGTGCATGGCTGATGGCGGTTATGATTTGAAGGCCATCTTTAAGAGCGGCGCACTGATTACATTGATTTTGCCATTTATCTATATCGTTTATACCATGACAGTATTCCCTGCATTTTAAAAGAAAGGGAGTGACGTGGATATGACACAGGAAGAAAAAATTGCTATTGCAGAGACTGTGCGGCACAGAGATCGTTTTGGTCCTGTGAGTCAGGAAGAGTTAGCGGCACTGTCGGGAAAAGAAACAGAACTTTGGATTCAGACAAAAAACGGTTATTGTGTGCATGTCTTTGAAGAACGGCCGGAAGCTTTGCCGGATCGGGCCCCAATTTTATTAAACTTTCATGGTGGTGGATTTTTAAAAGGACGCACGGATCGTGAGCGCAGATATTGCTGTGCAGTCATGGAAGCAACGAATGCTCTGGTATGGGATGTTGATTATAGTCTTGCACCGGAAAAACCGTTCCCTTATGCTGCAGAAGAAAGCTATGGAATCATACAGTATGTGTTTGAACATGCAGAAGAACTGTGTATCGATCCGGAAAAAATCATGCTTGCCGGACATAGTGCCGGAGGCAATCTTGTGGCATCGGCTCTGGTGAAAAATGCGGAAACGAAAGCATTTCATCCATGTTGCGCCTTGATGGAGTATTTCCCAACAGACAATACCGCGAATCCGGTAGAAAGGCTGTCGGAGGAATTAAAACAGGATCCATTCTGGGTGAAACGCGCGGAAACGGAGAAACTGTATACAGATTTTTATGTGGGAGATGCAGATGCATCTGATCCATGCTGTTCCCCTGCTTTTGCAACGGAGCAGGTCCTGGCTGCATTTCCAGACTGTTTGATTTTATCTGCAGGAGAAGACAGCCTGAGAGATGATACGGAAAACTTTGGAATGCGATTGGTAAAGGCGGGAGTTTGTGTAACCATGCAGAGGATTCCAGAAGCTATGCACGGATTTACAACCAACCGGACACCTGGATGGGAACGAGCATTAGAACTGCATGATCGTTTCTTTTTGGAACATATAAACCGATAAAATGAAAGAATGTAGAACATTAAAGGAGTGAAACTATGAAGATTACAGACGTAAAGCTGCGCTTTGCCAAACATTATCTTTTCGTACAGGTTTACACCGATGCCGGCATTACCGGTCTTGGAGAAGCCGGAAACTGGGGATATCTGCAGGCAACGGCAGCAGCCATTGAAAAGTTTGCGGATTACTTAATTGGAAAAGATCCGTTCCGTATTGAAGATTTTAACCAGAACTTTCTGCGATCCGTGTATTTCCGCGGTTCTGTCATTATGAGTGCGATTTCCGCTATTGACATTGCGCTTTGGGACATTAAAGGAAAGGCACTCGGCGTTCCGGTTTATGAATTATTGGGCGGAAAAACCCGCGATAAGGTGCGCGTTTACGCTTCCGTCATGCATATAACCGATGATAAGGAAGAACTCGCAAAGCAGTATCAGGAACTACAGCAGATGGGCTTCACCGCTGCCAAGATTTTCTGCAACGGACCGAAGAGCAGCGCGGATGGAAAGGGAGAGTTCTTCGCCAGCCGTATAGAGCGGGAAGTAGAAAAAGTCCGTGTCTGCCGGGAAGCAGTCGGAAATGATTTTGATTTCGTTTTGGAAGTGCATCGCGGCATGACTTTGCCAGAGGCTGTCGCATTTGGTCGTGCAGTAGAGCCATACCGCCCGATGATCCTGGAAGATCCGGTTCCGCCGGACAATGTGGATACGATGGCAGAGGTGGCATCCAAGATCGGGGTTCCGATCGCAACCGGTGAGAGAGCCATCGATCTGCGCGAATTTGAAGTGCTGATGGCACGCCATGCATGCCAGTATATCCGTCCGGATGTCTGCGCAGTTGGCGGCATTACCACCAGCAAGAAGATCTGTGCGCTTGCAGAAGCACACGATGTACTGGTGATTCCGCATAACCCGCTTGGACCGGTATCCACGGCAGCCTGCCTGCAGATCTGCGCATCCATTCCGAACCTTGGGATCCAGGAACTCCCGGGCTTCTGCTTAAATGGAGCGGAAGACAAGATGGTGAAAGAACCATTCCATTTTGAGAATGGCTGTATGATGATTCCGGAAGCACCGGGAATCGGAATTGAACTTGCCGACGATGCAGAAGAACTGTATCCGGCAAAAGAGCGCGGCAGCAATGCAGCGCACCGGGCATTCGATGGATCTGTAAAAGACTGGTGATGTAAATAACAATATAAGTATATGACAAGGGCCGTGTGAGTTGCCGAAAGGCAACTCACACGGCCCTATTAAAGTGAATCAAATGGTTATTTTACCCCAGTACCAGGAATACTTCCTGCGTCTGCTTTCCATGCTGGCGGGTCTGTGCGTGAGTATCAAAGAAAATATCCACGTGGTTGCCCTTGACGCCGCCGCCGCGGTCCTCTGCGGTGTAGATGACACCGCCGATCATGACCTTGCTTCCGTAAGGAATGACGCGCGGGTCCACGGCAATGGTACGTCCGGAGGTTGCGATGGTGCCGGTGCTGGTGTGGCGGCCCCAGCCCTCGGAGCACTGTCTGCATGGACAGTAGCCGGTGGTGCGGAAGAAGCCGAGGGATTTTAAACCGGTATGTTTGTGGCTTTCCTCAGCAGAAGTGCTTTCAGCAGCAGTCTGGGCCGATTCTCCCTTTACATAGGTTTTCGGATTGGAAAGCGCTTTGCCGTCTACCGCGCCTTCTACAACATAAGTGCCGTCTGCCAGCGCGTCCCAGTTTATGCTGATGCGGAAACCGTGATTCCCATTGCCGATTCCGTTTTCTTTCAGATCAGAACGGTAGGTGACTGCGGTCTGGTGATAGCTTTTAACCTGCTCACCGGTTTCTTTATTGGTAATGGTTACGCTGACCGGAACGCCGGTGTTCGGCATGGAGGAATCCCACGCCCAGCCGACAATGGTATTGCCCTCGAATGCATCAAAGGAGCCATCCGGGGCTGCTGCCAGAGCAGTAAAGGCACCTCCGATCAGGAACATGGCTGAGATCAGTAAGGTGACAAACATTCTTTTGGTTTTTAACATAAAATCAGTCCTTTCTTTTCCAGAATCTGTTACAGGTTTGTGTGCCACAAAAACGAAATATTCAATTCACACAAATTAAATATATGTAACAAATTTGTAACATATGAACGATAAGTCCTTATTTTACACATTTTTTTTGATTTGTCAAGGAAAAAACGAAAAGCAGGTCTGTTTCTGCCCTGGAAAATACAAAAAGTCACAGAAAAAACACAGATTTTTCAGGCAAACCTCTTGACAAACTACATAGGGTAAAGTATATTAATCACAGAATGTTAGCACTCCTTGATGATGAGTGCTAACAAGAAGAAGGAGGCGGCAGAATGGAACTGGATGATCGTAAAGTTACTATATTAAAAGCTATCATCAAGACTTATCTGGAAACAGGTGAGCCGGTGGGTTCCAGAACCATTTCCAAATATACGGATTTAAAACTGAGTTCCGCAACCATCCGAAACGAAATGTCGGATCTGGAGGAGATGGGATATATCCAGCAGCCCCATACATCGGCGGGACGGATCCCATCCGATAAAGGCTACCGCTTCTATGTAGACCAGATCATGCAGGAAAAAGAACAGGAAGTCACGGAGGTCAAAAGCCTGATGATCAAAAGGGTTGACCGTGTGGAACTGGTCTTAAAGAAGCTGGCACAGCTTCTGGCTAACAACACCAACTATGCTGCCATGATCAGTGGTCCGCAGTATCACCAGAACAAGCTGAAATTCATCCAGCTGTCCCGGATGGAGGAAAACAAACTCCTGGTGGTCATCGTGGTAGAGGGAAACCTCATTAAGAATGCCATGGTGAATGTACCGGAGTCGGTGAGCCAGGAAGATATCCTGAACCTCAACATCCTTTTAAACAGCGCGCTTAACGGTCTCACCATTGAGCAGATCAATCTGGATGTTATCACAAAGCTCAAACAGCAGGCCGGCGTTCACAGTCAGATTGTGGATCTTGTATTAAATGAAGTAGCCGGAGCAATCCGGGCCGATGAGGAAGATCTTCAGATCTACACAAGCGGTGCTACCAATATTTTCAAATATCCGGAGCTGAGCGACGGTGAGAAAGCAAGCCAGCTAATCAGTACACTGGAACAGAAGGATAAGCTCCAGGAGCTCATTGCAGATGTAAATGAGTCGGAAGACAGCAATGGAATCCAGGTTTACATTGGAGACGAGACACCGCTTCAGACCATGAAGGACTGCAGCGTGGTCACTGCCAACTATGAGCTGGGAGAGGGTATCCGCGGTACCATTGGTATCATCGGACCAAAGCGGATGGATTACGAAAGAGTACTCAGTACGCTGAAGCATCTGATGAAGCAGCTGGATGCCACCTATAAAAATGAGAGTTAGTGTGTCAGAGATGACGCCGATAAAGAAAGGCGATAAACCATGAGTCAGAAAGAAAAAGAAGTAAAGCAGAGTGCCGCTGAGGTCGAGAACGAAAATCTTGAGACTGAGCACACTGAAGCAGATAATGGCGAAACCTCCGCAGGAACCGAAAACCAGGAGGCAGAAACCAGGGAAAACGAAGCAAAAGAAGCAAAGGACGCAAAGAAAGATCCAAAAGATGCTCAGATTGAGGAACTTCAGGATCGATTAAAACGCCAGATGGCCGAATTTGATAATTTCCGCAAGCGTACGGAAAAAGAGAAGGCAGCCATGTACGAGATCGGAGCGAAGGATATCATCGAGAAGATCCTTCCGGTGTTAGATAACTTCGAGAGAGGCCTGGCAGCCGTGCCGGAGGATGAGAAGGGTTCTTCCTTTGCCGAAGGCATTGAAAAGATCTACAAGCAGTTCGTGAAAACTCTGGAAGATGCCGGAGTGGAATCGATCGAGGCAGTAGGCAAGCAGTTCGACCCGAACCTGCACAACGCAGTGATGCATGTGGAGGATGAGAAATACGGCGAGAATGAGATCGCCATGGAACTGCAGAAGGGTTACAAGTACCGCGGCAGCGTGGTACGCCACAGCATGGTTCAGGTTGCAAACTAAACCAGCTGCGAAACTTAGCGTATTATCAAAAATTGTTTGAATAGAGCAGGAGGAAAACATTATGAGTAAGATTATTGGTATTGATTTAGGAACCACAAACAGCTGTGTAGCAGTTATGGAGGGTGGTAAACCGGTAGTTATCCCGAACCAGGAAGGCTCCAGAACCACACCGTCTGTCGTAGCATTCACCAAGACCGGTGAGCGTCTGGTAGGTGAGCCGGCAAAGCGTCAGGCAGTTACCAACGCAGACAGAACCATTGCTTCCATTAAGAGACATATGGGTACAGACTATAAAGTAACCATCGACGGTAAAAGCTATACTCCGCAGGAAATCTCCGCTATGATCCTGCAGAAGTTAAAAGCAGATGCAGAGGCTTATCTGGGTGAGACCGTAAGCGAGGCTGTTATCACTGTTCCGGCATACTTCAACGATGCACAGCGTCAGGCAACCAAGGATGCCGGTAAGATCGCAGGTCTGGATGTAAAGCGTATCATCAACGAGCCGACCGCGGCAGCGCTGGCATACGGCCTGGACAACGAGAATGAGCAGAAGATTATGGTATACGACTTAGGCGGCGGTACCTTCGATGTATCCCTCATCGAGATTGGTGACGGCGTAATCGAGGTTCTTTCCACCAACGGTGATACTCACTTAGGCGGTGATGATTTCGATAACCGCATTACCCAGTGGCTGGTTGACGAGTTCAAGAAGGCTGAGGGCGTAGACCTGTCCGGCGATAAGATGGCAATGCAGAGACTGAAAGAGGCCGCAGAGAAGGCAAAGAAGGAGCTTTCTACCGCAACCACCACCAACATCAACCTGCCGTTCATCACTGCAACCGCTGAGGGCCCGAAGCATCTGGATATGAACCTGACCAGAGCAAAATTCGACGAGCTGACCCACGACCTCATCGAGAGAACAGCAGTTCCGGTACAGAACGCATTAAAAGACGGCGGCGTAACCACCGCTGAGCTTGGAAAGGTTCTGTTAGTCGGCGGTTCCACCCGTATGCTGGCAGCTCAGGAGAAAGTAAAACAGATGACCGGCAAGGAGCCGAATAAGTCCTTAAACCCGGATGAGTGCGTAGCCATTGGTGCTGCTATCCAGGGCGGTAAGCTTGCAGGTGATGCCGGCGCAGGTGATATCCTTCTTCTGGATGTAACTCCGCTGTCCCTGTCCATTGAGACCATGGGAGGCATTGCTACCAGACTGATCGAGAGAAACACCACCATTCCGACCAAGAAGAGCCAGATCTTCTCTACCGCAGCTGATAACCAGGAGGCAGTAGATATCCACGTTGTACAGGGTGAGCGTGAGTTTGCACGTGACAACAAGACCCTTGGCCAGTTCCGCCTGGACGGTATCCTTCCGGCAAGAAGAGGTGTTCCGCAGATTGAGGTTACGTTCGATATCGATGCAAACGGTATCGTAAATGTATCCGCTAAGGATCTTGGCACCGGCAAAGAGCAGCATATCACCATTACCTCCGGCTCCAACATGTCTGAGGCTGATATCGATAAGGCAGTGAAAGAGGCTGCTGAGTTTGAAGCACAGGATAAGAAGAGAAAAGAGGCAATTGATGCCAGAAACGATGCAGATGCTATGGTATTCCAGACCGAGAAGGCATTAAGCGAGGTTGGCGATAAGATTGATGCAAATGACAAGGCTGCTGTTGAGGCTGACTTAAACGCACTGAAAGAAGCCATCAACCGTGCTCCAATCGACAACATGACCGATGCTCAGGTTGAGGACATCAAGGCTGGCAAGGAGAAACTGATGAATAGCGCTCAGGCATTATTCAGCAAGGTTTATGAGGCAGCTCAGGGTGCCGCAAATGCACAGGGCGCAGCTGGCGCACAGGGTGCGGCAGGCGCAGCAGGCGGTAACGCAGGCGCTGGAAATAACGATGATGTCATCGACGGTGACTTCAAAGAGGTATAATCCATATAGTAAGGCATAACGGACCAACGGGGAGACCGCAAGGTCTCTCCGCCAATCCGGAGTACTGCCGGGAGAGGCTGGCGCTTTTTCCGAAAATCTCAGGAGCGTTTGCTCCGGGACTTTCGCAAGAGGCGACAGCCATTTCGGTGTCTGAAAGACATTATGGTTCATGAAAGTATGCCTGGAGACAGGGAGATTTTTGAACCCCAAAAGCTGATTGACAGTATAGAAAAAGAAGGGCGCGGATGCGTCTTAAGTGAAAGAGGAAGGAAAAAGCATCATGGCAGAGACTAAGAGAGATTATTACGAGGTCCTGGGAGTTCCGAAGAACGCCGATGAGGCTGCATTAAAGAAAGCATATCGTGTCCTTGCAAAAAAATATCATCCGGACGCTAACCCGGGCGATGCCGAGGCCGAGCGTAAGTTCAAGGAAGCATCGGAGGCATACAGCGTGTTAAGTGACCCGGAGAAGAGAAGAAAGTACGACCAGTTTGGTCATGCTGCATTCGAGGGCGGCGCAGGCGGCGGTGCCGGCGGCTTTGGCGGTTTCGATTTCAACGGAGCTGACATGGGAGACATCTTCGGAGATATCTTCGGAGATATCTTCGGTGGCGGAAGAAGCCGCGGCGGCAGCCAGTATAATGGCCCTATGCGTGGTGCCAATGTGAGAACCGCGATTCGCATTACCTTTGAGGAGGCTGTATTCGGCTGCGAAAAGGAAATTGAGATCAATTACAAAGAAGAGTGTGCGACCTGTCACGGTACCGGGGCAAAGCCAGGCACTTCACCGGAAACCTGTAAGAAGTGCGGCGGTAAGGGTAAGATCATCTACACCCAGCAGTCCTTCTTCGGTCAGGTGCAGAATGTCCAGACCTGTCCGGACTGCGGCGGCAAGGGCAAGGTGATCAAAGAAAAATGCTCTGACTGCTATGGAAGCGGTTATATTACCAGAAAGAAGAAATTTAAGGTTACCATTCCGGCTGGTATCGATAATGGCCAGAGTGTACGCTGCGCAGGCGGTGGTGAGCCTGGCGTGAACGGCGGCGAGAGAGGTGATCTCCTGGTTGAGGCAGTTGTATCCCAGCATCCGGTATTCAAGCGTCAGGATGTCAACATCTTCTCTACCGTACCGATCTCCTTCGCAACAGCAGCGCTGGGCGGTCCGATCCGCATCAAGACGGTAGACGGAGAGGTCGAGTACGAGGTCAAGGCAGGAACCCAGACCGATACGCGTGTCCGCTTAAAGGGCAAGGGTGTACCGTCCTTACGTAACCGCAATCTCCGCGGCGATCACTATGTGACTCTGGTTGTTCAGGTGCCGGAGCGTCTGACGGAGGCACAGAAGGAAGCGCTGAGGAATTTCGATGCGGTTATGCATGGAGAAGCGCCGACAGAAGGAAAACATAAGAAAAAGGGACTTTTTTCTAAATAGAGTTAACCCGTAGGCTGTAAATAGTCTACGGGTTTTCGATGCCATAAAAAGAATAAAGAAGGGATGAAAAAAGTCAATGGAGAAGGAACGGGCAAAACTATTAGATGAATTGTTGAACCAAATCGATCGGGCATATGATTTAATGGAAGAATATGATTCTATATCGAGAAAATATGGGGAAGTGATTTTATATCAGGTTGAAGCTCATTTGATAAAATATATCGGGGAGCATCCAGGAACGACGGTTTCAGATATAGCACAAGATTTGAACAAAACCAGCAGTGCAGCGAGTCAGATGGTGAAAAAACTGCAGACAAAAGGATTGATTGAACAAATAAAAAATGAAAAAAACAGGAGAAATACTTTTTTAAATTTGACGTCTGCTGGATGGAGCTTGTATGAGGCAAGAGAAAAATTTGAGCAACATTGCTATGAACGGACATTTGAATATTTAGCAGAGTTTTCAGAAAAAGAAATAGAAGTAGTATGCAGGATATTGGATAGGATGAACCAAACATTTAAATTAGATATAGAGGATAGCAAAATGTAAAACATGCACAAAAGTGCATGTTTTATTTTGTTTATTTAAGGTGTTTACATATGCAAGGAAAGATGATAATATCTTACCATAAGATTATTAAGTATCTAAATAATACAAAAGGAGAGGAAAAATGAAGTATAATTTTGATGAAATTATTGACAGAAGCAATACCTACAGCTTTAAAAGAGATTGTTTGCCTGAAGGAGCACCTAAAGACAGTCTTTCTTTTTGGGTTGCAGATATGGATTTTCCTTGTGCTGATCCTGTTATAGAAGCACTGCATCAAAGAATTGATAGAAAGATATACGGTTATACAGCATATGACAATCAAGATGTCTATGAGGCTGTATCAGGATGGTTTATGAGACAATATGGATGGAAAATAGAAAGAGAAGAACTATCATTTAGTCCTGGAGTTGTTCCTGCGCTTGCATTTCTGATTCGGGCTTTAACAGAGCCGGGAGATGGGATCATCATTCAGCGGCCAGTATATTACCCATTTACAATTAAAATTGAAAATGCAGGAAGAAGGGTTGTAAATAATCCGCTGATCCATGATGGAAATACGTATAGGATGGATTATATTGATCTTGAAGAGAAATTGAAAAATCCGCAAAATAAGGGAATTATTATTTGCAGTCCACATAATCCAGTAGGTCGCGTATGGACTGAAGATGAGTTGAGACAGTTAGTGGATCTTTGTAAGAAATACAATAAATGGATTATTTCTGATGAAATTCATTGTGATTTGACAAGAAAGGGCGTGAAGCATCATCCACTTTTAACTGTGGCACCAGATTATAAAGATCAGATTATTGCATGTACTGCACCAAGTAAAACATTTAACTTGGCAGGAATGCAGATATCTAATATTGTGATTCCGAATAAAGAATATAAAGCAAAATTTGATTTTCTGTTAGACGATTGCTTTGGTTTGATGGCTGCACCCCTGGGAATTTCTGCAATGATTGCTGCATATACACACGGGGAAGAATGGCTTGATCAGGTTCGAGAGTATATTGATGAAAATATTGCTTATGTACATGATTTCCTTCAGAAAAATATGCCTGAAGTTACGATGTCAGATACACAGGGAACGTATTTAATATGGTTGGATTTCAGAGCATATTGCAATGATGAGAAAAAGCTGGAGAAGCTTATGCACGAGAGTGCGAAGGTTGCCTTGGATGAAGGTTATATTTTTGGGGATGAGGGAAAGGGCTTTGAAAGAATTAATATGGCCAGTCCAAGAAGTATGATTGTAGAATGTATGGAACGGATTCATAAAGCATTGAAACCAGAAGTGTAATTTACTGAATACAGAGGAGAAAGGGAGATTGGTATGGAAGTGCTTACCAGCATTTTAAATTTTTTTGACACCGTTTTGTGGAGCAGCCCGTTAATTTATATTTCCATTTTTGTTGGACTTCTCTATACTGTTGGCTTAAAGGGATTTCAAGTTCGATACTTAAAACAAATGGTGAATAGCGTTTTTGAAAAGAGTGCAGATAGTGAATCCTCCACATCATTTGAAGCATTTGCTTTGACCGTTGCGGCAAGAGTTGGAACGGGAAACATCGTCGGAGTTGCAACTGCAATTGCAGCAGGTGGCCCTGGTGCAGTATTCTGGATGTGGGTTATGGCAATTCTGGGAGCGGCAACATCTTTTGCAGAAAATACGTTAGCTCAGGTGTATAAAGAAAAGGTTGACGGAATGTATCGGGGTGGTACTTCATTTTTTGTAAAAAAGGGACTTGGCCTGGGATGGTTTGGAACCGTATTTGCATTTTGCAGCCTTTTGAATTGTGGCATTTTGCATACAACACAGCCGAACTCCATTGCTGATGCAATGTATAATGCTTTTGGTGTTCCACACTGGATTGTGGGAGTTATCATGGTAATTATAGCTGCAATTATCATTTCAGGTGGCTTAAAAAGTATTATTCGATTTACATCAAAAATTGTACCGATCATGTGCCTTCTGTACCTGGGAGTTACTTTAATTGTACTTGGCGTTAATATCACTAAAATTCCGGCAGTATTTGCGCTTATTTTTAAAAGTGCATTTGGTAAAGATGCAATTTTTGGTGGTATGGTGGGATCAGCAATTGCATATGGTATCAAGAGAGGTGTCTATTCAAGTGAAGCAGGTATGGGAACTACACCTCAAGCAGCAGCAATTGCGGGAGTATCTCACCCGGCAAAGGTTGGTTTGACACAGGCTTTATCCGTATATGTTGATACATTACTGGTTTGTACCGCAACAGCCTTAATGATTTTACTTGCCGGTACATATAATGTAACAGATGCGGCGGGGAGTGTATTGTATGAAGGTATTAGCGGAGTCAATGCTGGTGTTGGTTTTACACAGGGAGCACTGGATTCTGTAATTCATGGTTTCGGTTATCCAATGATAGCGGTTATGCTGGCATTATTTTCATTTACGACATTAGTAGGCTGCTTTAATATTTCTGAATCTGATTTGATTTATATGTTCAAGGGATATTCAAAAAGTAAGACTGCACAGATTTTGTTCAAAATATGGTTTTTGATTCCAATCTTTATTGGATGTATTTCAAGTACAGAATTTGCATGGTTGTGTGCGGATATTGGAACTGGAGCATCTTGTTGGGTTACGTTAATTGCAGTAATTTTTATGTTCCCAATTGTGAGAAAAGTTTGGAACGATTATGAAAAACAATTTAAGGATGGAAAGGATCCTATTTTCCGACCAGACAACTGCGGCATAAAAAATGCTGATCTCTGGAATGAAATAGCAAATGAATATGAAAAGAAACTGAAATAAGAAGACTACCGCATACCAATTTGGTATGCGGTAGTTCTTTTTTTAAGGTTTTTTGAAAATGGCCATGTCCGGAAAAGAAAACGCAGCGGGTGTGATAGAGTGTAATGCATCAAAGGATTTCGTAAATAGTTTGATTTGTGATTGGTTTTGCGTTGTTTGCTTTTACGGAACAGGAATCTTTTCATCCGTTCATATGGATAATGCAGAGAACGAAGGTTTTATTGCAGAAAAGAAAAAATTACGGGATGAAAAGAATCAGTAAAGGCAGGCAGAAGTATGGCATAGGAGGAAGACTGTAGGAGGGATAGGTTTTTACTTATAAGCAGTATGGATAATACTTATAAGCAAAAACTATAAATGCTGATAAGTGAAAAAAAGAACATATTCTTCGACTAAAAATTAACAAAACAAAATTCTGAAAAATTCAGGGAAAATCCAGTTAAATTCCAGCAGAAACCAGAAACCCAGCTGACCAGGAAATATGTCGAATCCAACATGTTTTTTTATAAAAACAAGATGCGGTTACCACCTGCTAACATCGTTTCTGAATTAACAAAAATTATAACCGAAAACTGTGAATCTGCTCTGTTTTTCAGAAATAGCCGATTGTTACATTGTATACAATATGTAATTTTTGATTGTCTGAAACCGCGAATTATGTTATACTGACCGTGATGGCAAAACGAGAGATTTTGTCGATAGTAAGTTGAAAATGTATAGAAAGAGGGTAAAGGAAAATGGGATTGGCTACATTTAAAGGCGGCGTTCACCCTTACGAGGGCAAAGAACTGTCCGAGAACAAGCCGGTACAGGTCCTGATGCCGAAGGGAGATCTGGTGTTCCCGATGTCACAGGGAATCGGCGCACCGGCGAACCCGCTGGTAAAGAAGGGCGACAGAGTCCTGGCTGGTCAGATCATCGGTGAAGCAGGCGGATTTATTTCTGCAAACGTAATCTGCTCCGTATCCGGTACTGTCAAAGCAGTAGAGCCGAGACGTGTTGCCAGCGGCGGCATGGTAAATTCCGTTGTAGTTGAAAACGATGGACAGTATGAAGCAGTAGAAGGCATGGGTGCAGACCGTGACCCGGCTACTCTGTCCAAACAGGAGATCCGCGATATCGTAAAAGCAGCTGGTATCGTAGGTATGGGCGGCGCTGGTTTCCCGACCAACGTAAAGCTCTCTCCGAAGAACGAAGATGCAATTGAATACATTCTGATCAATGGTGCAGAGTGTGAGCCGTATCTGACATCTGACTATCGCTGTATGATGGAAGATCCGGAAAAGATCATCGGCGGTTTGAAGGTTGTTCTGCAGCTCTTTGACAAGGCTAAGGGTGTAATCGGTATCGAGAACAACAAGCCGGAAGCAATCAAAAAGCTGAAAGAGTTAGTAAAAGATGAGCCACGTATCGAGGTATGTGAGCTGCTTACCAAGTATCCGCAGGGTGGTGAGCGTTCTTTAATCTACGCTGTTACCGGCAGATCTGTAAATTCCTCCATGCTTCCTGCAGACGCAGGCTGCATCGTGGACAACATTGGTACTGTGATCGCTATTTATGATGCAGTATGCAAGACCACTCCTCTGATCGAGCGTGTATTCACCGTAACCGGTGACGCGATCGCAGATCCGAGAAACTTCCGTATTAAGATCGGAACCAACACCCAGGAACTGATCGAGGCAGCAGGCGGCTTCAAGTCCGAGCCGGAGAAGGTTATTTCCGGTGGTCCTATGATGGGCTTTGCTATGTTCGATTTAGACGTTCCGGTCATCAAGACCAACGGTTCCGTCCTGTGCATGACCAAAGACCAGGTGGCAGCAAGCGTGGAGACTCCGTGTATCCGCTGCGGTAAGTGCGTAAGCGCATGCCCGAGCCACATTGTTCCGGTTATGATGATGAAAGCAGCGTTAAAGGGCGACTGCGATACCTTTGAGAAACTCAATGGTATGGAGTGTATGGAGTGCGGAAGCTGTACCTTCGTATGTCCGGCTAAACGTCCTCTGACCCAGGCTTTCAAGGAAATGAGAAAAACGGTTGCAGCAAACCGCAGAAAAAAAGCACAGGGGGGAAAGTAAACCATGGCTAAATTATTTAACGTATCCTCATCCCCGCATGTGCGGAGCGAGGAAACAACCCGCAGCATCATGATGGACGTGGCAATTGCCATGCTGCCGGCCACCGCTTTCGGTGTCTTCCAGTTCGGCCTGCATGCCCTGCTCGTTATCATTGCTACCGTATTTGCCTGTGTAGTCAGCGAGTACGTATTTGAGAAAGTAACCAAGAGAACCGTAACCATCAGTGATTTCAGTGCCGTTGTAACCGGTATGATCCTGGCATTAAACTGTCCGTCTGAGATTCCGTTATGGATCCCGATGCTGGGCGGTGTGTTCGCAATCGTGATCGTAAAACAGATCTACGGCGGCCTTGGCCAGAACTTCATGAACCCGGCACTGGCAGCAAGATGCTTCCTGCTGATCTCCTTCGCAGGCAAGATGTCTTCCTTCACTCTGGATGGCGTAACCACCGCTACTCCTCTGAACGTGATGAAGACTGCATGGAAGGCCGGCGAGTCCAACCTGGGCGTAGACCTTATGGCTATGTTCATCGGTAAGATTCCTGGAACCATCGGTGAGGTTTCTGTAGTAGCCCTGTTAATCGGCGCTGCTTACCTGGTATTTAAGAAAGTCATTTCCCTGCGCATTCCGTTAACCTACATCGTAACGGTCGCAGTATTCGTATTCATCTTCGGCAGACAGGATCTGAACTTTGTTCTGGCTCATATCTGCGGCGGCGGACTGATCTTCGGTGCATTCTTCATGGCAACCGACTATGTAACCAGCCCGATCACCCCGAAGGGACAGATCGTATTTGGTATTCTGCTTGGCGTGCTGACCGGAACATTCCGTCTGTTCGGTGGTTCCGCAGAGGGTGTTTCCTACGCAATCATCATCAGCAACCTGATGGTTCCGCTGATTGAGCGCTATACCCTTCCGGTGGCATTTGGAAAGGAGGGCAAAAAGGCATGAGTAAAGGTGGATTTATGAAGGATGCCGTAATCCTGTGTGCCATTACCCTTGTGGCAGGTGCATGTCTGGGCGGCGTTTATGAAATGACAAAGGATCCGATCGCTGCAGCAAACCAGGCAGCGAAAGAGGCTGCTTACCGTACCGTATTCCCGGATGCGGCTGGTTTTGAGGCTGCAGACCTTGCAGACAAGCTTCCTGCAGCAAATGAAACTATCGCAACCCTCGGATATGGCAACGTGTCTGTGGATGAAGCCGTTGAGGCAACCGATGCTTCCGGTTCTGTTGCAGGCTACGTAGTTACCGCTACTTCCAATGACGGTTACGGCGGTGCTGTTACCGTTTCTGTAGGTATCCAGTCTGACGGTACTGTAAACGGTATCGAATTTCTGACCCTGGCTGAGACTGCCGGTCTTGGTATGAATGCTCAGAAGCCTGAGTGGAAAGGTCAGTTTGCAGGCAAGAAGGCAGATGTGTTCTCCGTTACCAAAGACGGTGCATCTTCCGATGATCAGATCAACGCAATCAGTGGTGCGACTATCACTTCAAAAGCAGTCACTGGTGCGGTGAATGCGGCAGTTTATTTTGTAGATAACTGCCTGGCACAGTAGGAGGTAGGAAGTCATGAATAAATGTATCGAACGTTTATACAACGGTATTATTAAAGAAAACCCGACCTTCGTCCTGATGCTTGGTATGTGTCCGACCCTGGCAGTAACCACCACCGCGATCAACGGTATCGGTATGGGACTGTCCACCACGGCGGTTCTGGTTTTCTCTAACCTTATTATTTCCGCACTGCGGAAGATTATTCCGGATCGTGTACGTATTCCGGCATACATCGTAATCGTAGCATCCCTGGTTACCATCGTTCAGCTGCTTTTACAGGCATATGTACCGAGCCTGTACAGCGCACTGGGTATCTACATCCCGCTGATCGTTGTTAACTGTATCATCCTGGGCCGTGCAGAGGCATATGCAGCAAAGAACGGCCCGCTTGAGTCCGCATTCGATGGTATCGGTATGGGCCTTGGTTTCACCGTAGGCTTAACCTGTATCGCAATCGTGCGTGAGCTCATCGGCAGCGGCGCATTCTTCGGTATGGAGATCATTCCGGAGGATTTCCACGTAACCATCATCGGCCTGGCACCGGGTGCATTCTTTGTACTGGCCTGCCTGACCGCTCTGCAGAACAAATTCAAAGCTCCGAGTGCAACCAACGGTTCCGTACCGCAGTCCACACTGGCATGCGGCGGTAACTGCGCAGCATGCAGCGGTTCTGCATGTTCCTCTAACCACTCTGTCCTGGAAGAGAAAAAGGCAGAAGAGCTGAAGAAGGCAGAAGAGGCCAAGAAGGCGGCGGCTGCAGCAGCTCTGGCTAAGAAGCAGGCAGCAGAGGCAGCTAAGGCAGCAGCCGAGGCTGAAAAGAAAGACGAATAGGAGGGACAGGTTAGATGAAAGAGTTAATTTTAATTATTGTCGGATCTGCTCTGGTTAACAACATCATCCTGAGCCAGTTCCAGGGCCTGTGTCCGTTCCTTGGTGTTTCCAAGAAGGTTGACACCTCCATTGGTATGGGTGCAGCCGTTATCTTCGTAATTACGCTGGCAAGCATTGCTACGAACCTTGTATACGCTCTGGTGCTGGTTCCGCTGCACCTGGAGTATTTACAGACGATTGCCTTCATTCTGGTAATTGCAGCACTGGTACAGTTCGTTGAGATGTTCTTAAAGAAGAGCATGCCGAGCCTGTATTCTGCGCTGGGTGTATTCCTTCCGCTGATTACGACCAACTGTGCAGTTCTGGGTTCTGCCCTGACCAACGTACAGAAGGGTTATAACTTCATTTTCAGTGTAGCAAACGGACTTGGTACTGCGGTTGGTTTTACCGTCGCAATCGTACTGCTGGCAAGCATTCGTGAGAGTATTGAAGACAATGATATCCCATATAATTTCCAGGGTTCTCCGATCGTACTGATTACCTCTGGTCTGATGGCGATTGCCTTCATGGGCTTCTCCGGACTGATTTAATGGGAGGTAACAGAATATGACAGGTTTGCTTTTAGCGGCAGTTGTCATCGGCGCCATTGGTATCATTATCGGTGTGCTGCTGGGCATTGCCAGTGAGAAGTTTAAGGTTGAGGTTGACGAAAAAGAAATTCTGGTGCGTGCAGAACTTCCGGGCAACAACTGTGGTGGTTGTGGTTTCCCGGGATGTGACGGTCTGGCTGCAGCAATTGCTGCAGGCACCGCTCCGGTTAACGGATGTCCGGTCGGCGGCGCTCCGGTAGCAGACAAGATCGCTGCGATCATGGGTGTTGAGAGCGGCAGCTCCGAAAAGAAGGTAGCTTTCGTAAAATGTAAAGGTACCTGCGACAAGACAAACGTAAAGTACAATTACTATGGAATTACCGATTGTTCCATGGTAACCGTAGCACCGGGTTCCGGCGAGAAGGCTTGTGCTTACGGCTGTATGGGATATGGCTCCTGCGTGAAAGCATGTCAGTTTGACGCGATCCATGTAGTAGACGGTGTTGCAGTCGTTGACAAAGAGAAGTGCGTAGCCTGCGGCAAGTGCGTAGCTACCTGCCCGAAGGGCCTGATCGAGCTCGTTCCTTACAAGGCAGAGCATCTTGTACAGTGCTCTTCCCACGACAAGGGACCGGCTGTCAAGAAAGTCTGCACCGCTGGTTGTATCGGATGTACCCTGTGCACCAAGCAGTGTGAGTTCGATGCTATTCATATGGAGAATAATGTGGCAGTCATCGATTACGAGAAGTGCACCAACTGCGGCAAGTGCGCAGCAAAGTGCCCGGCAAAGGTAATCCAGTAAGCTGCGGCGAATAGGTAACATGAATTCATGGAAGCTGTTTTCATTGCATAGTATGCAGTGAAAACAGCTTCTTTTTATTAGAAAAAGTTTGATGGCTTATCAGAATTTTGCGAAAATGAATAGCAAATAATAAGAATAAGTGATAGAATATAATTATCGTTTTAAAGTTGCAAAACTTTTTATTAAAAGGAGGGATTTTATGAATTTGGAGAAGCTATTTCATCTCAAGGAGAACCACACAGATGTCAGGACGGAAGTAATGGCCGGTATAACCACATTTATGACCATGGCCTATATCCTGGCCGTTAACCCGAGCATCCTAAGCGCGTCCGGCATGGACAGTGGCGCGGTGTTCACGGCAACCGCCCTTGCGTCTGCGATCGCAACTCTGCTTATGGCAGCACTTTCCAACTATCCGTTCGTACTGGCACCCGGCATGGGACTGAATGCCTATTTTGCCTATACGGTTGTTCTTTCCATGGGATACACCTGGGAGATGGCACTGGCAGCCGTATTTGTGGAAGGTATCATCTTCCTGGCTCTGTCCCTGACCAACGTGCGTGAGCAGATATTCAACTCTATTCCGATGAACTTAAAGTATGCGGTATCCGCAGGTATCGGCTTGTTTATCGCGTTCATTGGTCTGCAGAATGCCCACATTGTAGTAGACAGCGCAACTCTGGTTGGCATGTACTCCTTCAAGGCATCCGTTGCAAACGGTATGTTCTCCAGCGAAGGCATCACCGTGCTGCTGGCACTCATCGGTGTTCTGATCACTGGCGTACTTTTAGTAAAAGGCATAAAGGGCAACATTCTCTGGGGCATACTGATCACCTGGGCACTTGGTATTGTATGTCAGCTGACCGGACTGTACCAGATCAATCCAGAGGCCGGATTCTACAGTCTGCTTCCGGATTTCTCCAACGGAATTTCCATTCCGAGCCTGGCACCGACCTTCATGAAGATGGACTTCAGCCGTGTGGTTTCCCTGGATTTCCTGGTAGTCATGTTCGCGTTCCTGTTCGTAGATATGTTTGATACCCTGGGAACCCTCATCGGTGTGGCATCCAAGGCCAACATGCTGGATGCGCAGGGTCGTCTGCCGCGTATCCGCGGCGCTCTGCTTTCCGACTCTGTAGGTACCGCAGTCGGCGCAGTTCTTGGTACTTCCACCACTACTACTTTCGTTGAGAGTGCGTCTGGCGTGGCAGAGGGCGGAAGAACCGGTTTAACCGCAGTGGTAGCAGCAATCCTGTTCGCTCTGTCCCTGTTCCTGTCTCCGATCTTCCTGGCTATCCCGTCCTTTGCAACGGCACCGGCCCTGATCGTGGTAGGATTTTTGATGCTGACCTCTATCCTTAAGGTAAACTTCGAGGATTATACCGAGGCAATCCCGGCTTATGTGGCAGTGATCGCAATGCCGTTTATGTACAGCATCTCTGAGGGAATCGCAATGGGAATCATCTCCTATGTCGTGATTAACCTGGTAACCGGAAAGGCAAAGGAGAAGAATATCACGCCGCTGATGTATGTGCTGGCGGTGCTGTTTGTACTCAAGTATATTCTGCTGTAAAAATTTGAGTTACAAAGCTAAATAAAGGTCCGGAAGTGAAAGATACCGCCTTCCTCTATTTTCACATATCGTTGTTTGCTTGCTCTCGCTAACACGCGTTCGCCTGTGTCGGATTAACATCCGCCACATTCGGACGTGTGTGCTCAAGATGCAAACACCTGATATGCTGAAAATCACGGAAAGCGGTCTCATTCACTTCCTGCTGTATTGGCTCTGCTACGAAAATAAGAATGGCTGCGTTATTTATTATCCTGGCATAGTCAGTACAGCAGAAGTTCCGGGCACACCATACAGAATAAGCGGCACATTGGAATTTTCCTGCATTGCATATCAAGAACGTGCCAGTGCCGCGTTTCTTGTATGGTGTGCCCGGAACTTCGAACTTTACGGATGATGATTTATATTGTTATTTCTCATCCACGACCTGGAAAATGTAGAATTTTAAATAATACGATGCCTGCTCGCCGCCGGTCCAGAGAATCGGATGATCGGCTGCCTGGGTGCGGTATTCTACCTGGCGGAGGCGTTTGTGTACGTTTGCAGCGGCCTCGCGGATGGTCTTGGTGAATAGCTCCGGGTCCATGAAGTGGGAGCAGGAGCAGGTGGCGAGATAGCCGCCGTCCTTTACCAGCTTCATGCCGCGCAGGTTGATCTCGCGGTAGCCCTTGACAGCGTTTTTGATAGAACTGCGGGATTTGGTGAAGGCCGGCGGATCCAGAATAACCACATCAAACTTTTCGCCCTTCTGTTCCAGCTCCGGAAGCAGATCAAAGACATCTGCGCACTGGAAGGTGACACGGTCAGACAGGCCGTTTAATTCAGCGTTCTCGCGGGCCTGAGCCACGCCCAGCTCGGACGCGTCCACACCAAGAACGGAAGCAGCTCCGGAAATTCCGGCATTCAGCGCGAAGGAGCCGGTGTGGGTGAAGCAGTCCAGAACCTTCTTACCCTTGCAGAGTCTCTGAATAGCAAGGCGGTTATACTTCTGGTCCAGGAAGAAGCCGGTCTTCTGGCCATCCTGCACATCTACCATATAGCGGACACCATTTTCAACGATTTCAACCTTGGTATCAAACGGTTCGCCGATGAAGCCTTTCACGCGCTCCATGCCCTCCTGCAGGCGGACCTTGGCGTCACTGCGCTCGTAAACGCCGCGGATGGAAATGCCATCCTCAGCCAGGACTTTCTTCAGCTTGTCCAGAATGACCGGCTTGAAACGGTCAATGCCTAGAGCCAGGGATTCGACTACCAGAACATCGGAAAACTTGTCGATGACGATACCCGGCAGGAAATCTGCCTCGCCGAAGATCAGGCGGCAGCTGGAAGTGTCTACGGTTGTTTTGCGGTACTCCCAGGCGTCACGGACACGCATCTCAATGAAAGTGTCATCGACCACGGTATCTTTTTTGCGGGTCATCATACGGACGGTGATTTTGGAGCGGGTGTTGATAAAGCCCTGGCCCATCGGATAGCCGTCAAAGTCAGAAACGAAAACCATATCACCGTTTTCGAACTCTCCCTCAATTTTGTCAATCTCGTTATCATAGATCCAGGCACCGCCGGCCTTCAAGGTGCGGCCTTCGCCTTTTTTTAAAATTACATTTGCGGACATGTATGTACTCCTTATTGTGAATAGGTTATTGCTTCGTGCATTTTTATTTCCCAAATATTGTAACATAAGCCGCGGAGGCTTACAACCGGGAAAAGAAAAAGCAGGATGTCAATGCGATTTGGTATGTGTTTTCCGGACGTATACGAAACCGTAACCGAAATTCGGGTAATCTGCTTGCTGTGGGACTGCGGTAATGATACAATATTGTAAGGAAATGTAAGGAGAAAGATAGCAGCATGATGGAACAGAAGACGACACAGGAAAAGCATGACCGTGCCAAATACAAGCTGGCGGCCTCCATCAAGGAGTGCATGAAGACCACCCCGGTAGACCGCATCACGGTGAAGGATATTGTGGAGGGCAGCGGCCTGACCCGCCAGACCTTTTACCGCAATTTCAAAGATAAATACGATCTCATCAACTGGTATTTTGACAAGCTGGTGCTGCAGTCCTTCGAGCAGATCGGCATGGGGAATACAGTAGGAGAGAGCCTGACCCAGAAGTTTGAGTTTATTTTAAATGAGAAGGCATTTTTTACCGAGGCTTTCCGGTCGGATGATTACAACTCTGTGAAGGAGCACGACTTTGAACTGATTTTGCAGTTTTACAAAGATCTCATTGCCAGAAAGACCAGCCGCCCGTTGGAGGAAGAGATGGAGTTTCTTCTGGAGATGTATTGCCGCGGGTCTGTGTATATGACAGAAAAATGGGTGCTTGGCGGGATGAAAGATACTCCGCGCCGCATGTCGGACAAGCTGGTGGAGGCAATGCCGCCGAAGCTGGAGAAAGTATTTTCAGAGCTGGAGCTTTTGTGAAAAAGCCGACGATTCTGCGAAACAGAGAAATTCCTGGGAAATTGAAAGATAGATAAAAATATACAATAAAAATTGTAAAAAACCAACAAATATAAGAAGAAAGTGACATAAGTGATACTTTGTCACTTTCTTTTTCTTGTTGCAGTTGTTAAAATAATATCAGCACGAAGCGGAAATGAGCTACAGAGTGCCGCTTAGAAGAGATGCAAACAGAAATTGAAAATCAAATGAGTATAGGCTCAAGGAGGATTTTTATCATGGCAAACAGAATCGTATTAAATGAAACTTCTTATCATGGCGCAGGCGCTATCAAAGAGATTGCAAATGAAGTAAAAGTCAGAGGCTTCGCAAAAGCTTTCGTATGTTCCGACCCGGATCTGATCAAATTTGGCGTAACCAAGAAGGTGACCGATGTCCTGGATGAGGCTGGTCTTGCTTATGAGATTTACTCCAATATCAAACCAAACCCGACCATCGAGAATGTACAGACCGGCGTTGCAGCATTTAAGGCATCCGGCGCTGACTATCTCATCGCCATCGGCGGCGGTTCTTCCATGGATACCGCAAAAGCCATCGGCATCATCATCAACAACCCGGAGTTTGAGGATGTAAGAAGCCTTGAGGGCGTAGCTCCGACCAAGAAACCGTGCGTACCGATCATCGCAGTTCCGACCACCGCAGGTACCGCAGCAGAGGTTACCATCAACTACGTTATCACCGATGTTGAGAAAAAACGTAAATTTGTATGTGTAGACACTCACGATATTCCGGTTGTCGCAGTCATCGACCCGGATATGATGTCCAGCATGCCGAAGGGCCTGACCGCTTCCACCGGTATGGATGCCCTGACCCATGCAATTGAGGGATATATTACCAAGGGCGCCTGGGAGATGACCGATATGTTCCACTTAAAAGCAATCGAGATCATTTCCAACTCCTTACGCGGTGCAGTTGCAAACACTCCGGAGGGCAGAGAAGGAATGGCTCTGGGCCAGTATGTAGCAGGCATGGGCTTCTCAAACGTAGGTCTTGGTATTGTTCATTCCATGGCACACTCCCTGGGTGCTGTTTATGATACTCCACACGGCGTAGCAAACGCAATCCTTCTTCCGACCATTATGGAGTACAACGCTCCGTGCACCGGTGACAAGTACAAATACATCGCAAAGGCTATGGGCGTTGAGGGTGTAGAAACCATGAGCCAGGAAGAGTACCGCAAGGCTGCTGTAGACGCTGTGAAGAAGCTGTCAGCAGATGTAGGTATCCCGGCAGACTTAAAGGCCATCGTAAAAGAAGAGGATCTGGATTTCCTGTCTGAGTCCGCATACGCAGACGCATGCCGTCCGGGTAACCCGAGAGATACTTCCGTAGAGGAGATCAAGGAGCTGTATAAGTCCTTAATGTAATAAAATCATGAGATAAAGATAGGGCCAGAGAAAATCGCTTTAGAAACGGTTTTCTCTGGCCGTTCTTATGAATCCTGCTTACCGCTGTGAATAATTCCCGGGCCGGGCGGGGCAGTACGATATTTTGTTGCAGATATACGGAAAATGTGATAACCTACCTATATAGGATTCCTCTGTATTATGGAGGAAGTATATGGGTAAAAAAACACTGGAAGAACTGGTAGCATTGCTTGATTTCGTAAAGGCAGATCTGGCTGGAATCGAAGCTGATTACGAAGACCCATTTGTAGAACAGCTTCAGAATTCTGTGCGTCGGATCAAAAAAGCCGAAGAAACAATTACTTAAGGAATTTGGAATTTAGTAGCAAAACGAACCGTTTCATGCGGTTTGCTTCGTGTGTGAATTGCGGAAAAAGTCTGGCTCATATCTTATGAGTCACTTTGCCTGAATGGCGAAATCTATTTGTAGTACATATCTTATAATCAAGGTCATTTCGACCGAAATCAAAATAGATACAGGGGAATTCTATACCATAAAAAAGGGACAACCGGGAATTACTTGTTGCCCTGTAAAAAACATGATATAAAATGATAGATAGTTATGAAAAAGGAAACAAAGGGGATACCATGGAAGAATGGATGGAGAAGGAGCAGAGGATTCTGGATTTGTGGAAGTAGAAATGCAGGTCGCCCCTTTCAGGGCCTTTACCTCCTCTTCTCGAAATCTCTGCCTCATCCCTCGAAATGATATTGAAAATCCCCTTTCAATGTGGTATGATTTCCTCATTAGCGGACATTTTAAAATTCAGTGAACATGCAAATGCAATGGTGCATCCTTTCGGGGCAATGCACCATTTTCGGGTTTTAAATGGTTCCAGGTAAAGGAGGATATTATGAAAAAGAAGATCAGTCTTATGCTGGCGGCTGCTCTGACAGCAGGTCTGGCGCTGACCGGCTGCGGCGGCAGCAAAACTTCCGATACAACAGATAATACTGCAGGCGCTGAGAACGAGAGCACGGCCGAGGTAAAGGGTGTGGATGTGGATACCACCGGTTACCTGGTTGCGGCTCTGAACGCAGATATTCAGACTGCGGATGTGCAGAAAACTTCCAAGGACTACGAGGTGCCGTTTAATATTTTTGATCGTCTGGTAGATGTTGAGGTGGGCACGGACGGCAATTCCAAGATTGTCCCGAGTCTGGCCGAAAGCTGGGATATTTCCGATGACGGCCTGGAGTATACCTTCCATTTAAGACAGGGTGTGAAGTTCCACAATGGCAATGACTTTACAGCAGAGGATGTGGCGTACACCTTCCACCGCATGCTGACCGTAGAAGGTGGCGTGAATACCGAGTTTATTGACCAGATCAAGGGCGCGGATGAGCTCCTGGCAGGCGAGACGGATACCCTGGAAGGTGTTGAGGTGGTAGATGACTACACCATCAAGGTTACCTTAAAGGAGCCGTTTGCAGGTTTCCTGGCAAGCATTTCTTCTCCGGGTGTTTCTATTTACGACAGCGAGGCCACCGAGGCAGCGGGCGATCAGTTCGGCATGGATCCGGCTGTGACGGTTGGTACCGGCCCGTTTGAGTTTTCGTCCTGGAGCTTCAACAACCAGCTGGTTCTGACACGCAATGAGGATTACTGGAAGGGAGCTTCCGGGCTTCCGGGTGTTGTCATCAAGATCATTCCGGATACCGAGACCCAGTCCATGATGTTTGAAAGCGGAGAACTTGACATTCTCGACCTGGATTATGCTGCAGATTCTGCAGACCGCTTCACCGAGACTTATCCGGATCAGATCGTACAGGGCCCGCGTGTGGGTATCGTGTACTTTACCATGAACTTTAATAAGGAGCCGTTCCAGGATGTCAGAGTCCGCAAGGCGGTTCAGATGTCGATTGACCGCCAGGCTATTCTGGATGCCCTTTACGGCGGCAGAGGCCAGGTGGAGCAGGGAATCTTCCCACACGGTCTTATCGGCTTTAATCCGGATCAGGAGGAAATCAAGTACGATCCGGAGGCTGCGAAGGCGCTGCTTGCCGAGGCCGGCTATGCAGATGGCTTTGATATGGAGATTGCGGCAGACAGTTCCGCATCCGATACCATGACCATGGCGCTGGAGATTGTCAGCGATCAGCTTGCCGAGGTTGGCATCCGCGCAGAAATCAAGAATTACGATGAATCTACCTGGTTAGAAACCAGAAAATCCGGTGAGCTTGGTTCCTTCATGTCTACCTGGTCCGCAGATTACAACGATCCGGATAACTTCATTTATACCTTCTTCGGCAATGAAGAGAAAACAAGGATCCGTTCCATTAACTATCCGGATACGGAGGTGATGGAGCGTGTAGCAAAAGCGCGTACCCTTGTAAATGAGGATGAACGTCTTGCAGAATACAAGGCGCTGGAAGAGAAGCTCATCCACGAGGACGCAGCCTGGGTGCCGATGTTCTCCAGACTCCATCTGTTTGCAGTGAGCAAGCGGGTACAGGGTTTCGCACCGTTGTGGAGCGGATTGAGCGATCAGCTTTTCTACAATATTTCTTTGAGCGAGTAAACGCATAAATGCTAAGGGAGTGTTGCACCCAGAGCTTTGGCAGTCACAGGCATATCGTGGTTTGCCGGGCCTGTCTTCGCGGCACTCTCTTTTCCTATGTAATGTAGAGGAGGATGAGGTGTGTTAAGGAAAGTACTGAAACGGATTCTGATCTCTATCCCGGTTCTGGTGGGTGTGGTGTTGCTGATTTTTATCATGCTGCGCATTGTTCCGGGTGACCCGGTTACCACCATGATGGGAGAGCATGTGAATCCGGCGGTGATCGAGAAGATCAGTAAGGAAATGGGGCTGGACAAGCCATTGTATGTGCAGTTTTTGCAGTATATTGCCCATGCGCTTCGGGGGGATTTCGGAACATCCTACCGGCTGAACCGGAATGTGACAAAGATCATTCTGGAGGCATTCCCGAACACGGTGAAATTGTCTCTGCTGGCGGCTGTAGTGGCCTGGATCATTGGTATTGTGGCAGGCATCATTGCGGCAGTGCGGCAGAATAAGCTGCTGGACCGCCTGTTTATGGGCGGCGCACTGATTGGTGTTTCCATGCCGGTATTCATGACAGCGCTGGTGCTGCAGTATCTGTTTGCGTTTAAGTTCAAATGGTTTCCGGTTTCCGGCTTCGATTCCTTCCGGGCCATGATCCTTCCGGCCATCGTGCTGGGCTGGAATTCTGCCGGAAGCATTGCCCGCATGACCCGTTCCAACCTGGTGGAGATCATGCAGAATGATTTTATCCGCACGGCACGGGCCAAGGGACTGCTGGAATCCGGTGTTATTGTGAAGCACGCACTGAAAAATGCCATGCTTCCGGTCGTCACCATGATGGCACTGCAGGTATCCAGCATGCTGTCCGGCGCGGTACTGACCGAGAGTGTGTTTGGCGTTCCGGGTATTGGCCGTCTGGCGGTGAATGCCATTGAGACAAGAGATATGCCGCTGTTACAGGGCACGGTTATTTTTACTACTATTCTGATCATTGTGGGCAATCTGGTGGCAGATCTGCTTTACAATGTACTGGATCCGAGAATCAGGGAGGGCGCGTAAGATGGAAGAAAAGAACATACAGAATCTGTCTGAAAACGACCAGACCGGATCGGACAGAAGTATGCAGCAGCATGACGCAAAAGCGAAATACATGCAGACGGATTTCAATGTGGAGATCGGCGAGGCAGACACCTGGCTGGACAAGGCAAAAACACTGGTGCGCCAGAATAAGCTGGCGGCCTTTTCCGCACTGCTGATTATTTTCATGATTCTCATTGCAGTTTTTGCCCCTCTGGTGGCACCTTATGATCACTTACAGCAGAGTCTTTCGGACCGCCTGCAGCATCCAAGTGCGGCTCACTGGCTTGGAACCGACGAGCTGGGGCGTGATGTGCTCAGCCGTATCATTTTTGGCGCGCGCATTTCCCTGACCATCGGTCTGGTGCCGACTCTGATCTCCATGGCCATTGGTACAGTGCTTGGCATGTATGCCGGTTTTTACGGCGGCAAGGTGGATTTCATCATCATGCGCCTGGCGGATGTGATGCTGGCATTCCCATCGCTGCTGCTGGCTATGGTTGTCATGTACACCATGGGCGGCGGCCTGATCAATATTTTCATTGCGTTAAGCCTGGTAAACTGGGCGGGAACCGCCCGCATTGTCCGTTCCCAGACCCTTTCTTTAAAGGAAAAAGAGTACGTGGAGGCAGCCCGCAGCATTGGTGTGAAAAAATGGGTCATCATGTTCCGGCACATTCTGCCGAACTGCATCCCGTCCCTGATCGTGCTGTTTACCTTAAATATTCCGTCAGCAATCTTATCGGAAGCATCCTTAAGCTTCCTGGGTGTCGGCGCGCAGCCGCCGAGTGCCAGCTGGGGCCTGATGGTGGTTCGCGGCAAGAAATATCTGTTCTCGGAACCCTGGCTTTCCATCGCGCCGAGTGTGGCCATCATGATCGTGGTCATGGCATTCAACTTCCTGGGGGATGGCCTCCGGGATGTGCTGGATCCGTACTTGAAAGAGCAGTAAAGGAGAGGAGAGATGAGCATGAGTGACTCGATCGTATTGGATATCCGTGATCTGAAATCCCATTTCTTTACCGCGAAGGGGGAAATTTCGGCGGTAGACGGTGTCAGTATTGAGGTTCCGGCCGGTAAGATCATTGGCATTGTAGGAGAGAGCGGCTGCGGCAAAAGCATGACCGCCATGTCTGTGATGGGACTGCTCCGTCATCCTGGCAGGATTGTCGGCGGCAGCATCACGCTGGACGGGCGTGATATCACCCATCTTTCTGCGCGGGAACTGGCGAAGGTGCGGGGAGACGAAATCTCCATGATCTTCCAGGAACCGATGACCTCCTTAAATCCGGTATATCCGGTGGGAAAACAGGTGCAGGAGGCAATCCTGCTCCACCAGAAGGTTTCCAAAGAAGAAGCAAAGCAGAGAGTGCTTGATATTTTCCGGGCGGTTGGAATCCCGGAGCCGGAGAAGCGTTATAAGAGCTATCCGCATCAGCTGTCCGGCGGTCTGCGCCAGAGAGTTATGATCGGCATGGCTATGGTGTGCCGCCCGAAGGTGATGATCGCGGATGAACCGACAACGGCTCTGGACGTGACCATTGAAGCGCAGATCCTTCAGCTGATGAAGAAGCTCTGTGAGGAGCAGGGGACTTCTATTATCCTGATCACCCACAATATGGGTGTGGTGGCGGAAATCTGCGATTATGTGTATGTCATGTATGCGGGCAAGGTGATGGAGCAGGCTGAGACCTTTGAGTTGTTTGACCACACCGCGCACCCGTATACCAAAGGACTGTTAAGGTCTATCCCGAAGCTGGATGAGCAGCCGGAACGGCTTTACACCATCGAGGGCGTGGTGCCGAATCTTCTGCATCTGCCGAAGGGCTGCCGCTTCTGTACCCGGTGTGAATGTGCCACAGAGCGGTGCTTTGCGGAGATGCCGGAGCTCTATGAGACGGCAGAAGGGCATAGAGTACGGTGCTTTTTAAGTGAAAATGAGGGAAATCGTGAACAGAAAGCAGAGAAGCTTCAGGCAGAGGAGGTGACCGGTGATGACTGCAGATGAGAAAAACAGAGAAATGGCTGACAGTCTGCCACAGATAGCAGGAAGCAATACAGATAGCCGGAAACTGAAATCCCAGACAGCCGGTGACCGCAAAGTTCTCCTTTGCACCGAGCATCTGGTAAAGGAATTCCCCATCGGCGGTACGAAGAAAAATCCACTGGTGGTACATGCTGTGTCCGATGTGAATCTGGAGATTTACGAGGGGGAGACCCTGGCCCTGGTAGGAGAGTCCGGCTGTGGCAAGAGCACCCTGGGCCGTGTGCTGATCCGTCTTCTGGATGCTACCTCCGGTAAGGTGGAATTTGAAGGCCAGGATATCACTGCCATGAAGGAGGCAGAATTTGCGAAGATCCGCAGACAGCTTCAGATCATTTTCCAGGATCCGTATGCTTCCTTAAATCCGCGCATGAGCGTGGCAAAGATTATCGCGGAGCCTCTTACCACGTATGGTCTGAGAGATAAAAAAGAACTGGAGGCGCGGGTGAAGGAGCTGATGAAGGAGGTTGGTATTCCGGAGGAGTTTTACAACCGGTATCCGCACCAGTTTTCCGGCGGACAACGCCAGAGAATCGGCATTGCCCGGGCCATTGCGCTGAATCCGAAGCTGATCGTCTGTGATGAGCCGGTGTCAGCCCTGGACGTTTCCATTCAGTCCCAGGTGTTAAACCTGTTAAAGGATTTACAGGAAGAATACAGGCTGACGTACCTGTTCATTTCCCATGACTTAAGCGTGGTGAAATTCATTGCGGACCGGGTATGCGTGATGTTTCTGGGAAGCATCTGCGAGGTGGGAGCGACGAAAGAACTCTACGATTATCCGCTGCATCCCTATACCCGTTTTCTGATGAATGCCATTCCGAAGGCAGACCCGCATCTGCGAACCAGGGAAAAAGAACTGCTGACCGGCGAAATTCCTTCTCCGGTAAACCCACCGTCCGGCTGTAAATTCCACACCAGATGCCCTTATGCACAGGAAATTTGTGGAAAAGAGCAGCCGCCATGCAGGACTTTTGGGGATAGAAAGGTGTTCTGTCATTTCCCACTGGGAGAAAAAGAATAAGTGAGCTGCCTGTTTTCATAAGGAGGAGCTGCAATATGGCATTTGTATTTGAACATGTGAAAGCAAGCGAGGCAGAGGAGGTCCTGTCTCTCTACCGTTCCCTGGTGGGAACCCCGTTTTGTGCCTGGACAGCCGATTACCCGGCCCGCAGTGATGTGGAGTTTGACCTTTCCCGCAATGCACTGTTCTGTCTGCGGGATGAGGAAACCGGCGAAATAGCCGGAGTCATTTCCATCGATCAGGATCCGAAGGTGGAGAGCCTGACCTGCTGGACAGCGGAATTACAGCCGGGGCGGGAGCTGTCCAGACTGGGCGTAAGGGAAGCGTATCAGAATCAGGGAATTGCCAGAAAGCTGATGGCCGGGGCCATGGAGGAGCTGCGGAGACAGGGATTTAAGAGTGTGCACATTCTGGTCGCTAAGGAAAATAAAAAGGCACTTGCATCCTATAAGGTTTTTGAATATGAAACGGTGGGAGCGTGTTTTCTGCACGAACATGATTACTGGTGTTACGAAAAGGCATTATAACGTAAAAATAACTTTACGAATTGAGTAAAATCAAGTAGAATATTGACAGGGAATGAAGTTCTCCCTTGGGAAACCAAAACCGCTTATACAAAGCTGATGACTTCTGTGAGAAAATCACAGGGTCACCAGCTTTTTTTTCGCGAGCATTGCGCGTGATGGTCCCTGTGCAAAAAGGAGGAAAACTTATGTTAACGTCACTTTCATTTATTTTTCTGGTGGGCCTGGCTATGGCGGCCATTTGCCAGCGGATCCGCTTGCCGCGCATCATCGGCATGCTTCTGACCGGCATTGTGCTGGGGCCTTATGTGCTGGATCTTCTGGAACCGTCCATTCTTTCGATTTCATCGGAACTGCGTCAGATGGCGCTGATCATCATTTTGCTGAAGGCGGGCCTGTCGCTGAATCTGGCGGATTTAAAGAAGGTGGGACGGCCTGCCGTCATGCTGTCCTGCGTACCGGCGAGCTTTGAACTGTTGGGCTATGTGCTGTTTGCGCCCATGATTCTTGGAATCAACCGCATTGAGGCGGCTGTGATGGGCGCGGTGCTGGCAGCAGTTTCCCCGGCGGTGGTAGTTCCACGCATGGTAAAGCTGATGGAAACCGGATATGGTACAAAAAAGAGTATTCCACAGATGATTCTGGCCGGGGCATCCTGTGATGATATTTTTGTCATTGTCTTGTTTTCTACATTTTCCGGCATGGCCCAGGGCGGAAGCGCGCGGCTGATGGATTTCGCGAACATTCCGGTGTCCATTGTGAGCGGAATCCTGCTGGGTGCTGTGGCGGGATGGCTGTTAAGCCTGTTTTTTGAGACGGCCTATGCGAAAGAGCATTATGTCCGCAACAGTATGAAGGTTATCATTGTACTGGGTGTTTCGTTCCTGCTCATGTCTGTGGAAACCTGGCTAAAACCGTACATTTCCGTATCTGGTATGCTGGCGGTGGTCAGCATGGCGTGTGTGCTGAAACTGCGGAGTATCAAATCAGTATCTGCCCGTCTATCTGAGAAATTTGGCAAGCTGTGGCTGGCTGCCGAGGTTCTGTTATTCGTGCTGGTGGGCGCAGCGGTAGACATCCGCTACACCATGGGAGCAGGTCTGGCGGCAGTTCTCATGATCTTTACTGCGTTAATTTTCCGTACGATTGGCGTGCTGATCTGTCTGGCCGGAACGGTGATGGACTGGAAAGAGCGGTTGTTCTGTGTCATTGCTTATTTGCCAAAGGCTACTGTGCAGGCCGCGATTGGGTCCGTGCCGATGGCTATGGGACTTCCGTGCGGTCAGATCGTATTATCTGTGGCAGTTATGGCCATTCTGATCACAGCTCCGCTGGGAGCGCTGGGGATGGACAGTACGTTTGAGAAGCTGTTGGAGAAGGAATAATATAGGAATAGCTTCCTTCTGGTTATGTCACCTACAGTAGCGCAGAAAGTGAGTGACAACACATGATAGATGAGATTATGGAATACAATCGGAAATTTGTAGAGAACAAGGGCTATGAGCCGTATCTGACCAGTAAATATCCGGATAAGAAACTTGCAATTTTAACCTGTATGGATACCCGTCTGTTAGAGCTTCTTCCGGCGGCTCTCGGCATTAAAAATGGAGACGCAAAGATTATCAAGAATGCTGGCGGCGTGATTGTGCATCCTTACGGCAGTGTGGTTCGAAGCCTTCTGGTTGGCATTCTGGAACTGGGAGTCGAAGAGGTTATGGTCATTGGACATACCGACTGCGGCGTGCAGGGTATGGATGGAAGTGAGATGCTTGACATGCTGGTGGAGCGCGGCATTGACCAGCAGCACATTGATATTGTGCGCCACAGCGGTATTGATTTAGAGCGCTGGCTTGGCGGCTTTGAGTCCGTGGAATCCTCTGTGCATGAGACGGTTCGCAGACTGAAAGAGCATCCGCTGATGCCGAAAGATGTGCGGATCAGCGGATTTATCATGGATTCCGCAACCGGAGAACTGACCAGGGTAGAAGCGTAGGTTACCGGATTACATTTGTCTCGCCGGTTTTCATGATGCGGAGGATTTCGTCCTCGCTCACCAGATTGAAATCGTGCTGGATCATCAGCTTCATGACGCTGGCGGTGATGGAAAAGTCGATGAGCTTCTGCGGAGAAAACTGATGTACAAGACCGTGAATCAATGCTCCGGCGAAGGCATCTCCGGCTCCAACGGCTTCAAGGCTGTGTACGGTGTGGATGGGGCTTTCATAGAAGTGCCCGTCTTTTAAATAAATACCCATCCATTCACCATCTTCCGCAGTTTTTAAGTTGCGCAGGACACTGGCAACGGCGCTGCAGTTCGGGTAGAGTTCCTGGATTTTCTGCATGCCCTGGCGATACGTTTCAATCTGGTCGATGCCGTGCGCCATGTCGCCGTCAAAGGCGTGTATGCCAAGGGCTGCCTCAAAGTCCTCATCGTTGGCAATGCAGAGATCGACATACTGCATCAGTTCTTTCATGACGGACTGGGCTTTCTCACGGGACCACATTTTAGCCCGGTAATTTAAGTCGCAGATAACGGTGATGCCATGGGTGTGACAGTAGTTCAGCGCATTGGAAACGGCCTGCTCCACAGACGGACTGATAGCAGGAGTAACGCCGGAAAAGAAGAAAATATCGATGCCGGAGAGCAGGGCTTCCCAGTCAAATTCAGTTGCACTAGCTTTTGCCAGGGCACTTCCGGCCCGGTCGTAGAGAACGCTTGTTGGACGGATATCATTTCCCTTTTCAAAGTAATAAATGCCAAGGCGCGGGCCGCCCCGCAGGATACGGGAGGTATCTACACCGTAGCGGCGCAGCTCGTTAAATGCGGCATTGCCAACCGGATTGTCTGGCAGTTTGGTCAGAAAAGCGGCATCATCCCCGAGGGTGGAGAGGGAAACAGCCACGTTGGATTCCGCGCCGCCATAGCTGGCTTCAAACCCGTTTGCCTGCACGATCCGCAGGTGTTCCGGGGTTTTTAAACGGAGCATGATTTCTCCAAAGGTCAGTATTTTCATGAAAAGATCATCCTTTCAGATAGAATTTCCTGTGTTTGCTGTATGGTGTTTTTTCCTTGTATTATAACATGGATTCTGGGAGAAAAAAGAAATTTTTCTATCAGATTCTGCTGAAAGAGCGGGGAAAGTATGGTATGATGGTGAGCAAAAACAGCCGGGCAGAAGGACAAAGAGTAGCGCGCCTGGTAAAATCGGAGGAAATCATATGGACGAACGATTACAGAAACAGTTGGATTTTATCCTCGAGATCGATAAAGAAAAAAACATTTTCCGTCAGACCCACCTGAGTGGTCACGGACGCAACGAGAACGACGCGGAGCATGCCTGGCATATGGCTATCATGGCATATCTGCTACAGGAGTATTCCAATGAGAAGATTGATGTGGCGCGGGTCATGCTTATGTGTCTGATTCATGATGTGGTGGAGATTGACGCGGGAGATACCTATGCCTACGATGCGGAGGGGTTAAAAACCCAGAAAGCGCGGGAAGAAGCGGCAAAAGAGCGGCTTTATTCCATGCTTCCGGAAGACCAGAAGGCTGATCTGACTGCAATCTTTGACGAATTCGAGGAACGAAAGACTTCGGAGGCAAAATTTGCGAGAGCACTCGATAATCTGCAGCCCCTGCTTTTAAACAACAGCAATGACGGTGGAGACTGGAGAAATCATGATGTGACTGCAGAGAAGGTATACGAAAGGCAATCCCGTACGCGGGAAGGTTCGGAGAAGCTGTTTGAAGTAACAGACAAGATTCTGAAAGAGAATATCGCAAAAGGAAATCTGAAATAAAAATATTGAGACGGAACCACTAAAAGGTCCGAAGTTCCGGAAACCGCGTACAGAAACGCAGAAACGGTGGAATTTTGCGCTTTGTTCACTGCGCCGCCTATTGTCAGACCTGCGACCCAAACTCGCACGCGCTGCGTGCTCAAACAAGGGTCTCCGGTCTGACGCTATGCTCGCTCACAAAGCAAATTCCAATGTTTCTGCTTATTCTGTAGGCCTTCCCCGGAACTTCGGACCCTTTCGTGCTATTCCCTTAAATTGTTATTTTGCAGGTGTCTCTTCTGCGTCATCATCTTCTTCTTCAGCTTTTGCGTATTCGCCGACATGGAACAGCTGGGAATCTGCGGTGGTGGTTACGGTAACACCCTTTTCGTCCAGTTTCAAGTCCTTAACATATAAGGTCTTGGTTCCCTGCGGGAGCTTTGCCAGATCAATTTCAATCGGGTCCAGAAGATGTGCCGGATCTGCTTTGTAGTGAATTTCAGTGATCTCCGGTTCGAAGACACCCTGTACAACCTCCTCGTTTACAAAGGTAACCGGAACAGTTGCAGCAACAACCTCGCCTGCAACCAGTGCCTGGAAATCCAGAGCCAGAATCTTCTTGCTGAGTGGATCATAATCAATATTCTTTACCAGGGCATCGACCTTTTCGCCGGAGATATCCAGCATGGTCTGCGCACCCTCTTTTGCTTTTTTAATGAAGTTTAATGCATCCTTCTCTGTATATTTCAGAGATACATTTTCTTTCATTTCACGGCCATACAGAACACCGGTGCTGTAGCCTTCTCTTCTTAATTTTTTTGCCTTTACCTCAGGATCTCTTTTTTCAGCTGCTAACGTCATCATAATAATCTGCCTCCTACTTTGAATGGCCGGGGGAAGAAATCCTTCCGGTCTTAATTATCTGAATTCATTCGTGTAGATGGAGAGCTTGTCTTTATGAGGAAGTTCTTCTTTTTGCACTGACTGTATTATAGCACTTTTGGAAAAAAGTGAACCTTTAAAAAGCACCAAAAAAGCAAACACACAAAAAATAAAATTGGCAATATTTTTCAGAAATTAGCACTCTTTTATGCAGAGTGCTAATAATGCCTGGGAGGAATTTAGCTATTTTCGCGGATTTTGATGGAATGCTTCACAAAGTTTTTTTCCTGGACAGGAGGTGCTCCGGAGGTCAGATATTCAAACAGGAGATCCAGGGATCGGGAACCCTGTTTGCGGGGCTGCTGGCTGATGGTGGCGGATATGACACCGGCACGCAGCATATCCAGTGTTGTGGGGACCTCATCGAAGGTAACAATTTTGGGATGGCGGCCGGATTCCTGAACGGCCTTACACCCGCCAAATACACCGGCTGCAGCGAAGAACAGGGCATCGATGTGGGGATTTTGCCGGAGAAGCTGCCGGGTCAGCGCATAGCTTTCAAATTCATCGTCATGGTTTTCCAGAATTTCCGCGATATGAATTCGGGGATAGGAGGCTTCCAGCGTCTCGGTCAGTCCGCGGATCCGCTCGGAATGGCATAACACATTCCGGGAACCGGTGATGATGCCAAGCTCTGTTTCGCCCTCCGTCATGAGCGCAAGCAGTCCGGCTGCAGTCCGGCCGCCGCAGATGTAATCACTTCCGACATAGGCCATGCGTTTGGAACCGAAGATATCCGTGTTGACAGTGACAACAGGAATCCCGCGGTCAACAAGCTCATCAATCTTTTCCTGAATTGCGGGATGATTGTAAGGAGCAAGCAGCAGTCCGTGAATGCCTTCGTCCAGAAGTTCATCGATGGCAGCAAGCTGGGCAGCAAGATCAAACTCGACCCGTCTGGTCAGGGTAGTCACACCGTAGTCGGCCAGTTCCCGGGCCTTTGCCTGCACACCCTCACTGACCTCGTCAAAGAATGGGTTGTTCCTGCTGAACAGGACAATGCCGATCTTATTCTTTTTCTTTTGGGCGGCGAGTGCCAGCCCGGCCTTGTTGGGACGGTAGTCCAGCGCTTTTGCGATTTCTTTTATCTTTTCGGCTGTCTGCGGGCTGACACCGCTGCGGTTATTTAAGACCCGGTCCACGGTTCCGCGGGAGACACCGGCCAGTTCTGCGATATCTTTGATTCGTGCCATGAAAAACCTCCGTGCAGAAATATAGTTACTGTTCACTGTATCATACGGAATTTTCAGTTCAGAAAATTCCTACCTGTGAACTGTAGCGAAATATATTCTCTGCATTTAACAATACACAAAATAGAAGAAAAAGTCAAATCAGGAAGAGACGTGCACGTGCACGAAAAGGTGTGAAAAGAAATGGTGACTATAGGAAAAAGAAACAGAAAACAGGTCGGAAACAAAGAAACAACAGATGATAATTGTGCGGTTTTAACAAAATAAATTACAGAATAGAAAAAAACTGGTCAAAGTATTGAAAAGTGTTCTCAAAAACGCTAAGATAAGAATCAGAAACGTGCACGTGCACGAATTGAGAAAACAAGAAGAACATGACATGCATATCAGAAAAAGGAGGATCGGACATGCTGTATATCGGAATAGATCTTGGAACATCGGCGGTGAAGCTGCTTCTGATGGATGGGGCGGGTCAGATCAAAAAGATCGTCTCGAAGGAGTATCCCATTTATTTTCCGCATCCGGGCTGGTCAGAGCAGAAGCCGGAGGACTGGTTTGCCGGAACCATGGACGGGCTTAAGGAACTGCTCGATGGCTGTGATAAAGAGCAGGTGGCTGGCATCAGCTTTGGCGGGCAGATGCATGGACTTGTCATTCTGGATGAGGAAGACAGAGTGATCCGCCCGGCACTTCTCTGGAATGATGGCCGGACCTGGGAGGAATGCGATTACCTGAATAACGTGATCGGCAAAGAAAAGCTTTCCGAATATACGGCTAACATTTCCTTTACCGGATTTACCGCACCGAAGCTTTTATGGGTCAGAAACAAGGAGCCGGAGAACTTTGCGCGTATTGCAAAGATCATGCTTCCGAAGGATTACATTGCGTACCGCCTGACCGGTGTGCACTGTACCGATGTGTCAGACGCATCCGGCATGCTTCTGTTTGATGTAAAGAACCGCTGCTGGTCGAAGGAGATGTGTGAGATCTGCGGTGTGCGGCAGGAACAGCTGGCGCAGGTCTATGAATCTTATGAAACTGTGGGAACGGTGCTTCCTGCCATTGCAGATGAACTGGGAGTTCCTCATATTGTGAAAGTGGCGGCCGGCGCCGGAGATAATGCGGCAGCCGCAGTGGGAACCGGAACCGTAGGAGATGGCAGATGCAATATTTCCCTGGGAACCAGCGGAACCATTTTCATTTCTTCGGAAAAATTCGGAGTAGACAGCCACAACGCCCTGCACGCCTTTGCTCATGCAGACGGACATTACCACCTGATGGGCTGCATGCTCAGCGCGGCTTCCTGCAATAAGTGGTGGATGGACGGAATCCTCGAAACTTCCGATTACGCAAAAGAACAGGCGGCCATCACGAAGCTGGGAGACAATCATGTGTATTTTCTGCCGTATCTGATGGGGGAGCGTTCTCCGCATAATGATCCGGACGCACGTGGTACCTTTATTGGCATGACCATGGATACCAGCCGGTCAGACATGACTCAGGCTGTACTGGAGGGCGTGGCATTCGCACTGCGGGATTCCCTGGAAGTAGCCAAATCTCTTGGGATTCAGATTGAACGCACGAAGATCTGCGGCGGCGGAGCAAAAAGTCCATTGTGGAGAAAGATCATTGCCAATGTCATGAATCTGAAGGTAGACATGATCGAGAGCGAGGAAGGACCGGCTCTGGGCGGTGCCATGCTTGCGGCGGTTGCCTGTGGAGAATATAAGAGCGTGGAGGAGGCAGCACAGAAAATGGTGAAGGTCACCGGAACCGTGGAACCGGAACCGGAGCTGGCGGCAAAATATGAAAAACGCTATCAGACGTTTAAACAGATCTATCCGGCCTGTAAGCCGCTGTATGAACTGATGAAATAAGGAGGAAAAACTCATGGAAATCAAGAAAGTGACAGATTCGGCATTCCGGAAATATGGAAAGGTAGTGGAAAACATTGATTTTTCCGGGCTGATCCGGGCACTGACAGAAAAAACGCCGCTGCCTGCGGACGTTGTGTATGAGCCGTCGGCAGAAGTCCTGGAGGCAGAGCCGGTGTTTGAAACCGTGCAGAAAAAGGCATACGGCGAGATGCCGGTGCAGATTGGTTATTGTAACGGGCATAACCACAAGCTCAATGCGCTGGAGTATCATCGCTCCTCGGAAATCAATGTGGCAGCTACGGACGCGATTCTTCTGGTGGGACATCAGCAGGATATCACACCGGAGTTTACCTATGATACCGCCCTGGTGGAAGCATTTCTTCTCCCGAAGGGAACGGCCGTGGAGGTGTATGCCACAACCCTGCATTACGCGCCATGCAGTGTGGGAGAGCAGGGGTTTCAGGTTGGAATCATACTTCCGCGCGGAACCAATTATCCGCTGGAAATGACGCATGAGGGCTGGGAGGACCGCCTGCTTGCGGCAACTAACAAGTGGCTGATCGGCCATCCGGAAGGCGGTCTGCCGGAGGGAAGCCATATTGGCCTGATCGGAGAAAATATCACAGTATAGGATTCATTTCTTTCATATTTTATTTTAGGAGGATAAAAGCATGAATAACATTCCAGAAGTAAAAGTAGGCATTGTTGCGGTGAGCCGTGACTGTTTCCCGGAATCTTTATCCGTGAACCGCAGAAAAGCACTGGTGGACGCGTATAGCAAAAAGTACGATGCAAGGGATATCTATGAGTGTCCAGTCTGCATCGTGGAGAGCGAGATCCATATGGTCCAGGCGCTGGAGGATATCAGGAAAGCCGGATGCAACGCGCTGGTCGTGTACCTGGGAAATTTCGGACCGGAGATTTCCGAGACATTGCTGGCAAAGCATTTTGACGGTCCGAAAATGTTTGTTGCCGCAGCAGAGGAGAGCAAAGACAACCTGGTACAGGGACGCGGAGATGCTTATTGCGGTATGCTGAACGCAAGCTATAACCTGGCTCTGCGCAATATCAAGGCTTATATTCCGGAGTATCCGGTGGGTACCGCTGATGAATGCGCAGATATGATCCATGAGTTTTTACCGATCGCGAGAGCTGTCATCGGCCTGTCCGACTTAAAGATCATCAGCTTTGGCCCGAGACCGTTAAACTTCCTGGCATGCAATGCGCCGATCAAGCAGCTTTACAATCTGGGTGTGGAGATCGAGGAAAACTCGGAGCTGGATCTGTTCGAGGCTTTTAACAAGCATGAGGGTGACCCGAGAATCCCGGATGTTGTGGCAGATATGGAAAAAGAACTGGGGGAAGGTAATAAGAAGCCGGAGATCCTGCCGAAGCTGGCCCAGTACGAACTGACACTTCTTGACTGGGTGGAGGAGCACAGAGGATATCGCAAATATGTGGCCATTGCAGGAAAATGCTGGCCGGCATTCCAGACCCAGTTTGGCTTTGTGCCGTGCTATGTCAACAGCCGTCTGACCGGACGCGGTATCCCGGTATCCTGTGAGGTGGATATCTACGGCTGTTTAAGTGAGTTCATTGGAACCTGCGTGAGCCAGGATGCCGTGACACTTCTGGACATCAACAATACCGTGCCGTACGATCTTTACGATAGCGAGATCAAGGATAAATTTGACTACAAGAGCCATGATGTATTTATGGGCTTCCACTGCGGCAATACCACCACGAAAAAGCTTTCCTTCTGTCAGATGAAGTATCAGCTGATCATGGCAAGAAGCCTTCCGGAGGAGGTAACCCAGGGAACCCTGGAGGGCGATATTGTTCCGGGTGACATTACCTTCTTCCGTCTGCAGAGCACCGCAGACAACAAGCTGCGTGCCTATGTTGCAAACGGCGAGGTTCTGCCGGTGGCAACCCATTCCTTCGGAAGTATCGGTGTATTCGCGATCCCGGAGATGAAGCGCTTCTACCGTCATGTCCTGATCGAGGGCAACTTCCCGCATCACGGCGCGGTGGCTTTCGGCCATCACGGAAAAGCACTGTATGAAGTATTTAAATACATTGGCGTTGTTGTGAAGGAAATTGGTTACAACCAGCCGGCCGGCGTGCGTTATCCGACAGAGAATCCATTTGCATAAGATGAGATAAGATATAAGCAGGACGAAGCCTCCGAAAGAAGAGGGGCTTCGCCCTTTTCCTGTTTTTCAGTTCAGGTAATTCCGCATGGCTTTCAGCGCGTTTTTCTCAAGCCTTGACACCTGGGCCTGGCTGATGTGGATTTCCTCAGCAACCTCGGTCTGGGTCTTTCCTTCAAAGAAGCGCAGGTCGATGATATGGCGTTCCCGTCTGGGCAGCCGGTTCATGGCCTCACGAAGGGAGATTTCTTCCACCCAGTTTTCCTCGGAGCTTTTCTTATCTTTGATCTGGTCCATCACATAGAGGGGATCACCGCCGTCGGTGTAGATTGGCTCATAAAGACTCACCGGGCTCTGGATGGCATCCAGCGCGTAGGTGATATCTTCCTTGCTGATGCCAATTTCCTGGGCAATTTCCATGAGAGTTGGCTCTCTGGCATTTTTCCGTGTCAGACCTTCCCGTGCATAGATGGCTTTGTAGGCAGTATCACGCAGGGAACGGCTGACTCGGATGGAATTGTTATCCCGCAGATACCGCCGGACCTCACCCAGAATCATGGGAACCGCATAGGTTGAAAAACGGACATTCTGGGTAATATCAAAATTATCGATGGCCTTGATCAGTCCGATGCATCCGATCTGGAATAGGTCATCCACATTTTCATTGCTGCTGGAAAAACGCTGGATCACGCTTAAGACCAGACGCAGGTTCCCTTTGATGTACTGTTCTCTTGCTTCTTCGTCACCCTCCAGGATCCGCCGAAAGAGCGTATCCTTTTCTTCATTTGTAAGCAGGGGCAGCTTCGCCGTATTGACTCCGCAGATTTCCACTTTGTAGCCTGCCATGTTCCTTACCTCCGCAAATTGTGTTATGTTCCGGGATGTGATACATAGAACATGATTTACGGAAATGCTCACAATTATACTTCCAGAAAATTGCAGATGAGAAAAAAGTAGGGTAAAATAAGGGAGAAACATAAGCAATTGCAGGAGGATGAAAAGAAATCCATGGGACATTTATATTTTGTAAGACACGGACAGACAATATGGAATGTGGAAGGAAAAATCTGCGGGGCCACAGACATTGCCCTGACAGAGCTGGGACATGAGCAGGCCATTGCGACGGGAAAAAAGATTCTGGAAGAGCATATTTATGCGGATGAGATTTTATATTCTCCCCTGATGCGGGCGGCGGACACGGCAAAGCATATCTCGGAGGTGACCGGCATTCCTGCGAGGGTGGAACAGCGTCTGAAGGAACAAAACTTTGGCAGGTGGGAATCCACACCGAGAAACGGAGCAGAGTTTCAGGTGGCTAAGCAGTCCTTTGTCTGCAGCTATGAGGGCGGCGAGTCCATGTTGCGGCTGGCTCAGCGTATTTACAATCTACTGGATGAAATCAAGGCACAGTCCGGTGAAAAGACCTACATCCTGGTAGCGCATAATGGTATTGCCAGAGTCGTGCAGTCTTATTTTACGGATATGACCAATGAAGAGTTTGCAGGGTATGGCGTGAAGAACTGCGAGGTGGTGCGGTACGATTTTTAGTTTTTTACAGTTTAGGTTCTGCCGGACCTGACTTATAATAAAAATGGTAATTGTGTTTTCTTTGTTAAATTTATTCTTCCCCCTTGCTATTCGTAAAACACGTGTTATAATACAAATAGAACAAGATGATGTTGTAATATGAACTCATACAGGCTGTTGCCATATGAATTGAACGGGCAGCAGCCGATTTAGAAAGCAGGGTGAGAACAATGGCTGCAAAGAGAGATTTTTATGAAGTGCTCGGTGTTTCTAAAACAGCGAGCGAAGCAGAAATTAAGAAAGCATACCGTAAACTTGCCAAAAAGTATCATCCGGACAGCAATCCGAACGATGCCGTGGCAGCAGAGCGGTTTAAAGAGATAAATGAAGCCTATGATGTATTGAGTGATCCGGAGAAAAAGAAACTGTACGACCGGTTTGGTGCGGCAGCATTTGAGGCCGGGTTCGATCCGAAGGCGGCAGCCGGAGGATATGGCAGCTTTGGCGGCTTCCATGGCGGTTTTGGCAGTGGAAGCGGCGGCTTCCACAGTTATTCCGGTGACCCGAACAGCGGGTACCAGGAGTTCCACTTTGAAGGAAATCCGGAAGATATGGATGACATTCTGGGCGGCATGTTCGGTGGAATGTTTGGAGGACATGGCGGAAAGAGGAGAACATCCAGTGCCTACGGAAGCAGTTCCCAGGGCAGCGGTTTCCATAGTGGCTTTGGTGGCAGTGGCTATCAGGGCAGCGGCTTCCACAGCGGTTTTGGCGGCAGCGGGTTTGAAGGTTTTACCTCCGGTGCCGGATATCAGAGCCGAGGTCAGGATATCACTTCCGACCTGACTGTTACCTTCGATGAAGCAGCTTTTGGCTGTGATAAGATGATCACGCTGACTGGTTCTGACGGACGAAAGCAGACGCTGCAGCTGCACATTCCAGCGGGCATGGAGGACGGCAAGAGCCTTCGCCTGCAGGGCAAGGGCGGCGCAGGCGTAAACGGTGCTCCGGCGGGTGACCTGCTGATCTGTATTCATGTTGCGGAGAAGCCTGGCTTTACCAGAAAAGGCGCGGATGTTTACACCACAGCGAACATTCCGTTTACTACTGCAGTACTGGGCGGCGAAGCGATCATCAATACCTTAAATGGCCGTGTATCCTGCCGCATCAAACCGGGCACCCAGTCCGGCTCCAAGATCCGCCTGAAAGGTAAAGGCGTAGCCAATATGCGGGACCCGAAGACCTTCGGTGATCTTTATGTAACCGTCCAGATTGAAGTGCCGACCAGCTTAAGCGCCGAGGCACTGGCAAAGCTGAGAGAGTTTGAAGCAGCAAGTGATAGAAAGAAAGGCGGGTTCCACGCTGCTTAATGTGAAGTGAAAAAGTTCTGCACAATGAGAGCGATTTCTCAAAGTGCAGAACTTTTTTCTTCCTTGTGATATGGAACCTGCTGGGGTATAATATGGTTAATATATAGAAATCAGAATGAATCAGCATCTGTTTATGGACAGGCGGGAGGTGTGGAATGGGCAGTTATCTGAATCCGGGAAATGCATTGTTTAAAATGGCGGTAAATTCGCAGATTTTTGTGGATAAAAGTATGCTGATTGATGTGACAAACCGCTATCTGAATACCATGCAGCGTTTTATCTGTGTCAGTCGTCCGAGAAGATTTGGAAAGTCGGCGGCAGCAGATATGCTGGCCGCTTATTATGACAGAAGTGTTGATTCCTCTGCGCTTTTTGAACATCTGGAAATCAGCAGTCAGAAATCATATGGAATACATTTGAATCAATACGATGTTGTCAAACTGAATATGCAGGAATTTTTAAGCGGAACGAAGAATGTAGATGAAATGCTGGAGCGAATTCAGAAGTTTCTGATTTTTGATCTGCTGGATGCATATCATCAGGTACGTTTTCGTGATGAGAAAAGCCTGATCCAGGTGATGAAAGATGTCTATTCTCATACCGGACATCCGTTTGTGATTTTGATTGATGAGTGGGACTGCCTGTTTCGGGAATACAAACACAGTGAGGAGGCTCAGAAAAAATATCTGGATTTTCTGAGAGCCTGGCTGAAGGATCAGAGCTATGTGGCTCTGGCTTACATGACAGGAATCCTTCCGGTCAAAAAATACGGTTCCCATTCTGCACTTAATATGTTTACCGAGTATTCTATGACAGAACCAGGAGATATGGCCCCGTATTTCGGATTTACGAAAGATGAGGTTCAGACATTATGCGAAACTTACCAGATGAATTATGAAGAGGCCAGAGCCTGGTATGATGGTTACGGCCTGATACAGCACAGCAAAGACGGTGACATCTGCTATTCCATGTACAGTCCGAAATCTGTTGTGGAGGCAATGCTGCGCCACAAATTTGGAACTTACTGGAATCAGACAGAAACCTATGAAGCTTTGAAACTTTACATTCAAATGAATTTGGATGGATTAAAGGATGCAGTGGTACAGATGCTGGCCGGAGAAACAGTCCCAATCAATACCGGAACATTTGCCAATGACATGACCAGCTTTTCTTCTAAAGATGATGTCCTCACACTGCTGGTACATTTGGGCTATCTGACCTATGACAGTGAGAATGAAACGGTAGCAATTCCAAACAAAGAAGTTTCTCAGGAATATATTAATGCCATCAGTACCATGGGATGGCATGAAGTTATGGACGCAGTTCAGGCGTCCAGAAAACTTCTTCAGGCATTGTGGAATATGGATGCAGATACAGTGGCGCAGGGAATTGAGCAGGCACATCAGGAAATTTCTATTCTGCAGTGCAATGATGAAAATGCTCTGAGCTGTACCATAAATCTTGCTCTTTATTTTGCAAGGAAATATTACACGATTATCCGCGAACTGCCCACAGGAAAAGGCTATGCAGATATTTGCTATATTCCGAGAAAATTATATGCGGATAAACCTGCGATTGTCGTGGAATTAAAATGGGATAAGACCGCAGAGGGGGCAATTGCCCAGATTAAAGAAAAGCAGTATGTAAATGCGCTGAAGGAGTATCGCGGAAATCTGCTTCTGGCTGGAATCAATTATGACCGTGAGACGAAAAAACACTACTGCATAATAGAAAAATTGATCATGGAATAAAAGCAGAGCAGGAAGAACAGTTAAGGTTCTTCCTGCTCTGCTTTGCGGGCAAAGTGATAGGGATTATGCCTTGTTTTTTTCGTAAATGATCATGAGCCCCTTCAGGAGCAGGGCATCGTCATAGATGATTTTGTGTTTGCAGAGCGGAACCACGAAACGGGAGAGACCGCCGGTGGCGATGATGGTAGCCGGTTCGCCCAGCTCTTCTTCCATATGCTCCAGGATGCCGTCGATCATGCCGGCGTTGCCGTACATGATGCCGCTGCGCATGCAGTCGATGGTGTTTTTGCCGATGACGCGCTTCGGAATGTCCAGGCTGATGGACGGAAGCTGTGCCGTCTTGCTGCTTAAGGAGTCCAGGGAAACGCGAAGACCCGGATAGATGATGCCGCCGATATAGTTGCCGTTTTTATCCACAACGGACATGGTAGTTGCGGTACCCATATCAATGATGATGATCGGACCCGGGTATTCCCTGATGGCAGCTACGGCATCTACGATCATATCGCTTCCGACGGTTTTCGGGTTGTCCATGATGATGTTCATGCCGGTTTTGATGCCGGCGCCTACCAGCATCGGGTGATAGCCCAGGATTTTCTTTACAGCAGAAGAAATCGCTGCGTTTAACGGCGGAACAACGGAGGACATGATAGCTCCTTCAATGTCAGCAGGGTTGATCTGATGGATCTCCAGAATATTTTTAATATTAATTGCATATTCGGTTCCGGTTTTGGCGTGGTCAGTGGTGACACGCTCTACAAAATAAGTTTTCTGGGAATCGATACAGCCAATGACGATGTTGCTGTTTCCCATATCCAGTGCTAAAATCATGGAAAAAACTCCTTCTATTTATGATAAATGGTGATGGCCCGCAGGTGCAAAAGCCTGTATATTATTTTACATCCTATCACATTTTACAGGGAATGACAATTGAAAAAGGAGCGATCCACTTCACCCTTTTCCTGTCCGGTAAAATATGCTATACTCATAAAATATGACTGATCTGAAGAAGAACGAGGAGGTTCTTATGTTAAAAGGAAAAACCGTAGTATTGGGTGTGACCGGCGGAATTGCTGCTTATAAAATTGCCAATCTGGCCAGTATGCTGGTAAAACAGCATGCCAATGTGCGGGTGATCATGACACAGAATGCAACGAATTTTATCACCCCGACCACCTTTGAGACTCTGACCGGGAAAAAATGCCTGGTAGATACATTTGACCGGAATTTTGAGTTTCAGGTGGAGCATGTCTCTCTGGCCAAGCAGGCAGATATCTTTATGATCGCTCCGGCTACGGCCAATGTGATCGCGAAGGTGGCGCACGGTCTTGCAGATGATATGCTGACTACCACATTTCTGGCCTGCAGGAGTCCGAAGTATATCGTTCCGGCCATGAACACCCAGATGTATGAAAATCCCATCACCCAGGACAATCTGAACATCTGCCGGAAATACGGCATGCATGTGATTGAACCGGCCAGTGGCTATCTGGCCTGCGGCGATACCGGAGCCGGAAAGATGCCGGAGCCGGAGACTTTGTTTGAGTATATTTTACAGGAACTTGCCTGTGAGAAAGATCTGGCTGGAAAGAAGGTTCTGGTAACGGCCGGGCCAACACGGGAGGCCATTGATCCGGTGCGCTATATCACCAATCACTCCACCGGAAAGATGGGCTATGCCATTGCAAGGGCAGCAGCCAGAAGAGGAGCAGAGGTGATTCTGGTAAGCGGACCGGTAGATTTAAAGGCGCCGCTGGGGGTGAGGCTTGTGCCGGTCATCAGTGCGAAGGATATGTTTGACGCGGTAACTTCTGTCAGCGCAGAGCAGGATGCCATTATCAAGGCAGCGGCTGTGGCAGATTACCGTCCGGCTGTTGTCGGAGCCGAGAAAACGAAAAAGAGCGATGGCAACATGAATATTGAACTGGAACGCACCGATGATATTCTGGCATGGCTTGGAGCCCACCGGAGAGAGGGACAGGTGCTTTGCGGCTTTTCCATGGAAACTCAGAATATGCTGGAAAATTCCCGGGCAAAGCTTGCGAAAAAGAACGTGGACATGATCGTGGCGAACAGCCTGCGCACAGCCGGAGCCGGATTCGGAACGGACACGAACCTTGTGACTGTCATCACAAAAGATGGCGCAGAGGAGCTGGAGCTGATGAGCAAGGACCAGGTGGCGCATGAGCTGCTGAACCGGATCTTTGACGGAAAGCATTAAAATCAGGAATTTTTCAATGAAAATGCCATGTTTTCCGGCAACTCTGACTCTTGTCAAAGCGCAGTATGTCTGATAAAATGTAAGATTGGAGTAACTGCGCGGAAGCTGCGCAGTCAGCTAACTGAAACGAACAGAAAAAGCGGATGGATTCAGACCGCTTTCACCTATAGAACGGAGGACTTATTTTTGTCAAATATTACAGAAGAAATTAAGAAACGAAGAACCTTTGCGATCATTTCCCACCCAGATGCCGGTAAGACAACCCTGACTGAGAAATTCCTTCTTTACGGAGGTGCCATCAACCTGGCCGGTACCGTAAAGGGAAGAAAGGCTGCAAAGCATGCAGTTTCCGACTGGATGGAAATCGAGAAGGAGAGAGGTATTTCCGTTACCTCTTCCGTTATGCAGTTTGAGTATGATAACTACTGCATCAACATCCTGGATACCCCGGGACATCAGGACTTCTCTGAGGATACTTACCGTACCCTTATGGCTGCCGACAGCGCGGTCATGGTCATCGACGGATCCAAGGGTGTTGAGGCCCAGACCATCAAGCTGTTTAAGGTCTGTGTCATGAGAGGCATCCCGATCTTCACCTTCATCAACAAGATGGACCGTGAGGCGAGAGATCCCTTTGAGCTGATGGACGAGATCGAAAACGTGCTTGGCATTCGCACCTGTCCGATCAACTGGCCGATCGGCTGCGGCAAGAATTTCAAGGGTGTGTATGACCGCCACGAAAAGACTATCACGACCTTCACGGCTGCCATGGGAGGACAGAAGGAGATTGCGTCCCAGACCTTCCCGGTAGAGGGAACCGATGTTGAATCCGTGATCGGAGCAGATTACCATCAGCAGCTCTTAGATGAGATTGAGCTGTTGGACGGTGCAGCCGATGAGTTTGATCAGGAACGTGTCAGCCGCGGAAATTTATCTCCGGTATTTTTCGGTTCCGCTCTGACCAACTTTGGTGTAGAGACCTTTCTGCAGCATTTCCTGAAGATGACTACTTCTCCGCTGCCGAGACGGGCTATCACAAGAGAAATCAGTCCGTTTACCGATGATTTTTCCGCGTTTGTCTTTAAGATCCAGGCAAATATGAACAAGGCCCACCGTGACCGTATCGCGTTCATGCGTATTGTATCCGGCAAGTTCGAGGCCGGTATGGAGGTAAACCACGTTCAGGGCGGCAAGAAGATCCGTCTGTCCCAGCCGCAGCAGATGATGGCGCAGGACAGAAAGATCGTGGACGAGGCCTATGCCGGCGATATCATCGGCGTATTCGATCCGGGTATTTTTGCTATCGGAGATACGCTGTGCCTGTCCAACGAGAAGTTTGAGTTTGAGGGTATCCCGACCTTCGCTCCGGAGCATTTCGCCCGCGTGCGCCAGATCGATACCATGAAGCGCAAACAGTTCTTAAAGGGTGTCAGCCAGATCGCCCAGGAGGGCGCGATCCAGATTTTCCAGGAGTTCAATACCGGTATGGAAGAGATTATTGTCGGCGTAGTCGGCGAGCTGCAGTTTGAGGTTCTGACCTACCGACTGGAGAATGAGTACAATGTAGAGGTGAAGCTGGAGAAGCTGCCATACGAGTATATCCGCTGGATCGAGAATAAGGACGAGGTGGATGTAGCCAAGATCCAGGGAACCTCCGACATGAAGCGCATCAAGGACTTAAAGGACAATCCGCTGCTGATCTTTGTCAACAGCTGGAGCATTGGCATGGTGGAGGACCGTAATCCGGGACTGAAGCTGAGTGAATTCGGGCGCAACTAAAAGCAAATAAAACAGAAAAGGAGTGTTACGATATGAGCAAGATTGACGTAGTAAGAGCTGCAATGGTAGAGGCTATGAAGGCCAAAGACAAGGCAAGAAAAGATTCCCTGTCCATGCTGCTTTCCGCACTGAAGAACGCGCAGATCGACAAACGTGAAGAGCTGACTGAGGATGAGGAGAATGCAGTTGTAAAGAAAGAAATCCGCCAGACTCAGGAGACCTACGACCTGGCTCCGGCAGACCGCGTCGACATCCGTGAGGAGGCTGCCGCAAGACTTGCCGTATATAAAGAGTTCGCTCCGGAAGATATGAATGAAGAGCAGATCACTGAGGTGATCAGGGGTGTATTGGCAGAGCTTGGTATTGAGCAGCCGACCGCGGCAGACAAGGGCAGGATCATGAAGGTCCTGATGCCAAGGGTAAAGGGCAAGGCAGACGGCAAGCTGGTAAACCAGACTCTGGCAGCAATGACAAAATAATTCAGGGGGAATTTGTTATGTATAAAGAGAAAATCAGCGCGTGGGTAGACGCGCATAAAGACGAGATGCTGGAAGATATCTGCGAGCTCTGCCGTGTCAACAGCGAGAAGATGCCGGCAGAGGAGGATATGCCGTTTGGGCCTGGCACTGCTGAGTGTCTGGACATGGCACTGGACATGGCAGAAGGCTATGGCTTTGAGACCTGCGATTACGATGGCTATGTAGGCTGTGTGGATATGAATGAGCTTCCTCATCAGCTGGATATCCTGGCACACCTCGATGTTGTACCAGCCGGGGAAGGCTGGACTGTGACCGAGCCGTTCAAGCCGGTATTAAAGGATGGAAAGCTGTACGGACGCGGCACCGCAGATGACAAGGGACCAGCAGTGGCTGCCCTTTATGCGATGCGCGCAGTCAAAGAGCTTGGTATTCCGTTAAAGAAAAACGTGCGTCTGATCCTGGGAACGGATGAAGAGTGCGGCAGCAGCGATATCCGCCATTACTACAGCATTGAAAAAGAAGCGCCGATGACCTTTTCTCCGGATGCGGAATATCCGCTGGTTAACACGGAAAAGGGACGCTTCCCGGGCCATTTTACTGCTGGATTTGAAGCATCCGATGCACTTCCAAGACTGGTTTCTATCAAGGCAGGAACTAAGGTGAATGTTGTTCCTGGCAAGGCGAAGGCTGCGGTAGAGGGCTTTGAGATGGCAGCACTGGAAAAAGCTGCGGCCGAGACAAAGGAAGAGACCGGCATCAGCTTTGAGTTTGCGGCAGAAGGAACAGTGACTGAAATTACCGCCACCGGAATCGGTGCTCACGCCTCTACTCCGGATGTGGGCAATAATGCGCTGACCGGCCTTCTGGTGTTCCTTGGAAAACTGGATTTTGCATCCTGCCCGCAGGTTGACATGGTCAGAAAAACAGCATCCCTGTTCCCACATGGCGATGTAAACGGAAAGACCCTGGGTGTGGCTATGGAGGATGAGCTGTCCGGAAATCTTACCCTCTCCTTCAACATGCTGAGTGTAGATGCGGCAAGCATGGATGGTGAGTTTGACGGCCGTATCCCGGTATGCGGAAACGATGAGAATGTGCTTGAGGTTGTAAGAGCACGCATGGCAGAGCAGGGTCTTACTTTGTTAAACAAGGCGTTGATCCCACCGCATCATGTATCTGCAGATTCCTATTTTGTAAAGACCCTGCTGGCTGCGTTCGAGCTGTATACCGGCCGTAAGGGCGAGTGTCAGGCACTGGGCGGCGGCACTTATGTTCATCATCTGGAAAATGGCGTGGCATTCGGCGCAGCTATGCCGGAGACTGACAACAAGATGCATGGACCGGATGAGTTCGCAGTTGTAGACGAGCTTCTGGTAAGCGCAAAGATCTTTGCGCAGGCGATTGTGGATCTGTGCGGCTGATCTGTTATCAAAACGAATACGAAATGGATGAGAGTGCAGCAGTAAAATGTGATTCATTTTACTGCTGCTTTTTTGTATTCTGTTGTATTTTCAAAAAACACCGATAAACCTATTGACATAGTAGGTTATGGTGGCTATAATACAGAACAACGAATCACCTATGGAAATACAGGGTAATTTAAAACACGATCTTAAGTAACGGAACCGTTATGGATGAATGGAAAGGCAGGTACATACCATGAGCAAGAATTACAAGTTTGAGACTCTTCAGCTTCACGTAGGACAGGAAAATGCAGATTCGGCAACAGACTCCAGAGCCGTACCGATCTATGCAACCACCTCTTATGTATTCAAGGATTCCGCACAGGCGGCAGGACGCTTCGCTCTGACTGAGCCGGGCAACATTTACACCAGACTGATGAATCCGACCTCTGATGTCTTCGAGAAGAGAGTTGCAGCCCTGGAGGGCGGTATCGGAGCACTGGCAACCGCATCCGGTTCCGCAGCGATCGCTTACGCAATCCAGAATATTGCAAAGGCAGGAGATCATATCGTATCCTCCACCAACCTGTACGGCGGAACCACCAACCTGTTTGAAAACACACTGCCGGAGCAGGGAATCACTACTACCCTGGTGGATCCGGCCGATCCGGAAAACTTTGAAAAAGCCATTCAGCCGAATACCAAGCTGCTCTATGCAGAGACGCTTGGCAACCCGAATTCAGATGTGGTCGATCTCGAGGCAATCGGAGAGATCGCTCACCGTCACGGCATTCCGTTCATTGTAGACAGCACCTTCGCTACTCCATATCTGCTCCGTCCGCTGGAGCATGGTGCTGATATCGTGGTACATTCCGCAACCAAGTTTATGGGCGGCCACGGTACCGTAATGGGCGGTGTTATTGTGGACGGCGGCAAGTTTGACTGGGCACAGAACGACAAATTCCCGGGATTAAGCCAGCCAAACCCATCTTATCATGGCATCGTATTCACTGAGGCATGCGGGAATGCTGCCTACATCACGAAGCTCCGTACAACTCTGATGAGAGACTTGGGTGCTACCATTTCTCCGTTCAACTCCTTCCTGTTACTGCAGGGGCTGGAGACTCTGTCCTTAAGAGTAGAGCGTCACGTAGAGAACGCACTGAAGGTTGTAGATTTCTTAAAGAATCATCCACAGGTAGAAAAGGTAAATCATCCGTCCCTGTCTGCCGGTCGTCAGAAAGAGCTGTATGACCGCTATTTCCCGAACGGAGCAGGCTCCATCTTTACCTTTGAGATCAAAGGTGATGTCAATACCGCAAAGAAATTTACGGAGAGTCTGGAGCTGTTCTCCCTGCTCGCAAATGTGGCAGATCGGAAGAGCGTCGTGTAGGGAAAGAGTGTA
>OGFR01000107.1_pt1 | contig 92989 bp, 87 predicted proteins | sample 1571001 | NCBI WGS metagenome assembly OGFR01 (sample SAMEA2582064, study PRJEB24529) | metagenome | biome: Human gut stool | place: China | collected 2011 | reverse complement strand
CTCCCGACACCTTGGTCCGTAGCCAAGTGCTCTATCCAGCTGAGCTACGCACACATATTATTTAGTTTGTTGAGCTCTTGTTCGCTGCAACGATATATATGATACCGCAGGTTTGCTGTTTTGTCAACACTTTTTAAAAACTTTTTCACATTTTTTTTGCAGATTTTGCAGATGGCCGAAAAATGGCTTAAATACGCCATTCTCCGGCCATGTATTCCATTTATGACAGCATGCTTTTATACCGTTCCCAGCAGATAATTGATAAACTGCTGCGCGGTACGTCCGGAAATTCCGCCATGGCTTAACTCCCATTTGTTAGCTTCCGCGCGGAGTTCGTCATCTGACATGGTAAGACCTGCCCTGTGTGCCAGCTCTACCACGATATTGAAGTACTCTTTCTGGGATGGCTTGGAGTAATTGATGGTCACGCCGAAACGGTTTACCAGGGACAGCTTCTCCTCCATGGTATCGGAACGGTGCATGCCGTTCTGGCTCTCCACATCGTCGCGGTCGCTCCAGTTTTCCTTAATAAGATGTCTGCGGTTGGAGGTTGCATAGATCAGGATGTTGTCCGGCTTGGTCTCCACGCCGCCCTCAATCACTGCCTTTAAGAACTTGTACTCGATTTCAAATTCCTCGAAGGACAGATCATCCATATAAATGATGAAACGGTAATTGCGGTTCTTGATCTGGGCGATGACAGCAGAGAGATCCTTGAACTGGTGCTTGTAAATCTCGATCATGCGCAGTCCCTGATCGTAAAACTCATTGACAATTGCTTTGATACTGGTTGACTTGCCGGTACCGCTGTCACCGAACAGCAGCACGTTGTTTGCCTTTTTCCCCTCTACGAAGGCCAGGGTATTGTCAACCAGCTTTTTCTTCTGGATCTCATAGCCGATCAGGTCATCCAGCATGACAGCATCCATATTGTTGATGGCACAGAAGTTCACGCCGCCATCCTCTCTGGACTGGATGCGGAATGCCTTGTTGAGGCCGAACATGCCGACGCCATACGCCTTGTAAAAACCAGTCACCGCATCAAAGAATTCATTCTCATCTGCTGCTGCCGCCAGCTTTTCGCTTAACATCCGTACCTTCTCGCTGACGTTCTTATTGTACATCAGTTCCTTCTTGCCAATGGCCTTATAGTTTGACAGGCGGGTAAAGCAGTCAATGCCCAGGTACTCCTCCAGCGCGCTGAAATCATAATGGAACAGCTCCATAAATGCCCTGAAGTCACTTTTCGCAAAATAATTGACGCTTCCTTCATTCGCGCCCACCTTCTCACAGGTGATGCTGAAGGGATTTTCATTGGTAATCAGCAGAAAGGTCAGATAATTCTGCCACAGGTTTTTATCGAAAGCATAATCTGTCGCCACCTGAAGCAGGTGCTTGATCTGGGTAAAGGTTCTGGTAACCAGTTCCTCCTTGGTCTGGCTCTTGTTGTCTGCCTTCCGGATGATATCGGCCAGCTCCATCAGAATGGTATCCTTCGGCATATCACCGTAGATGAGTAACCGTGAAACAATCTTGTACATCTTTCTCTCCTCGTCTTTCTTCTCTGTATATAAGGTAATTATATGGATTCTACCACAATTTTCCGCAAAATAAAAGACAGAATAGCCGAGGCTACTCTGTCTGGTATGGGGGAACAAATAAATTGAAAGTCTTCTGAGTTATGCTGCTTTGTACTTCTCAATGTTCTGGAAAAGCTCATTGCAGTCGTTGCTGTAGATTTTTAAGTTCACGGTCTGGTTGAAGCCCAGATTCATGATACCAAGTAAGGATTTCGCGTCAACGACAACACTGCCGCGGCAAAGATCCATGTCAAACGGATACTGCTCTACAGTCTTAACAAAATCAAGTACCTCATCCGGATTACGGAAAGTCAGATTCATCTCTCTCATAATGGTCACTCCTTCTAAAATTGAATAAAATCAAATATAGTCAATGAATATAATGTCTTGTTTTTCATGTTGACATTATTCTACCATTTTCGTCAGAAATGCAAAGAGGAAATTTTTTAAAAAGGAGTAACTATTTAAGGTGTTATTCCTTTGTCAATGATTCTGTTTCCGAAACTGTGCCGGAAGCATGCCCACTTCTTCCTTAAATACCTTACTCATGTACTTTGGATCGGAATAGCCTACCATTTCCGCGATCTGGTTTAATTTCAGGCTGGAATGCAAAAGCAGCTCCTTGATGCGCTCGATGCGCATTTTCCGCACGGTCTCCGTAAAGGATATGCCGGTTTCTTTTTTGATCAGCGTGCTTAAATACTCATCGGTCACACACAGCCGCTCTGCCAGCTCCTCCAGCGTGATGCCCTGGCTGTAATAGGTCTCGATCATGGACAGGGCACGCTTTACCAGCAGGCTGACGCTCTCCGGCTGATCCTGTCCGCCGGTAATCGCATCATAAAAGTTTTGCATCAGCTCACGGATACGCTGCCAGGAAATTGCCTGAGATAGTTCCCCCACAATATGACGCATGGAAATGTGATCTGTCACCCGGCCCATGGAATCCGCGACTGCGATCATAGCCACCACAAGCCTCGCCCAGGCTTCGCGGATCTCATCCGGGTGATGCGGTTCCTCTACACAGTATGCCATGATCTGCTCCAGTATGCGGTCATAGGCAGCCCGGTCCCGCTTCACCACCGCCTGCTTTAACTGAGACTCCAGATCCAGGGAATATTTGAGCGGCACTGTCTGGACGGCACTGATCTGTTTTTCCGTCATCAGCTTTCCTTCCGGAAAGCAAAGCTTCCACATACGGACCTGCTCCATCCTCTCAAGAGCAGAGGCAAACTCCGTCAGGCCCTGGCAGACTGTCCAGCCAAAGATCGGCGGGTGCTTCAGATTGCTGTAGGCCGATGGGATCACCAGCTTTTCGCACCAGCTGCGGATTTTTTCCGGATCCTTCATATTATAAAAGACTATCACGATGGATCTGTGGTGTACTGTAGTCAGCATACAGACGGAATACTCGCTTCCTGTTTTCAGATACGGCTCCAGAAACCGCTCTGCAGGCTCATAATAGTCATCATAGTAGTCACTTAAATATGCCGTCAGAATGGCAAAGGTACCGTGGCTGTCAATGCCGTAGGTAGTTTCTGCATAGACCTCCAGTTCCTCATCCACGGTAAGCTCCGCCAGAAGTGCTGAACGAAAGATCTGTTCCAGTGACAACAGCTTTTCCTGAATCTTGCGTGTATCTGCTTCCTGCCTTAAGGAGGCACTGGCAGTCTCCAGCGTTTTTTTCAGTTCCTCAAGCTTGATCGGCTTTAACAGGTAGTTTTCAATGCCTAGCTCAATGGCCCGCTTCGCATAGGAAAAATCGGAATAAGCCGTCAGTACCACAGCTTTCCCTGTAAACCCTTCTTTTCTCAGCTTTTCCAGCATAGTCAGGCCGTCCATCTCCGGCATTTCAATATCCATGATCACAAGATCCGGCTGTTCAGCCAGGATACGCTGGTATCCTTCCGATCCATCCTTGGCTGAACCAATGACCTCATATTCCGGATCCAATTTCGGCAGCATTTTTACCAGACCATTCCGGATCGATTTTTCATCCTCCACTATGATAATCTTCATTCTGCTCGTCTCCCCCCTTCTGCGCAGATAAACAGATGCACACTGGTTCCTTCTCCTTCCCGGCTCTCAAAATACATCTCATGCTCTTCCCCATAATAGAGCTCCAGCCGCTTTCTTACATTCGCCACACCTACATGATTTCCATCACTGCTGTTTTTATTATTCAGCTCATTTACAAGCTCTTGCGGCAGGCCGCAGCCGTTATCACGGATCCGGATATAAAGCTGCGCACCGAAAAGCTTCATGGTTATCTCAATGCAGCATGGCTTTGTCATCCGCCGAAATCCATGATTGATGGCATTTTCAACAAAAGGCTGCAAAAGCAGCTTGTGGATCCGGTACCCCATCAGTTTCTCCGGCACTTCTGTTTTTATCATGAGCGGCTGGTCCAGCTTTTCCTTCTGCAGCATCGTGTAACGTTCCAGCCAGGAAAGCTCCTGCCCGATGCTCACCATATCCCCCGGATTGCGGATGGAATAGCGCAGGATATCCGCCAGCGCCCCCACCATATTGCTGACCTCAAAATCATCGTGCTCCAGCGCCTTCCAGTTGATGGTATCCAGTGTATTATACAGAAAATGCGGATCAATCTGGGCCTCCATAGCCTGAAGCTCTGCGTTTTTCTGATCCACTGTAGACTGCTTTACCTTCTCGACCAGCTGCTTTAACTGACCGGACATCTCATTAAAACCGGCCACAATACGTTCCACTTCGTTGGTCGGATGCTCTACACTGGGTATCTGAACATCAAAATTACCGTTTTCAATTTCCGACATGGCATACACCAGCTGTCCCACCAGATCCAGCACCGGCCTCATCATAAATGTAAGCAGCACCGTTGACAACAGCATCAGAGCCACCATCGATCCCAGACCTATGCAGATATTAGCCTTGATCTGCTGGTCATACTGTACCTTAGAATAAAAATGGTATACATTCCAGCCTGTTTTATCATTCTTTGTCTTCAGCACACGATAACCGCGCTGCGACTTTACAGCAATACTTTTTCCGATCTGGTCAGGGTCCGCCGCCGCGATAATCTGGTCTGATTCACAGATATAAACTGTAGATTTGTCACTGACCTGGATATCATCCCACAGCACAGATTGATTTACACTGAGAACCACTATACCGATCTGACGGTTGATGTTTCTGTAATCTGCCAGACGCCTGGTCAGCTGAAGCATATGAACCGGCTGGCTTTCTGTTCCAAGCACATAAGAGCTTCCCTGATACACAGCCATCTGATCCTGCATATCAACCTTCGGAATCTTGTTTGCCCATTTTGTGGAGACAAAGGAGGATGCTTCCTTATCATAAAAACAGACCGTACCGGATTCCGTGATCAGGGTAATCCCCTCCACTCCGACATTCCGGTTGCAGATATGGACCAGGTTGCGGCGGATCTGATATTTTACCGCATCCGAAGGCTTTTCTGACTCATTGATCTGCTCCACCAGCTTTATGATCTCATCATCCGTACAGAAATCGTAAAGCACCATATCATACTTATCTATGACCATCTCCAGCGTGTGATTGGCAGTATTCAGTTCTCCTTCCAGCTCCCTCTGCAGATTATGCTTCATCGTCATCCAGGTCTGCACCTGTAGATAAAGCGTAAAGCACAGAATTGGAATAATCAACACTACAGCCAGGAAAAAAATCATAGACCGGAGGCTTCTATTCTTTTTCATATTTCGCCCTCCTGATGCGGCTGATACGCTCTGAAAGCTGCTCTAACTCATCCTGGGTATCTTCGCCCAAAATGACCCGGTTAATGCTCTCCGCGACTTCCATGGACAGGGAAGGCCAGTAGGGTTCTATTTCCCTAAGCTTCGCCTGCTTCAGATAACTCCAGTAAGCCTTCTTTGACGGATCGGTCTGGATCTGCTTTTTTAAAAGATCCCTGCGGGCTGCCAGATATCCCGCACTGTCCAGATATAGCTCTGTCTGCTCTGGCTGTTCCATAAACCTTACAAACTCTCTTGCTGCTTTTTCGTGCTCCGCACAGGTCACTGTGAGTACTTCGCCTCCGCTGATCGTAACGGAATTTTCTCCACACGGCAGCTTTGTCGTGGCAAAATGCAAATCCGGATTTTCTTTCCGGATCTCATTCTCGTAACCGGATGTCATAAATGCCATGGCAATATTTCCGTTTGCAAACTCCCACGCAATATCCGAAATTGTCATATTCACATTATCCTCACTGAGGGCCCTGTTCTCCGCCAGCTGCTTTAAAAATCCAAAGGCCTGTCTGCCTGCCGGAGAATCGATCTGTGCCAGGCTTCCGCCATAATTCCAGAGAATAGGCAAAAAACAGAAACTGCTCTCCTCACTCTGCAATGCCGGAAATGCGCAGCCGGACACCTGGTCTGAGGTAACCGCTTCCGCAGCTGTCACAAACTCCTCCAGAGTTGTGGGCACTCCGACTCCAGCCTGCTTCAAAATATCTTTATTGTAATAAAATATCAGGCAGTTGAGACCCAATGGCAGCCCAACCAGACGGCCATCCTTCGTGCGGCAGCTGATAAGCGCCCTGGAAAGATAGTTCTCTGCTTTCATTTCTGATGACAGATCCTTAAGGATTCCAGCTTTATCATAGTACTGGATATCGGAAGAATCTACAATGGCCAGATCCGGCTGTTCCCCATCGGCAGCTGCCAGAACCAGACGTTTCTTAAAATCCTCATCTGCAATATAGTTGATCTGAATTTCAACGTCCTGATGCGTGTCATTAAATTTCTGAACCAGTTTTGCCAGACACTGCCTGGATTCTTCCCGGTCCCAATAATGCCAGAGCTGCAGAACTGTCTTTTCCTTCCGTTCGGGTTCTTTAACAGGCGCACAGGCCACCAGAGCTGCCACACCGCATAGAAGAAGAGCCAGCACAGCCTGTCTTATAATGCTCCTTCCATCTTTCTGTCTCACATTTTCCGGGTCTTCTGCTCTGTTTCCTTCCGTCATGTTATGCTTATGTCCTTCCCAGCCACACTTTCCCATGTTATGCCTTTCCCTGTTCATCTTCTCTCTGCTTCATACGCTCATGCTCTTCTTTGATTTCTTCATACAGATGATAAAAAGTCCAGCCGGCATTACTTTCTGTCACAACAGCCTTCAGTTCCACCTTCGGCACTCCCGCTTTTCGCAGCCCAAGTAAAAGCTCATCGATCCTGCGGCCGGTAAAGCCATGCATCACCAGCATCTCATCCGGAATAGCCGGAAGCTCTGTTTCCTGCACAGCCCCATTCTCTGTGCGCTCATAACCGGAAATCCCGGCAAGCGTTCCCACCGGCTGAAGCACCTGCTCCGGTGCCACATTACGGATACGCACTCCCATGCGTACCAGAACTCCTTTTAATTTCATCACCTTGGATGAGACTTCCGGATTATAATAAAGGACCAATTCATGTCCTGCTTTTCTGATCATGTTTTCTTCATCTCCTATTTATTATTCTGTTTTCATTTCTTATCTTATGTATACAGCGTAACAAAAAAAGGTATCTCTGTAAATACAGAAATACCTTTTTCACGTAAATGCCGCAGGCCGGAATCGAACCGGCACGGGAGATTAGTCCCGCAGGATTTTAAGTCCTGTGCGTCTGCCAGTTCCGCCACTGCGGCATATCCTTTTCAGGAAGTGGATGGAGGTGGATTCGAACCACCGAAAGCACAGCTAACAGATTTACAGTCTGCCCCCTTTGGCCACTCGGGAACCCATCCATACTAGCTTCGACAAGCAAAAATTATATTATCATACCGATAATCAAAATGCAAGAAGTTTTTTTATATTCCTGTAATATTCTTGCAATGTTCAGGGCTGCCGCAACGCGTCAAAAGACCGGCTGCGACAGCCCTGATTTTTTATTTCCGTCTATACCATCTACACCAGTGCCCCGCTCGACAACAGCACGCCGCTGTGGGCCGGCACATCCAGCGTCAGCCAGCCATGATCGGCACGATAATCAATGCGTCCGGCATTATAGCCCTTTTCATCAGACAGCATCATGCGGGTGATGGCATCCTCATCGGTGATGCCAAGCTCCCACACCGGCACTCTGACGCTTCTGCCATCACCACGGTTGTTGATGATGACTGCGCACTTGTTTGCCCCGCTCATACGGCCGTAGGCGATGAGCTGGCGGTCTGCCAGAAGCTGTTTTAAGGAGCCACGGCGCAGGGCCGGAAGCTTCTTATGCAGATCGATGAGGTAACGGTGGTACTCGATCAGCTCAAAATCCTCAAAACCCCACGGATAAGTCCGGCGATTATCCGGGTCAGTCCAGCCGCAGACTCCTGCTTCGTCACCATAATATAAGGTCGGTGCCCCCGGCCAGGTCATCTGTACCATGATGGCTTCGCGGAAGATTCCGTAATTGACGCCAAACTCTGCCATCTTGGCCCCGGCTGTTCCGATTCTTCCCACGATCTGGTTGGTACGGGTCAGGAAACGGCTGTGGTCATGGTTGGAAAGCTGATTCATGGCCACCAGGACTGACTGGGTCTGCATACGGCTCATGTGGTAATACATGGAGCGGAAAAAGCTCACACCGTCACCGTAAAGAGCACCGTTGTACTCATCGCTGTGCTTCTCCATACCAGTCAGAAACCAGGTCAGCGGCTCCATGAAGGCATCATAGTTCATGACCGTATCCCACTGATCCCCCGCCAGCCAGCTGCTTGGATCTCCGTAATGCTCTGCCAGGATCATCGCCTCCGGGTTTGCCTCCTTGACATGCCTGCGGAATTCCTGCCAGAATTTATGATTGTACTCGCTGCTGTGGCCCAGGTCTGCAGCCACATCCAGACGCCAGCCATCCACTCCATACGGGGCAGACACCCATTTCCCGGCAATCTTCATAATGTACTCAAACAGCTTTGGCGAATCCTCATAGTTTAGCTTCGGCAGCGTGTCATGTCCCCACCAGCCATCATAGGTTCCGTTATCCGGCCATGCGTCCTCATTATAAAACTTAAAGAAGCTGCGGTACGGGCTTTCCTTACTTTCATAAGCGCCTGGCTCATAGCTTCCCTGGTGGCTGTAAATTTTCTCTCGATCCAGCCATTTATTAAAGGAGCCGCAGTGATTGAACACACCGTCGATGATGACCCGCATGCCGCGCCTGTGAACTTCTTCCATGAAACGGGCAAAAAATGCATCGCTGGCTGCCAGGTTCTGCGGGTCAGCACTGCGCACCTGATATCTGGTCGCATGATCATTGTTCACCGCGTTTGCTGCCACCGGCTCACCGCCATCTTTGACGATCACGCCATAGTGCGGATCGATGTGGTCATAATCCTGACTGTCGTACTTGTGATTGGACGGCGAGACAAACAGCGGATTGAAATAGATCACTTCAACTCCCAGATACTGCAGATAATCCAGCTTGTCCCACACGCCCTGAAGATCACCGCCGTAGAAGCAGCCCACATCCATGGTAGACGGATTGGTGCTCCAGTCGGTTACCTGATGTACCGGACGCCCAATATAGACATACTCACATTCCGTCACATCGTTGCTCTGGTCACCGTTGCAGAAACGGTCCACAAAGATCTGGTACATGACCGCGCCCTTTGCCCACTCCGGCGTATGAAATCCCGGCGTAATACGAAATGCATAGCAGCTCTGAATATCCATAGTTGCGCCCAGACGGTTAAAATAGCAGACTGCGCTGCCCTTCACCACCTGGAAATAATAGCGCTGAGGCTGACTGTCCGCCTCCATGCGATACTCGTAATAGTCAAACAGGCTGTCAGAAGATACCTTCCTCATCTCCGCCTGTACATTCTTATCTTCCTCAATATAAAAAACCCGATCGACATCATTTTTTGCTGTGCGAAACCGGAGAGTTACTGTCTCACCTGCGTCCGGTTCCTCCGGGTATCGGTAATCCTGCGTCTCATCCGAAAACAATGCCTGCCGGTTTATTTCATTTTCCTGATGCTCATCAAACATAATAACCCCTGCTCCTTCCTGCCCAGATCCGTCGGCCCCGTTCGCGTGTTAAGCCAACAGTAACTTTTTCTTATACGCTCAGACGAATCTGATGGAATCATATAAATTTATTTTAAATGATTCTCATGTCGATTACAACATGTTTAAGTAATTCAAGTAGGAATTTTTGAACTGAAAATCCGCTGTTTTGGTATAGTATCTCAAAACAGCAAAAGAGCCAGCGGGGTAGCTGGCTCTTTCAGGAGAAGGTATTTCGTTTCTTATGGGGTGTAGCAAAAACTATATAATGTATTGGGGGGTTTACGCCTATTATAATAGCACGGCCAAGCCGATAAGTGTTAACAAACATGAACAAATTTCAAAACTTTTTTTGTGCAGTTTGTATAGTTTTCAGTCCCATTTACTTCTGGAACAGCGCCTCAAACTCTTCCTGACCGATTTTTTCTTTCTCGATCAGCAGTGCCGTACAGCTTTCCAGCACATCCCGGTGCTCCAGGATGATGGCTTTCGCCTTGTCATAGCACTCGTCAATGATACGCTTTACTTCCTCATCAATGGAAGCCGTCACTTCATCGCTATAGGTACGCACATGACCGAAATCACGGCCGATAAAGACCTCATCATCATCACTGCCATAGTCGATCATGCCAACCTTCTCAGACATGCCGTACTGGGTCACCATAGCACGTGCGATCTTGCTGGCATGCTTGATATCCTGGGAAGCACCGGTCGTCACATCGCCGAAGATGATCTCTTCCGCGATACGGCCGCCAAGAGATACCATGATATCCTGCAGCATCCTGCCCTTGGTATTAAACATCTCGTCATCGCCCGGAAGCGGCATGGTGTAGCCTGCCGCACCGACACCGGTCGGGATGATGGATACGGTATGGACCGGGCCAACATCCGGCAGCACATGGAATAAAATTGCATGGCCGGACTCGTGGTATGCGGTGATCTTCTTTTCTTTTTCTGAAATGACACGGCTCTTTTTCTCTGCACCGATACCAACCTTAACAAAAGAGCGGTCGATATCCGACTGGCGGATAAAGCTGCGGTTCTCCCTTGCTGCAAGGATCGCTGCCTCATTCATAAGATTTTCCAGATCTGCTCCGGTGAAGCCGGAGGTTGTTTTAGCCACGCGGGCCAGATCTACATCCTCACCTAACGGCTTCTCTTTGGAATGTACCTGAAGGATTTCCACACGGCCCTTCACATCCGGACGGCCTACTGCTACCTTACGGTCAAAACGGCCCGGACGCAGAATAGCCGGATCCAGGATATCGACACGGTTGGTCGCAGCCATGACGATGATACCCTCATTCACACCAAAGCCATCCATCTCAACGAGAAGCTGGTTTAAAGTCTGCTCACGCTCATCGTGACCGCCGCCCATGCCGGTGCCTCGTCTGCGGGCTACCGCATCGATCTCATCGATAAAAACAATACACGGCGCTGCCTTCTTGGCATCCTCAAATAAATCGCGGACGCGGGACGCTCCCACACCGACAAACATCTCTACGAAATCAGAACCGGAAATGGAGAAAAACGGTACGCCTGCCTCACCGGCTACTGCCTTGGCAAGCAGAGTCTTGCCAGTTCCCGGAGGGCCTACTAAAATAACGCCCTTCGGAATTCTCGCTCCCACACTGGTATACTTCTGCGGATTTCTTAAAAAGTCCACCATCTCCTCCAGATCTTCCTTTTCCTCCTGAAGACCTGCCACATTTTTAAAGGTAACATTGCTGGTGTTGGTCATGCGGGCACGGCTCTTGCCAAAGTTCATCATCTTGGCATTGGTTCCGCCGCCGGCACCGGCTCTCATATTCATGATGATCAGCATCAGAACGACCGCGCCTACGGAAACAGCCACCGGAAGAATGATGCTCATCCAGTAGCTGGTCTGCGGAACATCGTTCATACTGTAGTCAATGTCCATATCCTGAAGCATCTGCTGGGTCTGGTTTACATCGGACACATAGGTTACATAAACCTCTCCCGCGTGATTTGCAAGACGCACCTCACCGGTTGGCGTCTGCTCATTCTGGTAAATGATCAGGGAACCCACATCTCCGCTTTCCAGTACCTGTTTGAACTGCTGATAACTCAGTTCGTTCTGTTTTCTGCCCGGCATAAACACCAGAGCCAGTACGATTAGGAGCAGCGGAAAAAGCAGCCAGCCACCCCGAAAACCATTTTGCTGTTTCACTCATCGGCCTCCTTACTGGTCAACCTCAACCACTCCGATGTACGGAAGATTGCGGTATTTCTGGGCATAGTCCAGACCGTAGCCTACTACAAACTCATCCGGAATGGTGAAACAGGTATAATCTACCTTGACCTGCTTCTTCACACGACGTTCCGGCTTGTCAAGCAGGGTACACAGGTGAATGCTCTTCGGCCCACGCTGCTTTAATACCTCGATCAGGTATGCAAGGGTGCGGCCGGAATCGATGATATCTTCCACGATCAGGACCTCCTTGTCCGCCAGGGATTCATCCAGGTCCTTAACGATGCGGACCACTCCGCTGGACTTGGTGTCGTCTCCGTAGCTGGAAACAGACATGAAATCCATGGTGACCGGAACTGTGATGCGTTTTGCCAGCTCACAGGTAAAAAATACTCCACCCTTTAAGATACAGATCAGGTGGATCTGTTTTCCCTCATAATCTTTGCTGATCTGCTCTGCTACTTCACTGATTCGCTTGTTTACGTCTTCTTCCGGCAACAATACTCTGATCTTATCTGCCATAATCTTTTCCTCCGTCGCAGGTTACCTGCAATATGTTTTCTGTATGTTCTTCTATCTTATAGTATTCGCTGATCCGAAAGCCCACTACCCACAACACATGACTGCCTTCTGCCAGAAGCAGAATCTGCTCCCTTTTTTCTTTCGGGATTTTCTCATCGATCATGTAACGGGCAATGGTCTTGCTCCCTCCGGACGGCAGGATCAGGTAATCTCCCGTCCGTCTGGTCCTCACAGACAGCGTACCTTTAATTTTATCATAGTCAAACCATTTCGTATACTGGTTTTTGGGAATTTCTTGATCTTTTTGACGAGAAAAAACCGTCATATGAAGCTCCGGAACTGTCTGGCGGCCGTGGATTTCCCCATCTGCTCCGCTTTCTGTCTTCACGGACACTTCCCGTTCCGTCTTTCGCACGATTTCCAGCGTTTCATATCCGGTCCGCGCCATAAGTCCGCCCGGGAGATCCAGACGACTTCCCACCGGTTTGCCTGCCAGTTCCGCGATTGCCGTGAAATGGCGGCTGCCGATGTCCTTCCAGCCCGGATGCAGCTGGTCCAGCATATGACGGATCAGATAGGTTTTCAGAATTTCCGGCTGTCTTGCAAATGCCGTAAGGGGAATGGCCGCAAGATCTTCCTCTCGCCCACAGACTGCTTCCTGCCATATTTCCTCTGCCTGTTGACGCAGATAAGCATCTGCCTGCCCGATAATCTGCCCTGCCTGGAGAATGTGCTCCTCTGCCTGCTCATTTACCGCTGTTTTTAAAAGCGGAAGCACCTGGCTGCGAATCCGGTTCCTGGTATAATCCGGCGACTGGTTGGTACTGTCCTCACACCAGCTGATATGCCCTGCCTCCAGATATGCCCTTATTTCCTCACGCCCCACGCAGAGCAGTGGGCGAATACGACGCCCCTGCACCGGCCGGATCCCGGCAAGACCGGTAAGGCCGCTTCCACGCAGAAGATGATGCAGGATTGTTTCGGCATTGTCATCCCGGTGATGAGCCAGGGCAATTTTGACCCGGCTGCCCGCCGGTAATTCCTGTTCCCATTTTCCTGCCTCTTTCTCCAGCACCTGATAACGCAGAATCCTTCCTGCTTCCTCTTCCGAAAGACCATGCTCCGCTGCATAGGCCGGGACATGGCAATAAGCCACACACAGCGGTACAGAAAGGCTTTCACACAGTTTTTGCGCAAAAGCCTCATCCCGGTCTGCCTCTGCCCCGCGGATGCCGTGATGAACATGGACCGCACGAAGCAAGAATTCCGGCGTTGCCAGCTGTTTCAATATCGTCAGCAGGCACACGGAATCCGCCCCGCCGGAAAGCGCCACGATCACTGCATCCCCCGGAGCGGTCATCTCATGTTCCCGCATATAATCTCTTACTTTCTTTAACATGTTATCCTACCCGTAAAAGCAATTCTGTTTTTTCTGTCACCAATTACACTATACCCGCAATTTTACTCCTGCGCAACCTGTGTTTTTCTCGTTACAGCACTCACAGGGCAAAATCATCCATGACTTTTTCGGTCCTCTCTAACGCTTCCAGATCCCGGCCGTCAGCACGGTCATATCATCCTGCATGCCGCCGTTCTGGCATGCAAACCTCAGGATCCGCTCTGCCATATCCTGGGGTGTTTTCACCGGCATGGACTCCAGGTATTCTTTCAGGCTCTGCTCCTTATCCAGACCCGGGCAGGCATCCAGTACCCCATCCGTTATCATAATGATCTGGTCATTATCCCAGAGCTTGCGTGACAGAAGCGCCGGCTCTGCCTGGGAGAGCACACCTGCCGGCAGATTGCCTGCATCCAGTATCTCTGCCTGCCCGTTGCTGAGCACAAAGGTTGCCACAGCTCCCATCTTCATTGCTTCCAGCACACCGCTGCAAAGATCCACACAGCAAAGATCCAACGTAGCCGGATGCTGTTCAGTCCCGGTCAGCATCAGGATGGTATTTACCATCTTCAGGGCGGAACGGGCAGAAAAGCCAGTCTCCAAAAGCTGCTGCAAAAGCTCGATCACCTTCCGGCTCTCCTGGTCTGCGGCCGCTCCGCTTCCCATGCCATCTGAAAGACTCATGATCACCTGTCCCGGCAGACTCCCCGAATATGTATAATTATCTCCGGATATCCCGGTTCCATTCTTTGACATACGCGCAACCCCGTACATCATCCGGTATGCTCCCGGCTCAAGGAAACGTACCACCCCGGGCTGCTTTGTAATAAGAGCCCTTGTGTCCGGTGGTGCATACCACCCTCTGCCGCCCACAGCCTGTCCAAACAGCGCTGCGGCATCCTTTGCCGTCATGCAGCGCCCACCTAATGCATGCATAGTCACATAGGCCTCCCGATAGCTCTTCTCATGTTCTAAAAGCAGCATGTTATCTACCGCGATCTGATGCAGGCGGAACAGACGGCGCACCGCGTCCTCTTTCTGATCCGTAATGTCGGCAGCCCGGCTCATCTGTCCCGCAAACTCCTCCAGCATCACCGCCAGCTCCCGGAACTGTACCATGACCGTATCCCGGCTTTCCAGGAATCGGTTCTTCCATTCCAGATTCATGGTGGCACGTCCGAGATTCCGGTTCAGCTGTGCGAGATACTCTTCCTTGTTCCGGCACGCCTCCAGAAACAGCCGGGGCATGTCCTCATATTCCACTCTGCCCTTCTGCTCAAAGGAACGAAGCAGATAATACAGATAATAGCTATCCTCCTTATCTGCATCGCAATACAGATTGCAGCGGCTGCACTGCCCGCAGACGACCGCCGCTGCTGTCTGCATGGCCGCCAGGGCATCCGCCCGGGTCAGCCCGCGTTCTTCTTCCATCCGGTCATTGCACGCCCGGGCCAGCTCACCCAGTGATCTGGCCATCTCATTTAATCTCTCTGCCGTATAAATATTAACATCAGCCATATCCCGGCGACGATTTCGCTTCCACACAAAAAATCCCCTCCTGAACCACAATATATGCGGCAGGAAAGGATCCTATGTCTGTTACTTCCGGTCTCGTATGATTTTAGTGATCTTTCGGTCTTGGTTTGAGCAGAACCTCATCCGGCTTTACCAATCCCAGCTTCTGCTTGGCCACTTCCTCGATGTACTGCTTGGTCTGAACATAGACCCTGCGTTCTTCCAGCTCTGCGGCCCGTTTCTGTTCATTTTCCACCTGGCGGGTCAGTGATTCTTCCTTGGCCTGGTATTCCATCACCTTTTTCTCCATGGAGTGATTCTTAATGTTGACCACCAGTGCCAGGCTGAGTACCACCACGGTAATGCCAATGATGGCCAGGCGGTTGCTCCAGCCTTCCCGGCGCTTTCTGCGCCCTGTTCCCCGCGTCTTCATGTTTCTCACCAGCTTCTTGTTACCCTGACTTTCTAAATAAATCTTATGTTACCTGTGTAATTTCATTCTAATGCATCGAAGCACCATTTTCAAGACCTTTCGCAAATTTCTGCTGATGATACGGTCATAAGCCAGCATGGAGAGAAAAATACTTCCGATCATATAAAAACGCAGAGCTCCGTCATTCTCCCGGTACAAAAACAGGAAGGTAAAAAAGCCGGACCAGATCCAGTAACAAAAATCCTCAACTCCCACCGCCAGACTCCCATGGGGGATCAGCATCCGCAGAAAGCGCAGGATGTCGTACACCGCCATCAGAATTGCTCCCACGGCAATTCCATGCAGCAGCAGCCGGGCCTCCCGGCACACCGCCGCCATCAGCCAAAGAGCCGGGCCAGGATGGACTGCCCGGTTTTCCGGTATGCTTCGTTGGAAGAATAGGCCAGACTGTCCACCTGCCCTTCCACCTCCAGTTCTCCCTTTTCCACGGTAAGCCGGCTGACATGGAGGTCTTTTCCCTTAATCGTCAGAAGCCCCATATCCGTATCCATCACCACCTGGTTTTCGTCAAAGGACACCACTTCCCGCACTCCGGTCAGACTCGCAGCATTGCGGTTCTCCAGCCGACAGGCATGGTCCCGGATCCCGGTTCTTTCTTCCACAAAAAAACCTCCCCACCTGAACTCATGGTTCAGTATATGGGAAGGTTTTGCTGTTTATTCTTCCTGTCAGTTAAGTCCCGTTTTTTCTGCGCCAATCATCAATTCTCTGGATTTTTCCGCAAAGTGACATTTCACGCAATGTCCTGGAGATACCTCTTTTAATTCCGGTTCCTGTTCAAAACAGATCGGCTGGCTCATCCAGCACCGGTTTGCAAAACGGCACACCGGTTTCGGATTGATCGGGCTTGGAACATCACCCTTTAATACAATACGGCTGACTTTGTTTTCTACATCCACTTTTGGAATTGCAGAAAGCAACGCAATAGAATACGGATGTCTTGTGTCCGCAAACAAAGTTTCCTTATCTGCAGTTTCCACAATCTGTCCAAGATACATAACCGCAATCCGATCTGAAATATGTTTTACAACACTCAAATCATGGGAAATAAACAAATATGACAAGTTCATTTCTTTCTGCAAATCCATTAGCAAATTAAGCACCTTTGCCTGTACCGACACGTCCAGAGAGGAAACCGGCTCATCACAGACAATAAACTTCGGATTCATACTGAGTGCTCTGGCAATTCCGACAACCTGACGTTTTCCTCCATCCAGTTCATGCGGATACTGATCCCACATATCCTTTGAGATTCCTGTTTTCTCTGAAAGCAGCGCCAGAACATCATTTAAATCCTTTTTGGATACAGTATGATGAATCAAATATCCTTCAGACAAAATGCTCCTGATTGTCTTCTTCGGATTCAGGGACGAATATGGATCCTGGAATACAATCTGCATTTCTTTGCAATACTGAAGATTTTCTTTCCTGTTTTTACACTTGAAAATATCCTTTCCCTCAAAAAGCAATTCACCGGAAGTCGGATCCTGCAGGCGCATGATTACGGTACCAACGGTACTTTTTCCACATCCGCTCTCTCCAACAAGCCCCAATGTCTGTCCTTTTTCCAGGGAAAAGCTGACATCATCCACTGCGTGGAGTGTCTTTCCGCTTCCCACCTGAAAATACTTTTTCAGATTTTTCACTTCAATCAGAGGTCTTTTTTCTTCAGCCATATTATTGTCCCACCTCTCCGCAATGACAACATGCTACATAATGAGATTCATTGATCTTTATCATTGGCGGAATTTCCTCCGCGCAATCTGCATTTTTGCATTCACATCTTGGATTAAAACTGCATCCTTTCGGCAAATGGTATGGATTGGCACCCTCCCCTGGTATTGCCACAAGCCGCTCTTTCTGGTCATCCAGTGTCGGAATTGCCCCAAGCAAACCTTTTGTGTAAGGATGCATTGGATTCGTAAATACTTCTTTTACACTTCCGTATTCAATAATTGCCCCCGCATACATAACTGCCACATTTTTGCACAGTTCACTGATGATACCAAGATTATGTGTAATCATCAGCAGAGAAGTGTCATACTGTTTCTGAAGTTTTTTCATAAGTTCCAAAATCTGCGCCTGAATAGTCACATCCAACGCAGTCGTTGGCTCATCTGCTATCAACAGTTCCGGACTGCAGGCAAGCGCCGCAGCAATACCAATCCTTTGACGCATTCCACCGGAAAATTGGTGAGGATAATCATTAATTCTCTCTTTTGCAATCCCCACAGTTTCCATTAATTTTCCGGCTTCTTCCATTGCCTGCTTATTTCCGATATTTTTATGTTTCCGCAATACCATTGCAATCTGTTCCCCTACGGTAAATACAGGATTTAAAGAAGTCAAAGGATTTTGGAAAATCATGGAAATTTTATCTCCGCGAATTTCTCTGAGCCTACGCTCCGAAAATTTTGCCATATCTTCTCCATGAAATTCAATAATACCGCTTTTTATTTTGGCAGAGTGTTTTGGAAGCAGTCTGAGTACACCAAGTGCAGTTGTTGTCTTGCCTGCACCGGCCTCCCCTACCAGGCCAAGAGATTCTCCTTTATGTATTGTCAGATTTAAATGGTTGATGGCCTGTTTTGTTCCATTTTCGGTTTTGAATTCTACCACATAATCCGTTATTCTAAGTAAAACATCTTTCTCCATACCTGCTCCCCCTATCTGGTCTGTTTTGGATCCAAAACATCTCTGAGTCCATCACCAAGAAAATTGAAGCCCAGTACCGTAATCATAAGTGCTACACCTGGAACAATTACCATCCATGGGTATGCAGCCAGATAGGTACGTCCTCCCGCTATCATATTTCCCCAGGAAGGATTTGGAAGCTGAACACCTAAATACAAGTAGCTGAGTCCTGCTTCGGTCAGAATAATTCCACCAAAAGTTCCTGATAACTGGATCAGAAGAGGAGTTGTCACGTTTGGCATAATCTGAGTCATGATAATATGCCATCCGGAGCCGCCTAGCGCTCTGGATGCCTGAACAAATTCCCGGTTCCGCATAATCATAACCTGGTTTCTTGATATTTTAGCGAAATTTTTCCAGGATGTTATGATCATTACAAGAATCAGGTTAGAGATACTCGGTCCGAAAATTGCCATAATAACAATGCCAAGTGTCATAGACGGAATTGCCATGGTAACTTCTGTTGCACGCATAACAATATCATCTACTACGCCTCCAAAGTACCCAGCAAACACGCCCAGGAGTGTTCCAACCACCGTTACACACACAGTTCCAATAAAAGCAATTCTTAAAGAAATCTGACTTCCGATCAGAACTCTTGAAAGAATGTCTCTCCCAAGTTCATCGCTTCCAAGCACATATCCACCGGTTTTATAAGCATCAATTCCCTGCGGCGGAGTAAATCTTGCCACAATGTGGTTCATATTTTCATCCATAGGTGCCAGCTGCCTTGCAAACACACTGACTATTACAATTCCAAATACTATAAAAAACCCGATCATGAACTGGGGACTTCTTAACATACGGCGAACAAGTATCTTTCCTTTCATCTGCATCCCCCTCCTTATCAGTTTAGTTTCATCCGGCGGTCAATGAAAGCATTTACAATATCTACCACCAGGTTCACAATTGCAAACATCGCGGCCGTTACAACCAGCGTAGACTGGGTTAACGGGTAGTCACGATTGGAAACTGCTTTTACGAGCATGCTTCCAATTCCTGGAATCGTAAATGTTGTCTCAATAATGACCGCTCCGGCTAACATTGCTGCAACATCCATGCCAAACAGAGTAATAACCGGAATGATAGAGTTTTTAAATGCATACTTGCAGTTTACTTCAAACCGACTTAAACCTCGTGCATAGGCACAAGTGATATAATCCTCATTTAAAACATCGATCATTCCGGAACGGCCCATTCGTACCATTCCGGCACACATTTTGTATCCCATCGCAATTGCTGGCATAATTAGATACTTAACATCAAACAGTCCATTATATCCCATACTAGGAAGCCAGTTGTGTTTAACAGAACACAGCAAAAGAAGCAATACACAGATCCATACTACGGACATAGACTGACCCAGGAGTGCAAATAATACTGCAAAGAAATCTACCGGTCCGCCTTTATTGACGCCTGCAATGATTCCCAACGGAATACTGATGATCAGTACCAGTGCTGAGCACACGATAGTAACACTCAGAGTTGCCGGAAGCCGCTCCATAATTACATCCAGACATGGTTTTTCATATAATACGGAAGTTCCCAGATCTCCTTTCAGAAGATTTCCAAGATACATCAGATACTGGGTAATATAAGGTTTATCAAGACCAAGTTTTGCCCGCATTGCCTCAATTTGCGCCTCCGAAGCATAATCCGGAAGTGCCATGACTGCAGCATCGCCCGGTGCCAGACGCATCATGACAAATGCCAGTACCGAAACAATCCACACGACTAATAGCAGACACAGGATTCTTTTTGTAAAAAATTTAACCATAAACGCCTCCTATATATTGCCATTATGGAGAATGAGCCGCTGCTAAAAGCATACAGCGGCTCGTCTCCATTCAGTTACTTGCTATATGGCTTCGTCTTACTTAAGATAATCCTCCTCAACCGTTACATTGGTAAAGATATAGCCAGACAGCGGATTTTCAATAAAACCGGTAAGGCCTTTTCTTACACAGGAGCTTCTCATAACCTGCATCAGCGGAACGATCGGTCCCTGTAAATCATAAAGAATGTTATCAACCTCTTCCAGAGTTTTTACACGTGTCTCCTTATTCATATCACCAAATGCTTCCATAATTTTTGCATTCAGTTCATCATTCTTATAGCCATTGCTGTGCATATCCTGTACAACACGCGGAACCAGGTTCTGAGTCAGTGCGTTTCCATCCCAGGTTGCCAGATTTACCATAAAGATATCATAATCACCATCGGTTCGTCTGGTATTCATGGTTGCTGTATCAACCATATCTACCCTTGTCTTAATGCCAATCTGATTCAGGTAATCTGCCATTGCAGTCATAATGGAATCTGCATAAGAAATATCACTGCGGCTTAATAATACTAATTCCTCACCGTTATAACTGGACTTTGCCAAATACTCTTTTGCCAGTTCCGGATCATATTTCAACGCTTCTAGGCTGTCCTGATGGCCTTCTGCATGGGTGGTAAAGAAATCGTTCATTACAAGTCCGCCACCCATCAGGGAACAGAATGCATCTCTGTCAATTGCATGCATAATCGCATAACGTAAATTCTGGTCTGTGGTCGGAGCCTTACCATCCATCTTAAACTGCAGATAGTACATAACTTCGGAAATAGAATCTGTGATCTCACACTGATCTGCTACCGGATCCAGCATAGACTTCAGATCCACATTTACATTGTTGATATAATCAATATCACCATTGATAAATGCTGCATTCTGTGCAGTCGGGTCGGAAATGAACCACAGGTATAAGGTATCGATGTTGCTGAAATCTCCGCCCTGCCAGTAATCGGTGTTGCGGCTGAATTTCAGATACTGGCCATCAACCCACTCATCTAATTTCCAGCGGCCGGTGCCGTTAAGCGTATCTACAGAAGAGAACAGGCTGGAACCATACTGTTCAATTTCTTCTGCTTTTGCAATATAGGTATACGCCAGAGAAATATCCAGAGAGAAGAACGGCTCACTTAAATACAGTTTTACGGTGTGATCATCCACCTTCTCTGCTTTTTCCAGATACTTCCAGTTTGTTGCAAACAGTGCCATTTCATCTTTATGCTCTGCAATGTACTGCATTTCCGTATAGACATCATCTGCATCACAGTCAGAACCATCGAAGAATTTTACGCCCTCTGCAATATGTAAGGTTACTTCTTTCTGGTCATCGCTCAGATCATAACCGGTACAGATCAACGGCTCACAATCGCCGCCATGGTTAGAACTGTACAGCGCATCAAATACCATCTCAGCAAACATATAGTTCGGTCCGGAAGTGTAATTCCAGATATTCAGAGACTGAATACCATCTTCTCGCTGTAAGTTTACCACAACTTTGCCATCTGCATCCACATATGCTGATGTACCGCCTGAACTTCCAGTTTCGGAGTTTTCACTGCCGGCTGCAGCTGTACTGTCTCCCCCTGCCGGCTGAGTCGAAGCTGTTGATCCGCCGCATCCCACTAATCCAAATGCCACAAGCGCTGCCATCATAAGTGCTGTAAATCGTTTTGTTTTCCTCATAAGCTCCTCCTCTGTGAATTTAGTTATCTTTTAATAAATCGAAAGGCCGGATTGTCAGAAATCCTTCACATGGCCGTTTCGGTGCAAAATGCATTTCCAGTGTTGTCAGATTGCATACAAAAGAAAATACCGTCTCTAACTGTTCGTCCTCCGGTTTTAATTTGTCTGCGTGACGGCAAATACACTGCGGTGAATTTCCATGATCACTGAATACCCGCTTAATGTCATCAATGGAAATTTTCCCTTCAATCATACGCAAAAGTTTATCACTCCGGTTATGTCTTACAAATGAGTTTCCCTTTCCCTTATCCAAATACGGATATCTGGGATGACCAATGGATACATAATGATTCGCATGCGTCAAAATCGAATCTGTTGGATAAAGAATTCCGCAACAGTCCGAATCCATTTCCACATCAGCTGCTTCATTATCTCGCTGTGCTATCATGATGTTGTTCACTGCACCATTTTTACCATCATTGATTGCATCAATTGCTGCACCCAGATTATCGGAATCCAGAACCCCCCGAAGTAAAAACTGAAGCGGAACACCCTCAAAATTTACCGGTGCATTCGTTGTCAGTGTATTTACTCCATCGCCCAATCCTGCAGAATTCATTCCAGATCTGCAGATGATTCCGGCTTCTCCGCAATATGCAATGGATGGTTTTCCATTTTTCTGCTCAATGATATGGTAAATCAGGCACTCTTCTGACCACGGGTAATTGTCCCAGTTCTGGCCCACGTAAGTAGCACCATCAACGGTTCTCTCCCCGGTGACTGCTATCGATGTACAGGCTTCCGGCTCAAGATCCGGATGAAGGGAAATCAGCTTTCCGCTTCTGTTTTTCCGGTTGCAGCCCAGTTTCTGCAACTCTGTCCGTGAATTCAGAACCATGATGTCTTCCAGCTTTAGCCCGGCACCATCAGCAATTCCCTGTACCTCTTCAATGTAATCCTTATTGTACGCTTCTACATTTTTGATATAACCACCTGCAATCCGGTACACTTCTTCCTTTGAAACATAGCCTGATTTCAAACAGGAAACCAGATTATGTTCAAAACTTTTCCGTACCTTGTCCGGATGAGATTTCCCATGGTTATACCCAATCTCGTAGGGTGTTCCTCTTGACAGCACAATAGGGATTCCGCCTACATCCTTCATTCCATTCCTCCCTTGTTGAATTTTCATACAATTCGCGCAATTTGTATCTTTTACATAAATTTTACCGCTAGTTTGTATTCTCGTCCAATATATAAAAATCATGCAAACTATTGATTTTGTTAATAGTTTCGACTATAATTTTTTCAATACATTTATGGGAGGGATTTTTGTGGATTTTAAGCAGCTTACTTATATTATTACGATTGCAGAAGAACATAATTTAACCAAAGCTGCAGAGCGCCTTTTCGTATCCCAGTCCACGCTCAGTCTGTATCTGAACAAATTGGAGCGCGAACTCGGCGTTGCACTTTTTACCCGGAATAAGAACCGGCTGACGATTACGCCAGAAGGCGAAGAATATGTAAAAACAGCTCGAAAGATTCTGGAACTGAGAAACGATCTTTACAAAAAACTGAAAATATCCCAGAATCAGTTTTCCCTCAGCATTGGCATCTCATGTCAGACCTTATTTGAACAGTTTGGCCAGATTTACGCAGATTTTCATGAGATATTTCCCAACATTTCTGTCCGGGTCACCGAAGGCTGGTCGAAAGCTATTATTGAAAAACTTTATGATGGAAAACTGGATCTGGCATTTGCCGGATTTCCTGAAATTATCAATAATCCGCTTTTCAATACAGAAGTCATCAAGACCGATGAACTTCTTGTACTATTATCTCCACAGCACGCATATGCCCATCTTGCATCCAGAGACTATGACAATCCTCCATCTGTCGATATGAGACTCTTCAGCCGGGAAAGCTTTATTCTTTCCGGGCATGGAGTCTGCGAATACCTGCTTGCCCAGAATATGTTTCATGATTACAACATTGCTCCGCATACCATCTGCGAGATGAACAATCGCCACAATATTTGCCAGATGGTATTAAACAGCAACAGTATTGCCCTTCTTCCCGCTTATGGGATTCCAAGAAACACCGACATTCTGGTATGCCGCCCGGACAAACACTACTATCGCTATATGCAGCTTTTTACTCCCAAAAAGAAAAATGTTTACTCCGCTGAAATGGGGGCCTTAAAAAACATGCTGATAGAGACGTATCTGCACAGTTATGATTGATTATCCGGAAAACACAAAAAGCCCTGTAGCATTCCTGCTGCAAGGCCTTTTCTTTAAATATATTCAAACATGTCCTTCGCCTCTTCTTTGCGAACGGTTTCTTGGACACTGGTCACTTTTACTTTGACAGATTTATTGCCGAATCCAATTTCTATCACATCTCCGACTTTGACCTCTGCGCTGGCTCTGGCTATCTTGTCATTGAGCATCACGCGTCCGCCATCACATGCTTCATTTGCTACAGTTCTCCTTTTGATGATGCGAGATACCTTCAGATATTTATCCAGGCGCATATTGAGTCTCCTTTTGTGGCTAAAATTCCCCCTACAACGCAATTTGCATAATAGGAGGAATTTTTTAGTTATTTGAGTATACGATAACTGCTGTAAAATTAAGCGTTTACAAGATCCTTTAATGCCTTACCAGCTTTGAATTTCGGAGTCTTGGAAGCCTCGATGACCATGGTCTCACCGGTTCTCGGGTTGCGGCCCTCTCTTGCTGCTCTCTCGGATACCTCGAAAGTACCAAAGCCTACTAACTGAATTTTATCTCCTGCCTTCAGAGCCTCTGCAACTACATCGGTAAATGCCTTTACTGCTGCCTCTGCATCTTTTTTGGAAAGGCCTGCCTGCTCAGCTACTGCTGCTACTAATTCTGTCTTGTTCATTATTAATTCCTCCTAAATGCGATAGCGACCGGAAAGGCCACTTTTCAGTATTTCATTTTGCCCTTTCATTTATATCTGTTTTGCTAGGCTTTGTCAAGGTTTTTCGCCTTTTTCTTTCCCTGAAACACGAGAACAGAACGGGACGGCACCATATAATTCTTCTGGTTTAAAATCTGGTGTTCCTGTCCCTCCTCATAATAGCCTCCCGCCGCGCTGTCACTGGTGTCAAACGCAAGCGACCACACCAGGTTTTTCGGAAGATTTGGCAGCGCAAAGCTGTGCGGCTCCCAGTGCATGTTGAAAATCACGAAAAAGAAATCATCGTTTTCGCCATTCGGCTTTTTCGCATAAGCACCGCAGTAGAGAATGCCGATCTGACGTCGGAAATTTTCAAATTCCGGCTGCCAGGCATTGACACCATGATAGGAAATATCCGGATGTCCGCAAGCCAGATAATCCATGACTCTCGGCTCCTGCTTCATATGGAAGACCGGATGTGCCTTGCGAAACGCGATGACATGTTTTACAAAATCCAGAAGTGCCTGATCCCACTTATTAAGATTCCAGTTCAGCCAGGATATCTCATTATCCTGACAATAAGCGTTGTTGTTGCCATTCTGGGAATTTCCGAATTCATCACCTGCCAGAAGCACCGGTGTTCCCTGACTTAAGAAAAGCAGCAGCATGGCATTGCGAAGCTGCCTTGAACGGAGCTCCTGGATCTTTTTCTTGCGGACATGGCCTTCCGCTCCGCAGTTCCAGGAATAATTGTAATCACTGCCATCCCGGTTATTTTCACCATTGGCCTCATTGTGTTTCTGATCATAAGAAACCATATCCATCATGGTAAAGCCATTGGTACCTGCCATAAAGTTCAGCACGCCGGTCTCCGCCGGATTACGGCGGTTGCGGTAGATCAGGCTGCTCATCTGTTCCTCATCGCCCTTTAACGCACGGCGCATATCGATCAGAAAACCGTCATTGTATTCGCCCAGATGCTTTTTCTCTCCGGCAGCCGGTTTCTCCGCCTCCCAGGACAACGCCCAGAGCTTGGTGTCTGCCAGATAAGGGTCCTTAGCCAGCAGGACAGTCGGCGCGTAACCAGTCAGATGAATGCCGTCAACATGGTATTCCCTCACCCAGAAACGCACAGTCTCCAGAACAAACTCCGGTACTTCCTTTCCGGAGAAATAAAGCTCCGGCACCACCTCCAGACCGGCCTTGTGAAGCTCACGAACCATATATTTGAATTCTGTCACCGGATTTGTACCCGGATCCGCATAGGACGCCTTTGGCGCAAACATGCCGGCTTTTGCGTAACCCCAGTAATTCAGACGGCCCGTAGGTTCACTCGTTCCATAGGGATTGCCCTCTACATTCTCCGGCATCATGACTTCCTGAAATTCCACCGGCGGCAAAAGCTCCAGGGTAGTGATTCCCAGCTCTTTGAAGTAAGGAATCTTGTCCACCACTCCCCGGAAGGTTCCCCGGTGTTCTGTCCCAGAAGACGCATGCTTTGTCAGCCCCCGCACATGAGCCCGGTACACAATACAATCCTCATATGGAATATGAAGCGGCCTGTCCCCCTGCCAGTCAAATTTCGGCTCCGCCACCGGTGACAAAAGAAGCCGTTTCGCATGGCTTAACCTGCCCCAGCGTTCCCGGCCCGCAAAGGAACGGCCATAGGGATCGGAAAACCGTTTACCGTCTGCCTCAAAAGCATAATACAGGTCATCAAACGCTCCGTTTAACGTCATAGACCAGACATGGCCGGTCTTTCCTTCTTCCGGAAACGGAATGTTGCGCACCTCGCGAAACCTTGCTTCCTTTCCATTTTTGTCTTCTTTCACAAATAAAAGCAGGCTGCAAGCCTTCGCTGCAGCCACTGCTGATACATGGATCCCCCCATCTGTCCGTGTGAGGCCCATTGGATACACCCTGCTGTCATTTACATCAATCTGATACTGTTCCAATTCTGCCCACCTTTCCCGTTGCGGCCTGCATCCAGTCCGCAGCGCGTTCTATTCTTTCAGACACAGTTCTACCGGGCAATGGTCCGACCCAAGCACTTCCGTGTGGATTTTTGCCGACTCCAGCCGGTCTTTTAAGCAGTCGGATACACAGAAGTAATCAATACGCCATCCTGCGTTTTTCTCCCGGGCCTTAAACCGGTAAGACCACCAGGAATAAACTCCCGCCTGATCCGGATAGAAATACCTCCAGGTATCGGTAAAACCGGCTGCCAGCAGCTCCGTGAACTTTTCTCTCTCCTGATCCGTGAAACCGGCATTATTGCGGTTTGTCTTCGGATTCTTCAGATCAATTTCCTGATGCGCCACATTGAAATCACCACAGAAAATAACCGGTTTTTCTGCATCCAGTTGCTTTAAATACGCGCGCCATGCGTCCTCCCACTCCATGCGGTAGTCAAGCCGTGCCAGCTCATTCTGGGAATTCGGCGTATAACACGTAATTACATAATATGCCGGAAACTCCGCGGTTATAACTCGTCCTTCATGATCGTGCGCTTCCACACCAATCCCGTACGTTACGGAAAGCGGCTCCTTCTTTGTGAACAATGCCGTTCCAGAGTATCCCTTCTTCTCCGCGTAATTCCAGTACTGATGATATCCCGGCAGCTCCAGGTCGATCTGTCCGGCCTGCAGCTTAGTCTCCTGCAGGCAGAAAACATCCGCGTCTGCCTCATGAAAGAAATCCAGAAAATTCTTTCCCACACAGGCACGCAGTCCGTTCACATTCCAGGAAATCAGCTTAGTCATACAAATTCTCCTTATAGATGCCGTCCTCGATCAGCTTGCGGATAGATGCAACCACCGCATCCTTATCTTCTTTGTAGGTCACGCCAAACCATTTGTCCCGGGTTTCCAGAACCCGTACATGTGCTTTTCCGCTCTTGATCTGCTGGTCAATGACCTTCGGAAGCAGGTACTCTGCCTTCACATCTCCCTCTTTGATGCCATCCAGAAATTCTGGAAAGCCTGCCTCCAGGGCATCCAGGAATTTCGGCGGAAGGCCCCACATGTTCATGGAAACATACTGTCGTGCGTCCACAACCACCGGATTGCCCTGCTCATCATTCGCAAAGATGCCGTTGCCCTTACGCTCAATATCATAGGTCTCCGTTACATCCCTTAAGGTGCCATCCGGATTCACCTCGCAGACGCCTCGGGTTACAGTACCATTCTCACTTAATGTATTCTCCAGAATGAATCCGCCCATGCACATGTCATACACGTCACCCTCAGTATCCATCTCATTGATCATATAATCATGGATTTTGAAAAATCCCTCTCTTCCGTAATAATCATCTGCATTGATGACCAGAAACGGTTCATGCACCAGATCCTTCACGGTAAGAACTGCCTGACCGGTTCCCCATGGCTTCTTTCTTCCCTCAGTTACATGGTAACCATCCGGAAGCGCATCCAGCTCCTGAAATGCATATTCCACATGGGCAATCTTCTCAATGCGGTTTCCAATGATCTCCCGGAAATCTTCCTCAAGATCCCTGCGGATGATAAAAATAATCTTATTGAATCCGGCTGCCAGCGCGTCATGGATAGAATAATCCATAATGATTTCTCCACCCGGACCTACCGGTTCGAGCTGCTTGATGCCTCCGCCAAACCGGCTTCCGATTCCGGCTGCCATAATAACCAGTGTTGTGTCTCTCATTCCCATTCCCTCTCCAAATTATCAGACGTATCCCGGCGCCATATCCCGGCGTCAGACCATAATGTATCTAAAATATATCACACTCCGCGCCAAATAACAATATTCCGCAAACAGTTCAGGCCTGCGAAATACCGCTTTTCGCAGCTTTCGCAGGCCTGTTTTCAGTCTGTATTTATTTCAGCATTCCCGGTTTCGGAAAGTAGCGGAACAGTACCTTCGCAATGATCTTGTCACGCTTAACATAGGTATTCTCCCAGCGGCGGGCATCCATGGAATAGTTCCGGTTGTCTCCCATCATGAAATAGCAGTTCTCCGGCACTTCAAAGTGCATGGGTTCCTCCGGGATCATAGGCTCGCGGATATACGGCTCATCCAGCGGCTCGCCTGAACCGTTGATGTAAACCTTGCCGTCCACAATGTCCACGGTTTCTCCCGGCAGTCCGATGATACGCTTTACATAATAAATCTTCTCATTGTCCGGGAAACGGAAAATAGCAATATCTCCGCGCTTCGGATCCTCAAAATGATAGGACAGCCTGGAGCCGATGACGCGGTCACCCGTCATGATGGTATTCTCCATAGAACCGCTCGGCACCTCACTGTTGGCAATGATAAAGGTATTCAGCACGAAAGCAATGAGTGCTGCAGACACAACAATCTTAATCCACTCAAAAAGCTCTTTTCCCCAGCCGCCCGGCTGTTCTTCCTTTTTGCGTGACTTTTTCTTTCCACCCTCTGCCGGCTCCACCTGCGGCACTTCCACCTCTTTTTCCGTGTTGCCGGTTCTGACTGCCTCTCTGTGCAATTCCTGCGCGATCTTTCTCGCTTCTTCCTCAGCAGACTGCACCTTCTCCGCAGAGAATGCCTCCTGCGCCTGGTCCGGCTTTTCCGAATGCCTTAAGCTCTCCGGCTCTCCCTCCCAGTGCTGTCCGGCGCGCATGCCGTCAAGTCCGCCCAGAAGCGGGTCTTTCTTTGTTCTGTCTTCACTCATGAAATAACCACCTTATTTATTGCGGTACTTGTCCAGAAGCTTGTTGATGCGCTTGGTCGGGCTCAGCAGCTCGCTTAAAGAATCATCATGATTTAAGTTGTCGATGATCAGGGCAATGTACTTACTCATATCTACATCAATGTAGTACGGTCTGGATAACAGCTCCGGAGTCTGGTATACCACATTGGTAGTCAGGATCCGGTCGATCAGGCCATTCTCATAATACTCGTCAAATTTAGCCAGTCCGTTGGTGAACAGACCGAAGGTTGCGCAGATAAATACCTTTCTTGCTTTTCTGCGCTTTAACTCCTTTGCAACATCCAGCATGCTCTCGCCGGAGGAGATCATATCATCCACAATGATAACATCCTTGCCTTCTACGCTGGAGCCCAAAAACTCGTGAGCCACGATCGGGTTGCGGCCGTTCACGATCTTGGTATAATCGCGGCGCTTGTAGAACATACCCATATCCAGGCCCAGTACGTTTGCAAAGTAAACAGCACGGCCCATGCCGCCCTCATCCGGGCTGATGACCATCATGTGGTCACTGTCGATCTGAAGCTCTGTCTCATTCTTTAACAGATGCTTGATAAACTGGTAAATCGGCTGTACAGTCTCAAAGCCCTTTAACGGGATGGCATTCTGCACACGTGGGTCGTGAGCGTCAAAGGTGATAATATTCTCTACACCCATGTTGGTCAGCTCCTGCAGGGCCAGCGCACAATCTAAGGACTCACGGCCGGAGCGCTTATGCTGACGGCTTTCATAGAGGAACGGCATAATGACGTTGATACGGCGTGCCTTGCCTGCTGCTGCCGCGATCACACGCTTTAAGTCCTGGAAATGGTCATCCGGGGACATATGATTGGTCATGCCGCACAGAGAGTAGGTCAGATTATAGTTACATACATCTACCATGATGTAAAGATCGTCACCACGAACGGAAGACTCAATGGTTCCCTTGCCTTCACCGGAGCCGAAACGCGGGGTTTTAGCCTCAATAATGTAAGAGTCTCTCTGATAGCCTGCAAACGCGATAGTAGATTTGTGCTCACTCTCGCGTTCCTTTCTCCACTCGACCAGCCAGTCGTTTACCTTCGCACCCAGGGTCGAACAGCTTTTTAACGGAATCAGTCCTAATGGTCCTACCGGAATGGTCTCAATGGTCTTCTCTTCGTAAATCATCTTTTCCTCCATGCAATGTATATTATTTGTTATTCGTAACCGGCGAAGCCTCCCGGATCCCGGGATGCCGCCACATCGCTTCTTTTATATCATTATGCCTCAGTTAAGTCAAGCAAATACCCTCTTTTTCATGCGGATATCCGCACCGTAAAGCGGGATGACACGGTAATTGCTCATGATCCGGGACGTAACACGGTCTGAATAGGTGTCCTTCAGCATGCTCATGGACAGGTTCGTGGAAATGATCGTCCCCTTCTTTCTGCCGATGCGCTCATTGATGCAGTAAAAGAGCTGGGAGGACACAAAGGAGTTATTGAGCTCCGTTCCCAGGTCATCGATGATCAGCATGTCACATTCCAGAATATAGCGGTAACTCTCCTCTGCATCCTCCTCGCTTTCCCTGCCAAACTTGTATTTGGAAAAGATTTCAAACAATTCATTGGAGGATAAATAAATGACTGAAATGCACCGGTCGATCAGTTCTTTCGCAATGCAGTTGGTGAGAAATGTCTTTCCCACACCTGTGCCGCCGGTAAAGAGGATGCTGTTTCCTTTTGCCGGATACTGCTGCGCAAACTCACGGCACTGCCGCACCACCACATCCATGTAGGCCCTCTCTGTCATGCCCAGCTGAGGAACTTTCTCGGTATCATCGTAAAAATCAAAGCGGAGATGGTCAAAGTTCTCCTCTTTTAAGACTGCCTCAATGTTAGACTGGGCATAAAGAATATTCAGCCGCTGCCGTTCAAAGCAGTGACAGCGTTTTCCATTCACATAGCCCGTATCCTGACAGTCCGGGCAGTCATAGCGAAGCTCCATATAGTCTGCCGGGAACCCGGCTGATTTTAAAAGCGTCAGTTTCTGCTCTTTCAGATCCGCCAGTTCTTCCTTCAGATGTTCCCGGGCTCTTGTGTCTCCGCCCAGCACCCGTCTGGCACAGTCTGCGGCCCTTGTACTGAGCTGGCGGTCCAGCTCCTGAATCTGCGGTATTTTGCTGTATACTTCCCGAACCCGTGCTTCCATGGCCCGGCGCTGCAAGCGCTGCCGTTCTTCATACCCGCGCATCACCGCGTTGTACTGGGAATTACTCAGTGCCATAATCTGTTCTCCTTACTGTTCTCCGATCCAGTCCTTCACCTGATTCAGCACCATAGAGTCATAGTCGGTGTTTCTCTGCTCAAAGTTTAAGAACTGGTTGTTTGTCTGACGGCTGTTCTTCCGGGTCTTCTGGCTCTTCTGGCCTTTGTACTGTTCATCCAGCACCGAAATGTCGTTCAGGCTGTGAACGCCGGCCTTTCGCCAGTCGGAAAGGATTTTGTCCGCATAGCGGAAGCTTGGGTTGTGGGTAGCCTCCATGGTACGGTTGCAAGCCTCCAGCACCACCTCTTTCGTAAAACCATATTCCCCGAACCAGCGCTCGATCATTTCCCGCTCCGTTTCCCCGGGATTTCTTCCGGTCAGTCCAAAGGCCCGCATCACGGAAAATGAGTTTTTGGTAAAGCCGCTGGCATAAGCCTTGGCCTGCTCCACGGTAGCGAAGCCCTTTTCATGCCAGCTGATGGCTACGGTCTCTATATAACGGATGCTGGTGTGCCCGCCCTGCACACAGTGCTCCACCACATATTCCAGCAGCTCTGCTGACATGTGGAGCCCGTCGTAAAGATAGGCAAATACCTCCAGCTCCCGCTGGGTAAAAATCTTATTCAGATAACGCTGGGCAATGTACAAAAGCTCCGAGAACTCTCCGTCTCCCTGCAGGCGGTTCACCTGGTCCTGGCTGTACACCGGCCGTGCGCCCTTTGCCGGTTCCGGGGCTACTGCCTCCATAGCTGCTGCGGTGGTCTGCTGTATAACAGTCTCCTGCTTTGCCGCCGGGCCCTGCTTCGTCTGCCCAGTGCCGGCCCCCATGGCCTGCTGCGCGGCAAAAGCTGTGCCTGTGCTCAGAACGCCCAGCTTCTCCCAATAGGCAATGGCCCGGCGGATATCTGCCTCCGTGTGGTTCAGGCCCTCCGCAATACGCTCAAGACTCACCGGTTCCCCTCTGTGGCGGAGCAGATACAGATATACCTTCACATATTCCCCGTTGGCTTCCGCCAGGTAACGGTCAATAAATTCGTTGGAAACCAGGGTTGCGTCCACCTGGAAATGATATGTAAAACTCATAAAAACCTCACCTTTCCTGTCTGGTAACAGTGTACCACATCCCCATTCAAAAAGAAATAGCTGAGTTTATCCACAGAATTTGTTGTGGATAATGTGGATAATGTGGATATAGCTCTTTCCTGTCGACAGCAATCGTGCGCAAAACATGTCAAATGCTAGATAAAATCGCGGTTTTTTAAATTTTTAGACTTCTTCTTATGTAAATTAAAAAATCCACATAGTCCCTTTACATAAAAAGTGGAAAACTATGTGGATAATGTGGATAACTATTTATTCAGGAGCTTTTCCCCAACTTTTACAATATCTCCGGCACCCATAGTTATCAACAGATCACCGGTGGAACAATTTTTTAAAAGAAATGCTTCAATTTCCTCAAAGGTCGGGAAATAATGGACCTCTGTGCCCAGTTTTTCAATGCGGGAAGCGATATCCGCAGAGCTGATGCCCAGGGTATCCGTCTCTCTTGCCGCGTAAATATCAGCAAGAACTACCGCATCCGCTGCGGAAAGTGCCTCAGCGAACTCATCCAGGAATGCCTTGGTACGGGTATAAGTATGTGGCTGGAAGACACACCAGAGCTTTTTATGTGGATAATTATGTGCTGTCTTTAAGGTCGCCGCGATCTCCTGCGGATGGTGTGCGTAATCATCAATAATCGTAATGCCGTTTAACTCACCCTTTTTCTCAAAACGGCGGTCTGTTCCGGTAAAATGAAGAAGCCCCTCAGCAATGGCTGTATCCGGAATGCCCAGGGCTTTCGCGGTGGCAATGGCTGCCAGGGCATTGTATACATTATGTTCACCCGGAACTCCCAGCGTAATGGTCCCGGCCTTCTTTCCCTGCTCCGTCAGGGTAAAGGTCGGGCGGGCAAATGCGTCATAGGTAATATCCGCAGCACTGTAATCGCTCTCACTGCTGTGTCCAAAGGTAACCACCCTGCATGGCAGACCGCCGCTGATCTCCTCGTAATTCTTAATATCACGGTTGATGATCAGAAGTCCCTTCTCATCCAGTTTCTCCGCAAACAGGCGGAAGGAATGACGGATATCATCCAGATCCTTGAAGAAATCCAAATGGTCTGCTTCTATATTTAAGATGATCTCCATGGTCGGGAAGAAGGAAAGGAAGCTGTTGGTATACTCACAGGCCTCCGTCACAAACAGCTCCGGTCCGCCCACGCGGATGTTTCCACCGATGGAATGCAGGATTCCGCCTACAGAGATGGTCGGATCTTTCTCCGCTGCCAGAAGAATCTCTGTCACCATGGAGGTAGTCGTAGTCTTTCCATGGGTTCCGGAAATGGCGATGGCCTCACCGTAGTTTTTCATGATCTGGCCTAACAGCTCCGCACGGGTCATCATCGGAATGCCGCGGCGCACCACCTCTGCGTACTCCGGATTATCCGCATGCACGGCTGCGGTGTAAACCACCAGGTCCATATCATCGGTAATATTGGCTGCCGCCTGGCCATACATCACCTTTGCTCCGGCTGCTGCCAGATGTTCGGTTAGCTCGCTCTCATGGGCATCGGAGCCGCTCACGCGAAATCCCTCCCGCATCAGGATCTCCGCAAGGCCGCTCATGCTGATGCCGCCGATTCCGATAAAATGGATCGCAATGGGTTTCTTAAAATCTATCTGATACATACTGGTTTCCATCCTTTTTTTATTATGCACATTCTTCGTTGCTGTTCACACGCTGTGCAGACAGTAACTCTTCATCTGATTATGATATGCTGTAACCTTTTTACTTCGTTTTCCATGAAAAGTCAATGTTTTTCTAGTCTTTCCCCTGAAATTGTAATATAATCATAGAGAAAAAATGGAACGAAAGGAGTCTGTTTACAGAGGTATCTCATACTATGAAATCTAATCCTACACCACATTCGCTTATGCGTGCCTTTTCCGGTTTTTTTGTCAGCCTGTTCGGAATTCTTGGATGGCTATTCCAGTCCATCCTGCATATTCTGACCTGCGGTCTGGTTTTGTGCGGCCTCATTGGCCTGCTCATTTACGCCAAGGTGCGTCCGGAGCTGGACCACTGCCGGGAAGTTGCCTACGATAAGCTGGCGCAGATGCAGCGCCAGGACTTCCGTATGCTGTCTGACACAGAAATATACGATAAAAACGATCAGCTGATCGGCCTGATCAATGCCGGACATTACGAATATGTCCCCATCAGCCAGATCAGCATGAATCTGCAGAATGCTTATATTGCCCAGGAGGACCGACGTTTCAAATCCCATACCGGTGTTGACTGGATCGCTACCTTCCGTGCAGGTCTCGCCCTCATCAAAAACCGCGGCGAGATCACCCAGGGCGGAAGCACCATCACACAGCAGGTGGTAAAGAACACCTACCTGACCCAGGAGCAGAGCTTCACCCGTAAAATCGTGGAAATCCTGCTGGCGCCGGAGATTGAAAAAAAGTATTCCAAAGCAGATATCATGGAATTTTACTGCAATACCAATTTCTACGGCAACCACTGCTATGGCGTGGAAGCTGCCAGCCGCTACTACTTCGGCAAGGACGCCAGCGACCTGGAATCCTACGAAGCCGCTGTACTGGTCGGCATCAGTAACAGCCCCACCGCCTACAACCCCGTCCGCAATCCGGAGGCCTCTTTAAAAAAGCGAAACGATGTGCTGCAAAGCATGCTGGAAGTCGGTTATCTCACCGAAGATGCCTACAACAGCGCCATCAGCCAGCCATTAAGCATCGTGCAGGAAGAAGGCGAGGGCAGTAACGAGAATTACATGAGCAGCTATGCCATCCACTGCGCTGCCCTGGCGCTCATGAAGCTGGACAACTTTCCATTCCAGTATATCTTCAAAGACAAATCCGATTACGACTCTTATATAGAAAATTACCAGGCCACCTACACCGAGAAGGCCGATGACATCCGCGCAGGCGGCTACCGTATCTACACGACCCTCGACCAGAAGCTTCAGAAGACATTGCAGACTCAGCTTGACGATGTTCTGTCCCCGTACACAGAGCTTCAGGATAATGGAAAATATGCCCTTCAGGGTGCCGGCGTCATCGTGGACAATATGACAAACAGCGTGGTAGCTGTGGTCGGCGGACGCGGCGAAAACGATGTCTACAATCGCGCCTACTTAAGCGCAAGGCAGCCGGGAAGTACCATCAAACCCCTGATCGACTACGCGCCTGCCTTCGATACCGGCGAATACTATCCGGCACGCCTGGTCGACGACCATAAATGGGAGAACGGCCCCTCCAACAGCGGCGGCTCCTACTATGGCAATGTTTCTGTCCGCGAGGCTCTAAACCGTAGCTTAAATACGGTGGCATGGCAGATTCTCACCGACATCGGCGTGGACTATGGTTTAAACTATCTGGGCGAAATGGAATTCCAGAAGCTCACCTACATCGACAACGGCGTACCGTCCTTAAGTATCGGTGGCTTCACCAACGGTGTCCGGGTGGTAGATATGGCAAAGGGCTACAGCACCCTGGCCAACGGCGGTGTATACAATGATCAGACCTGCATCCGCAAAATTGATCATGAACATGACGGAGAACTGACCAAAAACCGAAAGGCGCATTCCAAGGTTGTCTACCAGCAGGATTCTGCTTATATGCTGACCGACATTCTAAAGGGAACCCTCACCGAAGCCTACGGAACCGGCTATGGCCTGGCCCTGGAAAACGGCATGCCGGCCGCCGGAAAAACCGGTACCACCAACAGCAGCAAGGATACCTGGTTCTGCGGCTACACCCGCTACTACACCACCGCAGTCTGGGTTGGCTATGACACTCCGCGGGCCATGCCGGGCATCTACGGCAAGACCTATGCCGGTAAAATCTGGAAGCAGGTCATGGATCAGATCCATGAGGGCAAAGAACCCTTAGACTGGCAACAGCCCGCCACCGTGGAAATGACCACCGACTCTAAGAGCGGCATCACAGACCTGTTCAGCGCCACCTTAAATGACCGGGCACAGCAGACCCTTCACGACAAGGAACAGCGCAAACTGGAAGAGGACCTGGAAGCCGCAGTAACAGCCTTTGAAGACAAAACCATCGAAACGGTTGAGGACACCTACTGGGTAAAAGAACAGTACCAGAGTATCATCTCCAGGCTGAATCTGATGGACGGCAGCGACAAACGCACCGAACTGCTGGAGCGCATGACAAAACGCAATGAGGAATTTGCCCCAATCATCCGTGATATGCAGGATACCATTGCCCTGTATGAGGCACAAAAAGCAAAGGAAAAAGCAGAAGCCCAGAAAAAGGCAGAAGAAGATGCCGTCACGGCAAGAAAAAATCAGGAAATCCAGACCCGCAAAAACACCTTCCTGAGTGCCCTGCGAGATGTGGAAAATCTGGAATACCAGTCCTCCGATGCTGAAAGCCTTGTGCAGAATGCTATCAGCAAGCTCTCCCTGGTAGAGACTTATGAGGAAGCCGCTTCCTACAAGGAACGTCTTCAGAAAGCCATAGACCGCATTGCTACCCTGCCGACCGAGGGTGAATGGCTGGCAGCACAGCAGCAGAAAGAAGCAGCCAAAGCCGAAGCCCAGGCTGCAGAGCAGCAGCAGATCGGCATTGAGCAGCAATCTCTGAAAAATTATTTAAATCAGGCCAAACGAAGCTGGAATACCTGGAGCAACCAGCCACCGGCAAATCCGGCGGCCGGTCCCGGTTCTTCTTCACAATCTGTGATCGCAGCACCAACAACAGGAAGGAATGATTAAATGAAGGATCATCATGCTGAATCAGAACATGTTACTCCGGGAAACACAACAAAACTGCAGAACCCGGACACACAAGAGATTCCGGTAGATACCGCAAAGCTTCAGGCGGCGCTTGAAAAGCGTGCTGACCAGGAGACCACCGCGCTTCCCCCACTTAGCATGCCGACAAACAAAAAGCGTCTCACCATCCGCCCCTTAAGTGAGCACTGGTGGACGCCTTCCTGCCGCTCCTGGTTTTTCACATTCATGTGCATGAACATGCCCATTGTGGGCTGGTTTTACCTTTTTCATAAAGCCCGGCATGAAGAAGACCCGGCACGAAAAGAATTCGCCCGGGCCTACCTCTTTTACAAACTCGTATTTTTCATTGCGGGAGCCGTTGTCCTGCTGATCCTGATCTGGATCGGACTGGGACTTTTAGACCAGCTGCTCGCTTATATGGAAATGCTGTAACTTTACTGTGTGAATACCGCTCTGTGATTCCGCTCCAGTGCCAGAAGCAGAAGGTTGCCCAGCACTCCGATGGCCAGGATCTCTCCAATCCCTACCGTAAGCATCGCATACGGAATCAGATCTGTAGAGCCATATGCATAACGCAGTACCCATGGAACGATAATGGTATTGGAAAGGATCGGCGGCAGACATACCAGCCATTTATTCTTCTTTCCAAGATAATAGGAGCCAACTGCTCCGATCAGGGTTGCAATACTGCCGAACACCACATCAAGCGGTGCTGCTCCGCAAAGCAGATTTGCAAGAAAGCAGCCGACGGTCACACCCGGTACCGCGCTCGGTAAAAAATACGGGAGTACGCAGAGTGCCTCGGAAATCCGGAATTGGACCGGACCAAAAGCAATCGGTGCAACGATCATGGTCAGAGCCACATAGACAGCCGCAATGGCTGCTCCCTGGGTAATGCGGCCAGTTGTTGATTGGTTACGCTGTTTGTTCATATTCAATTCTCCTTTAGTTTTGTTTTACGAGTGGAAGGTCACGAACACTCGATTCATTTTCGCGCAGCAACGAGCCAGGCGAACATGCTTGCATGTACATCTGGCGACTGCCGCGGAAGGTATATATCGAAGATATATAGCCTTACGCCGGAAATCGGCGAGCCCTTTAAGACCTTATTTTTGCGGGCTTTGCAACGGGTAAGAGTATAACATAGAGAAGCCAGGAACGCAAGATAGCATTTCTGGCTTCTCTGCATTTCAATCCTTTTTTCTTCCTACAGTTTCCGGTAATCCCCGATGAATCCCTCTCCATAGGTTTCTTTCGTCGGTGACACGATCACAAAGGCCCTCGGGTCATGCCGGTCAATGATCTCTTTGACCACATGAAACTGTTTGCGGTCCACCGCACAGGTCAGAGTTAGCCCCTCTTTTCCGCTGTATCCGCCAATGCTCTTATAAAACGTAGTACCGCGGTCCATGGTCTCCATGATTTCCCTTGCAATCTCCTCATTCTTTTCTGAGTGAATGGTGATCAGGCTTCCCTTATTCATACCATAGAGCAGCGTATCCACTGCCTGTGTCGTGCAGACAATGGAAATGATGCCATACAGTGCCGCCTCAATCTCACCAAACACCAGAACCGAAGCTCCCACAATCACAAAGTCTACCAGCATAATGGCATAACCGGTCTGCATATAGGGACAGAGCTTCTGCAGAAGCTTTGCCAGGATATCCCCGCCTCCTGTGGTAGAATTTCTCATAAAGATCAGCGCCATGCCGACTCCCACGAAAATCCCGCCAAACCCGCAGGAGATCAGCCGGTCGCCCCCATACTGCCAGATTCCGGCCATAGATACCAGGTCCTGGATCACACTCATCCAGATAACGGTTCGGACGGTTTTAAGGGTCATGGAGCGGTCTAACAGGCACCAGGCGGCAAGCATCAGCGGAATGTTGATCACCAGGCTCACCGCACCGATGGGCAGCGCAAACAGGTGATTTAACATCAATGCAATACCGGACACTCCGCCCGGCGCAATGCGGCTCGGCTCAATAAAACACCAGACGCCCACTGCCTGCAAAAACGCGCCCGCAAAATCAAACAGGGCATCGATTCCCAGTTCCTTCCATTTTTTCTTCGTTTTGTTTGTATCCATGGTTCTGTTCCTTTCCGCGCTGCACCATTCCAGACAAATCCCCGGTGCCAGAACGCTCCTGAATTTCCCAGATTCCGGCTGATTTTATAGAACAGCAAAAGAGGACCGACATCCGCGTCAGCCCTCTTCCTTTTGCATCAGCTGCGCGAATATAGTCTCTTTCACTATAATCCATGCAGCTGCATTTCTTTTCTTTGATTGTTTTGTTACTGATTTTTCTTTTTGTTTTCGGCAAACTCTGCTTTTACCTGGTCTAACAGGCCCTCTTTGGTAAGCAGGTCGTAGCAGGCTCCACCGATGGCCTTTGCGCCGTAGATCACGCAGTTGTGAGCGCTCTCGCTCTTACCTGCATCTACAAACTCCTGGGAGTGGGATGCCGTTCCCTCCGGAACGAATGCCACACGGATGCAGGAGCCCGGAATCTCGTACATTACGTTGCCGAAATCTGTCGAGCCGGTCTTCTCCCGGGGCGGTGCCAGCTGCGGTGCTCCCGCAAGCTCAGCATTGTCCATCAGAAGCTTGTTTAATGCCAGAACCGGAATCTTGTTGTAGAAGAAGGTTCCCTCCTCGATATCATAGGTTACACCTGCGATCAGGGCTGCGCCCTTGATGATATCCTGGAAGCGCTCACTGACCTCTTCCAGCTCTTTTCTGGAGAAGGAACGAAGGGAGAACTCACCCTTTGCGGTAGCCGGAACCACGTTGGCCGGGCCTGGAAGCTCGGTCATGCAGTAATGCATACGCACATCATCCGGCACATGCTCACGCAGAAACTCAATGCCCTGGAATGCTGCAAGCATCGCATCAAAGGCGCTGCGGCCCTTTTCCGGTGCCAGTGCCGCATGGGCCCGGTGTCCGTGGAAGATTACCTTGTAGCTCTTCTGAGCCAGGCACTTGATATCGGTGCAGGTGTTCGGACCGCCATGCATCATGAAAGCCACATCCAGCTCCCTAAAGCAGCCGTTCTGAATCATCTGAACCTTGCTGCCAAAGGTCTCCTCAGCCGGGGTTCCATATACTACAAGCTGGAACGGCTTATCCGTGTCCAGATTCTTTAATGCTACTGCGGCGCCCAGACATCCCGGGCCCTGCATATGATGGCCGCAGCCGTGTCCCAGGTTGCGGAGCGCGTCGTACTCGCAAAGAATACCAAGAACCGGTCCACCCTCGCCATGACTGTAGACAGCGCGGAACGCGGTCTTAAAACCGCCCACGCCCATCTCTACCTCAAACCCGTTTTTCTTCAGGTAATCGGTCAGAAGGCCGCTGGCAAATACCTCTTCGCCCTCGTACTCCGGATTATCAAAAATCTGGTCTGCCATGGAGCACAGCTCAGCGCGCTGCGCGTCAATGGCTTCAAACAGAAACTTTTTATCACTCATTTTCTTTACTCCTTATCATCCTCTTACATTGGTCCGTAATTGATCAGCTGCGCAATGACAAGCAGCACGGTTCCAACAACCAGCCAGATGGCAAACATCTTCCACATGAAACGTATCCAGCGGTCATACGGGATGTTGCAGGCACTGATGATACCCATCAGTGCGGTAGAGGTCGGCAGAATGTAGTTACAGAAGCCGTCACCAAAGTTGAATGCCAGAACCGCAGTCTGTCTGGTCACACCGATCAGATCGGAAAGCGGAACCAGGATTGGCATAACAGCTGCTGCCTGTCCGGAACCGGAGGTCAGGAACACGTTGATGATGGTGTTCGCGATCAGCATCGCCGGTGCCTGAAGCAGGGTCGGTACGCTTCCAAGGCCGCCTGCCAGGCCATGCACAACAGTATCAATGATCTTACCGTCAGACATGATGGAGCTGATGGACTGGGCCAGGCCGATGATGATCATAGCGGACATCATCTTCTTGCAGCCTTCCAGGAAGTTCTTGCAAATGGTATCCGAATCAAATCCGGAAATGATGCCAACTACGATTGCCAGCCAGATGAACATCGCTGCCATCTCCGGCATATCCCAGCCAAACTTGATGCTTCCGTAAATAATTACACCCAGAGAAACAACCAGGGCAATGATGTTTAATACCTTGCGGGTATCGATAGTGCCGAAATCTTCCAGACCGCCGCCTGCGCGAAGCTCACTGTTCTGATCCAGATCATACATCGGGCTCTTGGTCGGGTCCTTTTTGATCTTTAACGCATAGCGAACCAGGAAGATATTGGTGATGACATAGTAAACCGCGAAACATACCCAGCGGTATCCAATACCGGAGTACAGCGGAAGCTCTGCGATTTTCTGCGCAACAACCGTGGTATTCGGATTTAAGGTACCGGTGGAGAATCCAATCGCGCCGCCAAGCAGGATGATGGCAGCACCCGTGATGGAGTCAAGTCCGATTGCCAGCGCCAGCATTACCATAACCGGAGCAAACGCAATGAACATGTTTACAGCCTGGGTGGTGCAGATCAGACCAAACATCAGGGTCAGGATCGGAATGAACACATACAGGTTGTTGGAGAATTTCTTTGCCAGCTTTGCGATCACTGCCTGCAGTGCGCCGGACTGGGTCAGCATGTGGAACGCGCCGCCGGAGAATAAGATAACCAGCATGATATCCACACGTTTGATGAATGCCTTAACAATGTACATCGGGATCAGCAGCGGATTGACCGGAGTTCTCGCAATGTAGTTAAACTGGGTCGGATCAATGACCTTGATGCCATCCGCATTTTCCACGCGGGCATACTCACCGGCCGGAATGATCCAGGTTAAAAGCACAGCAGCGATGATAATAGAAAATACGATCACAAAGCTGTGCGGTACTCGAAACTTTTTCTTGGTACTCATACCAAAAGCCACCTCCTGTTAAATTTTATTATTTTAAAGTATAACAGTGATGGTGGCTTTTTACCATTTTGTTTTTCTTAAAGCAGTTTTAAATTTTTTGAATTGTTTGTTATATTAGTGCAATTATTGTCGTTTTTCTGTGTAATGGGAAACTCCGGATCCCTCAGTGGCTTCCTGCTCATAACGGCTCCGGATCGTCTCCACCAGAATGTCCAACAGGTACTTCTCGCATTCGGAAATCACGTGTCCCTTCCGGTACACCAGCACCAGGCTGGACTGATAGGACTCCCGGTTGATCAGAAAATACCGCACATGCTCAAACTTCTGCATATCCGAAATGTAGCCGAGACGGTTAAATCCGATTCCCAGTCCCTGGTTTACCATGCTCAGGATCACGTCAAAATGACCAATCTCTATGATCCGCCCCGGACGGATACGCGCCCGCTCCAGAATGTAATTCGCGGTTCTGCGCATGCTCTGGTCCTGCATCGGAACAATAAAGGTCTCCCGATCCAGATGGCGTATGTCCAGATGCGGAAATATGTCCCCTTCCACGGAATATGCGTACGAGACAGCCGGGTGGGTGTCCGGCAGTGCCAGAAGCACCGGCTCCTTTGCGATTTCCTGACAGACTGCGTCCGGCAGCTCATCCCGGAAAATGGAGACCATAAAGTCCACGCTGCCTTCCCGGTACATGCAGGTCAGGTCTCCCAGGTTTCCATCCCGGAAGATCACATCTACATCCGGATACTTCTCCATAAAGCGCTGCAGAGCCTCCGGCACAATGGAGATTGCCCTGCGCTGCTGGATCCCCACACGGATAGCCGGATAGCTTTTATGCAGTTCATTCTCCACCAGCCCGTCAAACTCAGCCTTCAGCTCCAGCATTTTCTCCGCCCGCACCACGTACTCTTCCCCGATGGAAGTCAGGACAAATGCCTTGCCCCTTCCCGTGCGCTCAAACAGGCGGACGCCCAGATATTTTTCCAGATTGCTGATATAGACACTCAGCGCCGAAGGAGAAATGAACAGTTCCTCCGCCGCCCGGGAAAGACTCTGGCAGCGCGCCAGGGTGCATACATACTGCTGCTCCTTTAAGTTCATCTTGCTATCTCACCTTCTGTATTTTCTTCTGCTTCGCTGTGAGCAGAAGCTTCCTCCATCTGCAGGCACATCTGTACTCCATTGGTTTCTCCCTTATCCGGGTCTGTCTCAATCAGCCCAAACCGGTCAAACAGCGGATAAATATAGGATATTCCACGGATATCTCCCAGTGCCTTTGGGCGCTTCACATAGGGCTTTTCACCTTCCGAAAGGCTTTCCTTCATCTTCAGCACATTCTGGAACGCCATCCGGACTGAGCTCCAAGTGATGGACTTGCTGTTCTCCCGCCGGTCCACCCAGAGTTCCTTTGTAAGGCCGCCATGTTTTCCTTCCTTTAATGTGTAGGAATACGGAAGCCCGGACATGGTACGAAGCGGCTCTCCCTGAAACGCCACGATGCACGCCCAGAGCTGTTCCTCTAAAAAATCTTCCAGAAGTTCTGCCACCGCCGTCTGTTTCTCATCCTGTTCCATGACTCCAAGCCCCTTTCCCAATCCGTTTTTTGTTACTGTTCACACACAATGTCAGTACCGTTTTTCTTATTCATGCGCTGCATGAACATCATTTTTACATATGAGTATAACACAGGATCCGACGAAAAAAAAGAAGGCTGTACGGCTTCAAACCTATGATATTGACTTCCCGGTGAAAAAAGCATACAGTTAAGGGCAGACGTTACAGTTCCTGCAATACACAAACCACAGCGGGTTTTCTGAGCGAAAGTTCCCGCAGAAAGAAGGCTTTTATGAATCCAAATACGGCTCCGCTTCCGCCAGGCTACACTCATGTCCGGCATACCTTTGAACCGGTCTTTGATGAACGCTCTCGCATTCTGATCCTTGGAAGCTTCCCTTCCGTGAAGTCCCGGGAAAACCAGTTCTACTACGGCCATCCGCAGAACCGCTTCTGGAAGCTGATGGCACTGCTCTTAAACGTGCCGGTTCCGCAATCCACAGACGAAAAAAAGACCATGCTTCTCACACATGGTCTTGCACTCTGGGATGTTCTCGCATCCTGTGATATTAAAGGTTCCAGTGACAGCAGCATCAAAAATGCTGTTCCTGCAGACATCAGTCAGATTTTAAAAGCAGCAGATATCCATACCATCATTGCCAACGGCGGTACGGCTTTCCGGCTCTACAGACGCTGCTGCGAACCGCTCACCGGACGTCCGGCTGTGCTCTGCCCATCCACAAGTCCGGCCAATGCGGCCTTTTCTCTGGAACGTCTGGCGGAATGCTGGAGCAAATATATTATCTGGCCAGCTCGCCGTTCTCCATCCGATTCTCCATGATCCTGCGAAGCTCATCCACACAGGCTCCCAGCGTCTTTCCGGTCTCATCGATGGTCACATCCGCGTACTTCTCATAAAGCGGCACGCGCTCATTGTAAAGATCCAGAAGAGTCATGCCATCCTTTAAGGCTACGCCCCGGTCTTTCAGGTCGCCGAGACGCTGTTTTACATCCTCATAGCTCAGCTTTAAATACACCACGGTGCTGATCTCATGCAGATGCTCCATCGCCTTCGGGCCATAGATCACGCTGCCGCCCGGAGCGATCACGGAACGCTCCGTCTCCAGCTCTGCATTCACCGCTTCCTCGACTTTTAAGAATCCTTCGGTCCCCCGCTCCGCAATGATCTCTTTTAAAAGCTGGCCGGTTTTCTCCTGGATCACGATATCCACATCTACAAATGAATAACCAAGGCGCTTTGCAAGCAGAACGCCGATGGTGCTTTTGCCGGATGCCGGCATGCCTACCAGTGTAATGTTTGATTTCATTTTGCTGTCCTCCGTGTATGCTTCGCTATATCGGAACGTTTACTTTTATTTTTGCTGTCCTTCCGTACCGAATACCCGAATGTTCCGATCTTCTCTCCCAGTTCAAAATATGTTCCGTGGGAATAGCTTACCAGCTTCGCATCATTTAAATGAAAGGTTCCCTTCTCATCCATGTAGCGGTCATCCACGGTCACCCCAAGGATCTCTGCAATAAACATGTCATGGCTTCCAAGCTCCACTACCTGCTTCACTTTACACTCCAGGTTTAACGGACTCTCCGCAATGCCCGGTGCGCTGATATGCTGAGATGGAAGCGGTGTCAGCTTCATCTCCTGGAACTTATCTGTATCACGGCCGGATTTTACGCCGCAGTAGTCGGTGGCAAACACCAGATCCTTTGTCACCAGATTGACCACGAATTCGCCGGTCTCTTTGATAATGTCGTAAGAATAGCGCTCTTTCCGCACGGAAATAGAAAGCATAGCCGGGGCAGAGCAGACGGTTCCGGCCCAGGCTACCGTTATGATATTTGGCTTTTCACCGGGCCGTGCGCAGCTTACCATCACGGCCGGTACCGGGTACAGCATGTTGCCGCCCCGCCAGCTCTGTTTTCCCATATTTTTCTCCTCTTAGTTCTCGCAGGCAATCATGATGGACGGAATCAGCTGTTTCTTTCTGGATACCACGCCCGGAAGCTCTACCACATTCGCTTCATCGTCAGCACCGGCTTCTTCCATATGGAATGCAGTGCGGATGAGCGCTTCTGCACCCTCGCCCTCGCAAAGCAGGGAGGTAGACTCGGTCAGGATATTGGTCAGCATGAAGAAGATCATATCCACACCGTGCTCCTCGTGGGGCTTCTTTAAGAACGGAAGCAGACGCTCCTTTAACTCTACCAGCTCATCTGCATTTAAGGAGCTGATCTGGCCTACACCATAACTGTTTTTACCGGAATTGAACAGCTTGAAATCCTGATAGAAGATTTCATCATTGCTCTTGCCGCGCAGGTTGCTTCCTGCTGAGAACATGTCGGCTGCATAGCGGTCCATATCGATCTCGGCAATCCTTGCCAGCTCAGTTGCTGCCATTTTGTCGATCGGGGTGCAGGTCGGAGAACGGAATAACAGGGTATCGGAGATGATAGCACTGCACAGCATGCCTGCGGTTGCCTTATCGATCTCTACATTGTTCTCATGGTACATCTGATAAACGATGGTTGCGGTACATCCCACCGGCTGATTGCGGAAGAATACCGGCGAGATAGTCTCTACGGTACCTAATTTATGGTGGTCAATGATCTCCTGGATGTCTGCATTCTCCAGACCATCTACGGCCTGATTCTTCTCATTGTGATCTACCAGGATGATCTGCTTTCCCTTTGCACCAAGCAAATTTCTGCGGGAGATCATGCCCAGGTACTTACCGTCCTTGTCCAGAACCGGGAAATCACGATGACGCTTGCTTGCCATAACCTCTTTCACATCATCGATGCAGTCGCTGTCCTCAAAGGTGATGAGGTCCTCAGTCTTCATGAAATGACCGATCGGCATACTCTGGTTGATGAGGCGGGCAGCAGTATACGCGTCGTACGGAGTGGTCATGACCGTGCAGCCATGCTCCTGCGCAAGCTTGCGGATGGTCATGGAAACTGCGGCGCCCTCGCAGACGATGATGCAGTCTGCCTCCATCTCGATGGCACACAGCTGGGACTCATAACGGTTGCCCAGGATAACCAGATCATGCTCTGAGATATAATACTCCATCATATCCGGGTTTGCCGCTGCGATCAGTACCTTACCCTGATCGAAATAATCATTCTCGTCGCCCACGACCATGGCGCCTTCCAGAGTTTCCAGAATGTTCTTGTACTGCGTATGTGCCTTGGACAGGATACTGCTGTCTAACACGTTCATGTAGGATTTTGTAATATCACCAACTGTGATCAGGCCCTCCAGAACCCCTTTCTCGCTGACTGCCGGCAGAGTCACAACATGGGCATCCTGCATCAGGTTCCATGCCTTCTTTAAGGAAATATTGCGGTCTACGCCTTTGGTCGCGCGGATCTCAATATCCTTAACCTGGGTCTTTACACTCTCAATCAGCTGCGGAGCCTCTACATGAAAGTAGTTGAGTACATACTGGGTCTCCTCATTTACATGACCGGCGCGGCCTGCCACATATTCATTTCCGGTGATCTTAGATTTCAATGCTGCGTAGCAGATTGCGGAACAGATAGAATCGGTATCCGGATTCTTATGTCCGATTACGATCGTCCGTCTTTTTCTCTCTTCTGACATAATGTCCTCCTCTTGTTGGTGCTTGCCGAAATCTCTTTTGCTATTTTCACAAAGAATCATTTCTCCGCGAAATATAATTATGGATTTTGCACTATATTTTACATTTTGTTCATGTGCCGTTCATAATTTATTCACAACTATTTTCTATACTGAAAATGTCTTAAGAAAACGGTTGTAACTTGATGAAACAGTCAAATTGCACATAGATTTTTCATAATTGCCCCGGCTGGACGAAAGTCCACCGGGGTCTCCTCATTTTATCTGATTTTGCGCGGTTTTGCAAGAGTTTACCCGGAGCAATCCTGCTCCGGGCATTTCTTTTTTTAATACATGTATCCTTAACCAAGCACCAGACGGGCTGCTCCGTAAATTCCCGCATCATTTCCCAGTTTTGCCAGGCCAATCACGCCCTTATTCTGTGAAATAGGAGAATAGTGCTGATAATATTTGTCGATGATATCAATTAAAAACTGACCTGCCTTTGACACACCGCCTCCAATGACGAACATCTGCGGATCTACTGTCATGGCAATGCCTGCCAGAGCCACACCCAGATAACGGCCCACCGTCTCCACCACAGAGAGCGCCAGCTCATCCCCGGCCTTTGCTGCATCCAGAACATCCTTCGCGGTTACTGCGTCACCATACTGGCGAAGTACAGAAGGAGTCTCCTCTCCGGCCATGCGGCGTCTCGCCTCTCTGGCGATACCGGTTGCACTGGCAATCTGCTCCACACAGCCTACACCACCGCAGTTGCAGTGCTCCCACTCCTCATCGCGTACATGGATATGACCGATTTCACCGCCCAGTCCATGCTTTCCGGCAATGATCTTCTCATCAATAATAATGCCGCCGCCCACGCCGGTTCCCAGGGTTACCATGACAATATCGGTAAAGCCCATACCGCCGCCGCGCCACATTTCACCCAGGGCTGCCACATTGGCATCATTTCCGCTCCGGACCGGAATTCCATCCAGCATGGCACTGAGTTCCTTCTGGGGATTTACATTCCGCCAGCCCAGATTCACGCAGACCTCCACATAGCCATCCGGCATGACCGGTCCCGGAATACCAAGTCCTGCTCCCAGAATGTCAGAAAGGTGGATTTCCTTTTCCATAAGAACTTCCCGGATGGAAGCTGCCACATCCTCTAAAATATAGCGGCCTCCCTCTTCCTTTCTGGTCGGAACCTCCCACTTAAACAGCAGGGTACCATCTGTCTCAAATAAACCAATCTTAACGGAGGTTCCCCCCACGTCAATGCCAATACATTTCTTTTCGCTTTCGTGCATGCCGTTCTCCTTCCCGATACCCACACCGCCCGGCAGATTTTTCTGCCGGGCGGTACGGGCTGCATGTTTCTTTTATAAGATCTTACAGGCTGCGTGCTACATCAGCAACATGCTCTGCAGTAAATCCAAAGTGTTCAAAAAGCTGTGCTGCCGGACCGCTTGCACCGAAACCGGTCATAGTCACGCATGCGCCGTCCAGACCAACGTACTTGCCCCAGCCAAAGTCGCTCAGTGCCTCTACGGCAACACGTTTGCGGACTTCTTTCGGAAGTACGGACTCCTTATATTCTGCGGACTGCTCCTCAAACAGATCCATACACGGCATGGATACAACACGTACCTTTCTGCCCTCTGCTGCCAGGATCTCTTTTGCCTTTACAGAAAGCTCTACCTCAGAACCTGACGCGATCAGGATCAGATCCGGGGTTCCCTCACAGTCATCGATCACATAGCCGCCCTTTAAGGCATCCTTGCAGCTTCCCGGCATCGGAGCCAGGTTCTGTCTGGACAGTACCAGTGCGGTCGGGGTGGTCTTGGAGGTAACTGCGCTGTACCAGGCTGCTGCCGTCTCAGTTGCGTCACACGGACGGAATACATGGAAATTCGGCATTGCGCGGAACATAGCCAGCTGCTCGATCGGCTCGTGGGTCGGTCCATCCTCGCCTACACCAATGCTATCGTGAGTGAAGACGAAGGTTAACGGCATCTTCATCAGGGCAGACAGACGTGCCATCGGCTTGGTGTAATCGCTGAATACAAAGAAGGTGGATACATAGGTCCGCAGGCCGCCATGCAGCATCATACCGTTTCCGATTGCCGTCATAGCCAGCTCACGAACACCAAAGTGCATATTTCTGCCAGCGTAATCTGCCTTGGAGAAATCTCCTGCATCGCTCATGTTGGTCTTGTTAGACGGAGCCAGGTCAGCAGAACCGCCGATCAGGTTCGGCATGCGGTCTTTTAACTTGTTGATGATCTTACCGGACAGGTTACGGGTTGCCTCAGCCTTCTCGCTGTTTGCCCAGAAGGAATCGTCCTCCATAAGTGCCTTTGCAAGCTCGTCCGTGTCTCCGTAATACTGGTTCCAGAGTGCTTCCATCTCCGGGTACTCCTGGCAATATGCAGCAAACATCACATTCCATGCAGCCTCAGTCTCAGCCTTCTCCTCTGCTGCCTTTGCATAGTGGTCATACACCTCCTGCGGCACATAGAACGGCTCTTTGGACGGCCATCCCAGGAAATCCTTCATAGCTTCGATATTCTCTTCGCCTAAAGGCTCGCCATGCGCACTTGCCTTGCCCTGTTTTGCCGGGCAGCCATAACCGATCTGGGTATGGATGGTGATGAAGGACGGGCGGGTGGTATCCGCTTTTGCCTCTTCGATGGCTTTGCCGATCTCCTCCAGGTTGTTGCCGTCTGCAACGTCCAGAGTCTGGAAACCAAATGCAGCCATGCGCTCCTGTACATTCTCGGTAAATGCGATATCGGTGCTTCCCTCGATGGAGATGCGGTTGGAATCATATAATACGATAAGCTTGGAAAGGCCCAGGGTTCCTGCCAGGGAGAATGCCTCGGAGGAAATGCCTTCCATCATACAGCCGTCGCCGCCCAGAACATAAGTGTAATGGTCAACGACCGGATAATTCTCTTTGTTGAAGATAGCTGCCAGATGTGCTTCTGCTGCTGCCATACCGACTGCCATACCCATGCCGGCACCTAACGGTCCGGTCGTTGCTTCAACACCAACGGTGTGGCCATACTCCGGATGACCTGCTGTCTTGGAGCCTAACTGACGGAAATTCATCAGATCTTCCTTAGACAGATCACCGTATCCAAATAAATGGAGCAGGGAATATAACAGCATGGAGCCATGACCGCCAGATAAAATAAAGCGGTCGCGGTTTGCCCACTGCGGATCTGCCGGATTGTGGTTCATGTGGTTCATCCAGAGTTCATATGCTGCCGGAGCACTGCCTAACGGAAGACCCGGATGACCGGATTTTGCTTTCTGGATCGCATCTGCGGATAATACGCGGATTGCATTCACAGACATGGTATCGATAGTGTTCATTGGTGAGACCTCCTGGTATTGTATAATTTTGTATTGCATACTTGCTAACGCAGCTTCAGCTCCTGCATCTGCTGCGGACCGGTTACCACCAGTGTTCCCGGGAACCGTCCTTTTCTGATCTTCGAAACAGGAAAATCAAACGTTGCATCAAATTTTTCTGTTCCGCTCATATTATAAATCCTGCAGGAATCTTCATTGTACAGGATGATCAGATCTCCGTCAAAATCTGCATGGGTATATTCGAAATTGAATTCCTTGCTCAGCACATGGGTACCGTCCTTTTTGTAAACCTCCAGGCGGCTTCCGTATTCTCCGTTGGTATTGCGGACAATGGCTGCCGCATACTCATCGGAGTAGAATACACTGTCGATCCGCTCCTCAATGTTCCTCTGCTCCACCAGCTCCGGTGACGCCAGGTTTCTGGAAGAGAAAAAGGTTAAGGCCTTGCCGGAAAACGCACAGGAATATGGACTTCCCATATAGGTTACCCTTGGTACCATATCCCCCTGAAATTCGTCATCAAAGCCGCCAACCAGACGGTTCGGCACATTCTTTCCGATCTCGGAAAAGTCGTAAAATACCACACGGTTTTTCAGTTCGCTGCCCTGCAGATAAACAAAGGAGCTCATCAGCTGGGTGCCGTCATCTGACAATGCGATATCAAGCGGATAGCCGTCTCCCGACATGTTGGTCTTGACGGTGATATCCAGGGAAGTGCCGTCTTTCTGAAAAAATGTGATATAGCTGGAAGCAGAATCTTCCAGCACAGCAGCCGTAACACCGGTCCCGGATACTGCCACCTTGCTGATGGGAAGCACCGTTGTTGCCTGCCCCAGTGTTCCGTCTGTATTGCATATGTAAATGCTGTTGCCCTGCATGTCCGCAATGGCTGCGTAATCTCCCTTTACGGAAATGATGGGAGATTTCATCTCATAGCTCTCTGTCCAGACTGTGCGTCCCCGGTTGTCCAGGTAAGAAGCACCGTCCTTCGTGTATTTTAAAACATTCGTTCCAAAGCTCTCGTAGCCCACAAGGCTTCCCTCGTTTAAATCCACCTGCCATGCTGTTTCATAACCGGAATAGCGGTAATTGCGCTGATAAAAGAACCAGGCAGCCGCGCCTGCGGCAATCAACAGCAGTACCAGTAATACGAGGATCCATCGGTGACGCAGTACCCGGTTATGAGCCCTGCGCACCACCGCTTCACTGTCTTCTTCCGGTTCAGCGTTCCATGCGGGCTGCTGCGGACTGACGATCTGTCTGCGCAACTTATCTTTCTTACTTTCTCTGCTCATGGAGCTGAAATCACTCATCTCTTTTGTCTCCTAACATAGCCTTTCCGTTGCCTCCAACAGTGAAGGATATATAAATTCAGTATACATCATTTCGCCGGAAGATACAACTCCTGCCCTACGGAAATGTGATTCTCGTCTGCCAGTCCGTTCCACGCGCAGATCTGTGAAATCTGTGCCATACTATGATACCGTTCCATACAGATGCCGTACAACGTTTCCCCATCCCGGACCACATACTTTACGGCATCGGACGGGATCTGTACCGTTGCTGCAGCAGGCGCTGCATCCGCCACATCTGCCGAGGCGCCCGCGTTTCCGCCTTGAAATGTACCGTTTTTCTCTGCACTGCTCCCAGCTGCTTCACCTGCTGCATCCGCACTTTCCTGTGCTTCACTCTCGGCCGCACTGCTGTCTGCCGCTCCGCTCTCACCATTTCCGCCGGCCGGATCGATCACAATATCTGCCAGTGTCGGATACACCTCGCCCGGCACGGACTCCACCTCAAGTTCTCCGCTGTTTCCCCGCCCTGTATGGGAATACGGCAGAGCAGAAGCGATCACACTCTCCATATCTCTCATTTTCCGGTAATTTCCAAATATGATCATGCCGCCGGCCAGCACCAGAACCGCCAGTACACTGCAGGTACCTCCCAGAAGTCCAATGGTTGAACGGGCATGTCCCACGCTCTGTTTGCGCTCCTCCATCCGGTCACGAAAATCCTGGATCACCACATCCCGCGTCCCGCTTTCCACACGCCGCGCATCCTTCCTAGAAACCATGTAATCCTGCATCATCTGGTTTCTCTCATAATAGATGCTATAGCCCCTCAGCTTATAAAATCCGTCCTCCGAGGCCGTGTAGATTGCCTCATCCCCTTCCAGACCGGAATTTAAATACATCAGCTGATTCCTCCCGGAAAAATACTGGCCGTGCTGCTTCCAGTAATCCAGGGGACTCAACGCACAGCCAGGCGCACCGCACAGAAACCATCCCTGCACACTGCGGTGCGGAAACATCTGCTCCATAACCTGATAGGCTTTCTTCCAGGCCTCCTCGGTAAATTCCACCTTCTCCCCGTCCCGGGTCACCTGCTCCATCTCCATGGCTCCGTCGATAAACAGAAACGGTATCCCGTCCTCTGTCCGGATTTCGCCCAGCAGCAATCCGACCCGCAGATCCTGTCCGCCGGCCGGATACAATCGTTTCAGATATGTATTGACATAATCTTCGATATAAAGCTTAACCACCTGATCCCGTTCCCCGATCTGCCGGATATTCTTTGGCAGTTTCGGATACGGATTGTAAAGTTCACCCATAATTTCACCCCGCTGCATGATGTTTGTAACCGCTTGTTCAGGCAGTTTCCCGCCTGTCCACGGCCATTTGCTGCATCATAACACGGGGGTACCCATATAATTTGTCATTTTCGGTCACTCAGCTCAAAAAACTCTTCGACAAAAAGTATGGAATTCCGGCAACAATGCCTGGCGGATGCTCTCGCAGATGGAATCTGCCATCTGCATCACCACAGAAAGCCGTACGCTCTGCAGCATCAGCGGATCATAATTTCCATATCCTCCCACAATGCCAGTAATAAAGATATCTCCCACTTCCTGTAGTTCCTTGCATACGCCAAGCCCCGGCCGGAGCGCTCCCTTCCCCAGGGTAATGCAGCCCACATGCTCTGTCTGACCGACCGATGCATCCACCGCCACGATCACATGATCCGGATAACAGTGCTGTACCATAAAAATTGCCTGTTCCAGATTCATGGCATGAACCGGGCTGTCCAGTGTCCCCACTACTGTTATCCGGCGGTCTTTCAGTCCCGCCCTTTTCAGTTTATGCCCGATCAGCGGTCCCAGACTGTCTCCTGTGGAGCGATCTGTACCAATGCAAAAGAGCAGGACACCTTTCCGATTCTCCCTCCGCATGATCTCCGCGATCATCTGGCGGAGCATGCCGGCACATAGCGCGGTATCTTCCTGCTCACCGGAATCGAAATAATAAATGTCCTGCTCTCTGATCTGTTTTTTCATAATGTCATCCCGCCTGCACCGTTTTGTTATTGCTATTATAGGCAAACGGGACAACTTTTATTCGCGGCATGATCCCGCAAGAAATCAATGTTTCCGCGCATCCTCCTGGTAAACGCTGATTGCCTCGCTGATGTTGGCCGCCCTCCCCTGCTGAAGGATATTACTCAGATCCTGCAGCTTAAACGGATCCAGGAACTCTTTTCCAAGATGGCTTCCATACTGGTCTGTCAGAGTCAGACGGCGTGCCTTCACCTCAGCTGAGGTCAGCTGAAGCTGGCGTTTTACATCCTCATACTGATGATCCAGATCCGCGATTTTTTCCCGGTATCCATGCTCAATCTCATCCTGTAAAATGTTTTTCGTCACATTTTCAAAGGTGCCCAGCGCTTCTTTCTTCTTTGCAGCCACCTCGTTGAGTTCCTGAGTCAGCCGCGCAATTTCGTCGTCATACTTTTCCAGATTGTAAAGTGACTCATTGCGGTCCTTGCGGATGGTACCGGTGATCACTTTGATCTTCTTGTCATTGGCATGCATCTGATCCAGGATCTGACGGCCTTTCCTTAAGCACTCTGCGTACTGGAGCTTGGTGTGATTACCGATCCACATATAAATTCCGCCAACGATCAGAATATCTGCCACATAAACAAGAGCCAGATGCCAGGTTTTATGTTGAGGCAGAAGCATGTAAAGCCCAAACGGAAGCGCCGCAAAAAACAGTGCAATAAAGATCAGGAGACCGAAAAACTCCCCAGCCCAGCGCGGCATATAAAGACTGTAATAAAGACGGCTTCTGCACCAGGATGGCACATGGTTTTCCCTAAACTTTGCCTTCATATGGGCGAGCAGCTCCTTGTTATACTCATGAAGTTCCGAAGTTTCCTCCGCAATACGCTCCTTCATGCCCTGATTCTTTGCCTTTTCCCGCTTGGCCCGGGCTTTCTTTAACTGATCCTGTGCTTTATTGATCTCCGCGTCATAGCTGGAATTGATATCGTCTCTTCGTTTTTTTACCGTAGAACCAACGGCATCTGTCATCTGCTTCTTCTCTGTGTCCAAAGCCTTTTTCAAACGGCTTTCGTCCTGTTTCAGCTGCTCTTCCCGGTCTGCAGCTAATGACAGTTCCTCGACAGATTCCCTTGCTGCTGCCAGATAGTCCAGGCATTCCTGAATAGTCTGCGCCATATCTGTTTCCTCCTTCGCAAGCTTTTCCCTGGCATAAACGAAATCCCCCTCCGGGCATTTGTTTTTTGCGAAAGCTTTTTTTCGAAATATACTATTTACAGTTTACTACATTCTGATTCGAACTACAAGCAAATGTGTTGGGATCTGTTTTGAACGGCTTTACAGAAAAACAAAAATCACTTATACTTGTAAACTACAACCAACTGTTCCGTATGTTTACGACATCTAAATGCAATCCGAAAGGAGAAAAGATATATGTTCCGTATGTGGGGAAAAATCTGGAAAGACAACCATCTGATCAGGGATACTGTGATCTGCCAGACCGATTACAGCATATCCCGCACCAGTATGGTCTTCCAGTCACTGGATGATATCTGTTATGAATTTGATCTTGGAAAACCGATCTGGCTCTCCTCCAATATCAATGACTTCAAGCGCCATGCCAAAACGCGCTTTACAAAAGATAGCTTTATTGAGCAAATTGATTTTGATTATTTGGAAATTGAAGTGATTGAAGAATAATTTAGGAAAAGGGAGGCCTTTCCGTTATCTGGAAACGCTTCCCTTTGTTGTCAGATGGATTTTTTGCTGCTATTCGCACTTTACACAGACAGCAGCCGGATGTTCTCCATGCTTTTCAGGCCAAATACTGCTTTAAAATGTCTCCGATCAGTTCTACCTCTTCCGGCTTCAGGTCCCGGATCCAGTTTTCATCACCGCCTCTGTTTTTCTCACGACTGGCTGCCATCTGCTCCAGTCCCCGCTTAATAAACTCTGCGTCCCGGATACTTTCCTTTGCCGGTGTCTCCGGTTCCGGAGGAGCAGTTTTCGCCGCTGCAGAACTGATGTTATTGTTCCTGCGGCTTTCCCGGCGCCCACCCGAAACCGGCTGCGTTGTCCGGGGAACCGGTTTCTCCGTCTCTTCCGGTTCCACACGGCCCATACGGCCGGCCCGATCCACAAGGCGGCTCACATTGCGCAGCGCTCCGCGGTCTCCCATGCCTTCAGTGCGCCCATTCTCCACAGCCATATTCCGTGCCATCTTTGGCCCCACGACATTGTCGATCTGATCCTGGAGGCTGATCAGAAGCTGTTCCCGCAAATCTCCGGCTATCCCGCCATCAAACAGCATCGTCAGCATGGCCATCAGTACTGCGCCGCCGCCATACAGGACTATATAATAGGTATCCAGGCGGTACCAGTAAGAGAAAAATGCTGCCGCTCCGCCAAGCAGCAGGCAAAGCCACGTCCAGCGAGCCCCCATGCCGCTCCAGCCGGAAAGGCGAATCCCCATCGTATGAAACTCATACAGCTGATGCTCCAGCCAGGCACCGCTATCCACCAGGCCCTGGTTGATGCGGTATGTATTCTCCGCTCTCTGCCGGAGTTCTTTTAAGCTTTTGTTCTTGGTCAGTGAAAGGTCTTTGCTTTCCTTCAGCAATCTTTTGTAGGCATGACGGGTAACCAGACGTGTCAGGATTCCCAGTACACAAAATGCTGCCAGCGCATAGAGCACGCGGCCAGTTTCCAGTAATTGCAGCATAAAAACAGCTCCCCTTTCTTTTCCTTTTTCCAACCATACGCCTGCGTCGTTTCAGGATCCATTCCGCCGCAGGTGTGCAGTTGTCATGGTGTCTCGACAGGTATCATTATAACTGTCCGGCCACCATTTGAAAAGTTCAGGGAGCTCAGAATCGTTCGTCAAATTCTGCTAAAAAACGCACGTTACCTTAAGATAGATTAATATGCCAGGATCAGGGCGCGGGTCAGATTCGTACTGTGGATAATGGCCTGACGTTCAAATTCCGGATAATCCATGGAAGCACTGTCATCTGCCTTATCCGAGATAGCGCGCACGATCAGAAATGGAATCTTGTTTAAATAAGCTGCCTGGGCAATCGCTGCACCCTCCATCTCGGTGCAGGAGCCGTTAAACGTCTTGCTCAACCACTCTTTCTTGTTCTTGTCGCAAATGAACTGGTCACCAGTCAGAATCCTGCCCTCGTAAACGCTGATATCCGGATTTACCTCCTCACAGCACTTCTTTGCAAGACTACGCAGGCGCTCATCTGCTTCAAAGGTCAGCGTCCCAAGCTGTGGGATCTCACCTAACGGGTAGCCAAAATTGGTAGCGTCCACATCATGCTGAATGGCATCAGTAGAAAGCACCAGATCACCAATATTGATTTCTGCCTTTAAAGAACCCGCAATACCGGTGTTAACCACGCCATCCACGCCAAAACGGTCTGCCAGAATCTGCACGCACAGGGCTGCGCTGACTTTGCCGATTCCGGACTGAACCACAACCACCTCTTTTTCTCCGATGGTTCCCCTGTAAAACTCCATACCGGCCACGGTTACAACCTCAGGCTGATTCATTTCCTGCTTTAACTGCGCTACTTCTGCCTTCATGGCACCGATAATTCCTAACATATATGATTTCCTCTGCTTTCTGTTGTCATAACTGTTTATTGTAACAGTCTAACAAGCAGCAGCAAGGAAGTCAAGAGAGCCTGCTGTCTTCTTACAAATTCCTGTCAAACAACGGTTGACAGCCCTTCTGCAGTTCCAGGTATTTCCCATATGCCTCATCATAAGCTGCTTTCTTTGCAGGATCCGGAAGATATAGCTTTCCTTTTTCCAGATATCCGGCAACCGCCTCCTCTGGTGTGGAGAAAACTCCCTCCGCCGCACCGGCAATCACTCCGGCACCGATACCAGTCGCATTTTCAGTCTTCATAACCTGAAAGGGAATACCAAGGCAGTCCGCTTTCATCTGATTGCAGAATTCCGACCGTGTTCCCCCGCCAGTTCCAATGATTTCTTCCGGTGTTCCTGTTTCCGCTGCAATTACATCCACACAATCCCGGACAGTAAACACATTGGCCTCATAAACGGCTCTTGACATATGTCCTACCGTATGATTCATAGTCAGACCCCAGAATACGCCTCTGGCACTGCTGTTTGGCCTCGGCGTGATCTGCCCCTGAAGAAATGGCAAAAAGGTAAGTCCGTCTGCACCAATCGGCACACATTCCGCACCATAATCAATTCCAGAATAACCACAGCGAGCAATCATGTCCTTATACCATCTTAAATTGCCGCCCGTGATCAAAGATGCATTTTCCAGTGTCCAGTATCGTCCATCTACAGATAAATGCGTCTGCATGGTTCCTGTCATCTGTTTTACCGGTATCGTTGTATAAGCAGCAATGGATGTGGATGTTCCGCTGATATCCATTACCTGCCCCGGCCGTTCCATACCGGAGCCAAGCATGGCCAGCTGATGATCGCTATCTCCTACTACAACCCTAGTATGCTCACTCAGGCCAAACTCTTCCGCGCGTTTTTTTCTTACAGTTCCCTGCACATCGTATCCGCTCCGGACTTCAAACATTTTCTCTATATCCAACCCGGCCGCATCAAACATTTCCCTGGACCACGTTTTTTCTCGGACATCATAAAGCTGGGTATACGCCGCGCCGCAGTAACCATTTGCCGGTATCCCAGTCAAATAACCGACGAAAAACGAAGTCACTTCGCAAAAATATCTTGCTGACTTATAAATTTCCGGCCTTTCCTCTTTCCACCACATCAGTTTTGTTGCGTCCTGGAACGGCGTGATCGGCGAACCAGAAATTTCAACTGCTCTTTCTTCAGAAATTTTTTGTTGCAGACGTTCGGCCTGCACTCCGGTTCTGGAATCCATCCATATCATACAGTCGTCTAATGGTTCCATATCTGCATTCACAGGAACAACCGATGCATCAATACAGGCAAATGCAATCGTGCCGATCTCATCTGATGTAATTCCCGCTTTTTGCTTAACCTGTGCGATTGTCTGTTTCAGTGCTGCAAGCCATAATCTGGCATCACACTGTGCCCAGCCTGGCTTTGGATAAACAGGAAGATACTCGCAGGATGCATCTGACACAATTTTTCCTTCCGGATCAAACAAATAGGCCCGCATGCTCTGTGTTCCCATATCAATTCCAATAAAATGTTTCATACGCATTACCTGTGTTCATTCAAATATGTAATTACCCACTCCAGATTCTCGCGGAACGTACCACCTTTTACAAATTTTTTCTGAAAAAGAGCACTTCCCATGGTAAATGCACGACAACCCAGGACTGCTACTTCATCTATCCGTTCTTTGCTGCCGACACTACCCGCAATCGTAACCTTATCCAGACCAATTTCCCTACCAACTGCCTTTAACAGTTCCAGCGGATCCCCTTCGGTATAACGATAAGCTGTCAGATCAATTCCATTTGCCCCTGCTTCCATCAGACGCACGCAATCCTTTGCGATTTCCTCAACACTTCCCGTCAGGGCAACCGGACTTCCAGCAACCGTTCCTGCAAACGGATAATATTTCAGATGATATTTATCTAGGATTGCACGCACAGACGGATAATATACAGTTCCTGTCAGATAATCAAATCCACACTGTCCTGCCAGTTCCGCACCTTCCAGACATCCTTCTTCCGTATAAGTAACCACTTCCAAATAGGTAGTCTTGCCTGCTGCCTTCATCTTCTGATTCAGGTCAATCATTGCTTCCTTATCAAGGCCAACATCTTTAAAGCCCCATTTCTGCACCGGCAGGTCCTTGCAGCTCTCAAATACTTCTACTGCATCGATGACAGTTTTATCATTATTGGTAAGCATAACAATCAGTTCTGGTGTCATAATCTAATCCTCCTTATTTCAAGACTGCCCGTACCGGCGATTTGTCAGTACGGGCTTCATGGTTTTTTGTTATTCTCCTGGTGCCAGACTCCAGCTCACAATACATTTGCAGTCACCAATGTTGGTAAGCTGATGCGGCATTGTCGGCGGTATGATCTGGGCCATTCCTTCCTTCAATTCATATAAGCGGTCTCCACAGCGAAGCAGCACGGTTCCCCGCACAACATAAAAAACTTCATGGGATATGGCATGTCCGGGATCAACGGCACCAGTCTGGCCAGGCATAAGTTCTGAAGTTCCAAATACCAGCTTGTCCGTATGGAAATATTCACGGTCTACTTCCTGACCTTCCATAAAAATCCGGGTTTCTTCCGGTTTTACTACTTTTGTTTCCATTCTGTTTCCATCCTTTCTATATTACTGAAATCCCCAGATATCAGTTACACGATAGCCCTCTGGAAACGGATCCGTGTCATCCAGCACAACAGTGTTAAATCCTGTGATCCATGCCTGCCCCGCAACAGTCGGAACCACTGCTTCAATATCATGAATCTTCGTTTTTTCCACCAGTTCCCCAGTATAAACAATTCCAAGTACATTCTCATGTCGAAACGGTTCATTCAATTTCAGCTTGCCTTTTGCGTAAAGAGATGCCATCTTTGCACAGGTACCGGTTCCGCACGGGCATCGGTCAAGCGCTGTTTTCCAGGTTGCCGGATTGTTCAGATCCACCTCTACGTTCGGCATTCCGACAGTATTTTTCCAGTCTGCATTCGGATTATCCGTCGGACCGGAAATCTGGCCTGCTGTGATTTTAATGTCCGGGAAATCCGGATGGGTAACCTTTAACTGTTCGTTGCCTGCACCGATCAGGAGTGCCGCAATTCTGGAAAGTTCATTTCCCATTTCCGGTTTAATCTCCAATCCCGGGAACTGGCGTACATCTGCAATGATATCAAACATACCACCCCAGGCTACATCTACTGTAACTTTTCCGACGGTAGGCACATCAATTACCGCATCCTCAATCAGAGAAAATGCAGGCATATTCTTAAAACGGACAGAAATACATTTTCCATTGCGGCATTCTGCATGAATACCGATCAGACCGCCTGCCGTCTCCAGGTTAAAATCGGTATACGGCTCTTTCATTTTAATCATTCCTGTTTCCAGAAGTACGGTTGCCACCGCAATGGTATTTCCGCCTGACATCATCGGATATTCCGTATGTTCCAGAATAATATAGCCATACTCTGCCAGTGGATTATTGGATGGCACAACAATGTTAATGCACATCGGCGGATAACCTCGCGGTTCATTCAGCATCAGATGACGAAGCTCATCGTCATTCTGCTTTAAATAAAGCATTTTTTCATATACCGTGTTTCCTCTTAACTGGGCTACACCGCCTACAATAACTGGCATTGGCTCTCCGGAATGACAGTTCACCACCTGAATCACTCTCTTAAATGCCATAGTTTCCTCCTTTTCTTTCTCTGTTATGATTTAATGTGACATTTTTTCTTCTACTTCCCGGAATTTATCTTTATTATGTTCCATCCAGAATCCGGCACCTTTGATACCTAGTTTTTCCGGATTGAATACCGGTGTTTCAATTCCATGCTTCAGCTGATCCTGGTAATCCTTGTAAAGAGTGATGATAGTTCTGCTGAATGTTAACAGTACGATAACGTTAATCCATACAAGTACACCGCACGCCAGATCCTGAAGTGCCCACATATCGCTGGAATCAGAAATTGCCCAGGTGAAATAGCAAACTACCATAACAATTCTCAATCCCCATACTGCAGCACTTCTCACTTTAACATCACAGTTTCTGAACAGATACCGTAAGTTAATCTCCCCCTGATAGTAATGGTTCATGTTGGTTGTAAATGAGAAGAATACCAGGCAAAGTGCAATAATAATAGAGCCAATCGGCAGCAGGGTATTGATAGATGCCTGTACCCAGGAAATATCTGCCTGCGTTGCCGTTGCAAAAAATTCCGCTCCAGTACCAATATGAATCATCTGTCCATCAGTCCCCACTACATTAAAGCAGTCAGTTGCCATAATCAGAAGACCAGTACAAATACAAATTGCAACATCAATAAAAACAGTCATAGAAGAAACCAGTCCGGTTTCTCCAGGATGATCAACCTCTGCTGCAGATGTAGGACCAACAGACTCTGCCATACCTGCGCCGGAGGAACTTACGCTTCGTTTTACGCCCATCATAATAGCACTTCCAATCAAGGCGCCATAAACTGCATTTGCACCAAATGCACTGGTAATCATATCAGAAAACATCTGTGGAAGATGTGGTGCATTTATAACAAGAATTGCCACAGTCAAACCCAGATACAACAGCGTCATAAACGGTACAATCATTTCTGCTACTTTTGCAATACGCTTAATACCACCGGAAATAACCAGAAAAAGCAGGCAGCCGATTACTGCGCCACACACCCATCTCGGAATCCCAAGGGACTGGTTGAATGCGATTGCCACGTTGTTTGCATGCGGTGCCGGAGCCAATAACGGTACTGTAGCTGCGGTTAAGAATGCAAACACTGCCGGAAGGATCTTCCACCCTCTTCCCTTATTCATATAATAAGGAGCACCGCCGGTATAAACACCATCCTGTGATTCCTTATAAACCTGTCCAAGAGAGTTCTCTGCATAGGAAAGTGCTGCGTTTAATACAGATGTAATGGCCATCCAGATTACAGATCCGGGACCACCTAAGAATACTGCCGTTGCAACCCCAGCCATGTTGGAAACGCCTACGCGGTATGCAACTGTGTTGCAGAATGCCTGGAACGGAGTAATTCCCGTATCCGAACTGGTTGTCTTTGTCAGAAGCTTTATCTGGCGTTTCATATTCCGGACCTGCACAAAATGCAGGCTTACCGTAAACCAGATCGATGATCCCAAAAGAAGAATGATGATCGGTGTTGCCCATACAATGCCAGATGCTTTTACAAGCAATTGAATAATACTCATATAGTTCTTCCTCCAATACCTTTTAATCCCCTTACGCTTTTGCTAACTCCTCAATATGGCTTGTCTCTAATATGATCCGCTTTTCTTCCTCATTCAGGCCGCAGCGCGGCAGCAGACAAACACCCTCTTCAAACCCGTACACTTTCTCCAGAATGTACTTTACAGCCTGAGTCGGCTTATTGAAGCGCTCTGTCATGTTAACAACCGGATACAGCTTTTTGTAGATTTCCAGTCCCTTCTGATAATCCTTCTCAACGATCATTGCTCTATGGAATTCCGCTGATAATCTCGGAAGAATGTTCGCGGTCATACTGATCCAGCCAATCGCCCCCGTTGCATATGCTGGATACAGCAGATAATCACAGCCGCATAATACCCCAACATCATGCTCTGCTTTTTCTGCATCCAGAATGAAATCTGTCATAATATCAATTTCCATGGAAGCATCTTTTACAATTTTCACATGATCCAGTGTATACAGCTTACGCATAGTCTCTGCACTGATTCCACTTGTCACATTCGGATTATTGTAAACCATAATATCAAGACCGGAATGATCATTGATGTACTGGTAATGTGCAAGAATTTCGTTCTGATCCGGATGATAATAGAATGACGGCAGAACCATTGCTGCATCTGCGCCTGCCAATCTGGCATTCTCCATCAGTTCCACAACATCTGCTACCCGTTCTCTGGAACATCCTACAATAACAGATGCACCAAGTGACTTAATATATGGAATCATCTCATTGCAGTATGCTTTGTGCTGTTCCAACGTAATACTCTGATATTCCCCGGCTGCCATCAGCACGCCAATTCCACCAATTCCCTGGTCAATCATCCATTTTGCATGCTTTTTAGCCACATCATAACGAAAACTGCCGTCTTCTCCAATCGGTGTTACCATTGCTGGAAAAACGTGTGCAAACTTGTCAACCATTTTTATTCTCCTTTCAGCAATACATCATTACTTTATTTGATACTGTAATATTGTGATTCATTTTCTTTTTGTTGATATTGTACGACCGGTCTTTCATATTTCAAAAATCATTGATCACTTTGTAAGCACATTATAGCTTTTTCCCCTATATATCGCCAATTCTTTAAAAATATGATAAAATAAGAAAAACTGATAGTATGACCAAAAAGGAGTTTTCATATGAACACAAACCAGCTGACTTATTTCATTGCTGTGGCTGAAAACCAGAACTTTACAAAAGCTGCCGCACAGTGCTATCTGACCCAGACTGCCATCACCCAGCAAATTCAGATTCTGGAAAAACAGATGGATGTTGTTTTAATCGACCGGACATCCCGCCCCATCAAACTGACCCAGGCAGGGCATATCTTCTATCATGAAGCAAAGGACATCCTAGCCCGGATCAACCTCGCCATCCAGAACACAAAAAATGCCCACAATGCAGCTTCTGGCTTACTTCGGATTGGCTATGCTAAAACATTCGAAAGCAGTAATCTGCCAAATTTAATTGTTTCCTTTCACCGGGAATACGAAAATATCAATCTTCAGATTTTCAGAAATGATGTTGATAACCTTGTTTTTGGTTTGCTAAACAACGAGTACGATATTATTTTCACCTGGGACAGTACCAATATTTTTATCCAGAATGCCGTAAATACTCTCCCCGTTGAAAAAATCACTTCCGTAGTGCTGATGTATGACTCGCATCCGCTCGCCCACAGCGCCTCTCTTTCCAGAGCTGACCTGAAAAATGAAAAGCTTTACTATCTCACTCCGTCCAATACCGGTCATTCTTTTGCCGACATCCACTATATGAACCTTTATCAGGAAGCTGGATATCAGCCTAATATCCTTATGATAAATACGGAATTGGCCAGTATCCTGACCCTTGTTTCCACTGAACAAGGTATTGCGCTTATCCCCTCTTTCTGCGTGTCAAACTGGAAACACTATGACAACCTAATCGGCGTACCCATGACAGACAACGATGAATACATGATCGGCGGCTGGCTCAAAGACAGCAACAATGCCTCCCTTGACCTCTTTATCCAGTATCTGAAAGAGCACACGAAATTATAAAAAAGAGCTACTGATTCAGGGTTGACATTTTGCCCCTGACAGTTACTATAGTAATACAGATGTTTTTACAAGCATGACTTTCATCCAACCGGAGGTGTTTTTATATGAAAAAAATCGTTTTAACCGGCGGCGGCACTGCCGGACACGTTACACCAAACCTGGCTTTGCTTCCATCTTTACAGGAGCGTGACTACGAGATCCACTACATCGGGTCCTACAACGGCATCGAAAAAAAGCTCATTGAGAACGCTGGAATTCCTTATGACGGCATTTCATCTGGCAAACTGCGCCGTTACTTTGATATCAAAAACTTTTCAGATCCGTTCCGTGTCATCAAAGGCTATGCCGAGGCACGCGCACTCTTAAAGAAATACCGCCCGGATGTGGTCTTCTCAAAGGGCGGTTTTGTATCCGTTCCGGTGGTTCTGGCGGCAAAGCATTTCAAGATCCCGACCATCATCCATGAGTCTGACATGACCCCTGGCCTGGCCAACAAGATCTGCATCCCGTCTGCAGCCAAAGTATGTTGCAACTTCCCTGAGACACTGCAGTATCTCCCAGAAGACAAAGCTGTTCTGACCGGATCCCCGATCCGCCGGGAGCTACTGCTAGGAGACCGTCTGACCGGTCTCAACTTCACCGGTCTCTCCGCTGCCAAACCGATCATCATGGTCATTGGCGGAAGCCTGGGTGCTGTTGCCGTCAACAACGCCGTCCGCGCACTGCTTCCGAAACTTCTGACGAAATATCAGGTAATACATATCTGCGGAAAAGGCCATCTGGATGACAGTCTCATCGGCCGCCCCGGATATGTACAGTACGAATATGTAGACGCGCCGCTGCGACATCTGTTTGCAGCAGCCGACATCGTCCTGTCCCGCGCAGGCGCAAATTCCATCTGTGAGATTCTGGCACTCAGAAAGCCGAATGTCCTGATCCCGCTCTCCGCAGCAGCCAGCCGCGGAGACCAGATCTTAAACGCGCGCTCCTTCGAGAAGCAGGGCTTCTCCACCGTTCTGGAAGAAGAACAGGTTACCAGTGACACCCTGTATGATGCCATCGAGAACACCTATGAGAATCGCCGGAAATTTATCGATGCCATGGATAAAAGTGATCTGTCCGATGCAGTAAGCATTGTTATGGGGCTGATCGCATCCTATGCCGAAAAAGAAGACACAAACAAATAGCTCTGACAAAAACGGGCGGTGAAAATGGTTTCCATTTTTCACCGCCCGTTTTATGTTATGTTTTCGTAACTGTTTAGTATCCTCACAGTCACATGTTTTCTCTACAGCCCTGCCTTCAGAGCGTCTGCTGTCTGTGCCAGTTCATCCTGTTCCGGCTTGCCCGGTACCCAGTTTACCATATCCGGTCCGCCCTCATAACGCGGGATCACATGCACATGCAGGTGAAATACCGTCTGCCCTGCACTGGTTCCGTTGTTCTGAACTACATTGAAGCCGCTTGCGCCAAGCTGGCTTTTCATGGATTTCCCCAGCTTTGCAGCCAGCGGCAAAATCTTTGCCATGACCGTTTCATCTGCCTCACACAGGTCTTTATAATGATTCTTTGGCAGGATCAGGGTATGGCCGTTTGATGCCGGTCCCAAATCCAGGATCGCGCGAAAATCATCATCCTCATATACGGTTGCAGATGGAATCTCGCCGTTTGCGATCTTGCAGAAAATACAGTTGTCGTCTCTCATTGTCGTTTCCTCCATTCGGTTTCTTGCAGTGCCAGTTCAAAAACAAATGAAAAGCACTGCTCCTTGCTTATCGCACATTATAACTCCCAAATGTCCGCTCTGCAAGTACGCTTTGGTTTGCGGTACAGGATGGCTGCCAGGATCATTCCGATCACCAGACCGGCTACATGTGCGGTGTTATCTACTCCGGTACTGGTAAAACCAAGATACAGGGAAAACACTGCCATTACCACCAGCTGTCTTGTGCTCAGATCCTCCAGGCGTCCCTTATTTACAGCTACCACATAGATCAGCCCGCCGACCACACCGAAAATCGCACCGGAAGCTCCTGCTCCCACTGACCAGTCACCCACCGGCATCTCAAACAGCAGGGAAACCACATTGGCCAAAACGCCGCAGCTCAGGTAAAAAATCAGATACTTCACTTTTCCCAGCGCCCGTTCCAGATTATCCCCAAGCACAAACAAAACCAGCATGTTATTCACAATATGATCGATGCCAAAGTGCATAAAAATGGAGGTCAGCAGCCGGTAATACTCATGATTCTCCAGAATAAACGGCCCGTACATAGCGCCGTGATCCAGCATAAAGTACGCGTCTTCCGTGGAACCTGTCAGCTCCAGATACAAAAAGTAAAGGATATTTAAGACGATCAGGGTGCCGTTCACCCAGGCACGGGGGCGGCGCTGCGGCACCATATAATAAGGATTCTGATACTGGTTCATGTAAGCTTAACTCCATTCCCTGCGATTAATCTATTTTACTTATCTGCGGCCCTTTCTGATTATCCTGATCCAGCGCCTTTTTTGTCGTACTGTGAAACTCTTTAATGATATTAATCAGTTTCTTCTCAGCTTCTGTCAAACGAGAATTTTTCCTGTAAATCATTGCCCGAATCCAATATGGATTCTGTTTTACAACCCGGTATATGATCCGGTCTGTTTGTCCGTAAACGCTATAATAATAAGACTGTGGCACAAAGCTGAGATAATTTCCTCCTGCAACAAAATTTATCGCAGAGACATTATTACTTGTTTCCAGCATAATCTTAGGAACAAAACCCGCATCCTGAAATGCTTTATCCACCAAACTTCTCAACCGGATTCTTGTTTCTGTCGGAATTACAAATCCCTCATTTTGAAAATCCGCAAGATCTGCCACACTTCCTTCTTTTTCCAGATCCAGTCGTTCTAGCTTATTCTGATAATAGGAATTATTGGGCAAAATCAGCATAATACGTTCCGTGTATAAATCAATAGCTTTTACATCCGGATTCAAACTGTTTGCGATCTGCGGCATATAAGACGCCTCTGCCAAATCCAGCACATTATTACAGACCATCTGCTCTAATTCATACAGATGATTTTCCATAATATGAAACTGTACCTCTGGATAGCTTTGCCGGAAAATCGGAAATATCTGCTGCATCATGGCATTGCCGCGTTCTGGGGAAACACCTATGAAAATCCGGCCGCTGTTTGGATTTGCACAATCTTCCATTTCTCTTTTTGCTCTTGCATGCAGTCCCAGAATTTCTCTGGCATAACGAATATAAATTTCCCCCTCTCTGGTAGGTACCAGTTCATTATTAATTCGCTGAAACATGGATGCCCCAAGTTCTTTTTCTACACTGGCTAACTGCTGGCTCATGCCAGACTGCGAAATATAACAGTGCTCTGCAGCTCTGGAAATATTTTTTGTTTCCACAATTGCAAGTAGATATTCCATCTGACGTAAGTTCATGTTAAATCAGCCTCCCGTTTTATTTGTCTCTTTGTTCAGGAATTATACCACGATACCATTAAAAAAGACAGTGTAAGAGCACATTGTCTCACGCTGTCTTTTTATTTCAGGCCTTAAACTTAATCATCATCTTCAACCTGTTCAAATGTTTTTGCAAAGAAACGGTTCCGAATAATCGGCCAGAATACGGTCGCCAGAGAGAATACAATCAACACACAGGAAATCGGTCTGGTAAAAAATGTTCCGATTCCAGAATAACTCAAAGCCCGGCGGAAATATGTTTCCAAAATTGTACTTAATACAAATGCCAGTGTAAACGGACTATTCGGAATTCCTGCAAACTGCATCCAAATTCCAAGCAATGTAAAAAAGATTGATGCAAATACTGCAAAAATATTTCCAGAACTGATATACACACCTGCAAAACAAAGCACCACGATGACCGGATACAGATAATGATATGGAACTGTTAAAAGCATCGGAAGCGCCTTCATTCCAAACACTTCGCCCATGAGTACGAAAATTGCTCCGAAAATGGCGGCAACAAAAATGCAGTATACCATTACCGGCTGGTTACGGAACATCAAAGGTCCGGATTCCACACCATGAATAACCAGCCCTCCCAGCATCAGTGCTGTAGCTGTATCACCAGGAATACCCAATGCGATTGCAGGAATCAGTGCGCCTCCAATGGATGCATTATTCGCAACCTCCGGTGCAAACACGCCATCAATACATCCTTTTCCAAATTTCTCTGGATGCTTGGAAGAACTTTTTGCAACAGCATAAGCTACGACATTAGAAAGCGCAGCTCCCATTCCAGGAAGAAATCCGATCCATAAACCAATAAAGAACGAAACAAAAATATTTTTAATGTTCTTAATAACATCAGTAAACGGTAAATGAAATCCGCCCACTTTAATTTTGTTCTGCGCACTTTCATCGCCTAATTTTTCACCCTTCGCATACTCCATGATGATAATTCTTCCTGCAAAAATTCCCATCATAACACAAACCAGTGAAAAACCACCGGAGAAATAATAGCTGCCGAATGTAAATCTCGGAGTGCCGCAGATTGGAGCGGTGCCAACTGCAGACAAAAGCAAACCAAGTGCTGCTCCAATCAGACCTTTAATCATATTTCCCTTTGAAAGGGTAATAACCAGTGTAATCGCACAAAATCCAAGTGCAAAATACTCCCATGCTCCCAGCTTCACTGCATATTTTGCAATGATCTGACAGGAAAACATCGCAATCAGCAAACTTGGAACTGTTCCAAGAAAGTTCGCTACCGTTCCGGCAGAAAGTGCTCTGACAGGATCTCCCTGTCTTGTAAATTCATATCCATCATAGACTGTTGCAATCGAAGCTACAGATCCCGGAATTCCAAGTAATATTGAACCAATAAAAGACCCGGAAGTTCCGCCAACCCAGATACTGGTCAGCAGTGCAACTGCCATATTAGTATTCATTGCATACGTAATCGGAAGCGCCAGAATCATGCAGGTACCTCCTGAAAGTCCCGGAATTGCTCCAAATATTACTCCTGCCAGGCCACCTGCCAGACATACCAGCAGCATGGAGGGAGTAAAAAATATCTGTAACGCCTGTAATGCCATAGCCATCTTACATCCCTCCTAAATTACAAATCGAATGATTCTTCCTACCGGAAGTTTTAAACTGAGTAAACTATAAAAGCAGTAATATACAATCGCTGTTACTATAATGGAAAACAAAGCCAGTTTCCATTTCGCAATTTTCCGCTTTCCACTCATCATCACACAAAGCACAAAACATGCTATCGGAGTGGCAATTAAAAAGCCAACCGCCCATAATAAAATGCCATACAGAACATACACAACTGTCATCAGCAAAAATCGCTTTTTCTGGACTGTTTCCGGTAAAAATGGAGCGCTGTCCCCATCCTGTTTGCGTACCACCAGAATTATGCCACATACAATCAGCATAGCTGCTGCTATATACGGGAATATGGCTGGTCCAATATCTCCTTCAATTCCTGACTTCGGCAAAAAGTATGCATAGATTGCCACGACAATGCCAAGTATGGCTGCTATCAGTCCCGTAGCACGGTCTCTTTTCATCATTGTCACTCCTCTTCTGAAAACATTCTGATTGCTGATTAGTAACCAAGCGCTGCTGCTGCCTCTCCAAAGCTGTCGTTGGTTGCTTCTACCAGTTTTCTGGAATCCTCACGGTTCACATACTCATACTGCACCTTCATATTAACCAGAGAACTCTTGACTGTCTCATCCTGCGCATAACCTTCCATTGTCTCTGCAATTGCTTCTGCAATTTCATCAGACATACCTTTCGGTCCTGCAATAATCTGAAGTGCGTTTAAATCCATTCCATCAATACCCTGTTCATCAATAGTCGGTACATCCGGATAATTTTCAGAACGCTCTGCCTGACAGATTCCCAATAACTTCATATCTCCGGTTTCAGCGTACTGTGTTGCATTTCCTGCCTGTACAAATGCAAAATCAAGGTTTCCGCCAAGTAATGCAGTAATCGTATCTGCCTCAGAACCACTGTCAACCATCTTAAAATCTGCTTCCGTAGATGCTTTCATTGCTCCTGCCAGGAACTGTCTGGTAGAACCATTCTGAATTCCGGTTACCAGTTTTCCAGGATTTGCCTTCATTGCATCTACCAGATCTGTCACGGAATTGTATTCTGAATCACCTGCTACACAAAGAATGAAACCATCTGGATTTGTTGAATATCCAACCGTACAGAAATTAAAATCATCTAACAGGCTATACTTATATGCTCCTGTATACTTCGCAATCAACATACCTGTATTGTAGAAAAGGAGCTGGCTTCCATCTGTTTCCTGGCTGTTTCTTACGGCTTCCATTGCAACCGTTCCGTTTCCGGTATTATCATTATTTACAATGAAATTGGTATCCGGGAATTTCGTGCCAAGATAATTAGCCCAGATTCGTGCCGCACTGTCAGTCAGGCCGCCTGCAGATGCCGGACAGATAATTTCGACATTCTTTGTTGTCGGCCATACGCGCTCACCTGATTCTTCTTTTGCCGCACTGCTCTGTGCTGCTGTACTTTCAGAAGTGTTCGCTGCTGTCGTGTCCGTTGTTCCACTTCCGCCAGAACATGCCGTTAAACCTAATGCTAATCCTGCTGCCAACATTACTGATAATACTTTTCTCATACCGTTCTCTCCTCTTCATTCATCATTTTCCCCTGTTTTTAATTTAATACCAAACAGGTTTTGTATGTTTTTACTATAGACGTTTTCAATGCAATTCGCAAATCCTTTTTCTGTTGCATCATAAGTAACTCTTATATTCTTGTCAAAACAGCCACCATTTCCTGATATTTTCCTGTTTTTCCATAAGTGTTCCTACTGGATTATCAGTTTTTTGAATGGCAAAGCCCTTGTATTCATTCTATAATCAAAGCACAAAACAAAGCTTGTCAGGAGGTCTATATATGTCAATTATCACTAATATCCGCACCATTCGTCTGGCTCAGTTCCCAAACAGTATCTGGGTAGAAATTGAAACCGACGAACAGCTTATTGGTTTAGGAGAAGCCTGGAGAGGAACTGCAGCTGTAGAAACCATAATTCACAATGATATCTGCCCATGGCTGATCGGACAGGATTCCAGAAATATCGAATTAATTTCCCGCACATTACTGACCCCATATGTCGGTTTCCATAGTGCCAGTGCGGAAGTCCGCGCAGCCAGCGCAATTGATGTTGCGCTCTGGGATTTAGCCGGAAAACGTCATGGCATTCCCGTTTATGAAGCTTTGGGCGGAGCAGCCCGATCTTCTATACAGGTTTATAACACCTGTTCCGGCTACTCATTTAACGCAAGCAGCAGCGCCTATAATTCCGGAACCAGCCGACGCGTAATTACAAACAGCGATGAAATGCGGGGCCCCTACGATGATCAGATTGCTTTTAACCGCGATGCCGGTGCTCTTGCAAAAAGTCTTTTAAGTGAAGGCTACAAAGTTATGAAAATATGGCCGTTCGATCCATTTGCCGCAAAAACTCAGGGTAACTGGATCTCTGCTGAAGATCTTGAAGCCGGACTGAAACCATTCCAACAGATCCGTGATGCAGTCGGTAATCAGATAGAGATCATGTGTGAACTGCACAGTCTCTGGAGCGCCCCTGCTGCCCTGCGCATCTGTAAAGCGCTGGAGCCTTACAACATCTTCTGGGCAGAGGATCCGCTCTGCAAGATGGATGATATCCAGCAGATTAAAGAACTCCGTTCCAAAACCAGAACCCCGATCTGCGGCAGCGAGACTCTGGCAGGCGCCGTCACCTTCCGGCAAATGTTTGCGGCAGGTGCTTTCGATTACGCGATGCTGGATCTTGGTTGGTGCGGCGGCCTGACCGAAGGCCGCAAGATTGCGGCTCTTGCGGAAAGCTACAACATTCCGATTGCACCGCACGACTGCACCGGTCCTGTTCTTCTCTGGTCTGGCCTGCACCTTGCCTTAAATTCCCCGGCAGGCCTCTTCCAAGAAGTTGTCCGCGCAAACCTCGCAACCTGGTACCAGGATATTGTGGAAACACTTCCAGCCATTGAAAACGGCCACGCAAAACTTCCTACCGCCCCCGGAATCGGTGCTGTGCTCCGTCCTGATGTAAAACTTCGAAAAGATGCTATCATTCGGGAAACTGGAAGTAAAAATAAATGAAAAGTCCAATCCCCCAGCTGCGCTGGGGGATTAGACTTTTCTATTCAGCACTTTATATCTGTACCGCTTTATCCAGCCATTCCTTCACAACATCTTCGCTGATTTTCACAGCCTCGGCAATCTTATCTGCTGGTAAGCCCATTCCAGCAAGAGAAATCGCTGTTTCTTTGGCTTTTTCCAATGCTCCCAGTTCAATCCCCCTCTTCTCACCTTCACTGTAAATCTGCTCCATCTCCCTGCACATTCGTTCCACTCCTTTCTGCGTGTGCTTTAGTTCCCTCACCCGGTCTGCTAAAATACTACTATACATTTTTTTTGCATCCGCACAATGAAGATCATGCATCAGCCGTCCAAGTTCCGTATCATCCTGCCGCTTTGAATTTACATATATTATATAAGATCCATCGCCAAATTTTTTAGCAGTCTCCTCTACTATTTTCTCTATATGGTAAATTGGAAGTCCATAACCAAGTATATCATCTCTTGTAATAAAGATCACATAACTTTGAGGCAGCTTTTCAAATTCCTGTCCTGCTTCCAGTATATTCATATCCATTAAGGCACTATGATATCTGACGCGTTTTGGAGAAGCGCCTTCATTATCCTGCTGTATCTCTACATTGATCTGCCGATCTGCAGAATCTCTGACCACGCAATCCAGAATTGCAGAACGTCCCTGTAAATTTTTATAGTCTTTCTGAATCACCTGCTCTGTCACATGCAGATCTTTTTGATTCATAATGATCTGCAAAATATACTCTGTACATTCTTTCTTTTTCAAAACATTCCGCATAAATACGTCATCCATAATCGTAAATCTGCTTAAAATGTCTTTATATTTTTCATATCGCTCTTCCAATTTCATTTTAGCATTTCCCCCTCCTGTTCACAAGCCAGGATTCTATCTATTCCATCAGTTTATCTGCTCTTACTCAAACCGATACCTCGCCCCGGCAATGCTAATCTCCACACCTTCCCGGATTTCGATCGTCTCGTTATTTTCCAGCATACGGCCATCCACCATGGTTCCGTTTGTAGAATTCAGATCCTGAACATAATAATGCCCGTCTTTCTGGTCAATACGAAGATGCAGGCGGCTGACGGTTTCACGATTCAGCACATGATCTACCAAATTTTCCTGTTTGCCGATGATAAACGGATAATATGCTATCCTGATGTCCGGTTCGCCGACATCCAGTGCCCGGAGAAGCCGAAGCCCGATTTCACTTTCATCCTTTCCCGGATTTAAAAGTACAGTACCGCTGCCCTGCTGCAAAAATGGCACCGATGATGTGCTGCCGCCTGAAAACGGTGTCATTCCACCGGTTCTGTCGTCTTCATCCAGATGCCCGGCAGACGCTCCATATCCTGACTGTGTCTCACCCACAAACATCAGATCCCACGGCATCTGCATTTCCCGCTCCTGTTCGCGCTGTTTTTCCTCTTTGCGTGCTTTCCTGCGCTGCTTCCATCTGCCAAACAGCCCAAAGGATTCCTTCACGGTATCTGTCTGGATCTGCCTCGCACGCACCATTCCCGGTTTCCATTCTGTCTCTGCACGGTCTGCATGGATATCCCGGCCGGTCTGCCGCTGTTCTGGCTTCTTCCTGTTTTCAGCCATTCCGGTATTTCTCCGGTCCGCCTCGCCCTGACGTATTTCAAAATCCTGAAGCGGCTCTGCATCCCTTTCACAGTCCGTGTAGTTAATATCCAGTTTCTGCTGCGCAAGCCGGAGAATATCTTCCATTCCATAATTTTCTTTTCTGGTTTCCTGATATAGTCCATAAGCCAGCACAACCGATTCTTTATCCTTGTGATCCACCTTGCCCAGCAGATACTCGAGCAGGCGGCTGTAATCCTCCGGGAAATCACGCTCCAGCCCCGGGACCAGACACAACCAGACTTTCAGGCTTTCCGGCTCGACATATAAATACTCCGGAGTAAGCAGTACACAGTTTTCACTCAGCAGATACTGCTCCATATGCTCCAGCGCATACGCAATTCCCCTCACCAGCGTCCGGATCTGCCCGGCCTGTACCGACTGTCCTTCCAAAAGACGGAAAAGCGGCTGTTTTGATGTGATCTCATAAAAAAAGCGGATATCCGTATCTTTTTTCCGCACCTGAAAATGAAGAACTCCATCAATCTGGTTCTGTTCCAGCATATTCTGCTCAAATGGAATCTCATCCCGTTTTTCTGTCTCCACGATCAGATAATTTCGTTTCATTTCTCTCTGATAACTGATATTCATTCTGTTATATCCTCCACCAACCCCCACATTCTCAATGCTGTTTCCGGACGGAATACAGGTGCTGAAATTTCCAGATTCCATTCGTTTCCTTCTGCCTGCCGTTTTATCCTTCTTTCCTCTGCATGTTCAATCTGGTGTCGCTCCCGCTCTACCGTCTCATGCAGAGCAAACATCCCGCCTGCCCGGGCACTCCAGCTCATAGCCTGTCCCATCAGCACCATGATCGTAAACAGTACAACTGCCATGACTCCCGCTGCCTCTACAGTAATGCTGGCACACAGGCTTTTTTCTCTTCCGGCAGTAAATGTATGCAAAAATACGTTCATAGGCAAAAACGGCGTAGCATTGCTGTCATCCGGATGATATCTCTGAGGCGGACAGCCGCAATCCATATCCCCGGTACTGCTGCAAACGGCAAAAACGGCCACTGCATCTTTCTCCGCATCCGGCCCGTCTGGCTTCCCTGTATGCATCCGCTCACATAATATCCAAGTCCGGCAAGTCCGCATATCAGCACTGCTCCTCCAAGAACAAAGATCGTATCCCATAATCCCAAATACCAGCCACATATCAGAAAAAACCAGCAGTCTCCTTTACCAATTTCTTCTCCGTATTTGAAAAAAAGAAACAGCGCCAGCCCTGGCAGCTGCCCTAACAGAAACGATTGAAATACATTCTCCCAGAGCTCCGGCAGCAGCCTTTGGCTCTGCGCCGATGCCAGTACATCTGCCGCCGTTTCCACTCCCGATAAACAGCAAAGACCCAGACCAGCCACGCCAAATATCCAGAAAAGTCTCACATTTATCTCTTTTGTTTTGAAATCCTGCCAGGCTGCCATAAGCAGAAAAAGCATAAATATACCAAGCCGCACTGCCTGCACTGCAAAATTTAAAATTCCCATATCAGATCACATACCCTCTTTCCTGTATTTCGCATTCCAGGCCAACGTGCTCCTCGTTTTGTTCACCCACCGCAGTATGAACACGCACCCAGATGCTTTACATCCTTTCGTCTTACCGCCCGCACATACGCCGTGATCGACTTACAGTCCTGTCTGCTGTGATAACGGCTGCCGCTCGACATGATATAAACCGTACTGCCCTTTGCGGCCTCCTTCCCACAGGAAACGCACGGATAATATTTTCCTCCATTTATATTACGCTTCTCTGCCATATGCTCCCACGACACAGCTGTCAGACGATTTGAAAGATAATGGCAGTTCCGGTCCGGGTGATACCGCGTACTGTTCTTTCCGATATAGACAATCTGCTCATCTTCTCCGCCGTCCGAATCACGCTCCCCATATCGGCCCTCACGCCCGGTCCAGCATCTGCGCCTGCAGCGTATCGTACGGTGCAGGGAGGAAAGGCCCAACACCGGAAATGGCATGGATATCTCATAGTCCATCACCAGATCCAGAATCTCATCCTCCTTCCGCACTGAAGATTTCCGCATACTGATATGTGATATCCGTTCTGTATCGCAGTAAGACATCACTTTTGCACGGGCATAAAGCGGAGCTGCTGCCTGCTCCGCATTGAGACAGAAGGTCTTATCTGATTCTCCGGCACCTGAACTATTTTCCTGTTTTTCTTCGTTCAGGCTATCCAGAAGATAGGCAAACTGACTGAGTTCTTCTCCGGCGCTCTCCAGTCCCGCCTGCATTTTCCGCTCAGTTATCATGATTTTTGCAGGAAGCATCAGGCTAACGGACGCAAAAATCAGAAGCGACAGGGTAAACGCCGCTTCCAGTGTCATGGAAGCCTTCATTTTCCTCTGATTTTCAGATTTTCTCTGTTTCCGGGAGATGAAAGGGAATGCTCTGCTGACCGGACCACATTCTGCCTTACGGAGCATACTTCGTTTTCTTACATAAAAGGGGCTTCGTACTTGGAGAGGTACATTTGTTTTATTATTTTGCTCTGTCTGCTCCTCACTGCTGTGTTTCTTCCAGCAAAGCATTCCTTTTCACCTCCCTTCCCAAAAGAATTTATCACAGCAAATTTCTATCAGTACCGGCGTTCGGCCTTTACTGTCATCATCATACTGTAATCACGATTTCCGGTCAGGTTTCCCACAAAAGCCGGAGAGAAAAAAAGATGCTTCCCACAGACATTCCCCGACATCTGAACCTGATATACCGCATTGCGCATGCAAAAGCCGCTTTTCCCCTGTGCCAGATTCAACTCGATCACATCCATGATCCGGTAATCCTGACGGACCATCGGTGTTACGAACAGCAGGATTTTCAGCCAGGAAAGATATGAAAGACCGCTGTCACCGCCGCCCGCATCCAGCTTTCTGTTTTTTGCCATGCTTATGAGGTTTTCTATCGTAAGCGTCCAGTCATCCTTTTTCTTGACCAGTTTCACTTTTTTCCCTGCCAGCAGTCCCTTCACATCCATCAGTGCTTCCCCAAGGGACCATACCGACATGACAAAAAAGGTTGTTACCAGAACCAGCGGAGTTATGGCTGCTGCTCCCGTAATCACAGTTGCCAGCGTTCTTGCCTGTTTCCTCATTCCTTTATCCCGAAGAATATGAATCAGGTTCAGACCAGCCCTCACAGCCAGAAGCCGGTGCACCACACCACTCAGATTGTCCGAATCATTTGGGTTTCCACAGATCAGATACTCCAGCTCATAATCAAGTGCATGTCCGGATGCGGTTTCTTCTGTACAAAACTGTCTGAAAAATTTTCCACAGTATTCATTCACCAGGATGTGTTCCGCCATGCTGCCGCTTCCGCTTTCTTCATCGTAGCTTTCTGCCTCAGATGGCAGCAGCGAAGTCTCAACAGTTTTTTTCGAGACTGTCTGCCCTTCCGGCACCAGAAGTTCCAGTAGTCCTTCCTGATAAAGCTGCTCTACCTGTTTTAACAAATTTTCGGTTTCTTTATCCTTGACTCCATGCGCAAATGACAGCGCAGGGATTTTGATACTCTGCAAACCATTTCGCACCGGCCTCCACAGGCTTTCATAATCCGGTTCACTGTCACCATCCTCATCGTCATCATCGTCCTCCCACTCCTCGATCTCGTGTTCCACCTCATAGGACTCTTCAATCAGATCTTCCAGCCTCCGGATCGTTTCTGCCGACCATGGATCAAGATCGCGCACCTCCTGGCGGCGCTTGCCATCCTCCGCGACATATGCTTCATATTCACTGATTTCCTCATCCAGGGCATCTGCCGTTTCTGTGCTCAGCCGATCCTCCCGTTCTTCCTGTTCCTGTCGGTCGGCTGCAAGCGTTTCCGCCAGCTTATCTGCTTCTTTTTCATATTTTTTCACCAGTCCCGGCATCTTCTTTAACTCCCGGATCATCTGGTTTGCTTCACGCCGGAATCCGTCTCCATCATAAGCAGAAAGTGCTCTTAAGCCCTCATTCTGGCTGATTCGCTCACTCTCCAGATTTTCACCGATGGATTCCAGGATCTTTTCCAGCTTCCACATGTCCTTAGTCCGCTTCCGATAAGTCTCTGCCATCTCGGTCACAGCTTCCGCCTCCTGGTCCTGGTCCCATAGCTGCTCTGCTTCATCTCCCCTGAAATCCGGATTCCAGATGCCGTACTTCATATAATCCAGAATCTCTTTTTCCAGATATTTTCCATGTCCGTCCGTAACCCGCACAATCTCCTCGGCCTGCGTCTCTTGCAATGCCATGGGATACCAGTTATCCGTTTCCAGATAAGGAGTCAGAAAACCGGCAAAATCTGCTTCGATTTCCTCCCCGCTCTCGTATTCCGCAAACAGCAGACAGTAGTTATCCCAAAGCCCTCTGTGATACTGGCTGAATACCGAATCCATTGCAGAAGATGCCGCCATCTGCAGATACCATCTTGCGCCGGCTGTGCGCGCTGATTCCAGGAGCACGCACAGAAACGCAAAGAGGATCATCATGATCATGCTGACAAACACGGTAACCTGCCCGCCCAGCTCCCGCTTCCCGGTCATACGCTAATACACTTCTTTTGACTGAGTTTCAATCTGTTTGAAAATGGTCTCCAGCAATTTCCGGATCTGGGTCTTGAAAATAATCACAAGACCAATGAGCACCACCATAAAATCCAGTACCTGCCCCGGAATGCTTGAAAATACTTGTTTTATCTTTCACATCACTCCGATGTGTAAATTATTTTTCTTTTTAATTTAGTAAAAAAGCAGACTCTTGGATATCCTCTTGTCCAAAAGTCTGCTCTCTTACTTTATGTAAAATTATCTATTTTCTTTCAACCTCTGATTTTCCTCTTCTAGTAATTCTATCTGCAGCTCTAGCTCTTTAATTCGTCTCTTGTATAAAATCATTTGTCTTTTCAGCTGTTTATTAACTTCCTCAGTTGCTCTATCAAAAATTGCCTTTTTAGGATTATAACATTCCCCCTGCTTCAACTGTGCATCTTCTACCATTTGTTTGGCCTGTAAATTTCTATAAAAATAACTTCTATCAACTCCTGCATATTTTGCCAAGGTAGTAATCGAGATCCTCTCCTTTCTTCGGAGCATCGCATCAATCTCTCTCTGAATAATTTCTAAATTCTCTTTTTCTTGTTGTTTCTTGAGACCTACGATTTTATCATACTTCATTTAACATCACTCACACCTTTCTGTTGCCTTCGCAAAGTATCTAACTCTGATTCCAGCTTTTGATTTTCCGCTTTCAATTTTATAATTTCAATTCTCATAGCTAACAACTTTTCCTTATACTCATCAAGGAGTTCCGCTTCGTCTATGTTCATTTTATAGCTTTGATTTTGAATATCAACAGCTTTATGTACTTCTTCTTTGATTTTTTCATTTCTGTAGAAAAACGAGTTAGATAATCCTGTTCTTTTGCATAATCCGGAAACTGTAATCCTTTCACCCTCATTACGCATTCTTTGAATTTCTTCCATTGCTAGTTTTACTTTTTGCCTACTTTTCTCCTGGCTCATTTCGATGATTTTATTTGCTTTCATCTTTAATCACAACCTTTATAGTTTTTTCAACAACGCAATCTCCTTTCGATCCAACCGTTTCTTCAATGTGTCCACCTCTTTTTGAAGTATACTGCACTTTTGGAGAAGCTGCTCATTTTCAACCTTTAACCTTTGATTCTCTGACTGACATCTGTTAAAATCCTTCTTCAATTCCTGAAAATTATAACCCACAACATTTGTTTCTTCAGATGGCTGCTGTACATCTATCCGCCGTGGCAGTTTGACAGCTTCCTCAAGTCTCTGACGGACTTGCATATTCTTATAAAAAAATCCTCTTGATAAACCTGTCCAACGAACCAATTCTGTTACAGATATCGGCATCCCTCTGGCACTCATATCATCGATTGCCCGAATCGCCTTTTTTATTTTCTGCTCACTCTCAGCTTTGTTAACAGCTATCATCTTATCATATTTCATACCCATCCCACTCCTTTACCACATCCATTAAAATCATATCGATTTTCTCTCTGACTGCCCTCGTTTCATCCGCCATTATCTTGTTCCCAATCTTTCGATAATGATGTACACTTTGTAATGTTTTATGCCCCAAAAGCCTTGCGATCATCCAGTCGTCGATATGCATTTCTGTCAGCTTTTTCCCATAACAATGTCGGAATGTATGTGTTCCAAAATTCAGCAGTTCTCCATTCTCATCCCGAATATCATTTTTCCTAATCATTTGCATGACTCGATTTTGGAGCATGCTATACTGAAATGGTTTCGATGGATCATCTTTTTTTACAAAAATATATTTTGTCTTTCCATAATGTTCCTCGGTATAATCAATTGACTTTATAATAAGCTGTGCTATTTCATCACTAATTGCTTTTTCAAATGTAATTGATTTTACCTGCTCGATTCGTATAAAATATCGATTTTCTCTTATACTCAAACAGTCTGTTTTTAGTGTAAGCGTATCCGAAATTCGTGTTCCCAGCAGCTGATGAAGGATTAACGCCCTCGCTATTTGTTCATCCATCTGAAAAATGTTTTCATTCAGCTTCTTTATGGTTTCGTCCGAATAAAACTTAAATAGATATCTTGGCGTGCTGGGAAAATCTGTACTTATAAATAGGTTTTTGATATCCTGCCTATCATAATGATTTCCCACATCTTCAACTACCCTTCGTAGACCATATAAATCAGAGCGATAATTTTTCCTTTCCTTTGCCTCTGTCTGAAGATAGATCAAATAGCTTTCCATAATATCCCGTGTCAAATCTAGTAATGATATAATCTTAGGATACCTTAATTCCAGATATCTACAAAATCTTTTAGTCGCTACCACCTCAGCCATAATACTTCCTATTGCCATATATTTCAAATGCATAAAAATTACTGTTTTAACTTCTTTTCGGATTGTTATTTGACTAATTCCTTTAAAATTTATAGTCTTTACATTCTTTATCGGGTTGCTGCGGAGAGGAAATTCAAACTTGTCCAATTCCCACACATCTCTCTCCTGTTCTAAGCACCCCCCATCTTTCTGAGAATACCTCAGAATTTTCTTCATATGCTTTATTATGCCAGGTGTTTCTGTTGCTACAATTTCATAAACGCTTCGATACTTCTTACTTGTAAGGGCATATCCCTTTTCCATCATCCAACTCTTTAGCTGCAAAATAATCTTATTCTCGTCTTCATATCTCAGGATTTTAATATTCTTTTCTATAAGAAAATTCCGGATATTATTAAAATATAATATTTCAGATGCCAAACTACTTGGAGCAAGTTTCTTTCCCCTTTCCCAGACAAAATCTTCTAGGAGCTTTCTTACTTCTTCTGACGGAAGTCCCTCCAGGTCGAAGTAACGGTCTTTCCGAACCCTCATTCTCTTTTTTTGTTCTTCAGTCGCATTCTTATAGCAGTCTAATTCATAGATATGTATCTTATTTTCCAGTTTTTTCACCCCGTTTCTTTGGAATAATTCCAGTTGCAAGAAGATTTTCTGCCTGATTGAAATATTCCTTATTCGCCTGTTCGATCCGTTTAGGCATGTAGTCTATATACTGCTTTGTCATATTTTCATTGTTATGCCCTAAATAATCCCGAATCGTCTGAATGGACACTCCTTCATCATAGAAACTACTTGCCAATGTATGCCTGTAATCATGCGTCTTGAATGTTTCGCCCGAAATATGTATTCCATACTTCTTACAATTTGCTTTGAAGCCCTTAACAAATGTACCAGTCCTATATGCCCCGCCATCCTTTGATTTAAACAGGAAATCGGTAGGTTTAATATGATGCTTTTTTATATAAATTTTCATAATTTGATAAAGCACCAATGAAATTGGTATCATTTTTTCCGCTTTCATTTTGATTTGATAAACCTTAATCCATGCATCTTCCCCATCCCAATAATATGCACCTCCTTTTAATGTACACACTTCACTGATCCGTAATCCTGTTGCCCATAAATTTAGAAAAATAAGTCTTTGTACCTCTGGAAAAAACTTCAGCCTTTTTAATATTTCCATATACTCATCTTCCTGAACACTTCGATCATGGTGATATGGAAAAACTTTCTGGATGTAATAATTCGGATCAAAAATTATTCTCTTGATATGTCCTTTAGCATTTAAGTACACAAAAAATCTGTGAATATCAAATATCTGTCTGTTTACTGTTTCTGCTTTAATTTCCTCTTCCTGCAGAAGTTTGAAATACTCTGCTATTTGTTCTTCCGTAATTTCACATATGGATTCCAATGTGTTAAAGTAAACTAGAAATTTTTTAATATAACACAATTGATTTCGTATATTTCCAAGTGCTAAATCACCGATACCTACTTGATATTTCATATACTCTTGCAGCAATTCTCTGTTTCTCTCATTCGTCACTTCGTAAAAACTGAGTCGCTGCACAGGATTGCTTGGATTTACACGCTCTGGTGCAAAATTGAATCTTTCCATATACCAGACATTTGCATACCAGTGAATTTCTTTTCCACTCATAAAAAGTATTTTGCGGCTGTTATCCACAATCTGCATACTATTCTTCACATTTGCAACTTTCCTGGCTACAATTGTTTCCAATTTCTTTATTTGCTCCAGTTCAAGCCGCTCGATATCATCAATTCCTTCCTCTACGCAAAACTCATACATCCACCTTAAAGGAAGTAGATAGCGCACTCTGCGATCCTTGCTGTCTTTTATATTTCTCAAGGCATAGCACAAAATCTGAAAAATTTGTTTTTTTAAAGTTTCTGGCGCTTTTTGGCTAAAATCCCATACCAGTTCGCTTTTATCTTGGATATAATCAAAATCTGATGCTATGTCCTGATCCGGTATGTAGGGAAGAAAAATCACTTGCCCTTCATACTTGAGCCGCTCTTTATTTCTTCCAGAAAGGGTTTCCATTTCTTTTCGGATATCAAACTGTTTGATCCGATCCAATGTCTTCAAATATTCAAGACCTTTAGAGGAAGTTTTTGTCCTGCGCAACTCACTTTCATACAGTTCTCTGATTCTATAATCAATTTCCTTTACATGATGAATTCCCTGCCGTATCAAGAAATTCCTGACATTTCCTTTCAAGCGTTCTTGCACTGTATTGCACTGCTCAATTTCATCCAACAACTCTTTATACTCTTCTTGGATGAGAGTCTTCTTCAAATTTCGCAGGAACCCAGTTCGCTCAAATACCTGTTTCTTTGTAAAGTTCCCTGTTTCACGCAAAAAGATTTTATAATTACGGAAATCCTGTTCTTCTATAAGGAAAACATCATATATCCCTACACCTTTTAAGTAGGACTCTGCACACTCCCAGTATGTACTCGGTACATTTATATCTGTTATTAACTGGTTGTGAAGATAATCCGCTTTATCCTGTGATTCCGTATTCAATAATCTTAATGCAGTCACATACTTCTCCTCCTTCCCTAAAGTAATTTGTCAATTTCATAAATGGACTGATGTTTTCTATAAAATTCATCACTGACATCCATCAACTCCTGATCCGATATATTTAAATATCTCATCGTTGTTTCTATATTTCGATGCCCAAGCGCTTGACTGATAAGTTCCAACTTCCATCCAGCCTTCCGGCGAGCATTTGCAAAATAATGCCGCAGCATATGTGGTGTTACTTTAATCCCAGTCTTCTTCTGCAGCCGTTCCATCAATGCATAGACGCCTGAGTTCTGCATCGGTTTTCCTGCATAATCTCCCGAAATGTTAATAATCAAGTATTCCTGCTGGAAAATAAGGTCTTTATATTCCTCTATATAAAACTGCAGAATTTCAAAGGTGGCATCGCTGATTTTTGCCTTTCTGTATTCTGCATTCTTAGCCCTGGCTCCATTTTCATTATCTTCTCTAAAATTGACATACAGCAAGTGTCTCTCATAATCAATGTCTGTCGCATACCGGACTCCCAAAAGTTCCCCGATGCGAAATCCCGTTTCTGCTAATAATAAAAGCAGGATTTGATCGCGACAATTGGCACATGCCTTTAATAAAATCACGATCTTATCCTGCTCTATGGTCTTCCCTATATGTCCTTTTTCCTGTAGATATCCATGAAATGTATTCCGATATAATGTTCTTTTTACTCCCACTGAATTATGTACAATAATTCTCATATCAGAGAGGACTTTCAATTGCTTTGTAGATTCATCCTGCTGTCCAGAAAATCTATAAAATCGGAACACCTCTTTTAAATACGCATTACAGGTCTCATTATATGGTTTCTTTTTATAACTATCTCCACTATGCAATCCTGCCTGTAACCATATCAAATAGTCTGTAAAGTGTTCCTGCTGCTTATCATATGGCATCTCCCATACATCATCTAACTGAATGCCAGTCTCATCTATATAATTCAGATAGTATGAAATGGCTCCTGCACTTCTTCTGATAGTGTTAGGTGACAATTTTGATCTTTTTTTATGCATTAGATACTTGGAGGGCAGTAACACTATATCTTGGCTCTCCTGTTCACGAATGAAATAATATTTTTCGTGATTATCTATCTGGGAATCCACAATATACCTTGCCATATTACTTTACTCCTTTCCTCTAACGCTATACACAGTATACCGTGTTACTCTTCTCATAGCTATCACACAATGTAACAATCTTTCCTTTTCAAACGAAGCATTATCAATAAACAACGTCAATCGATTTGATAACTCCCTGCTATTCCAAATGCAATACCTGCAGTTAACAAAAATCCAATAATTCCAACTGCCGCAACAATCAATATCCCAATCATGATCGTTCTACCTCCTCAACAATCTCTATAACATCTGACATTCTGCCATCGTAACCGCTTCATCTTCCATAGCAAAATATTCATCTGCCACATTGCGTTCCACCGCCAAAATCTCTCCAGCCTCCTTCTCTCCCAGCTGGATCGGCGCCAAATACTCAATAATTCTCCCACATAATTTCTGGTCCGGACAAACATCCAGCATCCCCATACAGGTATTCACAATCAGGCGATCCAACACATCGGTAATCACTATTTTTTTAGCATCATATCCTCTCGCACCGATAAAATTTGCCAAGTTCTCCGGGGTCAGTGCCAACATATATTCTTTTCTGGCTCCCCCACCATATGGATACTCATAGGCATATCCCATCGTTTCTGTGTCCATGATCCGTTCTACCATATTCTTTTCTTCTGCTCTCATAAAATCTTCTCTCCTATTTTTTCAACTGCCAAACTCAATTTTCCCTTCCAATGGCGAATATGCATCGACATCATAGTTTTCCTGAAGGATCTGAAATCTTGCGAGCTGCATGGATGATCTGGACAGCCTGCCACGGTTTACAATCAAAAGAACATCTATCTGTTCTTTCTGAACCGCTTCTATAAAATGACGAAATCCATTTCGATTCCAAAGCGGAGTTGTCCCCACATCACTGGAACTTCCAACCAGTTCAAATCCCATCTGCTCTCCATAATCAATCAGCTGTTTAAACTGACTTTTTAATGCACCATTTCTATCTTCCGGTGCATCAATCGCACAATAGATCCACGCACGTTTTCCCTGACCCATTCCTGCCTCCTGCTCCTTTTCCAAACACCCTTTATGTTCTTCTCTGTACTGTTACACCAAAACTCACGAGAATTGCCTCATCTACTTTACGCATCATGGCTTCACTCAGACTTCCTACATACCCTCTTAATCTTATCCGGTCAATCGTCCTTACCTGCTCCAATAAAATAACAGAATCATTATGGAGTCCTCTTACATGATTTCCCAATTCGATATGTGTAGGTATCCAGTGCTTATTAGGCCGACTTGTAATTGCTGCCACAATGACGGTTGGACTGTAACAATTACCAACATCATTCTGAATAATCAAAACCGGCCGGATTCCCCCCTGTTCAGAGCCTATTACCGGCATCAGGTCTGCATAATATATATCTCCTTTTTTTATCGTAACACTTCCCCTCCTTCCATCTACTCTGGACTACGAATGTTCCTACTCTTTATGAAAAGTCTCTATCTCTATGTAATTCTGCTGTCATATGGCAAATGCCCTTTTTCCAGCTTACGCTGATGACCTCGCCTGCCAAAAGTTCATCAGCTCGGATTCCCTTTCCCAGCTCCTTCTTGGCTGCTTCTTTCTGCCCTTCCAAAAGTATGGATTTTACCTGGTCAGAATTCAGAAATAAATATCCTTTCGATGTCATAAAATGAAAATTGCTGTCAGAATATAATTCCATAAATTCTTTGACACGCATATACATCTTCCTCCTTATCATTTTGTGATTTAGAACACAAGGATAGCGGCAGCCTTATCCAGCTGATCTATCTTTCCTTTTCCGCTGGATAAATATAAAGCTGTCGCCATAGTTTTTGTTAAAAATCACTTGTTCTTCATTTTCAAAAGTTCCTATTCGACACAACTTCCCGGAACCAGATATCGGAAATACTGATATTCCTGTTACAACCGATATCTTTGGGCGGCAACACTGACCAGCCATGGCTTAAGGCTGTCATGGGATTGTTCCCCTCCGAGGGTCTCTCCGAGCCGCCCTCATTGCGTGTTCCCGTTTTGCGGGGCTGTGACTGGACGGAAGTATCATTATAGGCTGTTCAGGTCATTGCAGGCAGTCTGCCAAAACTGCTTTAAGGACAAATTTTTTTCGCTCTGCACCTTTGATGTCATCTTATTGACAGACACTCTGACTATCTGCAGGTGGTCGTGGCGGATTTTCCTTTGTGCTTTTCCTTTTGGGCTGAACAACTAAGGTATCTGTATTGCCGGATATGACTGTTTCACACAGTTTTTGCCAAAGAACAGAAAGAGAAATCAGTCCCCTTCACTTCTTTCCACGCTGGCAGAGAAGTTTGAGAACCAAAAACAGAAAAATAATTAAAATAATTTTCTCAGTTTCTCTAAAATCTTCTGTCTCCGTTTGTTTATCGCCTTCTGTGACAATCCAAGTACCGAAGCTACCTCCCGTTCCGTCCGTTCCTCAAAATAGAGTTCCTGAATCAACCACTGTTCTTCTTTCGAGAGTTCTAAAAGGAATTTATGTAACTGTTCACACTCTATTTTTTTCAGAATCTGATCCTCAACACTTCTGTTTTCTTCTGGAAATTGCACAGCCATTTCCTGCAGGCGTTCATAGGAATCCTCTCTGCTAGGAATGGTCATTTTCTCTCCTGTTTTAGGATCTACGATATTTCTTGCTCTTTTTAAGTCATATTCCTGATACTGCATTTTTCTTTCACTTGTTCTCAATACAGCGATTACTTCCTCGCTGGCTTCCGGATACATTTTTCTAAAATCCGGTATCTTATACGGTTTTGCCATGTTCCTGTCCTCCTTAGTTTTCGTTGGGTGGTGAAAACGAAGGACAAGTGGCGGACTACGACATAGGTTTCTGGCAATCCTCAAGCAAGAGCTTTTCTCCATACGCTGCTCCTTAGAAAAAAAGAAGCCAACGGGAGGATCCCGCTGGCTTTTAACAAACTTGAAATTGGATGCAGCGCACAAAACACTATAAAAAAAGACCCCATACATTTCTGTATGAGATCTTCTCGCTCAGCACACTGACCATCCAGTGTACTGACTATAACATGAGAGAAGTCGGACTTTCAGTAGGACTATTGTCGGACTTTAGTCGGACTATTTAATTGATATGAAGCGTTCTCGGTTTGCTTCCGTCACTTTCAATCAGATGTTCTTCCTTCAATTGCCGAAGATAACCATGCACAGTTGATGGGGAACGATACCCTAAACCTTTTCCGATATCCCGCACAGTAGGCGGATATCCATACCTTTTTATGTATTGCTCAACAAAATACAAAACTTCCATTTTCTTTTTGTTGCTCATAAAACCACCTCTCCTCTATTCATAAAGTAACGGTTCTTCCAAAGCCTGTTTGATTTGAGGAAGAGCACTCCCCCAAAGGGATAGACCGAATATTTTAATTGCTTCCTTTTTTCTATCATAATATGTGCTTCTTTCCATCCGAAGCGTTTCCAGTAATTCAGTCTCTGTATATCGGAACCGGCTTAAATAACACTTAAACACAATGTCAAAATAAAGCTGTGGTGAATATGGAAAATCACGCATTTTAACCATGGCCGAGTCTACCAGTTCCACAAGCCACTTGGTCTGGAACAGGCTTTTTACTGTTTCTTCAAACTTTTCCCTCTCTACAGTAGGAGCAAAATCATTCAGATATAGAAGCCCCGCCTCCAGTTCTCTGCCATAACAATATTCTGCTTCTTCACGAAGCATTGCAGCACGGTCACAGGCCGTCCAGCATACATTTCGATAAATAGATAATAACAATTTTGACCTTTCATATAAATTTTGTTCATCCAGATGCTGCATCACACACAGCATCTGAATACTGTTTTTTGCCAATGAGTTTTTCCGTCCCATAAGCCCCTCCTATCTTACCGGTTCATAACTCCCGGCATAATCAAACCATGATCTCGGTATTCCGGCATCTTCAGATCCTTCATCAAGGCCGCTGGATAGATAGCCCTTTTTCCAAATCGCCGCCGAATTTCCTCAATCGCCAAAAATAATTTTTCTTCTTTCTCAAGCCGGATTGGATCCGAAAACAAACAGATTTGCTCCGGTTCTTTTGCTGATACCAAGTTGATTGCACGAACAGTTACCGAACGCACAGGTTCCTTCCAATCATAATTTCTCTGAAATAGTTCCCTCGCCAGTTTAGCAATTTCCAAAGGCACTATCGTCGGAAGGGAAAGTTGACCTTGATACTGCCTTGTAAATAGTTCCTGACTGCGAATCGCTATCTGAACCCCCTGTGCTTTCAATCCATGAATCCTTAATCGATGTCCTATGTCCTGGCATAATTCCAGAATAACCTTCCAGACCTCCTCTTCTGTTTTAAGATCTGCTGTACAAGTAATTCCATGCCCCACACTTTTCGTCGGAGACACAAAGTCCTTCTCCATTACCGGACTATCATCCAGACCATTTGCATATGACCACAGCATCAGCCCATTTTTACCAAGAAGCTGGTTCACATAATCATGATCCATTTCTGCCAAATCTCCTATCGTATAAATTCCAACTTGCTCCAGCTTCTTTGTAGTTGATCGGCCACAGAATAATAATTCCGATACCCGAAGCGGCCAAACCTTTTGTTTCCATTCTGATTCTTCAATGCTAGTTATGGCATCCGGCTTCTTCATATCACTTCCCAGTTTTGCAAATATTTTATTGAATGAAATTCCTATACTAACAGTCAATCCCAGTTCATTCTTCATCCTGCAGCGAATCTGGTCTGCAATTTCTTTTCCAGAACCATAAAGAACCTGACTTGCTGTCACATCCAGAAAGCACTCGTCCATTCCGTAAGGCTCTACCAGGTCTGTATATTCCTGATAAATCTCTCTTGCCATATTGGAATATTTTAAATACTGTTCATACTGGGGTGGAACCAAAATCAAATCCGGACAAAGTCGTTTTGCCTCCCAGTTAACCATTCCTGTTTTTATTCCTGCTTGTTTCGCTTTCTCTGATTTTGCAAGAACAATTCCATGACGGTTTTCTGTGGACCCGCACACTGCTACTGCTTTTCCCTGTAGCTCTGGGTTCAGCATCATTTCTACAGAAGCATAAAAACAGTTCATATCACTATGAAGGATTGTCCGATTCATATTCTGTACCCTCTTCCAATTTTTTCTAGCAAGTATTAGCACACTTATTCTTGACAGCTTGCACACTTACCATTATAATGTGCATATAGTCACTGACACTTGCCAACTCTTGCTAATCCAAATATTAGCAACTACATGCACACTTGTCAATAGCACAGTTAGCAAGTTTACGCACACTAAAACGAATGGAGGTCTGACATGAAATCTTTTGGTGCTAAAGTTAAAGAACAACGCGGAAATCTTGGATTAAGTCAGAAACAATTAGCAGAAAAAGCCGGAATGGGTATCCGGACAATTACTTCTTATGAATTAGGCGAAAGAAAACCATACCAGGCACAGCTTTATAAACTGGCAAAGGCACTGGAGGTATCAACCGAGTATCTGCAGAACGATAACATAGAGGATCCATCTTACGGCTTAGACCGCATGGAATATGTAGAAGATATGAGAAAAAATAGCGGAACCAGGGAGGCGTTGGATCTACAGAAAATGCTGGCTGAGAACACAGCTCTTTTTGCAGGAGGCACTCTAAGCGAAGAAGCAAAAGATGCTTATTTTCAGGCAGTTGCCGAAGCATACTATGACTGTAAAAAAGCAGCCAGAAAAACCTTTAGCAAAAAGAAAAATCCACAATAATCTTCTCCCGTAATATAGTCCGAAAGGAGGGAGCTGTTTTGACTATTCAATCCATATCTGAAGAAGTCAGACGGATCCAGAAAAAATATGGTGAATCGGATCCATTCCGTCTGGCACAGGCAATGAAAATTATCGTGGTATTAAAACCGATGGGAAGATATAAAGGGTGCTGCAAAGGATTTTATGTTCAGCACCGCAGAATCAAACATATCACAATCAACAGCGATTTACCGGAAGTGATTCAACGGGTCATACTGGCTCATGAAATTGCTCACTCCGTGCTTCATACAAACATAACAGCTGCGTTTCATGAATTTACACTATTTGACGATACAGATCGGCAGGAATATGAAGCAAATCTCTTTGCTGCCGAACTGCTGTTATCCGATGACTGCGTATTAAATGCATTAAACGAAGACCAGTTTTTCTTTCAGGCGGCCAAAGCTCTTTATGTACCAGCAGAATTACTGGACTTTAAATTTCGTGTCATGAAACGTAAAGGTTATAAACTGGAGTCTCCCATCGTATCACATGGGAATTTTCTGAAAACAATTGAATAGGAGGACTACTGATGAACGAAGATACTATCCGCGATATATACTATGTAGAACATAAATGGAACCCCCATTTTTTCTATCTTTCCCCAAAATCATTTTGTCAGGATCTTGAAAAAAATGGCTCCGATCTATACCTTGACTTGTTCCATGCCATGTATCAGGAAGAGTCTGATTATATTTGTCCATATACGGAAAACGATTTTTCCCTTAGAAAAGAACTTTGCAACAATGGGACAACTATCATCTATCAGCTTATTACTCCATCTCCTGTCCTCTCCCCTCTTACCCGGTGTGTCTATTTCTGCTGTCAATTAGATAAGCAGCAATATTTTTACTATACCTCTGAGCTAACACATACTGGTGATTATCTGCTATGCGGATGGACAAAGGATGAAGCACATCTCATTTTCCATTCAGATGCATCTACACTTGAGGAAGAACTGGAAGAAGTTAAAAAACTTTTTAAGGAGGTAGAACTATATGAGCGGTGTTCAGACAGACTGCAAGGTTTATGTAAACGTAAGAGCAGCCTTCCTTCCAGACGGAAAAATGCTTCCAGAAGAACTTACCTGGGAAGACGGAACGCCTTATACAATTGACCGCATTTTGAATATGAAACCCTCTGTCGCAAGGAAAGCTGGAGGTCAGGGCGACTGTTATACAATTTTGGTAAACGGAAAGCAAAGCCATCTCTTTTTTGAACGCAGTACAAATTTAACGGGAGCTTATATAGGCCGGTGGTTTGTAGAACGAAAACCTTAACCAAAACCCTTATATAAAAAAGGTAGCTGTCATTTTACGATATAATGTCAACTATCTTTTTTATATGGCATCATTTTATATTAACGCATTCCAGACGCACACTCTCCCATATTAATGTCCAGCACCCCTCTGGGCGGCTGGATCAGGGCGTCCTCATACTGGCACTTCCACTGGATCTCCCGGCACATCTGGCCATCCGCCACGCCGTCTATGG
>OGFR01000098.1_pt1 | contig 97259 bp, 85 predicted proteins | sample 1571001 | NCBI WGS metagenome assembly OGFR01 (sample SAMEA2582064, study PRJEB24529) | metagenome | biome: Human gut stool | place: China | collected 2011 | reverse complement strand
GCCAGCGTTCGTCCTGAGCCAGGATCAAACTCTTTATAAATGATATTTATCACTTTTAAAGTGTTAAATCTTGTTCGCTCAGCACGCAATCGCTTGCGTCCTGTGTGAATTACTTTTGGAATTGTTTTTAGTGTTTTTCCAAACACTTAAAAGGTTCCTTACAAGTTTTTCGATATTGTTCAATTTTCAAGGTCCTGTAGCGCCTCAGCCTTGCGGCTGACGACCTGTTTATTTTACCACCGAAGTGGTTTTTTGTCAAGCCTTATTTTTTAGAAGCTTTTGAACTTTCTGAACTTGGACATCCAAGAAGTTTCTCAGAACAAACTGGAACTTTTCAGCGTCTATTGGTTCTTTTCAAGGGCTTCCTGCTGAGGCTTTGGAAGTCATTCTTTTGCCTCAGCGCTTGGCGCTCAAGTATAATACCACACCCCTGCCTCCTTGTCAACACTTTTTGACAGATTTTTTCCATTCTTTTTTGCGCACGACCGGAAACGGCATCTGACCGTGAGGTCTATGCGCCGCAGCTACTTTGGTGCAGCTTGGCACGAATGCCTCTTCTCTTTGCTTATATAATGTATTATAAGCTTTCGCCGTATAATATTTTGCGATATTACACCTCGGAAACGGGGGTGCGTTGTCAAGAGGTCTTGGCTCAGATTTTATCCTGAAAATTATCCATGAATTTTGGCTAAAACTCCAAAACGCAAAATGTAGTGGTATTTTCCTTGACTTGCCACTAGATAGTGATAGAATAGAGCTACATTCAGTTTGTTGGATATCGTGTGCGCAAAACGGGTATCTCTTATTGTAAGAGATACCCGTTCACACTGTGCTTTATTTGTTAAGGAGGAGAGCCGATGAAGATCATCAAACGCAACGGTGCAGAGGTCCCCTTTGATATCACCAAGATCATCACCGCTGTTACCAAGGCCAGCGATTCTGTGAGCGGCCAGAGCCGTCTGACCAAGGACCAGATCACCCAGATCGCCGCTGCTGTTACCGACCAGTGTCAGGCGCTGAACCGCGCCGTCAGCGTGGAAGAAGTGCAGGATATGGTGGAAAACCAGCTCATGGACATCAAGGCACATGATGTGGCCCGGCACTACATCACCTACCGCTATGTGCAGAGCCTGAAGCGCCAGACCAACACCACCGATGAGCGCATCCTGAGCCTGATCGAGTGCCAGAACGAAGAGGTCAAGCAGGAGAACGCCAACAAGAACCCCACCGTGAACAGCGTACAGCGCGACTATATGGCCGGTGAGATCTCCAAAGATCTGACCGCCCGTCTGCTGCTGGACCCGGAGATCGTCAAGGCCCATCAGGAGGGCCTGATCCACTTCCACGATTCCGACTACTTTGCCCAGCACATGCACAACTGCGATCTGGTGAATCTGGAGGACATGCTGCAGAACGGCACCGTCATTTCCGGCACCTATATTGAAAAGCCTCACAGCTTCTCCACCGCCTGCAACATCGCCACCCAGATCATTGCACAGGTGGCATCCAACCAGTACGGCGGCCAGAGCATCAGCCTGACCCACCTCGCCCCCTTTGTGGATGTCTCCCGCAAGAAGATCGCCGCTGAGGTAGAAGTGGAAATGGCCGGTCTGGACGTTTCTGCTGAGCGCAAGAAGGAGATCGTAGAGCGCCGCCTGCGCAGCGAGATCAACCGCGGTGTGCAGACCATCCAGTATCAGGTGGTCACGCTGATGACCACCAATGGTCAGGCCCCCTTTATCACCGTGTTCATGTATCTGGGTGAGGCGCGCAATCCGCAGGAGAAGGCAGACCTTGCCATCATCATTGAGGAGACCATCCGCCAGCGCTATCAGGGCGTGAAGAACGAGGCCGGTGTGTGGATCACCCCCGCCTTCCCCAAGCTGATCTATGTGCTGGAAGAGGACAACATCCGCCCCGGCACTCCCTACTATTATCTGACCGAGCTGGCCGCAAAGTGCACTGCAAAGCGCATGGTGCCCGACTATATCTCCGAAAAGAAGATGCTGGAGCTCAAGGTGGACAAAAACGGCGAAGGCCACTGCTACACCTGCATGGGCTGCCGCAGCTTCCTGACCCCCTATGTGGACCCCGAGACCGGCAAGCCCAAGTACTACGGCCGGTTCAATCAGGGCGTTGTCACCATCAATCTGGTGGATGTGGCACTCTCCTCCAAGGGCAACTTTGAGAAGTTCTGGAAGATCTTCGACGAGCGTCTGGCCCTGTGCCACCGCGCACTGCAGGCACGGCACAAGCGACTGCTGGGCACTCCCAGCGATGCCGCTCCCATTCTGTGGCAGTATGGTGCACTGGCTCGCCTGAAGAAGGGCGAAAAGATCGACAAGCTGCTGTTCGGCGGCTACTCCACCATCAGTCTGGGCTATGCCGGTCTGTATGAGTGCGTGAAGTATATGACCGGCAAGAGCCACACCGATGCCGGTGCAAAGCCCTTTGCTCTGAGCGTGATGCAGCACATGAACGACAAGTGCAACGCATGGAAAAAGGCCGAGAACATCGACTACTCCCTCTATGGCACCCCGCTGGAATCCACCACCTACAAGTTCGCCAAGTGCCTGCAGAAGCGGTTTGGCATCGTGCCCGGTATTACCGACAAGAACTATATCACCAACAGCTACCATGTGCATGTGTCGGAGCAGATCGATGCCTTCACCAAGCTGAAGTTTGAATCCGACTTCCAGCGCCTGTCCCCGGGCGGTGCCATCAGCTATGTGGAAGTGCCCAACATGCAGGACAATCTGGAAGCCGTCATGAGCGTGCTGCAGTTCATCTACGACAACATCATGTATGCGGAGTTGAACACCAAGTCGGATTACTGTCAGGTGTGCGGCTATGACGGCGAGATCAAGATCGTGGAGGATGACGGCAAGCTGGTGTGGGAGTGCCCCAAGTGCGGCAACCGCGACCAGAACAAGCTGAACGTTGCCCGCCGCACCTGTGGCTATATCGGCACCCAATTCTGGAATCAGGGCCGCACGCAGGAGATCAAAGACCGCGTGCTGCATCTGTAATTTTTGCATAAAGGAAAGCGCCCTCGCCCTCTCAGTCAAAACCTTGCGGTTTTGCCAGCTCCCCCAAAGTGGGAGCCTTTGGCAGTACGGCAAACTTTGCCGATTTGCCAAGGCCTCTCCCTTTGGGAGAGGTGGCACCGCAGGTGACGGAGAGGGCGAGCCAGCTTGAAATGAAGCTATGAACTATGCAACCATCAAATACTATGACATTGCCAACGGCCCGGGGGTGCGCACCAGCGTGTTCGTGTCCGGCTGCCGCCACCACTGCCCGGGGTGCTTCAACGCCGTGGCGTGGGATTTCCATTACGGCCAGCCCTTCGATAAAGCCACCCGCAACGAAGTGTTTGCTTCCTGCCAGCCGGACTATATCGCGGGCCTATCGCTGCTGGGCGGCGAACCCATGGAGCCGGAAAATCAGCGGGAGCTGCTGCCCTTCGTGCGCAACTTCAAGGCCTTGTACCCGAACAAAACGGTATGGTGCTATTCCGGCTACACCTGGGAACAGCTGACCGGCAAAGAGCCAAGCCTTGCCCGGTGTGAAGCCACCGACGAGCTGCTGAGCCTGCTGGATGTGCTGGTGGACGGCGAGTTCGTGCAGGCAAAGCACGATATCTCCCTGAGGTTCCGCGGCAGCAGCAACCAGCGTCTTCTGGATGTGAAAAAGACCCTTGCCGCCGGTCAGCCCGTGTGGTGGGAGGACGAAAAGGTGTTCGCCACCCATACTATGGAAAAATAAACATAACAGAAAAGAGCGTCCGGTTTTCCACTTCCTGAACGGAACGTGTGGAAAACTGGACGCTTTCTTTTTTGTTTTACTCTCTGCTGCCCACGGCATCCTCGATGATGCGCAGGAAGGCATTGCCGTAGCGGGCGGCTTTCTTCTCGCCCACACCGCTGATATTCAGCAGTTCATCGGTGCTCAGCGGCTTCTTCTCCACCATTTCCCGCAGGGTGGCATCGCTGAACACCATAAAGGCCGGGATATTCTGCTTTCCGGCCAGCCGCTTGCGCTGCGCATAGAGGGCATTCAGCAGCTTTTCGTCAAACTCGCTCAGCTCGCCTGCCACCGCCTTTGTGCGGCGCGGCTTCTCGGTCAGGCGGCGGGCATTATCCGCCGCGCGCCGCCGGGAATACTCCACCTGCAGCTGCGCTTCCTGCTCTGCGGCCAGACAGCAGGAGCAGTTGCCGCATTTCTTTGGTGCAGCTTCGCCGAAGTAATGCAGCAGAAAGCCACGCAGACAGTCCTGCGTGGTGGAATAAAATGTCATGTACTTGAGCCGTTCCTCGGCCTTGCGGGCAGCTTCGGCCTTTACATCGGCGGGCAGGCCGTTGTCTGCCTCCATCTCCTTTTCAATAAAGAAGCGGATGGTGCGCACATCGGTGCCGGAATAGAGCAGCGTGCACCGGGCGGGCTGTCCATCGCGGCCTGCACGGCCTGCTTCCTGATAATAACTTTCCAGATCCTTGGGCATATTGTAGTGGATCACGAACCGCACGTTGGGCTTGTCGATGCCCATGCCGAAGGCATTGGTGGCTACCATGATCTGCACCCGGTCGTAGAGGAAATCGTCCTGATTCTTCCGCCGGGTGTCCGCATCCAGCTTGGCATGGTAGGCCGCAGCCCGGATGCCCCGGCTCTGCAGCAGGCGGGCAGTCTCATCCACCTGCTTTGTGGTGCTGCAGTAGACGATGCCCGCGTTGTCGCCCTCTTTCAGCACAAGGTCCAGCAGCTCCTTCGGCTTCTGGCTGGGCAGAGCGCGCCGGGTCTCAAAATAGAGGTTGGGACGGTCAAAGCTGGTGGTCACCTCATAGGGCTTCTGCAAGGCCAGCTGTTCCCGGATATCGTCCCGCACATGGGCGGTGGCCGTGGCCGTGAACGCGCCCACCACCGGACGGCTGGGCAGGCTGTCCACAAAGGCTTTGATGCGCAGGTAGCTGGGCCGGAAGTCCTGTCCCCACTGGCTGATGCAGTGGGCCTCGTCCACCGTCACCATGCTGATTTCCCGTTCCTGTGCAAACCGCTGGAACCCCGGCATCTCCAGCCGTTCCGGTGCCACATAGATGATCTTGTACCAGCCCTCCCGGGCGCGGTGCAGCATCAGGGCCTTCTGGTTATCGTTCAGGCTGTTGTTCAAAAAGGCCGCCGCCACACCGGCCTGCACCAGTGCCCCCACCTGATCCTTCATCAGGCTGACCAGCGGCGACACCACGATGGTGATGCCCGGCAGAAGCAGCGCCGGCACCTGATAGCAGATGGATTTGCCCGCACCGGTGGGCATCACCGCCAGCACATCCTGCCCGTCCAGCAGCCGCCGGACGATGTCCTCCTGCCCCGGGCGGAAACTGTCGTAGCCGAATACCTTTTTTAAGATCGAGTGCGGGTTTTCCATGGGTTCCTCCGTATCATAGAATAGGTTTTTTTCTGCGCAATGTCTTCAAAACCATATCAGTATACCACAAAAGCCGGGCTTTTGCGCAGGTGCAGAGCCGTTTTTTCGGCAAAAAGCACGAAATGTCAAAGGTAATTTTTTTGCAAATGATAGCTTTTCAGGCGCGAAAATGATATAATAGGAGCACATAACTCCATGTCCGGCGTTTTTATGCGCCGACTGTTGATAGAAAAAGGAGCAATCATCTTATGCAGCAGAAACTCATCACCTTTGCCGTTCCGTGCTACAACTCGGCGGCATATATGCGCCATTGCGTCGAGACCCTGCTTTCTGCCGGAGAGCAGGCCGAGATCATCCTTGTGGACGACGGTTCCGTGAAGGACGATACCCCGGCCATCTGCGACGAGTACGCCGCCAAATATCCCACCATTGTCAAGGCCATCCATCAGGAGAACGGTGGCCACGGTGAGGGCGTCAATCAGGGCATCCGCAACGCCACCGGCCTGTACTATAAGGTAGTGGACAGCGACGACTGGCTGGACACCGATGCCCTGAAAAAGGTTCTGGCCCGCCTGACCACTCTGGTGGCCCGCGGCACCGCGCCTGACATGATGATCTGCAACTATGTGTACGAGCATGTGGAGGACAACACCACCCTGACCGTGCGCTACACCAACGTGTTCCCTCAGAACCGCCTGTTCAACTGGACCCATGTGGGCCACTTCCGCCCGGATCAGAACATCCTGATGCACTCGGTGATGTATCGCACCGAGGTGCTGCGCAAGTGCGGCATGGTGCTGCCCAAGCACACCTTCTATGTGGACAACATTTTTGTCTACCAGCCCCTGCCCTATGTCAAGAGCATGTACTACATGGATCTGGATCTGTACCGCTACTTCATCGGCCGTGCCGACCAGAGCGTGAACGAGAGCATCATGGTCAAGCGGGTGGATCAGCAGCTGCGGGTCACCAAACACATGATCGACTGTCAGGATCTGGATGAACTGAAGGATCAGAGACGTCTGCACGCCTACATGGTGCACTATCTGTCCGTGATGATGGCCGTGAGCGACATCTTCCTGCTGCTGGACGGCAGCGACGAGGCAAAGGCCAAGCGCACCGGGCTGTGGCAGTACCTCAAGGATCACGTAAGCACCGGCGTTTACCGCGCCGTGCGCTACAATCTGGGCGGTCTGACCGACCTGAAGTTCCCCGGTGGCGACAAGCTCACTCTGGGCGTATACCGCCAGCTGCGCAAGATCTTCAAGTTCAACTGATTCTTTGGAATTTACTCCTTCCGTCACGTCTTACGCCGTGCCAGCTTCCTCAAAGAGGGAGCCTTTGGCAGAATGGAACACTTCTCCTTCTCGCCAGAGCCTCCCTCCGTGAGGGAGGTGGCATCGCGCAGCGATGACGGAAGGAGTTTCTTTTATTTGCCCGACCGGAGCTCTTTGCCGGGTCTCCATATTCCGGTTGCTTTTTGTCTGGGCGGATAGTATAGTGGTGCTGTTCTCGGTGCTGGTGTATGAGCTGGTAGGCCCCACGCTGACCAAGATCGCACTGACTGCCGCTGGAGAGATTCGTCCCGAGGGACGCACCAGCGCCCGTGTGGAGAACAAGCCCGAAGAAGTTGCATAAAAGGTTGTTTTTTGTCGAAATGTCACGCAATCATTGACGAACCATGTTATTTTTTGTATACTGAGTATATCGAGATTGGAACAATTTTCCTGTTGTGTCATGGATTGACTGCTGCAGGAAAATGAATGAAGGAGATTGGTATACTATGAAAAGTACCGGTATCGTCCGCGGCATCGACGCGCTGGGCCGCATCGTTCTGCCCAAGGAGCTGCGCACCAATATGCATCTGGACACTGACACCAAGCTGGAGATCTTTGTGGATGGCGACTCCATCGTGCTCAAAAAACATCGGCCCGCCGGCAGCTGCGATTTTTGCGGCGAGGTGGATGAGGCTTCGGTGCAGTTTGCGGGCTACTGCATCTGCCCGGCCTGCCGCCGCAAGATCGGTGCACTGTAAAACACACAAAAAGGAGGCTCTGCTATGAGCCAGATGATTGATCTCACCGTCCCGTCCACTGTGCCGGGGCGGACTTTGCATGCCTTCCGCTGTGTGCCGGAGGGTGAAGTAAAGGCGGTTCTGCAGCTGTCCCACGGCATGGTGGAATTTATTGACCGCTACAAGCCGCTGGCGGAATATCTGGCCGGGCGGGGCATCCTTGTTACCGGCCACGACCATTTGGGCCACGGCGGCTCCATCCGCACCAAAGCGGACTACGGCTACTTTGCCGAGCCGGACGGCAACCGCGCCGTTCTGGCCGACCTGCACGCCATGACCGTGCGCACCAAAGAGCTGTACCCGGGCGTGCCTTATTTTCTGCTGGGGCACAGCATGGGTTCGTTCTATGCCCGGCAGTATTTGTGCGAATACGGCCATGAGCTGGACGGAGCCATCATCATGGGCACCGGCTTCCAGCCCAAGGCGCTGGTGCAGTTTGCCAAGACCCTCTGCCGGGTGCTGGCGGTCTTTCATGGCTGGCAGTACCGCAGCAAGTTCGTGGCCAACATGTCCTTTATGGGCTACAACAAAGGGCTGGAGGGCCGCACCACCCACGACTGGCTCAACCGCGATCAGGCCGAGGTGGACAAATATCTGGCTGACGAACGCTGCACCTTTACCTTCACGCTGAACGCCTACTACAGCATGTTCAGCGGCATCCTGCGCCTGCACGACCCGGCGTTCCTTGCAAAGATGCCCAAAGGCCTGCCGCTGCTGTTCTTGGCCGGTGACGCCGACCCGGTGGGCGAACAGGGCAAGGGCGTGCAGCGCGCCATCCAGAGCCTGAAAGATGCCGGTGTGCAGAACATTGAATGCAAGCTGTACCCCGGTGCCCGGCACGAACTGCTGGTGGAAACGAACCATCAGGAAGTGTTTGAAGATATCTGCAGCTGGCTGGAAAAGCACCTGGCCTGATCTGCCGCATCCGTTTTACCGTCATTCTGAGGAATGGCGGTACTTTTTTCCCTAATGGCTGGCGGCGCTTTTGTCAGCCTGACCGGCAAAAATGCCCGGCACTGAAAGTTTTCCCGATTGCTGAAAAAGTCCCCGGAACCAGCGTTCCGGGGACTTTCTGCGTTTATTTTCAGTTATGCTGTTATGCTTTCTTGGGTGCGATCCAGCCGTCGATCACATTTACCAGTGCCTTGCCGCGGCGGCCAAGGAGTTTGGGCAGCAGGACACGGGCCATGGCCCACACACCGGCAAAGTTGTACAGGATGATCAGCGCCGTGATGATGCCAGTCCACAGGCCGTAGAGCGGCGTTTCGGCCAGCAGCACAAAGGCTTCGATCACCAGCGCAGCCGCATTCACCAGCACGCGGCCCGGATGTACCTGCATCCCGATCATGCGGTGGGCATCGATGGCACGCAGGGTGAACACCAGCGCAAGGCCAAGGAAGGACGCATAGGTAGCACCCACAGGCCCCCACCACTTGATGAAGAAGTAGTTCATGATGCAGTTGCTCACAGCACCCGCCATCATGGTGATCATGCTGCGGGTGGACTTTTTATTCACCACATACACGCTGTTCATAAACTGGTTGAAGCAGCTGCAGGTGGAAGCCAGCACAAGGAACGGCACAAAGTGCCATGCATAGTAGTAGTTGGACTTCATAATGTGCATCACCGGGCGGCACAGCCAGATGATACCGGCTGCGCAGCAGAACAGCACACTGGAATAGGTGCGGAAAATTTTGGTAAAGAACTTTGCGCGGCCCTCTTCCTCGGTCACAGCGGAAAGCTGCCATGCATCGTAGAAGATCAGGCCCAGCGTAGTAAGGATGGTGGGCAGGAAATAGCCGGTGGAAAGCAGGCCGCTCCACGCATTGCCGTCGCGGCCGTCCAGACCGTTGCACATCTCACGCACAAAGAACAGATCGGATGCGTTGATGATCCAGAAGCTGATCTGTGCCGGGATCATGGGCAGCGAGAAGCGCAGCATCTGCTTCCACAGATCCTTGTTGATGCCCTTCAGCTCCACATAGTTCCACAGCTTGCCGGTGAACATCAGGAACAGCACACTGGAAAGGTCGCCGCTGATGATGGCCAGCAGGTAGCCGTTGGCACCCCACTTGAAGCCCACCAGATACAGCACGTAGAAAGCCATGGTGGCCACGGTGCACAGCACGCCGTCTACGGCCACCAGCTTGTTCCACTGGCGGCTGCGCACGAACTGGGTGCACAGGGTGCGCAGGCAGCTCATGAGCACATAGATGTAGATGAGCAGGCCGTACTGTGCCATATCGGGCAGAAACTGCGCAATGGGCCAGCACAGCACCAGAATGCCAAAGCCGCTCAGAATGGTCAGCAGGCCGTTGGTGAACACCTGTTTTTCGCTGTTGCCCTTGTCCAGACCAAAGCGGATGATGGCGTTGGACATGCCCATGGACACGAACGGGATGAGCAGGTTCGCGTACTGGCTCAGGATCTTGGAAAGGCCCAGATCGGAGATCTCCGCCATTGCATAGGTCAGGAACGGCTGGACGATCAGGGTGAGCAGCTTTGACGAAAAGCTGGAAATTGCAAAGATCAATGTGTTGCCGGCCAGCTTTGAATATTTATCGCCGGACTTTTTTTCGTTTTCCAAGGGAACTTCCCTCCTGTTTTACAATTCGGATGCGGGCCGGTCTGTGACCGCCCGCATCCGCTTTTCCACTATTTAGTCACTTTAAAAGCGCCCGCCGGGCTTTCCAGTCCGGCAGCAGCTTTGCCACCTCGGCCCAGAACGCCGGGCTGTGGTTGGGCTGCAAAAAGTGGCAGTACTCATGCACTACCACATAGATCTGCGCCGCCGGGGGCATATGATACAGCTGCAGCGCAAAGGTGATCTGCCGCTTTGCCATAAAGCACACGCCCCACCGGCTGGTCATGCTGCGCACTTTGATAACAGGCTTGTGCCCGCCCAGCACTCCGGCAAAGGCCGGGTAGACCTTATCGCTCATGGCCGTAAAATAGGCCAGCGCTGTTTCCTTATCCGGCAGAGGCCGCGCTTCCTGCGCTGCGCGCCGCATGGCACGTTCCCGGGCCTGCTGCACCCAGTCGGCGCGTGCGGCCACAAAACGGTCTGCCGCTTCTGCACTTGTCCGCAGGGGGATGCTCACCGCCACGGTGCCATCCTCCCGCACACGGATGTTCAGGTTCTTGACCCGTTTGCGGGTCAGCTCGTATTGGATGCCGCCTGCCGTGCGCAGCTGTGTCTCCTGCTTTCTGCCCGCCATGAGGTCAGGTAGTCTTTTTTGCCCGGTGCAGCATTTCCAGCGGCAGCTGGGCCAGCACCACGGCTGCAAAGATCAGCGCACAGCCAAAGACTTCCCGCGCGGAAAGGCTCTGGCCGAGCAGCAGCCAGCCGCCCAGTGCGCTGAACACGCTTTCCAGACACATGATCAGGCTGGCAATGGCAGGGTTCAGATCCCGCTGGCCCAGGATCTGCAGGGTGTAGGCCACGCCGCTGGACATGATGCCGCAGTAGAAAATGGGCAGCGCGTTCTCGGCAAACTGTGCCGTAGTGGGCGCTTCAAACACAAAGGCTGCAATGGTGCTTTCCACCGACACCACCAGAAACTCGGCAAGGCTCAGCCGCACGCCGTCCACCTGCGGAGCAAAGTGATCCACCGCCATGATCTGGAAGCTGAACAGCACTGCGCAGCTCAGCAGGATCCAGTCGCTGGATTCAATGCTGCCAAAGCCGTTTTTCATGCACAGCAGGTACAGGCCCAACACGGCCACCACCATGCTGACCCACAACTGCGCGCTTCCCTTGCGGCCCAGAAACAGGCCGAACACCGGCACCAGCACCACGTACATGGCGGTCAGGAAGCCAGCCTTTGCCGTGGACGGATTGATGGTAATGCCGATCTGCTGTGCAGCGGAAGCAGCAAACAGAAGGGTGCCGCACACAAAGCCTGCCGCCAGCAGCTTTTTCTTCTCGGCAGCAGTTTTGGGCTTTGCATCGGTGCCGCTTTTGCGGCGGATGGCATCAAACACCATCACCGTGGGGATCAGCACCAGTACAGCCAGCCAGCTGCGCCCGGCCAGAAAGCTGTAGGCTCCCATGCCGGAACCGGCGCTCTGGGCCACAAAGGCTGTGCCCCAAATAAAGGAGCACAGCAGCAAAAGCAGAGAGTTCTTGGTTTGTGTGTTCATCAGCCAATGCCCTCCACCTTCAGCAGGCCGTACAGGTAGTACTTGCTGGAGTCATAGGAGATGGTCACACGGTACTGCGCCGCCGGGTCCAGCCCGGAGATGGTGCAGCGGTAGTTGGTGCCGTCGGTGCAGATATAATAGGTGCTGTCGGCCACATACTCTGCGCCGCCGTCCACCTTTTTCCACACGGCCACCTTGAACCGCTGGGTACCCTCAGCCGTGCCGCAGCCCATAATGCTCAGCGTGCCGGAAGGCACAGTAAAGTAGCTGGTCTGGCGGCTCCAGATGCCGTTGAACACCGCATACAGGCAGCCATCCGCCGTGGCCGTGGCAAACTTGGCCGAGGGGTCTGCAATGCCCTGAATGATCAGCGGATCACTGGTCTGGTCGGCCCAGCGGGTAGTGTCCTCTTCCTGCACTTCGTCCGAAGTGCCCGCTGCCTTGTGCACGATGCTCTTCAGGGTGTCCTTGCAGCCGGTCAGGCCCACTGCAAGCACCAGCGCCATCAGCAGCACAACGATCCTTTTTTTCATCTTCATACGTTTCCTCACGAAGCAATGCGCTTCTCTTTGTTTTTTTCATCCCTCCGCCCTGTTCTTGTACAGAGCAGATACAGATATAGTATACCGCATTTTTCGGCGCTGTACAAGACATTTGTCCTGTGCCGTACTGCAAGAAAAGCCCCGCCGGGGCTTTTCTTTTTGTGCGGTTTGCCGCCTGATTTTACGTTTCTTTGCCAGTGACCGTCCGCAGGGCAGCACACTCGGCAGCGGCCTGCTCCGGCGCACCTGCACCAAACAGACTGCCGTATCGGTACAGCGCCCAGCCGCCCGCGTTCTGACTGCGCAGGTCCTGCACCTGCCGGGCCAGCACATCGCCGGTGCTCCAGCCGCTCACGCTGTCCGGGTTTGCGCCGCCGTCACCTGCGCCCACGCGGTACGCGCCCAAGCCAAAATAGAGCGCCACGCCCTCTGCGCGCGGGTACGCCAGCCACGCGGGCACGATGTTCTCAAAGGCAAAGCGGATGCTGCCGCTCTGCAGCGTGTAGCCATAGCCCCAGTAGATCTGCGGGCAGAGATAATCCACCACCTGTTCTTCCCCGCCCGCAGCCAGCCACGTCGTCACATCGCTGTACTGGCTGTTGAGGTCGTTGTCGGGATTTCCCTGCGGAGCGATGCCAAAGCGCAGCGTCGGGTCTGCAGCCTTCACCGTGTCGTACACTTTCTTGACCAAGGCGGTCACGTTCTGCCTCCGCCATGCTGCAAGGTCTGCCGCACCGCTGGCCGCAAACTGCGCCGCATCGATGCTTTCTTCGGTCGTAGGGTAAAAATAATCGTCAAAGTGGATGCCGTCCACCGCGTAGTTCTGCAAAAGCTCAGCCACGCCCTGCACCACATAGTCCGCCGCTGCAGGCTCGGCCGGGTTCAGATACAGCCCGTCGCCCACTGCACACACCCATTCCGGGTGGGTGTTGGCAAGGTTGTTCTCTGCCAGATTCGGCGGCATGGCTGCAGAGGACCGCAGCCGGTAGGGATTCAGCCACGCTTCCACCGAAAGGCCGCGCCCGTGGGCCTCCTGCAAAAGGATGTCCAGCGGGTCAAAACCGGGGTCCTGCCCCTGCACGCCGGTGCACAGGTGGCTCCACGGGAACAGCCGGCTTTTGTAAAGTGCATCCCCGAAGGGCCGCACCTGCGCAAGCACCGTGTTCAGCCCAAGGCCCGCGCAGTTTTCCAGCATTTGCACACACCCGGCGCGGAAGGCATCCGCCGAGGAAAAATCCATTGCTGTCCATTCCAGATAGCTCACCCATACGGCCCGCCACTCGCCTGCAGGCAGGGCAGGATTCTCAACAGACTGTTTTTCTGCTTTCGTTTTGTCCCGTTTGGAAAACTTTTTTCTGCGCAGCCACAGCCCCGCACCCACACAGGCAGCAGCACCGGCCCCCGCCAGAAAGGTGCGCCGGTCCACACGGCGCGGTTCTGCTTCCGTTTTTTTGGACTTGCGCCGCTGGGTCACAGGGTCTCCTCCTGGGTCTTATACAGCATCAGCGCTGCCCAGCCCCGGGCACAGGCCAGCAGCACGAACATGATGTTCGTCCAGAAGGCAAGGGCGCTCATGCCCGCATACTTCGTCAGCAGCCAGAACAAAAGCCGCAGCGCTTCCGAGATGCACACCAGCTGCAGCTGACGCTGAACGGGCCTGCCGTGGCCGTACTCGATGGCAAGCAGGCCCGGCCACACCAGTGCCGAGCACAGGTCGCCCGCCCAGCCGCCTGCAGCCAGCTTGCTGAGCATCAGCAGCACGAACACCAGCGTGTAGCTGCGCTTATCCTTGGCGGGAGCACCCTTCTGTGCGGCCAAAAACAGCACTGCAATGCCGGTGATGCAGAACACGATCAGTTCCAGCCCCGAAAAATCCATGCCGCCCAGCACGGCAAAGCCGCCCAGCATGGACATTGCCGCTGCCGCCAGCAGGAAAAAGTACCAGGTCTTGCGTGTAAATTTGAGCTTCATTGTGTTCCTCCCGCCTGCAGCAGTGCGCAGGCTCCTGACAAAATTTTCAAAGAATTAAAAATATTATAGCACAAAAGTATGCGGGTTGTGTTACAATAAGAAAAACTCTTCAGGAGGATCTTCATGAACGCCGCAGTTTCCATTGTTCTGCTTGCCGCCGTGCTTGGCGTGATCGTTTTTCTTTTGTCCCGGCGCGAGAATACCCGCCGCAGCCAGTACGGCCCCGCCGGCCTTTCGGAGTTTCGCACCGACCTGCCGCTGGACGAGTGCTTCGACCGGCTGGACGAGCACAGGGACGCCGACGAGTTCGTGTACGAGTGCCGCCGGGAAAAGGACGGCGGCTTTCTGCTGCATCTCACCCTGCACCAGCCCACCCAGCAGCCGCTGGACACCCTGTATACCCTCCGGCTGGACCCCGGTCGTCAGACCGTAGTGACCCTGATCTTCATCCGCGAGGCCTTTGGCTACAAGGAACCGCTGTTCCCGCAGGAAATGCTTGATCGTTTTATGCAGCAGAAGCTGGATGCCCACCGCACCAAATAAAGTTTTGTGTAAATGCTTTTCATTTTGCGCTGTTTTTGGTATACTTGTAAGTGCCGCAGCGCAGAATATGCGGGCTAGTAGCTCAGTTGGTCAGAGCTGGCGGCTCATAACCGCTTGGTCCCGGGTTCAAGTCCTGGCTGGCCCATAGAGAAAAGGCACCCCTAGGGGTGCCTTTTCTCTATATTCAGGGCCGCTAGGACTTGAACAGCACGGCACCGCCATGGGCGGGGCAAACAACAGCCCAGTGGGCTGTTGTTTAGTGCGCGGGTCCCAGCGCATAGGAATGTCAAAGGGTGTCGGATGCCGCTCTGAGGGCCAGCCAAGACTTGAACAGCAACGACGACGACCGCGGCCTGCGGCCGAAACAGGGAGGAGTTGTTGGGACAGCGTTCTGATTTTTCAAAGCCCTGCCAAGGGGCTGCGGAAAAATCAGCAAACGCAACCCGTAAGGCCCTAACCGTCAGTTCCCTTTGCGGGTCCCAGCGCATAGGAATGTCAAAAGGTGTCGGATGCCGTTCTGAGGGCCAGCCAGGACTTGAACCCAAAACTTATTCAAGTAATGATAATAAAACAAAGAAGGAGCGTTTCCACGCGGGAACGCTCCTTCTTTGTTTACTATCATTTACACCATTTTGCAAACTCTTCGTCGGTGCACTTGACATAGTGGCTGCCGCTCACATGGTGATCGGTGCCCTTGTTGTAATCGATGCCGGAAGTGGCGTAGTCGTAGGTCTCAGCCACGCGGCGTTTTTCCACCACCGGATTCGGCAGCGGGATGGCCGACAGCAGGCTGCGGGTGTAGGGGTGGATGGGATTCTCGAAGATCTCTTCGGTCGTACCCGTCTCCAGCAGGTGGCCCAGATGCAGCACGCCGATGCGGTCCGAGATGTACTTGACCATGGAAAGGTCATGCGCAATGAACAGGTAGGCCGTGCCGGTCTCCTGCTGGATATCCTTCATCAGGTTGACCACCTGCGCCTGAATGGACACGTCCAGCGCCGAGATGCACTCATCTGCGATGATGAGCTTTGGGTTCATGATGAGGGCGCGGGCAATGCCCACGCGCTGGCGCTGGCCGCCGGAGAACTGGTGAGGATAGCGCTCGGCATGTTCGGGCGCAAGGCCCACCTTGGCCAGAATTTTCTCCACCTTTTCGCGGCGCTCTTCGCGGGTCTTGTACATGTGGTGGATGTCCAGACCTTCGCCGATGATATCCTCCACCTTCTTGCGGGGGTTCAGGGATGCCATAGGGTCCTGAAAGATCATCTGCATCTGGGTGCGCAGGGTGTTGTTCTGGCTGTGGTTCAGCTTGCCGCTGATATCCTGCCCGTCAAAGGTGATCTTGCCGGCAGTGGGGTCATACAGGCGGATGACGCTGCGGCCGATGGTGGACTTGCCGGAACCGGACTCGCCCACCAGACCATAGGTCTCGCCGGGATAGATCTCAAAGCTGACATTGTCCACAGCCTTGACGGTATAGCTCTTGCTCACGCGGAAATACTGCTTCAGGCCCTCGACCTTCAGCAGCGGAGCAGCATTCTGTCCTGCCATTTATTCCGCCTCCTTGATCTTTTCTGCCTCGGCACGCATGCGGGCAATGCGCTGAGCAAGCTCAGGCGGCATGTCCACCTTGGGTGCGCGGGGGTCCAGCAGCCATGTAGCTGCATAGTGGGTGTCGCTGATCTTGAACATGGGCGGGTCCACTTCGTCGTCGATGTTCAGGGCAAAGTGGTTGCGCGGCGCAAAGGCATCGCCCTGCTTCTCATGCAGCAGGTTCGGCGGCGAACCCGGAATGGTGTACAGACGGTCGTCTGCGGTGTCCAGATCGGGCATGGCGGAAAGCAGGCCCCATGTGTAGGGGTGGCGCGGCTCGTAGAAGATCTCATCGATGGTGCCGGTCTCCACGATCTTGCCTGCGTACATCACGTCCACATAATCGGCCACCTTTGCCACAACGCCCAGATCATGGGTGATGTAAATGACAGAGATGCCGCGCTCACGCTGGATGCTGCGGATCAGCTCCAGGATCTTGGCCTGAATGGTCACATCCAGTGCCGTGGTGGGCTCGTCACAGATCAGCAGGTCGGGGTCGCAGGCCAGTGCAATGGCAATGACCACACGCTGGCGCATACCGCCGGACAGCTGGTGCGGGTAGCTCTTCATGCGCTTTTCGGCATCGGTGATGCCCACCTCTTCCAGCAGCTGCACAGCCTTTTTGTAGGCGGCATCCTTGGGCATCTTGTAGTGCCACAGCATGCCCTCCATGATCTGCTTGCCGATGGGCATGGTGGGGTCAAGGCTGGTCATGGGGTCCTGAAACACCATGGCGATGCGCTTGCCGTTGATGTGGCGGCGGATCCACTTTTTGTCCTTCTGCAGCAGGTCCACCGTCTCGGGGCTGCCGTCGGCGTGATGGTAGCTGAACTGGATGGAGCCGCTGTTCACAATGGCGTTCTGTGCCAGAATGCCCATGGCGGCCTTCATGGTAACGGACTTGCCGGAGCCGGATTCGCCCACCAGCGCCACCGTTTCGCCCTTGTACAGGTCGATGTTCACGCCGCGGATGGCGTGCACCGGGCCTGCGGTGGTCTTAAAGGTGATATCAAGGTCTCGCACCGACAAGACCTGTTCTTTTTTCTTTTCAGGCATGGGGTGTTCCTCCTTACATACTCTTCATCTTGGGGTCCAGAGCCTCGCGCAGGCCGTCGGCCACGAGGTTGAAGCTCATCATCAGCAGGCTCATGACCACCATCGGCGGGATGATCTGATACGGATGGGTGGTGAAGCTGTTGTACAGCTCGCTGATCAGAGAACCCAGCGAGCACTGCGGCACCGGGATGCCCAGACCCACAAAGGACAGGAATGCCTCGGTGAAAATTGCGGTGGGGATGCTGAACATGACCTGCGTGATGATGGGTCCGATGATGTTGGGCAGCACTTCCTTGAAGATGATGAAGAAGCTGCCTGCGCCCAGCGTGCGGGAAGCCAGCACGAACTCCTGATCCTTCAGCTTGAGCATCTCAGCGCGGGCAATGCGGCTCATGCCCACCCACTCGGTGAGCATCAGAGCAAAGATAATGGTGATCATGCCGGGCTTGAGCACCAGCAGAAGCAGCGTGACGATCACCAGACGGGGAATGCCGTTGGCAACTTCCAGAAAACGCTGCATCATCATATCCACCTTGCCGCCAAAGTAGCCGGAGATCAGGCCGTAGCTCATGCCGATGACCATATCGATGATGGCGGCGGCAACCGCGATGATCAGGGACACGCGGGCACCCTCCCAGGTGCGGGTCCAGATATCGCGGCCATAGGTGTCGCTGCCGAACCAGTAGTAGACATCCTCCTTGCCCTTTTCCACATAGGCATTCACTGTCTTGGAACCGGTGGTGGTGCTCATTTTCTCGTCACCGTTGAAGATGCCGAAGTTCTCCAGCACCTGCACGCGGGGCGCAAAGTTTTTCTGGCTCAGCTCCTGACCGGAGTAGGTATACTCGTTCATGCCGGGGCCAAATGCCGCAAGCAGCACGATAAAGACAACGAGGATCAGGCCGAGCACCGCGCTCTTTTTGCGGAAGAAGCGCACCCGCACATCCTTCCAGAAGCTCTGTGCGGCAAAGTTCGAGTCCATTGCGATCTCTGCGTCGTTATGCTTGAGCGCAAAGTCCTTCTCGTTGAAGGTGTGCTCGGAATACATGGTATCCACTGCGCTGACGATGGCATCAGCCGTGGCTTCGCCGCCCAGGCGAATCGCTTTTTCTGCCATATCAGTCGTCCCCCTTTGCCAAGCGGATGCGCGGGTCGATGATGCCGTACAGCAGGTCAACGACCAGCATGATGCCAATGTACATGGCGCTGTAGATGAAGCTCAGACCGATGACCACGTTGTAGTCGTTGGACTGGATGGCCGTCACCAGCAGGCTGCCCACGCCGGGGATGGCGAAAATTTTCTCGACGACCAGCGAGCCGGTCATCAAATCAACGATGAGCGGGGCCAAAACTGTAATAATAGGAATGAGCGCATTGCGCAGGGCGTGGCGGAAGATCAGCGCCGGGCCGGAAATGCCCTTGCTCTCGGCCAGCAGCATATAATCGGAGTCCAGAACCTCGATCATTTCACTGCGGGTAAAGCGGGCAATGGAAGCCATGGTGAACATGGACAGCGAGATGCTGGGCAGCACACTGGAGCCGAACACATCCTTTGCGGAGAACAGCATGGGGAACCACTTGAGCTTGAAGCCAAAGGTATAGCTCAGGGCCAGTGCGATCACGTAAGACGGCACCGACACGCCGATGACCGAGATGATGGTGGCCAGAGTGTCGAAGATGGTGTCCCGCTTGAGGGCTGCAATGATGCCGAGCACAAGGCCCACGATGGCACCCAGTGTAACAGCCATGCCGCCCACACGGATGGAAATGGGCAGACGGGACTGGATCAGCTGGGAGATGGGCGTGTTCTTGGAAATATTGTAGCTTACGCCGAAGTCACCGCGCAGCATGTTGGTCACATAGCGGAAGAACTGCACATAGATGGGCTGATCCAGACCGTACTTTGCGTACAGGGATGCGCGCATTTCCGGCGTCAGCTTTTCATCGTTGAAGGGCGAACCGGGCATCAGCTGCATGAGGATGAACAACACCAGCAGGATGGCCAGCAGCGTAAACAACGAAGTGATAATACGCTTGAGCGTGTATTTTTTCACGTTGGGTAGACCCCCTTAAAGTTTCTTCTCCGCCCTGCACGGGGCAGAACGGCTCTCGCCTGCCGCGGTCAGCCGTGCACCGCACGCGGACAGTGCAAAAGCCAAAAAGTCGCACAGCGGCATTTTCGCTGCCACTGTGCGGCATTTCAGTTTTCGATCAGGATCAGACGCTCTTCTTTGCGTCCTTGTAGACGCGGTTCAGAGCAACCGGGTGGAAGTCCACGCCGGTCACGGCAGAAGAGATCATCTCGGCGTTGCACTGACCATACAGCGGGAAGATGGCGGCCTGCTCCAGCACGATGGACTCAGCTTCATACATGGCTTCCCAGCGGCCCTCGGGATCGGTGCACAGATCACCGGTGGTGCACTCTGCGATGATGGCATCGTAGTCAGCGTCGCTCCACAGACCGTAGTTGTTGGAGTTGCCGGTGACCCACATGCCCAGATAGGTCATGGGATCGGCGTAGTCGGGGCCCCAGCGGGTCAGGCCGATCTCAAAGTTGCCGTCCTGCATATCCTGCACGCGCTGCTTCTTGGGCTCTACCTTCAGCTCCAGAGTAAAGCCGGGCAGAGTGGTCTGCAGCTGCTCCTGAACGACCTGAGCGACCTTCTGAGGAGCATCGTCGGCATCGACGACCATGGTGAAGGAGAAGGAATCCTTGCCCAGCTCAGCCTTGGCCTGCTCGTAGTACTCTGCAGCCTTGTCGGGATCGTATGCGCAGAACTCTGCAAACTTGGTCTGGTCGGCGCTGAAATCGCTGCCGTCCGGGCCGGTGGCAAACTGTGCGGGCACTGCGGTGTAGGCGGGAGAAGAGCCGTCCTTCAGCACGTCATTGGTGATGGAATCACGATCCAGTGCAAAGGTGATGGCACGGCGCAGGTTCAGGTTTGCCAGCTCCGGCACAGCGTCCATGTTGGGGCTGATGTACCACAGGTAGCCGGCGCCCACGCTGGTGAACTCGGGGTCGTCCTTGACCTGCTCCACCTGCTCGCCGTTCAGCAGGGTGATATCCAGATCGCCGTTCTGATAGCTCATCAGAGCCTGCTGGCTGTCCTTGATGACCTGATAGTTCAGGCCGTCCAGCGCAATGCGGTCGGCATCGTAGTAATCGGCGTTCTTCACCAGCTCAAAAGCGGTGGCGGCCGGCTCATAGCTGGTCAGCACGAATGCACCATTGGACAGCACGGTGTCTGCGCTGGTGCCGTAGGTATCGCCGCAGCTCTCAAAGAACTTCTGGTTCATGGGGTAGAAGGTGGGGAAGTACATCAGGCTCAGGAAGTAGCTGACCGGAACATTCAGCTCCACCTTCAGGGTCTTGTCATCCACAGCGGTGATGCCCAGATCGGTGACGGGCTTGTCGCCTGCAATGATCTCGGCGGCGTTGACCACCTGACCGATATCGCTCAGCATGTAGGCATACTCGGATGCGTTTGCGGGGTCAACAGCACGCTGCCAGCCAAACACGAAGTCTGCTGCGGTAACGGCATCGCCATTGGACCACTTTGCGTCCTTCAGGTGGAAGGTGTAGGTCTTGCCGTCCTCGCTCAGCTCATAGCTCTCTGCCAGAGCCTCCACGGCTGCACCGTTCGCATCCATCTGCATCAGGCCGTCGGTGTAGCATGCGATGACCTCAAAGGAGGTGCCGTCGGTAGCCAGCTGGGGGTCCAGAGACTGGACTTCGGTCTCCAGCATGACGTTCAGCACACCGCCCTCAGCAGAGGCGGCTGCACCAGAAGCAGCGGTGGAGCCGGAAGCAGCGGTGCTGGAAGAGCCGCCGCAGGCAGTCAGAGCCAGTGCAGCAGCCGATACGCCTGCAGCAGCCAGGAAGCTGCGGCGAGAAATACGACGATCGAATTTCATATTTTTTCCCTCTCTCTTGCCTCAATGCTTTATTAAAGTAAAGCATTGAATGGTGAAAAATGCACAAAGGTTTTTTGCTCCTCCTCTGGAGCACTGCACACCTTTGTGCGATATCCGCATTATACGCTGTTCCACCTAAAAAAGAAAGGCTTCCGGCTGTTTTTCTGTGCTTTGACCAATGGTCAGTGAAAAATATGTTTTTATTTTTGTGCAGATTTGAAGATGTACTGTATTTTCGCAAAATACAGTTTCACGAAAACATGAGTTTTTTGTGTTTTTCCGGGAAACAGATGAAGAGATTTCACCTGTGTATTTTCATTTTTTGTGCATAAGTCGTACTTTCAACCCGTTTTTTGTGCACATACCAGACTCAAAAAATCCCTGCTGAAAACGCACCGTTCTCAGCAGGGAAACACCGTTTTTTCGTTTTTCAGGCAAACATCGCCACTACGTAAATCTCGCCGCCGTATTCAATGAACACCGCGCCCATCTGTGTGCGGCCTGCCGCATAGCTGCGCAGTGCGCTGCCCGCCTCGCTCAGCGGCGGAGCATACAGGTAGCCGGTAAAGCCCCATTCGTTGTTCATTGCAAGGCCGATCACCACGCCTCTGGGCAGGAACAGAAAGCTGGTGGAATGATCGATAAAATCGTACACATTCTTGTCCAGCATGGCACCGGAGCCGGTGGTCATGGGCACCTTGCGTGTCAGCAGGCCGGACTGGGTGGTCAGCTGGGTGGAGTCCTCCACCAGCCAGTCTGCCAGACGGCTGGCTGCATCTTCCAGATCGGTATTATAGGTCAGGCTGGAGTCTACCTCTTTCATCAGGGCCTTGGCCTGTTCTGTATCCTTCTGCACCGTGCCGTCCATCAGTGCACTGCATCCGGCCAGCACCGCCAGTGCCAGTGCACCCGCCAGCAGGCAGGCCAGCCATTTTCTTGCATGTTTCATAGAGTGGTTCTCCCCTTTCGGTCTGTTTTTCTCCATGATACCTTTTTTGCCGCCGGATTACAAGCAGAAAAAAGCTGCTGTGCATCTGCACGGCAGCTTTTTGGGCAAAACTTTATTTTGCGTACTCCACAGCGCGGCTCTCGCGGATCACATTGACCTTGATCTGGCCGGGGTAATCCAGCGTGTCCTCGATCTTCTTGGCAATGGAGCGTGCCAGCAGGATCACCTGATCGTCGCTGATGACATCGGGCTTGACCATGATGCGCACTTCGCGGCCTGCCTGCACGGCAAAGGCCTGCTCCACACCCTCGAAGCTGGAAGAGATCTCCTCCAGATTTTCCAGACGCTTGACGTAGCTTTCCACGTTCTCGCGGCGGGCACCCGGGCGTGCAGCGCTGATGGCGTCGGCAGCCTGAATGATGAAGGCCAGCGGAGTCTTAGGCTCCACGTCGCCGTGGTGAGCCTCGATGGCATGGATGATCTGGGTGTTTTCCTTGTACTTGCGGCAGATGTCCACACCGATCTGCACATGGCTGCCCTCGATCTCGTGATCCAGCGCCTTGCCGATATCATGCAGCAGGCCGGCACGGCGTGCCATGGTCACATTCACACCCATCTCGCCTGCCAGCAGACCGGCCACCCATGCCACCTCCATGCTGTGGTTCAGAGCGTTCTGGCCAAAGCTGGTGCGGTACTTCAACCGGCCGATCAGCTTGATCAGGTCCGGGTGCAGGCCGTGGATGCCCAGCTCCATCACGGCACGCTCGCCCTCGCGCTTCATCTGCAGCTCCAGCTCGTGGCGGCACTTTTCCACCGTCTCCTCGATGCGGGCGGGGTGGATGCGGCCATCACCGATCAGGCGTTCCAGCGTCATGCGGGCCACCTCGCGGCGGGTCTGGTCGAAGGAGGACAGCGTAATGGCCTCCGGGGTATCGTCGATGATCAGGTCCACGCCGGTCGCGGTCTCCAGAGCGCGGATGTTGCGGCCTTCGCGGCCGATGATGCGGCCCTTCATTTCGTCGCTGGGCAGCGGCACCACGCTCACGGTGGTCTCGCTGCAGTGGTCGGCAGCGCAGCGGCTGACGGCCTGACCGATCAGGTTGCGGGCGATGTTGTCGCAGTTCTCCTTCAGGTCGGTCTCGTAGGCGGCAACGCGTACGGCCTTTTCGTGGGTCAGCTCCTCGTCCACCTTGTGCAGCAGCACTTCGCGGGCATCCTCCTGACTCAGACCGGCCAGCGTTTCCAGCCGCTCCATCTCCTTGGCGCGCAGAGCGTCGATCTCGGCCAGACGCTCCTCGGCCTCAGCGGCGCGCTTTTTCAGCTCCTCTTCCTTCTTTTCCAGTACCTCGGTCTTGCGGTCGAGGGCGGTTTCCTTCTGGTCGATGCGGTTCTCCTGACGGCTGATCTCCGCACGGCGCTGCTTGATCTCCTTATCGGCTTCTGCCTTCTGGGCATCCACCTCGGCCTTCAGCTTGAAGGCCTCGTCCTTTGCTTCCAGAACCGCTTCCTTGCGCTTCTGTTCTGCGGTCTTGATCGCTTCGTTCACAAGGCGGGTCGCCTCGGCTTCTGCGCTGCCGATCTGGGCTTCGGCGGTCTTTTTACGGTTGTTGTAGCCAATAAAATAGCCCGCACCAACGCCGATCACAGCAGCGATCAGGGCCACGATCACTCCAATCGCGGTCATCGCGTTTCACTCTCCTTTGTTAGAATTCAAAATTCTGAATCATAAGCAGGAGACGCTGTAGGGCAGGTGTAGGCTGCAAACATTTTTATAAGCGAGCTTTCAATGCAAAAAGTGGCAACAAAACCACACGCACGGCCAATGCCGCACGGACAGGCTGCAAGCTTTTCTATCTACGGTTCTATCTTATATAAAAACAGGCAGGCTCTGCCTGTAAGGGACACGGGTCACGGGAACGACCTGCACACAGCGTCTTTTATTCCATACTACTAATTATAGTACGAAACAATTGCCCGCTTGTCAAGAGGAAAACCCTGCCCCGCAGAACATTTTGTGCAGAAAACAGGGACAGCATCCACACCGGATGCCGTCCCCGTTCCCGTTTATTCCAGATACATCCTGCGCAGCCGCATCAGGCGCGCAGGGGTCAGGCCGTATTCGGCTTCCAGATAGTTCTCGGCGCTGCCGTATTTTGCGCGGATGGTGCGCAGCACAAAGGGTGCGGCTGCCGGGTCCACGCCCGCCTTGCGGTAATAGCGCATCCGGCAGGCCGGGTTTGCCGCGATCTCTTCGGCGTGCTCCGCCAGCACTGCGTCGATCTCAGCCTTGCGGCAGAGGTTCGTGCACTCATAGTCCGCACAGATCGTCTCATCCGAAGCGCCCAGTGCCAGCAGAATGAGCATGGCCGCTACGCCGGTGCGGTCCTTGCCGGCCGAGCAGTGGAACAGGATGGGGGTCTCACCCGCTTCCAGCGCACGGAACAGCTCCTTGAACGCCTTGTTGCCGAACAGCATCCGCTCGTACATCGCCTGCATGAAGGTGCTGCCGTCGGCGCTTTCTTCATGGCCCTTCATCAGGGCGGCGATACCATCCGGCGCAAAGGAGATCTCGTGGCCGTCCTCGGCGCACAGGCCGCAGATCTGCACCAGACGTGCACCGTCCGGTACGTAGTCCGGTTCTTTCTGCACTTCCCCGCTGCTGCGCAGATCAAGGATCAGGCGCAGGCCCAGCGCGTCCAGCTTCGCGCGGTCGGCTTCACCGGTGAGCTTGCAGGTAGGGATGCCGCGCCAGATCTGGCCCCACTTGATATGCTTGCCCTCGTCGGCTTCGTAACCGCCCAGCTCCCGGAAGTTGGTGCCGCCGGCAAAATCCAGCTGGGTGCCGGGCACCGGGTGGGCCGGTGCAGCCTTTGCCGCAGCACTGGACAGCACCGGGAAATTGTAGAACGGCTTTGCGGGCCGTCCGCGGCGGGGCGGCAGGCTGGCCGAACCGCCCAGCACCTCCATCAGGTAGCTGCGCAGCAGGTCGATGTAGGCAGAGGAATGATCCCGCCGCTGCACCAGTGAGACGCACAGCGGGGGCAGATCTTCCAGCAGCACATCCCGCACGCGGTCCAGCTCCCGCCGGGCACCCGGCTCGTAGCGGGTCAGACAGGTGCAAAGCTGCTCCTGCACAAGATAATAGGCCTGATAAAAGCTGGGGCCGATCTCCGCATTCGGCGCAAAGCCCGACCGGGCGCAGGCCGACCACAGCGGGCTGAACAGATCCTGCCGCAGGCTGGGCAGCAGCACCCGCTGACCGCGCAGCTCTGCCAGCGGGATGCTCTCCTTATCCCAGAACGCGTGCCCCCGGGGCACCAGCAGGCAGGCAGGGTCTGCCCGCAGGGTGGTGCGGGCCAGTACCGGCGCAGCACAGCCCAGATCGATGACCAGACCCGCGTCCAGCTCCCCCTGCTCCACATCGTCCGCCACCGCATCGTTGTCCATCATGCGGAAGCGCATCTCCACATGGGGATACTGCTGGCGGAACTTGTCCAGCTGGGTCTCCAATCCGGGCAGGTAGTCCGGCACCAGCGACACGCTGATGCCGATGCGCACCGGCTGCGCCGACTGGATCTCGGCCCGCAGGGATGCCTGCATCTGCTGGAACTGCTCCACTACCGGCGCGGCATGGCGCTGCAGACTCATGCCGCGGTCGGTAAGGGTGAGCTTATGGTGGGCGCTGAGGAACAGCGGCCCGCATAGCTCGGCTTCCAGCGCAGAGATGCTCTGCCGCAGTGCCTGCCGTGACAAAAACAGCCGCTGTGCCGCGCGGCTGTAATTCATTTCATCGCACAATACCAGAAAGTAGTGCAGCTGGCGGATATCCATGGTTTCCTCCCTGAGAAAAGTGTCATATATAAAAGAATACCGCCTTTTTGCGCGATTGTAAAGCCGTTGGCAGCAAAAAACTGCCGCACAGCATTGCACCGTGCGGCAGTCAGAGCGTGGAACGATCAGATCAGGCTCAGAGCTTCCTCGTCGCCCACCAGCGTGAAGTCCGGATGCATCTGCAGAATGCTTGCGGGCACCTCCGGAGTGACGGGGCCGAAGAATGCCTTCTTGATGATCTCGGCCTTGCCTGCGCCGTTTGCCACCATGAGCACCTTACGTGCCTGCATGATGGTCTTGATGCCCATGGTATAGGCCTGCTTGGGCACCAGATCCACATTGCCGTCAAAGAAGCGCTTGTTTGCCTCAATGGTCTCGGGGGTCAGATCCACGCAGTGGGTCTCCAGCTCAAAGGCTTCGCCCGGCTCATTGAAGCCGATGTGGCCGTCGTGGCCGATGCCCAGCAGCTGCAGGTCGATGCCGCCCACAGCGTGGATGATCTGGTTGTACTTTGCGCAGGCATCCTCTGCATCGGGGTTGGTGCCGTCCGGCAGGTTGATCTTTGCAGGGTCGATGTTCACCTTGTCGAACAGGTTGCGGTGCATGAAGCTCCAGTAGCTTTCCGGGTGCTCCTTGGGCAGGCCGCGGTACTCGTCCAGATTGACGGTGGTCACCTCAGAAAAATCGATGTCGCCCTTGTTGTACCAGTCCACCAGCTGTGCATACGCGCCCACAGGGGTGCCGCCGGTCGCCAGACCCAGCACGCAGTTGGGCTTCATAATGACCTGTGCCGAAATGATATTGGCTGCCTTGCGGGACATATCCGCATAATCCTTTGCACGAATGATCTTCATTACAAACGACCTCACTTATCATCTTTTTTTTGCCGCTCTGCACGGGCTGCGCAGAGCACTTCTGCATTTAGTTTATCACATTTCGCAGACAAGCGCCAGTCATCCCGGCCATCTTTTCGGCGTGTTTGCACAAAAAGATGCAAAGTCCCGACGTTCGGGCCGGCATTTCCGGTCACAAACGCGCAAAAACGCCGCCGGGCGTTTCCACACCGGCGGCGCTGCATGTTGAAAGATCAGTTCCCGCTGCACAGGCCGCAGGCGGAACAGGCGGCGGGGGTGGCGGCACAGCCGCCAAGCGCGGTCTCGCGCAGCTCGGCGGGCAGGCGCTTGCCCACGGCGTACATGGCATCCAGCATCTGGTCGAAGGGGATCAGCTGGCGGATGCCGCTCAGGGACAGTTCTGCTGCAATGAGGGCGTTGGCCACACCGGCGGCGTTGCGGTTCTGGCAGGGGTACTCCACCAGCCCGCCTACGGGGTCGCACACAAGGCCCAGCATATTCATCAGCACGGTGGAAGCCGCGTCCAGACACTGCTGCGGGTCGCCGCCCATCAGCTCCACGGCGGCAGAAGCAGCCATGGCGGACGCAATGCCCACCTCGGCCTGACAGCCGCCCACGGCACCGGCCACAGTGGCGTTGCGCATGGCAAGATAGCCCACGGCACCGGCGTTGAACAAGGCATCCACGATGCGCTGGTCGGAGATGCGGTAGCACTCCTGCAGCGCCAGCATTATGCCCGGCACCACGCCTGCAGAGCCTGCGGTGGGTGCAGCCACGATCAGGCCCATGGAAGCGTTCACTTCCAGCACGGCCATGGCGTAGGTCATGGCCTTCTGCAGCACATCGCCGCAGATGTTTTTCTTTTTATTATAATGTGTTTCCAGCTTTTTGGCCTCGCCGCCGATCAGCCCGCCCATGGATTTGATGGGCTTTTTCAGCGGCTGGGTGGCAGAAGCGCGCATGATCTCCCATGCCTTTGCCATGCGGTGATCCACAGCATCCCGGGGCGTTTCGCCCAGAATGCATTCCCGCTGGCGCATCACTTCCGAAATGGGCAGTTGGTTTTCCTCGCACAGGTCCAGCAGCTCCTTGGCGGACTTGAAATCCATGTTCATCGCTTGTCCCTCCTTACGGCTGCACGACCATTACATCGTTGATGTTCGGGTTTGCCAGCAGCAGCTGATCCACACCCTCGGGCAGGCGCTCATCCGACTCCACGATGGTGTAAGCCGTGTGGCCCTTTTCCTCGCGGAACAGACGCATGAACGCAATGTTCACGCCGCGGTCGCTGAGGATCTTGGAGATATGCGCCACCACGCCGGGCTTGTCCCGCTGCACCACGATGAGGGCATTGTACTCGCCGGTAAAGTCCACCTCCACGCCGTTGATCCGCACGATGCGCACCTTGCCGCCGCCCAGCGATTCACCGCGCACGGTCATCACCTGACCGGCCGCATTCTCCATGCGGATATCCACCGTGTTGGGGTGGATATCGGTCTCCGCCTCATTGGGGGTGAAGCTGTAGCCAAGGCCGCGGTCGGTGGCAATGGCAAAGGAATCCCGGATGCGGGTATCATCGGCCGAAAAGCCCATGATGCCGCCCAGCAGGGCGCGGTCGGTGCCGTGGCCGTGGTAGGTCTTGGCAAAGGAACCGTAGAGGGTAAAGTCCGCCCGCTTCAGCGGCGGGGCGATCATCTTCTGTGCCAGAAAGGCGATGATCTCCGCACCTGCGGTGTGGGAGCTGGAAGGGCCGATCATGTTCGGGCCCAGAACATCAAAAACACTGATAAATGCCATGGGGTGTCACTCCTGTCAGGTCAAGAACCGCGCCGCGCATCAGACGCTTGCGCTGCTCTTGTTGATGAACTTCTGGTAGATGGTCTCCACAATCACGCCGATGGCGTTGTCGCCGGAGACGTTGCAGGCAGTGCCGAAGGAATCCTGCGTGATGTACAGAGCCACCATGATGGCGCAGATGGGGCCATTGGGGTCGCCGGCCTCAGCGCCGAAGATCATGTACAGGAAGGGCAGAGCGGTCATGATGGAGCCGCCGGGAGCACCGGGAGAAGCCACCATGGCAACGCCCAGCGTCATGATGAAGGGCACCACGGTAGCAAGGCTGATGGGCAGCTGGTTCATCAGGCAGACGGCAGTTGCGCAGGCGGTAATGGTGATCATGGAGCCTGCCATGTGGATGTTTGCGCACAGAGGCACCACGAAGTTGCGGATCTGCTCGCTCACGCCGTCAGCCGCAGCGCACTGCAGGTTGACCGGGATGGTGGCTGCAGAGGACTGGGTGCCCAGAGCGGTGGTGTAGCCGGGGATCTGGTTGCGGATCATCTTGAAGGGGCTCTTGTGGCTCACAGCGCCTGCAACGCAGAACTGCAGGAAGATGCAGACCAGATGCATGATGATGACCACCAGGAACACCTTCCACAGGATGCCCAGGATGGCAAAGGTCTTGCCGGACTTGGTCATGTCGATGAAGGTGCCGCAGACGTACAGGGGCAGCAGCGGGATGATGACGCTGTGCAGCACCTGATCGATGATGCCGGAGAAGTCCTTCATGCCGTTGTAAAGTGTATCACCGATGGTCTTGCCGCGCAAGGTGGACATGCACAGGCCCAGCACAAAGGCCAGCACCACGGCAGAGAGGGTGTCCAGAATGGGCGGGATGGAGATGGAGATGTAGCTGGCCAGAGAGTTGTCAGCCGTGGCGGCGATCTGTTCCAGAGCGCCTTCGCTCATGAAGCTGGGGAACAGGTTTGCAGACACCAGATAGGATGCCGAGCCTGCGATCAGAGTGGAGCCGTAGGCCAGAGCCACCGTGATGAGCAGCAGCTTGCCTGCGCCGCTCTTCAGGTCGGCAATGCCCATGGTGACGTAGGCCACGATCATCAGCGGGATGACGAACTTCAGGAACGAGCTGAAGATGCTGGATGCCGTGACGACGACCCGGCAGAACCACACCGGGAAGAACTGGCCGATGATGATGCCCAGCACGATGGCGATGAGCAGCTTCGGCAGCAGTCCGAGCTTGAATTTTTTCTTTTCCATAAGAATAAAATCCTCCTTTTCCTATCCTGACCTTTGTGCGGCACCTGACAGCGCTCTCTCCGCCGCAGCCCGCACGGCCAGCCTTTCACGAAACGTCAAATTTTCACTTGACGTGTTGACACATTTAGTTTAACATAGACATATGCATGATTCAAATTCATAAAACTAAAGTTATAGTTTAAAAATATTAATAGCAAAGGAGCTTTGCCATGGAAGTGCGCCAGCTGAACACCCTGATCCGTGCCGCCCAGTTCCAGAGCTTTTCCAAGGCAGCGGAAAGTCTGGGCTATTCCCAGTCTGCCGTTACCGTGCAGATCAAAGCGCTGGAAGAAGAGCTGGGTGTGCGCCTGTTCGACCGCATGGGCAAGCGGGTGATCCTGACCGCACAGGGTCAGTGCTTTCTGGAATACGCCAACAGCATTCTGGATACCATCCACAACGCCCGCCGCGCCCTGAGCGAGGATGCCGAGCTGGAGGGCTGCCTGCACATCGGCACGCTGGAATCTCTCTGCTTTTTCCGTCTGCCCGGCCTGATGCATCAGTTCCGGGTGGAACACCCCAAAGTCAGCCTTCGGGTCACTACCGGCTCCCCGGAAGAGCTGATCGAAAAGATGGAGCGCGGCGAGGTGGACCTCATCTGCATTCTGGACGAGCCCCGCTACTCCAACAGCTGGCACAAGTGCAACGAGGTGCCGGAGGAGGTGGTGTTCGTGGCTTCCCCGGACATCGACCTCGGCCACCCCGGCCCGTACCGGGTAGCAGAGCTTCTGGACAAGCCCTTCTTCCTCACCGAACGCAACGCCAACTACCGCCGCACCTTTGACCGGTTTCTGGCTTCCCGCCAGATCGAGCTGACCCCCAGCCTTGAGATCAGCGATACATCCTTTATCATCAAGATGCTGGAGCGCTCCTCCGGCATTTCCCTGCTGCCGCGCTTCGCTGTGGCCGAGCCTGCGTCCAGAGGAGATCTGCGCATTCTGGAGGTTTCAGACTTCCGGCTGACCATGTACCGCCAGATGTTCTACCACAAGGATAAATGCTGCACCCGGGAAATGGACGCCTTTATCCAGCTGGCCTCCGGGCCGGACCTTCCGCTTTTATAATACAGATAATACAGAAAGCAGCAGACCCCCGGACGGTAAACCGCCCGGGGGCCTGCTGTGCTGAGGAGATTGCAGGAATTTGCAAAGCATTGCGCAGACTGTGTGCAGGCACAGCCCCGCAGATGAGGATGATCAGGCAAAGAAGGAGATGATGAGTGCTACCAGGAAGCCCACACCGCCAACCAGAGTTTCCATGATGGTCCAGGTCTTGAGGGTGGTCTTTTCGTCCATGCCCACAAGGCTCTTCACCAGCCAGAAGCCGGAGTCGTTGAAGTGAGAGCACACAGTGGAGCCGCCGGCGATGGCAGCGGTGACGCAGGCCAGATACAGCGGGCTGAGTTCGCTGATGCCGGGCATGGCGGAGATGATGCCTGCTGCCATGGTCATAGCCACGGTAGAGGAACCAACGGAGATGCGCACCAGAGCAGCCACGATGAAGGCCACCAGAACCAGCGGCAGGCTGGCGTTTGCCACGGCGTTGCCGATGACATCGCCCAGACCGGAGTTCTGCAGCATGTAGCGCAGCACGCCGCCGCAGGCAGTGACCAGCAGGATCATGCCGGTGGGCTCAAGGGACTTGGTCATGATCTTTTCCAGCTGGGCATTGTTATAGCCGTGACGGGTGCCCAGCAGATACATAGCAGCGATGGTAGCCAGCAGCAGAGCCATGAAGGGCTCACCGAGGAAGGCCAGAACGGGCTGGATGCCAGCCAGAGCGGGCACCACTTTTGCCACAGAGTTTGCAATGATGAGGACCAGCGGGATCAGGATGATGCCCACGATGGTGCCGAACTTGGGCAGCTTGCTCTCATCGATGTCTGCCTGCTGCGCAACGTGCTCGGGCACCGCGATCATATACTTTTTGCCGCAGATGGAGCCCCAGATGGGACCGGCAGCGATCATGGCGAAGATGCCGCAGAAGATGCCGATGAGGATGACCCAGCCCAGATCAACGCCCAGCATGCTGGCCACCAGAACGGGGCCCGGCGTGGGAGGGATGAAGGCGTGGCCGACAGCCAGACCGGCCAGCAGAGGGATGACATAGTACAGGACCGAGCGCTTGGTGCGCTTTGCCAGAGAGAAGGCCAGCGGGATCAGGATGATCAGACCGGCATCAAAGAACACCGGCATGGCCACCACCAGACCCGTGATGCCCAGCGCCCACGCGGCTTTTTCGTCGCCGAACCTGCGCACCATGGTCACGGCCAGCGTCTGTGCGCCGCCGGATTCTTCCAGAATGGCACCGAACATGGAGCCAAGGCCCACCAGAAGAGCGATGCCCTTTAAGGTGTTGCCGATGCCTTCGTTGACCGAGCCGATGATGTCAGACAGGGGCATACCGGCCATCAGGCCGATGCCCACCGCACCGATCAGAATGGAAATCATGGCGTGGACTTTGAACTTGATGATAAGGATGAGCAAAAGGATCAGACCCGCCACCGCGGCGAACACGAGCCGTGCGGCGTCCGGGGTTGCAACAGCTGTCATAAACATATCCTCCATTTTTTGATGTTTTGTGTGCTTTGGGTCTTATTTCAGCGCCGTCCCCGCAGACGGACACCGGATCCCGATGGTTTTTATAGACGAAGCAATATCCGCTTTTTTGTTTTTGGCGTAACTTTATCCAGACCGTTCATCAAAACAACGCTGAACAGTTGATTTTTTGTTTTTGGTTTTTATCGCAAACGAAGCGTTTTTACTCCATATATGCACCCTTCATGGGGCTGACGGCGTGCTGAGAGTAGAGTTTCAGCAGGCCCTTGGTGTACTTAGGAGCCTTGGGCTTCCAGTTGGCACGGCGCTGGGCAAGGATGGCCTCCATCTCTTCGGGGGTCTTTTCCTCACCGTTCACGCCCACGATGGCAAGCTGACGGTTCGGCACATCGATGCGGATGAGATCGCCCTCTTCCACCAGAGCGATGGGGCCGCCCACAGCAGCCTCCGGGCTGACATGGCCGATGACCGGGCCGCGGCTTGCGCCGGAGAAGCGGCCGTCGGTGATGAGCGCCACGCTGGAAGCCAGCTTCGGGTCGGCGCAGATGGCCTCGCCGGTGTAGAACATCTCGGGCATGCCGCTGCCGCGGGGGCCTTCGTAACGGATGAAGATGGCATCTCCGGGCTGGACCTGCTTGTTCAGAACGGCGCTGATGCACTCTTCCTCGCTGTCAAAGGGCTTTGCGCGCAGGGTGGCGTGGAACATGTTCTTTGGGCAGGCGGTGTGCTTGATGACACTGCCTTCCGGGGCCAGATTGCCCTTCAGGATAGCGATGCTGCCGTCGGTGCCCTTGGCGTTGTCAAAGCTGTGGATGATATCCTCGCGGGTGACTTTGATGCCCAGACCCTTGGTCTTTTCCTGCAGGATCTCGTCGCAGTGCTCGTAGAAGCCGTTCTTCTTCAGGTCTTCCAGGTTTTCGCCCAGCGTCTTTCCGGTGACAGTCATCACGTCCAGATGCAGCATGGACTTGATCTCTTCCATCACGCGGGGCACGCCGCCTGCATAGTAGAAGTACTGTGCGGGCCAGTCGCCGGAAGGACGGATGTTCAGCAGATAGTGTGCGCCGCGGTGCATCCGGTCAAAGGTGTCGGCATCGATCTCAAAGCCGAACTCGTGGGCGATGGCGGGCAGATGCATGGTGGCATTGGTGGAGCCAGAGATGGCGGCGTGCACCATGATGGCGTTTTCAAAGCTCTTCATGGTAACGATGTCCTTGGCCTTGATGCCCTCGGCCACCAGCTTCATCACCTGAACGCCGGCATCATAGGCAGCCTGCTTCAGCTCCGGGGCGGTGGCCGGCATCAGGGCGGTGCCGGGCAGCATCAGGCCCAGAGCCTCGGCCATGATCTGCATGGTAGAAGCGGTGCCCATAAAGGAGCAGGCACCGCAGCTGGGGCAGGCATTGTGCTTGTAGTAGTCCAGCTGCTCGTTGGGGATCACGCCCGTCTTTTCCCATGCGTCGAACTTGCCGATCTGTTCCAGCGTCAGCAGGTCGTTGATGGCGCAGGCGGGGTCGTTGACCACGTACTTCTTGGGCAGGGTGTGGGCTTCCATCACGCCGCCGGTGACTACGATGGCGCTCATATCCTTCAGGCGGCCAATGCTCATCAGCATGGCCGGCATGGACTTGTCGCAGCTGGCGATGAATACGCCGCCGTCGTACACGGTTGCGTTGGCCTGAGCTTCCACCAGATTCACGATGGCATCACGGTGGGGCAGCGAGTAGTTGATGCCGTCGTGGCCCTGTGCGATACCGTCGCACATATCGGTTGCAAAATAGCGTGCAGCCTTGCCGCCGTGGGTGTTGACTGCCTGTACAGCCTCCTTCACGAACTGATCCAGATGGGCGCTGCCGGGGTGGCTGTCGCCAAAGGTGCTCTCCACCATGATCTGGGGCTTTGCAAGGTCATCCACCTTCCAGCCCATGCCGATCTTCAGCGGATCGTTTTCCGGTGCCAGTTTACGCACTGCCTGAGAACGCAGTTCCATGATCGTACCTCCAAAATACTCTTTTTTCTGCTTTGCAAATCGTCCTTTTGACTGTCGGACATCTTACATGTTCATTTTAATCGAATCCCGCCTCGTTTGCAAGTTGTCGCAGTCAGAACCCACTTTATAACAATAACCAGCCCAGTTTTTCGTGCACATTGCTCTGAAATCTTGGATACATCATATAATCTAACCAGTTTTTCGACTTTTCTGTTTCATTCGTCTTAAAAAGTCATCAGACAACTTCAGGCATAAAAAGTCCCCGCACAGACCTTGCACTGTGCGGGGACGCGAAATGCGGCGGCGTCAGGTTTCCCATTCGCCGTCGTAAAGCTTTCGGATGCAGTTGCGGTTGAAGTTCAGGTGCATCACCATGGCAGACCGGGCACCAATGGGGTCATGCCGGGCAATGGCTTCGGTGATCATGCGGTGGGTCAGGATGGTCTCCTCCGTCAGCTTTTTGTGGGTAACATTCACGAACATCATGACCGCCGTATCAATAATGGGGATGAGCTGCTCCACCACCATGTTCTTGCTGCTCTCGGCAATGCAGGTGTGGAACGCGATATCGTCCTCGATGTACAGATCCCCGCTGTGGATCTTGCTCTCCACCCGGTCGCACAGGCGCTGGATGCGCTCGATGTCCTCGTCGGAAGCGTTCAGCGCTGCCATCTCGGCCATGCCCGGTTCCAGCAGCAGACGCACATTGACAAGATCCAGTGCCAGCGCGTTCTTGTCCTGCACGCTGCGCAGGTTCAGCGGGTCCGAAAGGCCCTTGGCAGTCGTGACCACATAGGTGCCGGAGCCGCGCCGCACCTCCACGATGCCCTTGCTGGAAAGCAGCTTCACGGCTTCGCGCACCGTGCTGCGGCCCACACCGAATTTTTCGCCCAGCTCAAATTCATTGGGCAGCTTGGTGCCCGGTTCCAGCGGCGTGTCCAGAATATAATGGTAAATTTCGTCCTCCACCTGTTCGGCAAGGAGTTTGTTTTTCAGATGGGAAAATTCGCTCATGGTTGCTCCCTCCCCTGTTTTTTAATTTATTATAAGGCAGGGCAGCAGACAAAAGCAAGGGCTGTCCTCATTCACAGACAGCCCTTGCTTTTGGGTATTTTATTCGTTTGCGGCCTTTTCCAGCTCCGCTTCCTCTGCGGCGGCTTCGGCCTCCTCCTGCTTCTGGTACTCCAGGAAAGCCGACCACATGGGTTCGATGTCCTTGCCCTTCACCCGGCGGTCGAAGTAGTTGCGAGTGATGTCCACCACAGTGCCGGACAGCACCAGCACGCCGATCAGGTTCGGGATCATCATCAGACCGTTGAAAGTGTCGGAAAGATCCCACGCAAGGCCCAGCTTCATGGTGGCACCCACCACGGTCATGCACACAAAGACCACCTTGTAGATGCGGCTGCCGGTGGTGCCGAAGAGATACTCCACGGCCTTGGTGCCGTAGTGGCTCCAGCCCAGCGTAGTGGAGTAGGCAAACAGCAGAATGGAGATGGCAATGAACTTGGGGCCAAAGCTGCCAAATGCGGCGGTGAAGGCCTGCCCCACCAATGCGTTGTCCTGCACACCGGCCAGTACAGCGCCGCTCTGCAGGTCCACCACGCCGGTGGTCAGGATGACCAGAGCAGTGAGCGTGCAGACCACGATGGTATCGGCAAACACCTCAAACACGCCCCACATGCCCTGATGCACCGGCTCCTTGACGTTGGAAGCGGAGTTGACCATGACGGCAGAGCCGAGACCGGCTTCGTTGGAGAAGGCACCGCGCTTGAAGCCCCAGGTGATGGTCTGGCTGATGCCGTAGCCCAGCGCACCGCCGCCTGCCGCGTTCAGGTTGAACGCACCCTTGAAAATAGCCGCAAATGCCGCTGGGATGTTGCCCGCGTGCAGCACTACGATGATGAGCGCGCCTGCAATGTAGAACAGGGCCATGAGCGGCACCAGCTTTTCGGTAACAGCGGCAACGCGCTTCAAACCGCCAATGACGATAAGAGCCGTGACCACCATCAGGCACAGGCCGGTGGCGAGGGTCGGTACACCAAAAGCAGCGTTCATGTTGCCCGCGATGGAATTGATCTGGCTCATGTTGCCAATGCCGAAGGAAGCCAGAATGCAGAAACAGGCAAACAGCACTGCCAGCACCTTGCCCAGCTGTTTGCAGCCCTTCTTTGCGCCAAGACCATCGGTGAGGTAGTACATGGCACCGCCCGACCACTCGCCTTTTTCGTTTTTGCGGCGGTAGTACACGCCCAGCACATTCTCCGAAAAGCTGGTCATCATGCCAAGCAATGCCATGACCCACATCCAGAAGATGGCACCCGGCCCACCGGAAACGATAGCCGTTGCCACACCCACGATGTTGCCGGTGCCGATGGTGCCCGCCAGCGCCGTGCACATGCTCTGGAACTGGCTGATGGCCATATCCTCCTTGCTGGTGTGCGCGGTGATGTCCTTGTTGGTGAAGATCGCACCGATGGTGTGCCGGAGCCAGTAGCCCATTTTGCGGAACTGGAAAAAGCCCGTGCGGGCGCTCATCCAGAAGCCGGTGCAGAACAGCAGTGCCAAACCAAACGGCCCCCACACCACGCCATTGATGGCATTGTTCACCTGCGTGATCATCTCGACCATTCTCTCTTTCCCCCTATACACAAAACAAAAGCGGACAGAGCCCGCCAAAGGCTCTGCCCGCAAAATTCGGAGCGCTCTCATTTTCCGCAGCCGGGGTGCGCCGCATTTCCCGGCTGCGCCCCATTGCGCAAAGACGACGGCTCTGTCCTTTTGCCTGAGAGATACAGCCGCTTTCCCTGCGGCCTTACACCTTCGGCACCCACTTTACAAGCGGGCTTCTCCAGAGTGCACGGTCTTTCCCCGCCGTGCACGTCTTTTTCAGTTCTTCCGGCGCACAGTTGTGCGCGATAGAAAGACTATACCATATTCTGTCCTTGTGCGCAAGACATTTTTTATATCATATGCTGTTTTTCATCTGTTATGCCGACAGATGAATTTTATTTTGGTGTGACTTTTCAGGGGAACAAACGCATTTTCACCCCAAAAAGCCGTAATGGCAAGCTGCATCTACCGGGCCAGTGGGCCGGGAGTTTCTCCAAGGACCGTCCGCTGGGGTGGGACCCTGTTGCCGCAGGCAATAGGGCGGGCGATGGAATGGCCCGATTCGTGTCCGAGGAGAAATTACCGGCACGCTGGGAACCAACCACTTTATTTAGGCTCCGCGCCTTCAAACCCCCGGGCTTTGCCATCCGGGCTGGCATCGCCGTTTTCTTTCGCGGTCTCGTAAGAATCTGTGCCGTAATAGGCGCTGGCGGGGCCGATCTCCAGCCAGAAGTTCTCCCGTTCTTTCTCTGTGGTCGGTGCGGTTTCTTTTTTGTTTTTCATCTGCAAACGCCTCCTTTGCTGCATAAAGTCTTGCCTGCAGGCCAAAGCTTTATGCAAAGGAAAGGCGGTGTATCCCATGCGCAGTGGAGGTTGGAAGCCCTTTTGGGCAGCACTGTTTGCTTCGCTGCTGGTGCTGGTGCCGCTGGTGGGCGGCACGGTGCTGCTGTCCCGTCAGCAGCTGCGCACCCAGCTGCGGCAGGCTGCCCGCAGCGAGAGCGGTGTGCTCATCCAGCTGCCCAAGACCACCGACCAGCTCACTGTGCTGCTGTGCGTTTCCGGCGAACAGCCCGGCTTTGTGCTGGCCTACCTGAACGCCAGCCAGAACTGCGTGCATCTGCTCAGCGTGCCTGCCGTGCTCACCGTGCCTTTTGCAGAAGAAGAAACATCCCTTGCCCGCTGCTACGCTGCCGCAGGCCCGGCCCGCTGCCGCGAAGCGCTGGCACAGGTGCTGGCCCTGCCAGAGGGCACCCGATATCTGGCTTTTTCGCCTGCGGTGCTGGAACGAATTTCCAACCGGTACGGGCCGGTGCGGGTGGGCTTTACCGGCGCACTGACCGAGGAAGAGCTTGCCCGCTATGGTCGCAGCCGGGCCGTGCAGGGCATTTCCGCCGGGGACGCGCACGAATTCTTGTGCCAGCTGCAGGCCGACGAAACCTTTTCACCCGTACGCACCGCAGCGGCCCGCGCTGCCGTGTGGGATGCGTTTTTCCGGCAGGATCTGGACCTGCTGCCCGCCACCCTGCCGGATGCCCTGCGTGCCAGCAGTTCGGCCCTGCTCACCGACCTGACCGCGCTGGACTATGACGCTTTGGAGCGCACTCTGGAATTTCTTGCCAACAACAGCGCCGCTGTGGCGGCGCAGGCCCTGCCCGGTCAGTGGGATGCCGCCAGCGGCACTTACACGGTCACGGATGCTTCCCGCGCTGCCATGCAGACCTTTTTCAATGTTTCGCCCACCGAGGCGCAGGCCTCGTCCTTCAGCGAGCCATAACCCAGCACCAGCGTGCCCGCCGCTGAGGGTGCTTCTCCGGTCAGGTCGTAATCGCTCAGCAGGCTCATCTGCACGCCTTCGGCTTCCGCCGCGCAGCGCAGCGCAGCATCCGGCGGCGGGTCTTTGAGCTTTGCCAGCAGGTTCAGTCCGGTGTGCAGGCCCGCAAGGGTCAGCTCGCCGGGAGCAAAGGCAGTGTTCAATGCTGCCTCCAGCGCGTCCCGCCGGGCCTTGTAGGCCACCCGCTCCCGGGCCAGATGCCGGGTGAAGTAGCCCTCGGTGATAAAGCGGGCCAGCGTCTGCTGCTCGAACCGGCTCACCGTGCCGGAGTACAGGCGGTATTTTTTCCGCCATGCAGGCAGAAGATGCTCCGGCAGCACCATATAGGCGATACGGATGCTGGGAGCCAGACTGCGGGAGCAGGTGGAGAGGTACACCACCGGGCCGTCTGCACCCGCCATGCCCTGCAGGCTGGGCAGAGGCCGGGTATCAAAACGGAACTCCGAATCGTAATCATCTTCTATAATATACCGCCCGCCCGGCCTGCGGGCTGCCCAGTGCAGAAGCTCGGCTCTGCGGCCTGCAGGCATGGTAACGCCTGTGGGGAACTGGTGGCTGGGCGTGACGTAGCACACCGCTGCATCCGACCGGTTCAGTGCTTCCACCGAAAGGCCGTCCTCGTCCACCGGCAGGCAGCAGCAGTGCACACCGTTGTTCTGCAGCACCTGCAAAGCACGGGGGTAGCCCGGCGTTTCCACCGCTGCAGGGCCGGGCAGCAGCGGTGCCAGCAGGCCCAGCAGATATTCCAATCCCGCGCCCACCACGATCTGATGCGGCCCGCACTGCACACCGCGGTATTCAGAGAGATATTCCGCCAGCGCCTGCCGCAGGGCCGGGTCGCCCTGCGCATCGCCGTGGGTGAGCAGCTGGGGCGAGGAATAGAGCAGCTCTTTTTGCAGCCGCGCCCATGTGCGGAACGGGAACAGCTCCGGGTCTACCCCGCGGGTGGAAAGGTCGTACCGCACCGGCAGCACAGGCGGTTCCGGTTTTGGCGGTGCGGGCTGTTCCGGCCCGCTGGCAGGCCGGGACGGCAGGGCCAGATATTCCTGTACATAAAAGCCGCTGCGCTCCCGCGATTCCAGATACCCTTCCGCCGCCAGCATCTGATAGGCGGCATCCACCGTATTCACCGAGACGGACAGCTCTGCCGCCAGCCGCCGCTTGCCGGGCATCCGGGTGCCCGCCGCAAGGGTGCCGCTTCGCATCTCTCCGGCAAGGCTGCGGTACAGCTGTTCGTACAGCGGCACGCCAGAAGAAGCATCCAGCGCCGTGGTCAGATGGACCATAAATTATCCCTCCTGTCTGGGTATTGCATCAAACTGACCCCATTAAAAAACTTTATTCTGGGTATTTTCATGGTGTCAGTTCTGCGTATAATAGGAGCATACCCGCTGGACACCCAAATGTCAAGTAGGATTGTAGGTAAGTGGTTGCGAAGCAATCAAAGCCCCAGTGGGGCTTTGAAGCGGCGAACGGTCTTGCCGCAGGCAAGATGGAAGGGCCTCGCCCTGACAAGTTCGCAGGGCTTTGGCCCCGCGGGATTGGAAATTTGGAGGGAAAGTAAAATCATGTCTACTACTGCAATGTGGCTGCTTCTGGCAGTCGTTATCATCGTCATTCTGTTTGCAAGTGTGCTGTACAAGCGCACCTTCACCACCAAGGAGCTGGCCCTGACCGGTGTCATGGCCGCTTTAAGCCTTGTGGCCTATCTGTTCTTCCGTGTGCCGTTCTACGGCGGCTCTTCGTTCCATCTGGGCAACACCTTCACCGCCCTGACCGCCCTGCTGCTGGACGGTGTGTCCGGCGGTCTGGCCGGTGCCATTGGTCTGGCGCTGGCCGATATTCTGGCCGGTGACCCGGGCTACGCCGTCACCACCTTTGTGCTCAAGTTCATCATCGGCATCACCTGCGGTGCCGTGGCGCACAAGGCATTCAAGCTGCGCGACCTCGACAAGCACAGCTCCGGCTATCTCGTCAAGGTGATCGTTTCTGCCGGTTCCGGCCTGCTGCTGAACGTGCTGACCGACCCGTTCCTGGGCTACTTCCGCAATGTGTACATCTTTGGTCAGGAATACACCGTGGCACAGGCGCTGACCAAAATTGCAGGCGGCGTCACCTTTGTAAACAGCGTGGCCTCCACCGTGTGTGCGGTCATCCTGTACCTCGCCCTGCGTCCGGCCCTGGAGCGTGCCGGTCTGCTGCCCAAGGGCGAAAAACACTAAGCGATCTCTCTATCCTGATACAGCACTGCTGCCCTCACCTGCCGGACTCCTCCTATCCTCCGGCGGTGGGGGCAGTGGTGTTTTTCGTGGACGATCCATCACACGGAACTCCTCCCGTCTCGCATTCGCTCGACAGCCCCTTCGGGGATGGGGCTTTTGACAGAAACTGAAGCAAAAAAGCGCTCGTCACACAATTCTGCATGACGAGCGTTTTTTGCTTTTTATCGCAATTTTCAAAAATAGTGCCTATTAAAACGGCATATTTGCGATATGCAGTTTGCGGATGTTGCTTGTGCATTAAAAGCGCAAACTGCTATCATTACAGCTTTTCAAATACAAGGAACCGGAACGAGATATCGGTTTCCAGCTGGGACAGCGCAGCAAGGCGATCCGCCCCGCCGCGCGGCGTTTTCCAGTAATAGGGTGTCATGGCGAACAGCGCTTCCAGCTGTTCGTGGGGCACCGTGACGCGGCCGGTCACTTCCCGTTCCCCAATGGCGGCAAAACCGTCATAGGCGATCTGCTGCACCGGGTTTTTATAGGGCTTTTCGTAGAGCACGGCCTTCATCTGGTACAGATGTTCGGCACCGGGCACCACATAGATCATCCGTCCGCCCGGGCGCAGCACCCGCAGGAATTCCTCCTGCGCAAAGGGCGAAAAGCAGTTCAGCAGCAGGTCGGCCCAGCCGGTGCGCACCGGCTGGCTGAAGCTGGATGCCACCGCATACTGTGCCGTGGGCAGGGCCTTGGCCGCAAGACGCACCGCAGGCTTTGCGATATCAAAACCCGCCAGCTGCACCCGGCGGCCTTTTTCGGCAAGCGCCTGCGCGATGCAGCGGTCGTACCAGCCCTCGCCGCAGCCTGCATCCAGCAGATGCAGCGCCGCCTCCGGGCTGGCAGGCTGGCCGTACTCTGCGCACAGCTCACCCACCGCTTTGCCAAAGATGCCGTAGTATCCGGCATTCAGGAACGCGCGGCGGGCGGCCACCATCTCCTTGCTGTCGCCGGGAGCCTTGGTGCGCATGCTCTGCACCGGCAGCAGATGCCAGTAGCCCTCCTTGGCGCGGTCAAAGCAGTGGCCTTTTGTGCATTTCAGGGTGCTGTCACCGGTCAGTTTCTCCCCGCACAGCGGGCACTGCCATGGGGCAAACGGTTCATTTTTGCTCATACTTCGTCGCTGTGGTCCTCAATGGGTGCAGTTGCACCGCCGTGGGCGTTCATATACTCCTCAAAGTTCGTGAACTTCTGCTGCGGCGGACGGCGGCTGATGAGCACAAGGCCCGGGTCTTCGTCCCTTGCAGCAGCGGCACGGCCGCGGCGGCTGCTCTCCGCTCTGGGGGCACGGGCCGGTGCGAGCTGTGCATTGCGGGACGCATTCTGACGGCCGCGCTGGCCGTTGTTTGCACCGCGGCCCTGCTCTGCGCTCTGGCTCTGGGCGGCAGGCTGGCTGTTCTGGCGGACCGGACGGTCGCTGCGGTCATTGCGACGGCTCTTCTGGCCTTGCATGCTGCTGTTCTGCTGAGCAGGCTGTGCAGCCGTACGGATGGCCGGGGCGGCGGGTGCAGCCGGAGTCTTTTTGGCCGGGCGCAGCGGAGTGGCCTCCGGGGCACTCACAAAATGCGGGTCAAACTTGGGCTGCGCATTGCTGCCGCGGGCAGGAGCATTCTGCTCCCGGCGCGGGCGGCTGTTATTATTGGAACGGCGGTCATTGCTGCGTCCGCCGGTTGTACGCTTGGTATCATCCATGAGTGGTTCCTCTTTTTCGGTTTTTGCGGGCTTTGCCTGCACCTTGGGTGCGGGTGCAGCCTTTTTTTCAGGTTTTGCGTTTTTTGCTTCGGCCTTTGCGGGCTTCGGCTGCTTTGCGGCAGGCTTTTCTGCCGGTTCAGCGGCGGCTGCCTTGGGCTTTTTGCCGCGCACCGGCGGCTCCGGGCGCACCGGCGCGGGCACGCCGTCCCACGGGTGGCCGCTCACCACGGGAATTTTGCGGCGGTTCAGCTTTTCGATGCCTGCCAGATACTCCTGCTCCTCAGGTGCACAGAAGCTGACCGCCGTACCGTCGGCACCGGCGCGGGCCGTGCGGCCGATGCGGTGCACGTAAGTCTCCGGTACCTCGGGCAGGTCGTAGTTGAACACATGGGACAGCTCGCTGATGTCGATGCCGCGGGCGGCGATATCGGTGGCTACCAGCACCTTGGTCTTGCCGGCCTTGAAGTTTTCCAGCGCGGTCACGCGGGCGGTCTGGCTCTTGTTGCCATGGATGGCCGCCGCCGGGATGCCCTGCTTGGTGAGGTCTTTTGCAATTTTATCCGCGCCGTGCTTGGTGCGGCTGAACACCAGCGCGTTCACCACCGGGGGCTGCAGGTTCTTGATGAGCCACGGCAGCAGGAATTTCTTGTTGCCCTTTTCCACATGGTACAGGCTCTGCTGGATGCGGTCCACGGTGCTGGACACCGGGTCCACCTTGACGAAGGCGGGCTTGCGCAGGATGCCTGCGGCCAGCTGTTCGATCTCGGTGGGCATGGTGGCGCTGAACATCAGGTTCTGGCGCTCTCCGGGCAGCTTTGCGATCACCTTCTTCACATCGTGCACAAAGCCCATATCCAGCATCCGGTCGGCTTCGTCCAGCACAAAGATCTCAAGGTTCGAGAGATCGATAAATCCCTGACCGATCAGGTCGTTGAGTCGTCCCGGGCAGGCGATCAGGATGTCCACGCCCTTTTTCAGCGCTTCCACCTGCGGTGCCTGGCCCACGCCGCCAAAAATGACGGTGCTGCGCAGCTTGAGATACTTGCCGTAGGCATCAAAGCTTTCGCCGATCTGCAAAGCAAGCTCACGGGTAGGGGTCAGGATCAGGGCGCGGATGGCACCCTTTCTGCGGGGCGCATTGGCCGTGAGCCGGTCCAGCATGGGCAGCGCAAAAGCAGCCGTCTTGCCGGTGCCGGTCTGGGCGCAGCCCATCAGATCCCGGCCGGACAGCACCGGCGGGATCGCCGCCGCCTGAATGGGCGACGGGGTCTCATAGCCTGCCTCCTGCACAGCGCGCAGAAGCGGGGCGGACAGATTCAATTCTTTAAATGTCATGGTTCTCCAATAATTATTCCGTAATTTTCCGGCACTCCACATAGTACCGCTTTTCTTCTGCGTGGCCCATGCTGAAGGTCTTGCGCGGCAGCACGCCGCCCATCACAACGCCTTTGAACAGGTCACTCTTGGCAAACGGCGGCATCAGGAATGCCACAGCACCTTTTTTGCACAGGGCGCGCACAGCAGGCTCGTCGTGCACATAGTCCACGCGGGCTTCCTTGTGGTGCTCAAGATAGTATTCGATAAATTCGTCAATGGTGCCCACGGTCAGCGGTGCGGTTGGGTCCTCAAAGCTGAGCACGTTGGACATGTGCGGCCCGGCCAGCGTGAAGGGCTGCTGCTTGCTGCCGCCAAAGCTGCAGCCGGCCATATTGGAATCGCTCCACGTGATCAGGCTCAGCAGCACCGCTGCGCAGTCCACATTGAACAGCACGCGGTGGATCGGCTCGATCTCGATCGCAGGCGAGTGCACATTGCACACCTCGGCCAGACACCAGCGGGCCGGATGGTTTGCTGCCTGCTCCGGTGTCAGGGTCTTTTTCAGCTCCTCCCAGCAGGCCTTTGCAGTGGCCAGCGAGTGGTTGCCGTCGCCCACGGCCAGCGTCAGCGGGTCGCGGCGGGTGGCATCCGGATACTTTTTGTCGAATTCTTCCTGACTGCCCAGCACAGCCAGCGCATCTTCGATCTGCGCAATGAGGGCAGGGTCTTCCACAGCCCAGCCCGCAATGTGGCCGCCGCCCAGCATCAATTCGCCCTCGTATACCTTGGGCAGTTCGGCTTTATGCGCCGCCACCGGCTCGATGAGGGTGCAGCCGGGGTCGTCCGCCAGCATCATGATATGGGGCGTTTCCAGCGCGGCACCGGTGCGCACCTTCATGCGGGGCGGGATGCGGCTTTCCACCGTGCTTTCGCTGGGACGCACGGCGCAGGGTGCACCGCGGCGGTAGCTGTAGGCTTCCAGATCCACCATGCCCACAAGGCCCTGCCGCACCTTGCCGCTCTGCTCGGTGCGCTCCACGTAAACAAAGCCGTCCACCGCGCGGGTCAGCACGTTCCGGGCATAGTCATCCATGGTGGCATGGATCTTCTCAATGCGTGCATCGGCATCGCCGTCCTCCAGATAGACCTCCGGCAGGATCATGTTCAGGGTGCTGGGGCTGCCTGCCGCAGCACCCTCGGCTTTCTGCCAGTAATCCCGGTCACTGGTGAACTGATCGCAGGCAATGCAGCCCCACTTTTCCAGTGGGATCTGCTCCGAAGGCAGAAGGATGTGGGCCGGTGCAAAGCAGGATTTCGTGTTCATAGTAGATCTCTCCCTTTTACAATAACCAAAGCGATCCATGTTCTTTTTACTGGAAGCTCTCGGTACTGCAGATCACAACGTTCTGCACACCGGCTTCGGCGGCAGACTGCTGCAGCTGTCCGCGTGCCGCCGCGTCCAGCGTATCCGCCGTGACGATCAGGTTGTGCATTCCAAGGCTCACAGCCGGTGCACCCAGTGCATCGGAAGCGTCGGTGCACTGCTGGGCCGGGTAGCTCAGCCACAGCACCACGCTGCCGTCAAAGCGGGCCTGCCATGTGCTGATATCCGCAGCCAGCAGGGCAGCGCGGCCCTCCTGACTCTTGCCGCCCGCCGCTGCAAACTCCTGCTTGCGGGTGATGATATTCGGGAACTGCACGCCAGTGAGCACCACCTGCTCAAAGCCCATGCCGTGCAGCTCCTCGATCAGGTCGCCCACATACTGCACAGCGGATGCTGCGCTGGGGTCCAGCCAGGACTTGCCGCCGGCCTTGGCACTGACGTTATCCAGCCAGAGCTGGGTGCCGCTGTAATGCACGGCCATGCTGCGGTCGGTATAGCCGGACACCGGGTCGGTAAAGGCCGCAAGCTGTGCCGCCGGGATGATGCCCTCCTCCCGGAAGATGGCCGCGATGCGGGCCGGGTCCACAGTGGTCCCGGCGATGCTGCCGGAAGCCGCCGCCACCTGCGAAGCATAATGGATGCTGCCGTCGGCATCCTTCAGGATCACAAGGCCGTAATCCGCTCCCTGCGCCTTGAGCTGCTGCGCCGCTGCACGGATGGCCGCATCATCGGCAAGGGTGCTCACATCCACTGCGGCCCAGCTGCCGCCGGTAACGGCCTTGCCGTCCAGCTCCTTGGGCTGTTCCGGCTCCGGCTGGGACGAAGCCGCTTCCTGTACCGCCGAGGATGCAGCTGCTTCGGACGAGGCGGCTGCGCGGGATGCCGATTCAGCTTCCAGATCACGGTTCTTCACCACAGTATACCAGGTGTGGGTAGCCCAGTCCAGCACGTGGGGTGCTGCCAGCCAGGCTGCGCCCAGCACCGCCAGCACCAGCACCACGATGCCGATGCCTTTTTTGATGCGTGTACCGCGGCTGTAGAAGCTGCGGCGGTAGCGCTTGACCTTCTGACGTTTATACTTTGCCATTGTCGATCCTCCTCCCTGCCAATGTTACAGGATCACAGAATGTCCGGTGAAACCATAGATCGCCAGTGCCAGCACGCCGATATACACCAGCGTGATGGGCAGGCCGCGGAATGCTTCCGGGATGGCCTTGCTGCGCAGGCGGTGGCGGGCTTCCGTTACCAGCAGCACCGCCAGCACATAGCCAAGGCCGCTGCCAAGGCCAAAGCCAAGGCTCTGCCCCAGCGTAAAGCTCTGGGTGCGCTCCACCAGTACCGTGCCAAGCACACAGCTGTTCAGGCCCGCCAGCGGCACGATGCGCAGCAATGCGCTGCGGTGCGGCAGGCCCTTCGCCAGCCACAGCACGGCGTGCTCCAGAACGCACACCACGGCAATGCTGGCAATATACACCAGCGGGCGCAGCTGGGCACGGTTTGCCAGCGGCGTGATCCGGCTGCCGGCATACCACGCAAACGGCGTTACCAGCATCTGCGTGATGCACAGCTGCATACCAAACAGCCAGCTGCTGGTGCGGTCATCGCCCACCAGCTGCACCAGACGCGAAACGCCCAGTGCACGGGTAAAGACGGCGTTCTGCGCGAACACCGCCAGCAGTGCATAGCTGAAGAACACTGCACTTGTTGTTACAACATCTCTCATTGTTCGCGGTCCGCCTCCTTCTGGGAATGCACATCCACAAGGTTGCGTGCCTCTTTGGTGAGATATGCCTTACGCTTTTGGGCCAGTGCACGCCATACGGCACACAGCACGCCCAGCACGATAAAGCCGCCTGCCGGCATGCTTGCCATGGGCAGCACCGGGCGGCTGACAACCACACCGAACATGGTGCCTGCGGCCAGCCATTCACGGACGCAGCCCAGCAGCACCAGCAGCAGCGCATAGCCCACCGTGATGCGCAGGCCCTTGGAGACAGCCTTGTGCACCGTCTCCTGCACGCGGCCAAAGCGGTAGGTCAGCAGCGGCTCCACCGTGAGCATGGGAAGATAGATGCCAAGGCTCAGCAGGCTGGTGCTGAACAGCATATTCAGGATGGGATACACCGCCAGATACACCACCGCCGTGCTGAAGCCGTACACCAGTGCACGGGGCAGCAGCTTTTTCTGCAGCGTTTCCGGGGCGGGGTCCTCGTCGTGCAGGGGCACAAGGCGGCTCAGCAGACAGGCCAGCACGCGGGAGGGCACCAGCAGCAGCGCCACCGCCGCCGCCAGCATCACCGCATTCTGGCCGCTGGTGGCAAGCACCACCAGCGGGGCAAGGCCCATGCCCTGCATGACCACCGGGTTATTCAGGAACACCCGGTCATGGTGGGCAAATTTGTCGGGGTCTTTTACGATCAGTTCAGCCGTTGCGCGTCTCATTGTGCTTCCCCCTTTCCGGCATCTGCCTGCAGATGGGTCAGGTGATACAGCTTTGTCTCGGTGCGGTCGATCCATGCCGACACACTGTTGACCGCCAGCAGCGCAAAGCACACACCGGTCTCGTACACGCCATAGTAGCGGAAGCCCATGCTCACAACGCCCACCAGCACGCCGTACAGCACACGGCCCATGCGGTGATGCACGCAGGTGTAAGGCTCGTTGATCAGGAACACCGCGCTGAACAGGATCGCGCCAGTCAGCAGCTCATCCCGCACACACTGCAGGCGGGGCAGGATATTTGACAGCACGGCACTGTCAGCAAGGCCCGCCTGCCGCGGGAAGAAGAACGCAATGACCGCACAGGTCACAAGAAAGCTGATCGATGCAGACATGTGGGCATCCTTCTGGGTCCACAAAAACAGGCCGCAGGCAAGGATCACCAGCGCAGCGCCGGTGCCCATGGGAGCAGCATATTCGCCCAGACCCAGCGCCAGCGAGCCGATGTTCAGCATGCCGCCGCTGCGCAGGGTGTCCTCAATGGCGCTGGAGACCGGCACCATGGAAGCGTCCCACAAAGGGATGTTCGTATAGGGCTGTGGATAGCGGAACACCTGTTCCGGCCATGACACAGCCGCCACCACATAGCCCACAGCAGCCGGGTTGAAGGGGTAGCTGCCGTAGCCGCCAAAGATCTCCTTGCCGATCAGCACACCGGAAATCACTGCGGCGATCAGAACATAGATATCCACCGTCACCGGCATCAGCAGGGCAATGACGAGCGCAAAGCTCTCGTTGGAAAAGTCACCGCCCTGATACACGCGGCGGCGCAGCAGCGAAACGAGACGGTCGCACAGGTTGCCGGTAAGCACCGCAATGCCGCACAGCAGCAGCGGGCGCACACCGTACAGAAAACAGGCCATGCACAGCACCGGCACCGCCATAAAGCAGATATGCTTATAGTAGCGGCCGGTCTTCTGGAGCTGTGCCTCCTGCTCCCGGATCAAAGATTCATCCATAAATGGTTATCCTTTCAAAGGCTGGCGAGGTGCTGCACGGCTGCAGCAGGGTCTGCTGCGCCGAACACCGCACTGCCCGCCACCAGAATATCAGCGCCCGCTTCCACGCACTGGGGCGCGGTGGCATTGTCCACGCCGCCGTCCACTTCCAGCAGATAGTGTGCGCCGCGCGCTTCGCGCTCTGCCTTGAGCCAGCGCAGCTTGTCCAGCGCCGAGGGCATGAACCTCTGCCCGCCGAAGCCGGGCTCCACGCTCATCACCAGCACAAGATCCAGCTGGTCAAGATAGGGTGCCAGCGCCTGCGGGTCGGTGCCGGGCTTGATGGTCAGCCCCACCTTGCAGCCCAGCGCCCGGACGGCATCGATGGTGGCCTGGATATCGTCCTCGCACTCAAGGTGGAAGTTGTACAGGGTGGCACCGGCTTTGATGAAGGCTTCCGCATACTGCAGCGGATGGCTGATCATCAGGTGCACATCATAAAAGGCATCCGGCAGATTTTTGTGCAGGCTTTTGAGCACCGGCACGCCAAAGCTGATGTTGGGCACAAAGTGGCCGTCCATCACGTCGTAATGCAGCATCTGTGCACCGGCATCCAGCACCATGCGGCAGTCTGCACCCAGTTTGCCAAAATCAGCGGAAAGGATCGAAGGACTTACGATTGCCATATTCTATCTTTACGCTCCGTTATTTTATAAATTCTTATTCCCATTTGTCCCATTGTGCTGGCGGTTTCAAACCGCAAAAACAGCATGGGCATGGTTATCTTTTAGTTTACATGAAAACGAGCAAAAAATCAAACCCGCCAACGGCTTTTTCACGGAAATGACGTATTTGGAAAGATCTGTCCATTTGCGAAGTAAACTCCCCCAGTCGCCGGGAAACCCCACGCAAGGCACCCCCCGCGGCAAAGTTTCCCCACGCCAAAACAGCCAGACCGCCCCGGGTCCGGGGCAGTCTGGCTGGAAGTTCATTCTACAGGCTTCATGCTGGCGGGGTCTTCCACGGTGGGTTCACCGCCGGCTTCGTCCGGCAGACGCTTCATTCCGCCGGGATTCGGGGCCACCGTGGGCAGGGTGAACACGAACCGGCACCACTCGCCCTGCTGGCTCTCCACCCGGATCTGTCCGCCGGAAAGGTTCACCAGCACCTTGCAGATGTTCAGGCCAAGGCCAGCGCCCCGGGCGTGCAGGCCGCGGGAGCGGTCTTCCTTGTAGAACCGCTGGAACACGTAGGGCAGCGCTTCCGGGCTGATGCCCTGACCGGAATTCCAGATGGAGATCTCGGCTTCCGGGCCAAGCTTTTCCACCTTGAAGCGGATGGTGCCCCCTGCCGGGGTAAACTTGATGGCGTTGTCCAGCAGGTTATACACCACCTGATGGATCAGGTCGGGGTCGGCGTAGACCAGCACCTTTTCGTCCATGGTCAGGCCGTCGATGTCGATCATGCCGTCGTTGATGCGCTGCTCTGCCGAGAGCGCCACGCCGGTGATCGTCTCCCAGATGTTGAACATCCGGGCATTCACCTGATATTCGCCGCTTTCCAGCTTGGAAAGATCCAGCATGTTCTGGATGAGCCGTGCCAGACGGCCCGTTTCCTCACTGACCAGCTGCAGGTAGTGGTTCTGCATATCCGGCGGGATGGTGCCGTCCAGAATGCCGTCCACAAAGCCCTTGATCGTAGTCATGGGGGTGCGCAGCTCGTGGGCGATGTTGCCCATGAACTGACCGCGGGAGTTGTCGTTCATCTGGATGTTGTCTGCCATGCGGTTGAAGGTGCGGGCAAGGTCGGCTGCCTCGCCTTCGCCTTCCACTCCCTCCACACGGACGGAAAGATCCCCGCCGCCAAAGCGCTGGGCAGCATCCGTCACCTTCTGCAGCGGGTCGGTGAGCTGGCGCATCAGGATCTTGGTCAGGATGCTGGCACACAGCAGCATCACACAGGCCGACAGCAGGAAGTTGGACCAGAACTGCTGCTTGAACTGGGTCAGCTGCTCGCCGGAAGAGCACAGGAACAGATAGCCGCTGGGCTGGCCGTGCTCATTGCGCATTTCGCTGACCGTGATGTAGCTTTTCCCGTCCAGCATGCCATCCAGCGTGCCGAACACATGGTAGTAGTCCGCATCGGAAGCGTCGATCTTCTCCATCATTTCTTCCGGCACGGTCAGGCTCTCCAGCTTGTCCGGGCTGGAGGCGATCATCACCCGGCCGTCGTTGTCGGTAAAGAACAGATAGGCCTCTGCGCTCTCGCCGATGATCTCCAGCTTGGTGCTCAGTGCGTCCAGCTCATCGCCTTCCGGCAGCTCCGCCTGCTGAACCAGATACTGGGCCGTACGCTGGGTGACACCCACCACCTGATCCAGTGTTTCGTAGCGGTCCTTGGCAAAGTAGTTCTTGAACAGCACCCACTCCGAAGCGCCCATCAGCACGATGCCCAGCACCATCAGGGTGGACACCAGCGAGAAGAACGCCACCGAGATACTTTTGCGCATTACTGACGCACCTCGAACTTATAGCCCACGCCCCATACGGTCTTCAGCTCCCATTTGTCAGAAGCACCGGCCAGCTTCTCCCGCAGGCGCTTGACATGCACATCGATGGTGCGGCTGTCGCCGTAATACTCAAAGCCCCACACCTCGTCCAGCAGCTGGTCGCGGGTGTAGACGCGGTTCGGGTGGGAGGCCAGACAGTTCAGCAGTTCCAGCTCCTTGGGGGGAGCCTCCACCACCTTGCCCTTGACCCGCAGCTCATAGCTGTTCATGTCCAGACGCAGGTTGTCGAATTCGATCACGCCCTCGGTGCTCTCGGCAGCAGCCGTGGTGGTCTGGCAGCGGCGCAGCACCGCCTTGATGCGGGCCACCACTTCCTTGGCATCAAAGGGCTTTACCATGTAATCGTCTGCACCCAGCTCCAAGCCCAGCACCTTATCAAAGGTCTCGCCCTTGGCCGTGAGCATCATCACCGGGGTGTTGCCCGCCTTGCGGATGCGGCGGCACACTTCCAGACCGTCCATCTTGGGCATCATCACGTCCAGCAGCACCATATCGGGCTTGACCTGATTGAACTTTTCCAGACCTTCTTCGCCATCGTTTGCCACCGTGACCTGATAGCCCTCCTTGGTCAGGTACAGCCGCAGCAGCTCGCAGATATTGGTATCGTCGTCCACAACGAGGATCTTTTCGTTGGCCATAATGATTTCCTCCCATTTTATCGAATGCCCGCCGGGCGGGCAGAGCAGCAAAGTATTCCACTTCTTATTATACGGAAGAGTTATGACAAAATAAAGAAGGATTTGTATGATTTTTTGCTCTGAAGCGGAAAAGCAGGCTTTCTTTTCCGAGAAAGTCTGCTTTTCCATTCACTGATTTTCTTTTAGAACATGTTTATTTCATCAGGATAGCATTTCAAATGTTCCACCGCTGCTGATTTTTGCAATGTGTCCGCTCAAATCTGTATAAAGGAAGCCATCATAAACCTCGTAACTGCCATACGTTGTTTTCTTGTCTGCATATCCATAGTAACCATTAAATTGCAGACCATCCCAATTTTGCAGCTTTGCGCCATTCTGATTATAGGTCTGATACATGTCTGTGTTTTCTTCACAAGTACTGATCAAAACACCATCTGCTGTCGGAAAAACATATTTGATCGTCCCTTTCTGAGGTTGAGATGTCCAATTTCCATTTTTGTCCATAACACCCCAAAAAAGTACACCATCGGGATTTCGCAACTGGAGGACGGCATAACCGTTCATAAACCGCGGCTCAGAATTTTCATTGATCGGCCGAACATCGTATTCACTGAGATCTATTATACGGTTTAAATGAACATCATAAAATCCCGATGGATAATCTTCAAAATCATCTGCATCCCTTCTAACATCCAGATAGAGCAGCCCTTCGCTTAATACCGGTGTTCCGCTTCGTCTTGATTTTATTGCTTTCCATTCTGGGAGTTCATTAAAGTCACCATCAAGCGCTCTCAGTCCCGGTTGTGTTCGAATCATCTGGTTTCCTTCCACCTGCACCAGATATGCATTGGGTTCCCGCACCGAAAAGAATTTTCCCGTGTCGATGTTCATAAACACATAGTAAAGATCGCTCCTGATCCGATATACACTCCCCCCACAGTATGCAAATGCCTGTGAAATACCAATCGACTCGTACTGATTCTGTGACAGATCATTGTATACAGTATCAGGATTCATCTCCGAGAATTCATCCCGTGTAGTGTCGCATTGAAAACGAATTTCTCCATTCGCATCCCAAGCCGTCAGAATGGCTGTCGTTCCTTTAATTGAGTCTTCCCTTTTTACTGTCCAGAGAAGTACACCATCATCGTCTTTTGCATATCGAACTATAGTCTCGTCATCCGACAGATAGGTCGGCCGAAAGAATGTATCATCTTCTTTTGCCATCACACCAGTACTTGTCAAGCACATACCATTATAGAATCCAGACACGATGTTTACGTCATCATCAAAAATGCAATGCACCCGTCCTTCCTTATCGAACAGGCAGTACTTATGCACTTCTCCTTTGTAAAGCATCCCAACCGACAGTTCTTCAAAATTCGGGTAACGGAGACTACAGCCGTTATAGTCTCCTATTTCCTCCTTTAATGTCGAGTAAGTTTCGTTTTCGAGGGCACTATCGCTCGTTTCTCCCATCCCGTACATATCTTTCATATGTTCAGGCATTTTTGTAAGCGGCGACTGTTGTGTTCCGTTTTTCTTGGATGCCATCAATTCTGAAAGGCTGCTGGTTTCTTCGCTTCCGCAGCCGCTTAAAAGCAGTGCGCATGTCAGCCCCAGTACCGCAATCATTCTCGGAAACTTCATATCCAGTTCTCCTTTTTGACTCTCAGTGCTTCACTGCATCTTCCGCTTTATGCCAATAGGTGATCGTCTCTTCATCTTCCCGACCATCATAAATTTGCCGGCAGGTCATGGAATCCTTGTCGATGTCCTCGATCTTGAGCACCGTAGACTCCCCGTAGAAATCAGAGATCTTCAGTTGATTGTCATTTACGATCGACCATTTTCCCGTCCCATAAGTACCCGGGATATTGACCGTCCCGTCATCATAAATCGTAAATCTCAGCCGGTCAGAGCCTTCCAGATACCAGTCACCAACCACCAGTTTTTCCACATTTTGACCGCATCCCGTCAGCGAAGCTGCTGCACACACCAATGCAGCGGCAGCCGCGATCCGCAAAAATTCACGCCGTACAACTTTCTTCATTTGAATGTCCTCCTGTCTCTGTTTATGACTTATACGGGTTCACTCGCAAGTGTTTTTGATATCCATTTGGATATCATACATTCAGAATAGCATCTTCCTGCGGTACTGTCAAGATATCCATTCAGATATCAGGAGGATATTTTTATGGCCTATTATCGCCGCATCCGTGATATGCGCGAGGATCACGACCTGACCCAGCGCCAGCTGGCTGCCATCCTGCATATGCCGCAGCCGCAATACAACCGCTACGAACAAGGCCTGCGCGACATTCCCACCGTTACCCTCGTTCAGCTGGCTGACCTTTACAAAACATCGACCGATTATCTTCTGAACCGGACAGACGACCCAACACCACCAAAAGCGCTATAAAAGAGACCAGCCTTCCGCAGACATTTACCATCTGCGAAAGGCTGGTTTTCAGTTCTTCATTACTCGATCATCAGCCGGATGATCTCCTCATTGGTCTCCTTCATGCCGTCCTTGCCCAGACGGCCGATGCCCTTGATGGTGGTCTCGATGTCCTTCATCACGATGCCGTCGCCGCCCTTGAACTCCTGATGGCACTTGTACATGTTGTAGCCAAGCAAGGCCGCGTCCACCGAGGAAGCGATCTTTGCCGCGCAGGAGGCCTTTGCGCCGTCGCACACGATGCCGGACACGATGGCCAGCGCATTGACCACCGTGTGGATGGCGGCCTGATAGCCGTCGCCGCACAGATATACGATGCCCGCGCCAGCGCCCGCACCGGCGCTGACTGCGCCGCAGTAGGCGGACAGGGTGCCGATGCCGGTCTTTTCGTGGATGGCCACCAGATTGGAAATGATAAGGGCACGGTAAAGCTTTTCCTTGCCGCTGTGCAGCTCCTTGGCATATTCAATGAGCGGCACCGAGCAGGTGATGCCCTGATTGCCGCTGCCGGAGTTGATGATGACCGGCAGCTCACAGCCGTTCATGCGGGCATCCGAACCGGCGGCCGCCTTGGCCTTGGCCCGGATGGACACATCATTGCCGTAAGTAGAAAGCAGCACCCGGCCGATGTTCGCGCCATAGTCGCCCAGAAGACCCTCCTCTGCGATGGCGTTATTATAGCGGATCTGGCGTTCCAGCAGGTCCGCCACATCCTGCAGGTCGGCCGTCTCGGCAAAGTCCCAGATGTCCTTCATGTTCAGCAGGCTGCGGTCGGCCCGGCTGTCCCGCCGGGCCTCCTCGTTCAGCAGCGGCTTTTCGTAGAGCGCCCGGCCGTTTTTTTCGATCAGGCAGATGTTGGTGTGAAAATCCGCAATGCGCACCTTTGCGTAGGAATCCCCACTGCGCTCGGTAACGATGATATCGAACACATGCCCCTGCTCGATGTGCTGGATGGAAATGGGCACCGTCTGCAGATAGTCCCGGATGGCAGCCTTCTTATCCTCGCTGACCTCGGAGATGACTTCCAGCTCTCTGTCTGCCGAACCGGCAATGATGCCCGCTGCCACAGCGGCTTCCATGCCTTTCAGGTGGCCGGTGTTGGGCACGATGACGCTCTTCACATTCTTAATAATGCTGCCGCTCACCTGCAGCTGCACGCTTTCGGGCAGCATGCCCAGCACTTCGCGGGCTTTGGCTGCGGCATAAGCCAGCGCAATAGGTTCGGTGCAGCCCATTGCCGGGATCAGTTCTTCCTTTAATATTTCTACATACGCCTGATAGCGCGGATCACTGCGTTCCATGACGGTTCCCTGCCTTTCCTGTCGATTCGATATTTACCAACAGGAATAGTATACTATAGAACTCGCGCAATGTAAAACAAATTCTTCCCCGCCCGCAGGACCGGCTATTGCAAAGCGCAAACAGCAGAAGTAGAATAGGAGCATCCAAATCGATAAATCCATGGAGGGTCTCCCTATGATCGAAAAAGAAGTACAGGAGCTGCTGTCCTTCATTGACGGCAATCCTACCGCATACCACACCACTGCATCCGTCCGGAACATCCTGCTGAAGGAGGGCTTTTCCGAGCTGCTGGAGAGCCGCCGGTGGCAGCTGGAACCCGGCAGGAGCTATTTTGTCTGCCGCAACGGCTCCAGCATCCTTGCATTCCGCATGGGAGAACAGCTGGAAAACTACAGCTTCAACGTGGCCGCTGCCCACACGGATTCCCCCTGCTTCCGCATCAAGGAAAACGCCGAGATCCACATGGGCCAGAAGTACACCAAGCTGAACACCGAGGGCTACGGCGGCATGATCTGCTCCACATGGATGGACAGGCCGCTGTCGGTGGCAGGCCGCGTGCTGATAAAGGAGAACGATGCCATCACTTCCCGCCTGCTCACGCTGGACCGCGACCTGCTGATGATCCCCAGCGTGGCCATCCATATGGACCGCGAGGTCAACGACAGGGCTTCCTACAACAAGCAGGTGGATATGCTGCCCCTGCTGGGCGGTGCCGCCGAGGAAGGCGTGCTGAAAAAGCTGATCGCCGCCGAGCTGCAGGTCGCAGAAGAGCAGATCCTTGGCAGTGACCTGTTCCTCTGCATCCGCGAAAAGGCCGCCGTCTGGGGCTGCAATGAGGAGTTCATCTCCTCCGGCCGTCTGGACGACCAGCAGTGCGTGTTCGGCATCCTGAAAGGCTTTCTGAAAGCACACAGCGCCCAGTCCATCAATGTTGCCGCCTTTTTCGACAACGAAGAAGTGGGTTCCGGCACCAAGCAGGGCGCGGCTTCCACCTTCCTGTACGACGTGCTGCACCGCATCGCGCAGAACGTCTGCCCCAGCGATGAGGACTTCCACCGTGCGGTGGCCTCCAGCTTCATGTTCAGCGCCGACAACGCCCACGCCGTGCACCCCAACCACCCGGAATACACCGATGTGAACAACTGCACCTACATGAACGAGGGCGTTGTGGTCAAGGTCCACGCCGGTCAGAAGTACACCAGCGACGGCATGAGCATGGCCGTTGCCAAAGAGCTGGCCGCCCGCGCCGGTGTCCCGCTGCAGTATTTTGCCAACCGTTCCGATAAAGTCGGCGGCAGCACTCTGGGCAACCTTGCCATGGCGCAGGTATCCATGAACTGCGTGGACATCGGCCTGCCCCAGCTGGCCATGCACTCCTGCTACGAGACCGCCGGTGCCCGGGACATCGTTTCTCTCATCCGGCTGATGGAGGAATTCTACGCCAGCCATTTTGAGGAGACCGCGTCCGGCACCCTTGCCATCTGCAAGTAAGACCCGTACAACCTGAATCATAAGGACCGCCCGTGGAAAAGCAGCACTGCTTTTCCACGGGCGGCTTTTCGTTTCCACTTAAGTAAGTATTGAGAAAAAACGTCCATTGTGCTACAATTATCCTGTTATAATATCGCTTTTTACCGCAGCGTAAAATCTTTTTCGCAAGGAGTATAATAAAATGAAATTAGGTATCGGAGTTTGCACTGCCTGCAATGTATCCTGATACCACTTCATATATCCTTATATTCATCGTTGCTATGTCATTTGCACTTCTATGTAAATTTGTACATCCTGCTGCATTCTCATGACAAAAGGGTGAGTAAAGGGTGAGTGCATTCTCCGCTTTAAGCCCACACAACCAGAAAAGATTATGGCCGCTCATGGATCGAGAGAATCTTTCTCCTTCCATAAGCGGCTATTCTTTTTTGCTTATACTTCCAACGTATCCGTTTTCTATTCAATCCATCAGGTATGCATATCGGCGCATCTGTTCCCGAAGAAGGCACTCTACACGCATAATGACTTCCTCCGCATAGCCCTCTTTCAACATTTTAAGTTCTTCCTGTACCACTTTCATCCCAAAGTGGAAGTGAATTTGAATACCATACAGTTCTTCCGCAGCATCCACCTGCTGCTCAAAGCTCAAATGGAAAGGCTTTGCTTCCACTCGCTTTATGCAATCTTCCAAGGGCCGTTCTAACGAAAAATCAAAGCTGGTATCAGCCAATAGAGAAAGCCCCTGATCAAAAATCGGACTGAGTTCATAACAGTCTTTTTCGGTATCATACAGTACCGCAATGTTGTTCGTATGACGATCTTCGTTCAAAAAGAATGCATCCAATTCCAGCATTGCCGTCAGATATTTTCCAAAATCATGCAATCCCGTGTACTTTTCAACCTGTTCCACCGTATATCGGATTCTATTTGGAACTTCTGGAAATTCTACCAAGCTCAGCGCCAAACTCCTGCCTGTATTCTGACGATAAAGTTTTTCCAGCGGAATCAACTTCTGGTTTTCTTTCAGAAAATTATTGCTGCGGCATCCCAGCAGTTTCTGCCCTTTATAAGCGATCTCTACCGGATGATATTCTACAAAGGGATATTTCAGTTCCGTCTTGTGCAGCAATCTGGAAACCAGAACTTCAGACAGTCCCTCATAGCCCATGTGGTCGGCTTTATACCACTGATCGCCCAGTTTCCATTTCAACTGGTTTCCTTTTGATGTGTGTCCCTCGGTTTCCTGCACTGGAATCTTATTCAGGTCAATGCTTTCCATAATTCACCTTGTTACGATGCCTTTCTATGGATCACTTCAATCCACTGTTGATCTTCTGCCATCTTTCCCTTAGTCTTTTCAATAATCATAAGCGGATCATAGAAAGGTACTCCCACATCACTCAGCACCCATTTCAGATGCGCCCGTGTCTCAGGAAAGCAGCGGTCTTTCAAAAACCACTGAAAATCTTCCCATGTTGGGTTTTCAACCACGCCAAACGCTCTGAGTGGAATTTTGTCCGTATAATTTTTAATTTTGATCTTTTCGTGCTTGAAATCCACATCAATTGTCGTACACAGATCATTCCGGTTCATATAATTGAGGCGCAGCATGGTGTTCGGGTCATTACTGAAGTTCTGCGCACGATCCAGCTGCTTGTAAATCGTCTGTCGACTGATGCCGTACTTTTTCGCCAACTCCGTTGCTCCCATTCCCTGCTGATGCAGAGCCAGCATCTCTGCCAACTGCTGCGGAGTCAGGCTGTTTTTGCGTCCTGCGCCGCGTTCATTATGTGGTTTTTCACTTTCTATAAGCTGTACTTTCTGCGCGATCGCCCGCAGCTGCTCTAAATCCACCGTACCGAAAATATCAAAAATCTGTGTCTTGAAGTCCTCTTTCACAGTCTCACTTCCCCTCATTTTCATTATAATCATTCTCTTTCATGATGTCAATATTTTAATTTATACACATTATTTATATCGGCAAGATTTTAGTTTTTATGCATTTGTTTATTTGATTTTTTGCCGATAAAATGATATAATCATCTTACAGGAGGTGTTCCGATGAACTATCGATCTGTCGCTGATACGGCAAAATCATGGAATGTTTCAGAGCGCACTGTCCGCAACTACTGTGCTACCGGCAAGATTCCGGGGGCAGTCCTTATCGGCAAGACATGGAACATTCCGCAGGATGCAGAGCGTCCAGAGCGCGTCAACAAAAAGCAACCGGCACCTCGTACCCTGCTCAATATTTTGCAAGATGAAATGGCCGGGCACGTGAAAGGTGGAATCTACCACAAAATTCAGATCGACCTTACCTATAACTCAAACCACATTGAAGGCAGCCGTCTGACCCATGACCAAACACGGTATATCTACGAAACCAACACCATTGGCATGGAGAATGGTGTTGTCAATGTGGATGATGTAGTCGAAACAGCCAATCACTTCAAATGCATTGATATAGTCATCCGGGATGCCAAGAACCCCATCACCGAAGCTCTCATCAAAAAGCTGCACCTTACCCTGAAGAGCGGCACCAGCGATTCCCGCAAGGACTGGTTCGCCGTTGGCGAATATAAAAAGCTCCCGAACGAGGTCGGTGGCAGAAGCACCACTGCGCCAGAACTGGTTGCCCCACAGATGAAAGAGCTTTTATCTGCGTACAATCAAAATTCTGCCAAGTCGCTGGAAGACCTGCTGGAATTTCACTACGCCTTTGAATCCATCCATCCGTTTCAGGATGGAAATGGCCGTGTCGGGCGGCTTCTGCTCTTCAAGGAGTGCCTGCGGAACAATATTGTTCCGTTCATTATTACGGATGACCTCAAAATGTTCTACTATCGTGGTCTCCATGAGTGGAAGTCGGAACAAGGGTATCTGCTGGATACCTGCCTGACCGCGCAGGATCAGTTCAAGGCCGTCATGGATTACTTCAGAATCCCTTATTGACCGTTTTATTTTACTACGAGACCGCCGGTGCCCGGGACACCGTTTCTCTCATCCGCCCGATAGAGGAGTTTTATAACAGCCACTTTGAAGAGCCCGAGTTCAGCACCCTTGCCATCAGCAGATGAGAGGCTGTTTTTGTAAGCAGTGCACGCCGTTGGCCGTGCGTCTTTGCAATCTGCACAATTTTCCTGTAAAGATTTGTGCGTTCACACAAACTTCATAATCGCCGCTTGCACTCTCGTGATTTGTGTGCTATGATTTTGTGCAGTGAAAGAGAATATTGACGTACACACGGTGTGTTACTGGTAATACAGGCAAGATCCGGTGAGAATGAACGCAGCAGAAGGCATAGTGGGCTTTCTGGAACTGTGTCTCATTTTCATTGGGTCTTTTTTTGTTGTGTACGGCAGCATGGTTCTCTTTTCCGCGCGCGGTCCGTTTGTTTCACACTGGTAAAAGGAGAAAAACATGGATTACAACAAGGTAGCCAAAGACATCCTGGACAATGTCGGCGGCAAGGCCAACGTGAAGCAGGTCACCCACTGCTTCACCCGCCTGCGCTTCGTGCTCCGCGATGAGAGCAAAGCCAAAAAGGACGTCGTTGAGCATTTGGAGGGCGTCATCTCGGTCGTCGTGGCCGGTGGCCAGTTCCAAGTGGTCTGCGGCGCAAAAGTCACCAAGATCTACGATGCTGTCGTGGCTCAGTTGGGCGGGCAGGCTGCATCCTCTGCCGAAGAGGAAGCCGTCCCCGCGCAGAAGCAGAGCATGGGCAACCTCATCCTGCAGAAGCTGACCGAGATCTTTACCCCGCTGGTGCCCGCCATTGCAGCTTCCGGCCTGATCAAGGGTCTTCTGGCCGCCTTTGCCAAGATGCCCGGCTTTGACACCGCCAACAGCACCTACATCATCCTGAACACCGCCAGCAACGTCATCTTCTACTTTATTCCCATCTTCCTTGCTTACACTGCCGCCAAGGCTCTGAAGTGCAGCACCGTCGTGTCCATGATGCTGGGTGCCTTCCTGTGCCACCCCACCATCGATGCCATGATGCAGGACACCGCCACCCACTCTACCATCTTCGGCCTGCCGGTCATCAAGATGGCCTTTACTGTGGGTGAGTCCAGCAAGATCTTCACCTACACCGAATCGGTCATCCCGATCCTGCTGGCGGTCATCCTATTGGCGCTTTTGGAACGGCTGCTCAATAAGATCGTACCTGAAATCCTTCAGTTGATCCTTGTCCCCGGCCTGTCCCTGCTGATCATGGTTCCCGTCATGCTGGTGGTCGTCGGCCCCGTGGGCATCTATGTCGGCTACATCATCCAGTGGCTCTACACCGCACTGTACAGCTTCAGCCCCGTTCTGGGCGGTATCATCGTGGGCGGCCTGTGGGGCGTCTGCGTTATCTTCGGCGCACACCGCGCTCTGCTGCCCATCGGCCTGAACGATGTGGCCATGACCGGCACCAACACCCTGATGTGCTTCGCCGGTGCTGCAAACTTCTCTCAGGCCGGCGCTGCTCTGGGCGTCATGTTCAAGACCAAGGATCCCGGCCTGAAGCAGGTGGCTGCTTCCGCCTCTCTGTCCGCATGGCTGGTCGGCGTTACTGAGCCTGCGATCTACGGCTGTAACCTGCGTCTGAAGAAGCCCATGATCTGCGCTGTCATTGCCGGCGCTGTGGGCGGCGGCATCATGGGCATCGGCAAGGCTGTGAACACCGGCTTTGCCAACAACGGCATCCTGACCATCATGTCTTACTGGGGCGAGGGCACGACCTTCGGCCAGTTCATGGCTTATATCATCGGCATCGTGGTGTCCTTTGTGGGCGCTGCTGTTCTGACCTATCTGGTGGGCTTCGAGGACACTGCCGTCAAGGCCGCCCCCGCACAGTCCGCTCCTGCACAGCCCTCTCTGCCCGAGGATGGCGTTGCTTCTGAGATCAAGGCCCCTGTTGAGGGCAAGGCCTACCCGCTGAACGAGGTGCCCGATGACGTGTTTGCATCCGGCGCACTGGGCGGCGGCATCGGCATCCTGCCCAGCAAGGGTCTGGTGGTCGCTCCCGCAGACGCCACTGTCTCGGTCATCCACTCCACCCTGCACGCACTGGGTCTGCAGATGGCAGACGGCACTGAGCTGCTGATCCACGTGGGCGTGGACACCGTTGAGATGAACGGTGACGGCTTTCACAGCTTCGTCAAGGAAGGCGACAGGGTGAAAAAGGGCGACAAGCTGCTGTCCTTCGACATTGACAAGATCAAAGCGGCCGGTCATAATACTACTGTCAGCGTGATCGTTTCCAACTCGGACGACTTCAAGGCTGTCGAGGGTCTGCCCGGCGATCCGGTGGATCTGAACTGCTCTGTGATCCGCACCGTGCACTGATCCCTTCCTTATTCAAGAAAGGAGCTCAACATGATGAATCAATTTCCTGCAAGCTTCCTCTGGGGTGCCTCCTCCTCTGCCTTCCAGATCGAAGGCGGCTGGGATGAGGGCGGCAAAGGCATGACCGTGGCCGACTTCAACTCCTTCAAGCTTTCGGACAAGCAGGCCGACACCAAGGTGGCCAGCGACTTCTACCACCACTGGAAAGAGGACATCGACCTGATGAAGGAGCTTGGTCTGAAGGCCTATCGCTTCTCCCTCTCTTGGGCGCGCATCATTCCGGACGGCGACGGCGAGGTGAACCCCGAGGGCATCGCGTTTTACAACAAGGTCATCGACTACCTGATCGAGCAGGGCATCCGCCCGCTGGTCACCCTGTACCACTTCGACCTGCCCTATGCGCTGGTCGAGAAGTACAACGGCTGGGAATGCCGCGACTGTGCCTACGCCTTTGAGCGCTATGCACGGGTCTGCTTCCGTGCCTTTGGTGACCGCGTCAAATACTGGCAGGTCATCAACGAGCAGAATTTGATGATCCGCGTCAACAACCGCATGAACATCTACACCAATGACGAGTGGGAAGCTGACCGGATGCGTGCCCAGATGGACTACCACATGTTCCTCGCCCACGCTCTGGCTGTCAACGCCTGCCACGAGCTGGTGGAGGGCGGCAAGATCGCCCCGGCAGTTTCTTCCACCTGCACCTACCCCCTGACCAACAAACCGGAGGACGTATGGGCAGCCCGGATGAACGACTGGTTCAAGACCAACTACTGCCTTGAGATGCACACCAACGGTGAGTACCCCGGCTACTACATGCGCTACCTCGAGGAGCGCAATATCGTGCCCAAGATGGAGCCGGGCGATGCCGCCATCCTCAAGAGCGCAAAGATCGATTACATCGCGCTGAACTACTACCGCACTCTGTGCGCCAGCTATCTGCCCGCAGATGCCGAGCATCCGGCAGGTTCCCGCGTGTTCCGCGGCAACGAGGTGGACTTCGACCAATACGGCTACTGCCGTGACGAGCGCAACCAGAACCTGAAAGCCAGTGAGTACGGCGCACAGATTGACCCCATGGGCCTGCGCATCGTGCTGAACGAGTATTACCGCCGCTACCACCTGCCGCTCATCATCACCGAGAACGGCCTTGGCATGGGCGACGAGCTCACCGCCGACGGTCGTGTGCATGATGATTATCGTATCGATTACCTGCGCCAGCATGTGCAGGCCATCGCGGATGCCATCGGCGACGGTGTGGAGGTGATGGGCTACTGCCCGTGGTCGGTCATGGATCTGCTGAGCTCGCATCAGGGCTTCCGCAAGCGGTACGGCTTTATCTACGTCAACCGCACCGATTCTGACCTGAAGGATCTGGCCCGCATCCGCAAAGACAGTTTCTACTGGTATCAGAAGGTGATCAAGACCAACGGGGAGTGTTTATAAAGCCATGCGTGTCATCAAAGTGCTGAACAACTCCCTTGTGCTGGCACTCAACGATGAGGGGCAGGAGATCATCCTGATGGGCAAGGGCATTGGCTTCCAGAAAACCATCGGCTACAAGCTCTCGCCCAAGGAGATCGATAAGGTCTTTGTGCTCAAGGATCGGGAGCTTTCGCGCCGGATCATCCGGCTGGCCGCCGAGACAGACAGCATCTATTTTGAGATGGCCAAGTCCGTCATCGACTATGCTGTGGAGAACTACCACATGAAGCTGATGGACCATATCTATCTGGCCCTGACCGACCATCTTGCCTTTGCCGCCAAGCGCATCCGGAACGGCGTTATCCTGCAGAACTTCTACACGCTGGACATGAAGAAGTTCAACCCCCGGGAATTTCAGGTGGGCGAGTACGCAGTCCAGCTCATGAGCCGCAAGCTGAAGGTGGAGGTGCCGCTGGACGAGGCGGGCAATATCGCGTTCCACTTCATCAACGCCCAGTACGACAACCCCAGCAACAGCCAGAATCTCATCATTGCTCATGCAGTCAGCGCCGTGCTGGATATCGTCAAGTACACCCTCGGCCTGACCTATAATGAGGACAGCCTTTCCTATTCCCGTTATGTCACCCACATCCGGCTTTTCGTTCAGCGCCTGGTCAGTCACAATCAGCTGCCGGAGGACACGTCGCCTTTGTTGTATGATCAGATCGCCCCGGTGTGTCAGAAGGAATTTGCCTGCGTAGACAAGATCCAGATCTACGTCTCAGAGCAGTTCCAGGCCCAGATCACCAATCAGGAGCGGCTGTATCTGGCCCTGCACATCCACCGCATCCTTGAGGATCAGTCCTGAAAGTGCATCGCTGATATTTAATGCAAAAGGAGTATTTTTCAGTCCATGAAATCCGAATCCAATAAACTTGCAGTCCGCGGTGAGCTTGCACTGATCGCCATGGTCATCATGAACAGCGCCGGTGTGCTGCTGATGCTGCACTCTGGTTCCGGCATCTCGGCCATATCCAGCGTGCCCTACGGCTTCCAACAGGTGTTCCCCCAGCTGACGCTGGGCACATGGACATACATGTTTCAGGGCCTGCTGGTGCTGGTATTGATGCTGCTGCGCCGGAAGTTCATGCCCAGCTACCTGTTCAGCTTTGTGGTCGGCTTTGTGTTCGGCAAATTGATGGATCTTGAAAAGCCGTTCATCGACGCGTTGCCCCTGAACATCCCCATGAGGGTGCTCTACTTTGTACTGAGCTACCTGATCCTATGCTTCGGCATCTCGCTGGGCAACCGCTGCGGCCTGCCCATCACCCCCACCGATCTGTTCCCCCGGGAGATGGCGGACATCACAAAGCTCCCCTACGCCCGGGTCAAGATCACCTTTGATCTGACCTGTCTGATCACCACCGCTGTCATCACTTTTGTGGGCGTCGGTGCCATCCGCGGTCTGGGCATCGGCACTGTGGTCGCCGCCTGCACCATGGGCAAGGGCATCGCCTTTATCGGCAGCCTGCTGGATAAAAGACTAACGTTTCACTCCGTACTGGATGGCCAAAAGGTGTAAAATAAGAAGGTAAAAAACAATTAGACCCACCAGCTGATCTGGTGGGTCTAATTTGTTTGCGCTGTCTTTGATCGTTCCGGTCTTTATAACGGTTCGTATTGTCCCACCAGATTATCCAAATCATCCAGCCTTCAAGGATCTGCTGTCTGTTTGTGGCGCAAGGCAAAACTGCATTTTCCGGCCTGCCTTGCAGGATGGCGGCAGATTCGCTGTATTCGTGAAGGGGTGCCTGAGGAACAGCAGCGTGTCGTTCATTATCATGGATGATTTCCTCGGCTTAGCGGAATGCACAGTACAAGCCAGAGTTTTTATAGATAACGCGCAAAGAAGGTGAGCCAGAAGAACAGCGTCACCACGCTAGTCACGGTGCTGATGGCCACAAACTCGGCCGCAAGCTTTCCATCACCGTCCATGGCTTCAGCCATGGGGTAGGATGCGGTGGCCACCGGCGTTGCAAACACCGACAGCAGCAAAAAGCGCTCTACCGGCTGCAGGCCCAGCAGCCCGGACAGCCACAGAGTAACCGCCGGGAACACCAGCAGCTTGCATACCAGTGTGGCCGTAAGGCAGCTCAGATGTTCCCGGATGGAAGAGAACTGCAGCGTGCCGCCCAGCACGAACAGCGCCAGCGGCGTTGTGAGCGCCGAAAGCTGATGGATGGGCGCTTCCAGCACGGAAGGGATCCGGATGCCCAGCAGCGTGAACGCGCCGCCTGCCAGCGCCCCCAGGATCAGGGGATTGGTGAAGATCTTTTTGAGCAGCGGCACCAGCTTTGGCCGGCAGCCGCGGTAGTATTCCAGCACGATCACCGCCATGACGTTATACAGCGGCACCACGATGGTCACCATCACACCGGCGGCTGCCGAAGCATACTCGCCAAACAGGCTCTGCACCAGCGGCAGCGCAAACAGCAGAATATTGCTGCGGTACAGCGCCTGTACCACCACTCCCTGCTGCGCGGGGGCTTTTATGAACCGCGGCACCGCCAGCATACACAGCCCAATGCACACCAGCACGCTTGCCGCCACCAGTGCAAGGAACTGCAGCCGGATGCCGTCGCCGCCGGCACCATAAATATTGCAGAAGGACACGATTGGATAAAAGCAGTAAAAAATAACCGAATTGAGCTTCCTTAAAAATGGTTCATCCACAAGGCCGGTCCTGCGCACGCCCATGCCAAAACCGATGTACACTACAAACGGGATGACTGCCTTGGCCGCGATTGAAAATCCATCCACCAGAATCTTCCTCTCTCTTATGTTGTCTGGCCCTAGTATAGCGGCAACATCCACTACATGATATTGGGCAAAGAAGAGAAAAGCTTCCGGTGCGTTTTGGTGATTCTTGTCAGGATCCTGCGCTCTGAAATCAAATTTGCAGAAAAAGAAGGCGAGCGCACTACAAAATTGTAGTGCGTTTATCCTTCTTTTGCGTCTTTTTTCTTACTGATAAGGGTTCAATTTTTATCTTCGCGGTATTCCGCCAGAATGGCGTCCCGCTGCTGGAGCTTTGCACGGAAGCTCTCCGGCTGTGCCCAGCACATCAAAATCAGCAGGTATTCCAGAATACCCTCCACCCCGATCATGGAATGGAAAAAGCCGCAGTGCTCGGTATCCGCCAGCAAAACCGCCTGCGCGCCCTTTACAAACGGCGATGCCATGCTGTCCGTAATGACAAAGTACGGCACCTGCTGCGCCGCAAGCATCTCCGCCATTTTTTCGTCGATCCGGTAAAAACGCGAAAAATTCAGCACCAGCACAACATCCTGCCCGGTGAGCTCTGCCAGCGAGCACAGCTCGTCCTGCCCTTCATCGGAAATGCAGGCCACATCGCTGCTCAAAAACTGCAGCAGCCGGGCAAAACGCACGGCACAGCCCTTGCCACCCCGCAGACCAATGATGATCTTTTTCCGCGCCGAGAGCAGCTTATCGGCCACGGTGTGGAAGGTAGCTGCCGGGTTCTGCCGCAGCGAGTTCTCCAGGTTGCCGCCCATCAGAGTCAGCATTTCTGAAAGGTCCAGCTCATCCTTGCTGTATTTTTCTTCCTGCATCACGAACCGGTCATACAGGGAATGCTTGCCGATCTTTTCGCTGTGCAGGGAGAGCTCCTTTTGCAGCTGCACCTTGAGATTGGCAAAGCCGCTGTAGCCAACGGCCCTGCAGAAGCGGATGACCGAGGCATCGCTCATGCCCACTTCTCGGCCTACTTCCAGCGCCGTCATGCCAAGCACACGCTTCTGATTCTTTAAAATGTAGCCTGCCAGCCTTACCTGGCCTTTGGTCAGCTCCGCATGGGCGATCTGATATGCCAGCTCTTTTTCCATGGCCCTTCCTCCGCGCTAAAATGAAGTCTATTTTCTTACATTTTACTACAAAAAAGTAGTTTCTGCAAGCCGTTTTTCCGCGAAAAGCCCGCCAAAACGAACTTTCATTGTGGATTCTGATCGTTTTCGGCCCGCACATTTTGTCTTGTTGTGCCAATTGATTGTAGTGGATGTTGCGGCTATACTGAAACCACCGAACAAACAGACGGAATGGCCATCCGGAACACTCATGCGGTTTGGGTGCACAGGCAGCCTTTGCACGGTGCCGCGCCCGAATGAAAGGAGAACAACATGCTGGATTACAAGAGCTCTGCCGAACAGATTCTGGATCTTGTTGGCGGCAAAACAAATATTACACAGTTTGCACACTGCTCCACACGTCTGCGCTTTACCCTGAAGGACAACAGCAAAGCCAACCTTGACGCACTGAAAAAGGTGCCCGGTGTGATGGGCGTCGTGCTGAAGGGCCAGTTGCAGGTGATCATCGGCAACAATGTGGTCGAAATGTACGAAGCCCTGCAGAAGGCCGGTCAACTGGAGGGTGCAGGCATCGTCCCGGACGACGATGCACCTGCCCCCAAAAAGAAGGTCAGCGACCTTGTGCTCGATTTCCTGATTGGCACTTTCCAGCCGCTGATCGGCGTGATTACCGGCGGCGGCCTGATCAAGACCCTGCTCACCCTGCTGACCATGGCGGGCTGGATGGACAAAAGCAGCGACCTGTATCAGGTCATGTTCAACATTGCAGACGCAACCTTCTATTTTCTGCCGGTCATGATCGCCTATACAAGTGCCACCAAGCTGAAATGCAACAAGATGTACGCAGTGATCATTGCCGCCGTGCCCCTGCTGCCCAAGCTTTCCGGCCTGATCGGCGACGGTCTGACCATCTTTGGCCTGACCGTGCCGAACGTTTCTTACACTTCTCAGATTTTCCCGGCCATCCTTTCCGTATTCGCTCTGTACTTTGTGGAAAAGTATTTCACCAAAATCTGCCCGAAGCCTGTGCGCGTCATTTTTGTGCCGGTGGTGTGTTTCCTGGTGGTTGTACCTCTTGAGCTGCTCTTCCTCGGACCTCTGGGCTACAATGCGGGCGTTGCCTTCACCAGCTGCCTGCTTGCACTCTATGGTTCTGTGGGCTGGGTCGTGGTTGCCGTGCTGGCCGCTGTGCTGCCTTTTATGACCGCCGTTGGTATGCATAAGGCTCTGCTTCCCTACATCACTGCCACCTATGTTGACCCCGGCTACGATATGCTCAACGCCCCCGCCAAGACTGCCCACAACATCTCCGAATGCGGCGCCTGCTTTGCCGTCGCCCTCAAGAGCAAGAACCCGGATACCAAATCCGTTGCCCTGTCCGCCGCCATTTCCGCCCTGTTCGGCATCAGCGAGCCGGCCCTTTACGGTGTGACTCTGCAGAACAAGCGTGCCATGGTCGGCGTTGTGACCGGCAGCTTTATCTCTGCGCTGGTCATGGGCATTGTCGGTGTCAAGTCCTTCACCCTGATGAGCACCTGCCTGATCGGTATGCCGCAGTTCGTGGACGAAGCCAACCCTGCCAACTTTATCTGGGCCTGTGTGGGTTTTGCCATTGCCATCGGTGTTTCGTTCGTCGTTACCATGGTCCTTTACCGTGACGAGGAGTTGAAGGAAGTCAGCGAGGCCCAGAAAGCCGTCCTGCATGAAATGGGCATGTAATTATTCTTGAGCAAAAGGAGCAACACACATATGGTTTCCACCGTTTTTCCGCACGATTTTCTCTGGGGCGCTGCCACCTCTGCTTTTCAGGTAGAGGGTGCCTACAATGAAGATGGCAAAGGACTTTCCCTTGCCGATCTGCGCAGTATGGCCATCGACCCGGCCGAAGAGCCCACCAAGGCTCTGGCCAATGTGGGCGATACCCTTGCCGACAGCCGCGTTGCCAGCGATTTCTACCACCGCTGGCAAGAGGATCTGCGCCTGATGAAGGAGCTTGGGCTCAAGTCCTACCGCTTTTCCATTGCGTGGACCCGCATCTTCCCCAATGGCGACGAGGCTCAACCTAACGCCAAAGGCTTGGAATTTTACGACCACGTGATCGACCGCCTGCGGGAATACGGCATTGAACCGGTGGTCACCATCTACCACTTCGATTTCCCCTGCGGCCTGCAGCAGAAATACGGCGGCTGGGCAAACCGGCAGTCGGTGGAGGATTTTACCCGCTACGCTTCCACCCTGTTTGCGCACTTCAAGGGCCGCGTGAAGTATTGGCTGGTGAACAACGAGCAGAATGCCATGATCCGCCGGGATGGTTACCTTGGCATCACCGAAAAGGACATCCTCAAACGCGAGCAGCTGCGCCATCTGTGCAACCACCATATGTTCCTTGCCTGCGCCAAGGCCATTGCCGCCTGCCACCATATCGACCCAGACGCAAAGATCGCGCCTGTTATGGCCTACTGCCCGCAGTTTCCTGTGGACAGCACCCCCGCCAATGTTCTGGCGGCCAAAAATGCCGATGACCTCTATTTTCACTACATGATCGATGTACATGTACGCGGTGAGTATCCGGGCTACTACCTCAAGTGGCTGCGGGATAACCACTGGGATTTCCCGCTGACAGACGAGGACAAAGCCATCCTCAAGGCGGGCCGCCCGAACTTCTTTGCCTTCAACTACTACCGTTCCAGCTGCGCGGAGGCCTGCCCTGCGGATGTTGACCCGGCTCTGGTGGAACGCTACCGCGTGGACGCCCGCCGCCGCATCCTGCCGGGCATCTGCCGCTGTCTGGACAACCCCCGCGTGGAAGCAGACCCGCTGAACAAATGGAAGGTCGATCCCATCGGTCTCCACATTGCATTCCGCAATGTTTACGAGCGCTGCCATCTGCCTTTGATGCTGTGCGAGAACGGTTTTGGAGCACCGGATACTCTGGAAGCCGGCAATGTGATCCACGACCCCTACCGTATCCATTATCTGCATGACCACATCGAACAGCTGAAAGCCGCTGTGGAAGAGGGCATTCCCGTGATCGGCTACCATATCTGGACCTTCCAGGATGTGCTGAGCACCAGCGAAGGCTTTAAAAAGCGGTATGGCCTTGTTTATGTGGACCGTGACGAAAACGGCGGCAGCCTAGACCGCTATAAGAAAGACTCCTTCTCCTGGTACCAAAAGGTGATCCGCACCAACGGCGCCGACCTGGAGGAATGAGCAGTGCTATCACACAAGCTCCTCCGTATCGGAGTTTGTAGCGTGTGCACCATGGGCAAGGACATCGCCTTTATCGGCAGCCTGCTGGATAAAAGGTTAACGTTCCATTCCGTACTGAATAGCCAAGAGGTGTAAAATAAGAAGGCAAGTCAAAACCACCGGCTGAGCCGGTGGCTTGAGTAAGCCCTAGAAGGGTATCCTACTGGCAAAGTCCCTCAAGGGGCCTCGAGCAAGCGTCTTTCATCTGCATTACCTGCCCTACCGCTCTAACGAGCTATATTGCAAAGTGCATCTTCAAAGATAACAATTTCTTTGTCATCTCGCTTTGCTCGAATCTTATAGCTAAAGCATTTTCTACTCCACCAGCGGAGCTGGTGGTTGTCGCTCGCTCAATCTACTCAAAACAATTAGACCCACCAGCTAATCTGGTGGGTCTAATTTGTTTGCGCTGTCTTTGATCGTTCCGGTCTTTATAACGGTTCGTATATGGAAAACTATCTGAAGGATCCTCGCTGCGAGATCTCCAACAACCGTGCAGAGAACAAGATCCGCCCCTTTACTGTCGGCAGAAAGAACTGGCTGTTCAGCGACACGCCTGCCGGGGCAAGGGCCAGCGCAGTGATCTACAGCATTGTGGAAACAGCAAAGGCAAACAACCTTGCGCCCAGAGATTATATCCAGTACCTTTTTGAGAATCTGCCTGACATGGAAATCCAGACCCACCCGGAGCGTCTCGACCAGATACTGCCCTGGGGAAAGCTCATTCAAGAAAACTTTGTATGACAAAATGAGGCACCCGATTCCGAGTCGGGTGCCTCTTGTCTTTCTGGGGACGTGCTCTCGCTGGGCGGTTACGTTTGGATTGCGTTCCCCTCCCACTTTAGTCTACACAGTCAGTAAAAAATAAGGCCGCTCATGGATTGAGGAGAATCTTCCCCTTTCCATAAGCGACCTTTCTTTTTTACTTATGTAGCAGCCTCTGTTGCTGCTTCCAGCTCTTCTACATGAAGAATCGGCCTAACATTTCCATCTGCATCAAAGAATCTTGTTTCTGTTCCCGGAAAAATATCGAACAACATATTTTTTATCTCCGGTTCATCCTTGAATACTTCCAGCCAAACCGAAAAGAATCCCTTGCTTCTTATGCGGCTCTCTAAATATGGCAGTGCATCCCTATACTCCTGAATGGGCGTATACGGAGAAGTACCTTTATTTACCGGCCTCATTGTCTTTCACTTCCTGCTTTTTCACTAGATTTTCTTGTTCAATCAATGCTAAATATGCAGGGTTTTCGCTATACATCGCCTCCAAGCGGTCCATCTCATTCCGTAACGCATCCAAATCTTCCTGAGACTCCGCTCGTTCCAAAGCTTTCAGATAATTCTGCGCTGCCTTGTACATCTTCCGCTTTTTTTCGCTATATCTTGTGTTTTTCAAAGGACGGGACGCGGACGTGCTGACCGCAGCTTTTCAAGAATTTTCCGCAAAGAAGCTGACGCAGGACAAAAAGCCCTCTATCCGAAAGCTGCTGTCTGATTTTAGGCAAAAAGCGGCGGCACTGAACGCGCAGCGGGAGCAGGTCAAAAACAAAGACAGGGGGCGTGAACGATGAACAACCAAAATCTGAAAAAATGGATTATCCCAAATCTGCCCTATATCCTCTTTGTGTATCTTTTTGACAAAGCAGCACAGGCGGTACGGCTTGCCCCCGGCGCAGACCTTTCCGGCAAGCTCTTAGGTATCGGGAACGGCTTTACTTCTGCTTTTGCGTCGCCCCTGCCGAGCTTTTCCCCGGTAGATATGCTGATAGGCATTGCCGGAGCTATCCTTATCCGGCTGATTGTCTACACCAAAGGCAAGAACGCAAAGAAATACCGTAAGGGCGTGGAATACGGCTCTGCCCGTTGGGGCAACGCCGAGGATATAAAGCCCTACATTGACCCGGTATTTGCAAACAACGTACTGCTGACACAGACGGAACGGCTGATGATGAGCAGCCGACCGAAGCAGCCAAAGTATGCTGCTTGACGACGGGGAAGAATGTGTATGCCCGCAGCTTATTTCTTATTCGCTGCTCTGTAAATGGTTTCAGACTGCGGTGCTTCCTCTGGATAGGGAATTGCACGCGGAATTGTTGAAAAACGAAGATATGCGGCGTTGTACTGTATGCGGTGCTGCCTTTGTGTCAAGCTCCAACCACGCGAAATACTGCCCGGACTGCCGGAAGCGTATCACCCGGAAACAGGCTGCCGAGCGTATGCGGAAAAGACGCGCCCTTATTACGCGATAGAGGGCAAAACAGCCCCCTTTACAGGGCGTTCCGGGCGCGTTTCCTGCATGGGTAAGGGATTGATACCTAACCCTGTGAAAAGTGAGGTCTACTGCGTAACAGTATTTATAACTGCAAAACAAAAAGGGCACAGAAGCCAATCGGTTTCTGTGCCCGCTATTTTTTTCTAATACCCCAAACAATCAAGAGGGGTTATAAAATCTAAAATTTTCACGATTACTAAACTTAAAAATCCAATAATGGTACTCAATTCAGAAATCATAGACACACCTCCTTGAATGTTAGCTATCATATTACAGCCCCCATTCACTTATTACTAAGTCCTATTAGCAACACAACCTCTCGATTGTGTGGGGCGGGGCATTTATATTATACCGCCTATTTCAAAGCTTTTCAACTGGCGTTCCAACTTTTTATAGGTTGTGATTTTCTTCGTTGAATGATTGGCTAATTCCATTAAAAGTAGCGGCAATGCTTTGGTTGTAAAGTGTTGTTGGAGCAAGAATAAATTAAGCTCGTTATATTTTTTGTCAGAAACATGTAACAGCTTATATGTGCGTAAGTTTTTGTTGGATTTTAGAAATTCAAGGGCAGCCTTTAATTCTTCCGACAAAATACACTTTGGATAATTCTTATATATCGTTGTTCTTTCGGCAAGAGATATATTTTTACATTCCGCTAATGAAGTATTGACTATCGTTGTGTAGTTGATAATTGTACCAGCAAAATTGCAATTGCTGAATTTGCAAGCCATGAATACACAATCTGAAATTCTTGCTCCACTGAAATCACAATCCTTAAAGGTAGTTCCCCAAAAATCACAACCAGTTATTGTACTATTATTAAACTTTACTTTCGTAAATATAGCTCCGCGAAAATTAGCATAAATAAAACTTTGATTTTGAGCATTGCAATTAATGATATGGCTCTTAGCTAAATAGCGACACCGTACGGACTTTACAATTTTCTTTTTTTGACATTTATATGTAATCAGATTTATTCTGTCTATTTTGTACGCTTGCACAGGTTTTTCTCACTTTCTTACAAATTAGCTTGTTTTGTTTCTTAAAACTGAAACAGTTGAAAGTTCTTTATATTCAGCCTGCGAATGAGGTTCTGCGCGTTGATTATATTGTCATGGCATGAGATATACCATCGACAAGTTAGTGGAACATTCTTTTTGATTTCAGCAAAATAGTCAAAGTCTATTTCCGAAAGAGAATGACCGAATATATACACTTCATAAACTGTCGCCAACGAGTTAAAAAACGATTGATAATATCTAATAATCGAAGCAGTATCTTTGTATGTTTTTCTAAAATAGTCTTTTATAATTTCCTTTGCTTCTTGCAATCTAAAATCTTCTTCTATATCTTCCATATAGATACCATGTTCTTCTGCCGCATTAAAAGCGGGAATTGTTTTTCCTTGAAAAAGTGTAGCGTCATGGTGTCCTAATATGAGATTGTTTCCTCGCAAGGCATTACCATGAATATATAAAATATTAGAAGCAGGAATACCATATACTTTTTCTAACGTATCCGTATAGTTGAAGTTCAGAAACAAGCAGTTTCTATTGAGTATATTTGATGATACAACAGGCAATACATTAGTATTTATGTGTAAAATCCACTCTGAAAAATAACGTGAAATATCTTTTGCAAAAGCCAAATCTTCCTCAATCATATATTGAAAATCGTGATTTGCACTATCACGCCAATTATCATCTCCATAATCAAGAAGATAGCAAGAATTATCTTCTTGTATCTGTTCATAATCCAAAAAACTTAATGCTTCTTCAAATGAACTCCATAAATCCTGTTCGGGTATGTATTTGCTTATCGCTTCATAAAAATGATGTTTTTCTTGGTCTCGTGGCGAAATACTATCAAGACGAACAAATCTACCATATATAATTTCCGGCTCTTTTTCATAAGAACATAGATATTCCATAAAATCAGAATACTTTGTATGCAAGCCATGTGCTAAATCAAATCCATTACCTATGATTATTAATCTCGACAACACATATTCCCCCTTTCTTTCGAAATATTATAACAGAAAAATAAGAACTTTTCCACCATTAGACCGCTATCCGCGCTCTGTTTCCTTTTCCCGTTCCGGCTCTTTATCCTGCCGCAAAATGCTGTCAATGTTGCGCTTGACAACATCATATTCCTTGGCTTGCTTTTTCAGCTTCCCATAGTCCGCATACAGAGCTTCTTTCTGTGCTTGGAGCTGTTCATATTCTGCTTGCAGCGCAGCAAGGTTCGGGAGCTTCTTTATGCCTGCCGTTTGGAGTGCCTTTGCCGCCGCTTCATGGAGGATTATTGCCCGTTCATGGTCTGCCCGGTATCTGTCTTTATTCTTAGCTTTGCGGTATGTGTCATAGGCGGGCTTTGTTTTCTGGTAGGTAGTAACATTTTTAATTAGCACCGCCATATCAGCAAGCCGTTTTTCGGTTGCCTTTATGTACATCACTCCATCAAGCACTACTTTCAGGCAATAGAAAACCCACATGGAACATCATCCATGTGGGCTTTTTCATGTTACCACCCAACTGATTTCAGGTGGGATTCTTGTATAATATATTCCTGTACCGCTCTCTTAGGAATCCTCCAAGATCGGCCGATCCTCATGGCCTTTATCTTTCCAGACTTCAAAAGCTTATAGGTAGTGTTCATGCCACATCCCAGCATATCAGCGACTTCTTCTGGGGTAATCAAAGTGTCATAGCAATCAAACATAACGGCAAATCCTCCTTTGGTGGGTTACTATAATGTTGCCGAAGGTCAAATCACACCAGATACAGAGAAAGGGCGACCACTTACGTGATCGCCCCTTTAGCTATCTCCTATTTACTTTCAACAGAAGCATTTTCGACAATTAGAAAAAATTTTGCTCTGAAATTTCACCTTTACCCAGCACTTTAGCGCACTTTGAGTTTAAATTTTTCTGAATATGTCGAACCTCCTTGATTACACGCTCTTAATCGCACTATATCAATTGAGTCAAAATCAGCTTTCCTCCTTTAGTTCATCTTCATCCGAAGACACTATAAAGGACATCCTCATCATCAATTTATGCCTTCTGCCCGCAGTATAGCTTCAACATATCCTTCTGGATACTCGCTCTCATCATTTAATCTTTCTAGTTCTTCCGGTGTGAGGTCAACTCCAAGGGACTTCAAATCTTTGCATATTTCATTCTTCACGCCATTTCGACACAGTTTACGAATTGCGAATTTATCGAAATCATCCGATCCAATCTTACTATAATAACCTTCTTTATATATTTCAGTTGCAAGTTGATTTATCACCTCTGGCGAGATATCTTGCCATTCGCCCTCTTCGCCTTTCGAATTCCATTTTTTTACTCTTCTTTTCTTTGGATCATACCTCATTCCATACGTTCTTTCAGAAAGCGTCATTGACTCATCCTCAATTTCCAACTCTGCATTTTTATACCCAAGATCCAACCCAATTTGCTTGGGACAAAACGACTCGTAATTGATTATCCAGACCCTCTTGCAGTATCGATCATTCATTGAATACAATTCATTTATCACAATGACTCTTGATTGGCTTTCAATGCTACATTCTTCCAGTTTTGGAAATTTTTCTTGAAGGTACCTCACATAGGCTTCTACGTTTATTTTATAGCCCTCTCCAAGTACTGATTTATACGCCTTTACTTCTTCCTCCGTTTCAAACAAAACAATATTGCTCATCCGGTCAGGCATCTTGCATTTCCTCCCTTGCACAATGTTCATCCGTTTTCAAGTAAAACTATATCCAAAATATTTTTATTTTTTTCGATAGTTCTCCTAGTGATTTCAAGGCACAGTTTCGATATGCTTATGTCATCAAAATGAAAGGGGCTCAGAATCATGAGCATGTCGAATTATCGCGTATTTTCTGAAAATCCTTATCCTCTGGTTCAAGAGGAATCGATTCCCGCCATCAGCTTTCTTGATGACTGCGGCAACCAGTTTTTTGACAAAGAAACCGTTCAATCTCTTTTGAAAGCAAAGGACAAACAGTTCCAGCAGAAAGATAAGCTACTCCTGCAAAGGGTAAATTCTTCTGAAAAAGAGGAACTAAAGGCGTACAAAAAAGCCTTTAACCGCTTTGACACAGTTTCATACTTTGTTGACCAGTGTGGTTGTCCGGCAATCTGTAAAACTCGGTATCCCGGCGATAAATATAGTGTCCAAAAACGCCTCACCACCTGTTACGACTTTCACGCTATCTTAATCAAGGAGTATGCCGTTGATGGCAAAATAGTACATCTCATCGGGATATCTTTCAAAAGATCTCGCGGTATTGTAATCCGGCTGTTATTTGAGAAAGACAAATTCACCGCTAAAGCATTCTATAAAGCGTTTATCGCCGCTGGCGGAAGCTGTTGTTATAGTGAGAACAGTAAGATGCAGTTAGATTTACTTTTTGGTTTTTTAGGCTTCATCTTGGATACTGAACAAACCGCCTTGATACCGCCTATTGGTTGGTTTCATCTGGACGACCGCTGGATTTATACTTCTTATAAAGAGGATTGTTGCTCTGACCCGTTGCTAAGCACCTCCATCCCCTTAGTCCTAATAAAGATTTTGGCGGTTCTCAAGACACGAATGTCGGACAAGTTCAATAGTGGTAAATACCTTTTTGCAATATCTGGCAACGATTTCCCTCTTCATATAAGGTTAACGGTTGACAACAAGCCGAAGCAATTTGATCAGATGCTTGGTCAGTACAGTATCGCAGCTTTGTTACCAGTCTACGGTGACGATCCGATGCTCACAGCTACCGTTGGCGACTATCGTTCAAAAACGAATTTTGCAACACTGATTACGCGGACTAAAACAGAGCCTCGTTTTCCGCTGTGCCTTATCGTATCTACGAACGGCATTACTGAGTTGCAGCAGAAGCACTGTCTGTTCTTGCCTCATGAGGAAGGCCATGCAGCCGCGCTGCCTCTGGCAGAAATTGTTAGCAAGCTGTGTGCCCTTGTTGAGCACAACCCAGACGCCTTTGAGCGCATCGTTGAGCGATCCTACACAACTGCTTTAGGTTCCTTGGATGAAGAATGCGCCTTTCGGAATGAAATCGCGCTTCTAAGCGTTTCATCCGCTGTTCTTTGCTGGGCATTAAAACTCCTTAAGCAGCCGGATTCAGCGCAAACAACACACGAGGTCTGTCAGGCATACATCAATAATTGCTTATCCGAGTGGGACAGCTCGCTGGATTGCAACGCAAAGGAAATTTTACACAAGGCACTCTTTTCGGCAAGCGAAGCCGGTGATATTCGTTTTATACGCTATGAAGAGGTCGATTCCAGCTATGACCCTGACCGGGACATCGTCCAAAAAAAGGATGCTTTCCTTCTGAAAGGGTCTTTGCTGAAGTCTCTGCTCCATGAGTATGCACCGGGATATAGTGCACCCGATGTTATTTCGCGTTTGCAAAGTGAGCATCTGCTCTCTGAGTTCAGCATTGCCAAAAAGATTCGTATTGACAGCGGAACCTATGTAGATGCTCGCCTTCTGGCCTTGAAGCGCAGTTGCTTGACCGAATATGAAGATTCTGATTAAAACAGGAGGGACGGAACCATGAGGTTAAAAATAGGCTCTACTTACCAAAAGGCTGTTACAATTATCGAAAAACTCAAGGAGGGGAACGCTTCCATTTTTATCTGTGGAAAAAGTGGAACAGGCAAGACCACCCTTTCCTCCAATATCACAAGGAAACTGCTAGAGGCAGGTGTTCGGATCGTAGCCATAGATCATCGGCACGCTGTGTCTTTTCCAGTAGAACTAGAACCGTATGTACATCGTCAGGACGGATCTCAAAAGCCACTCAAGCTGCATTTGTTCGGGGCATCAGATAATCCAGCGGATGCGGCTGCATCTTTCGTTGATACTATCAAATCCGTTATCGCTCTGTCGAATGCACAAGAACAGCTATTGCGGCCTCTTTTAAAAGAGGTGCTTCGCGCTTCACCGGCTCCGAATGAAGTGCTGGAATACCTGCATCAGGAGATCAAGAGTTCTCATTCACGCTCTGCGCCCGGTTTGGAAAACGCCTTGGCACCCCTATTTGCACAAAAGCTTTTTGAGGATGGTGACATAGAGTTTTCTCCCGGCATCACCTTGCTGGATTTGAGCTCGTTTTCGTTATCTACGCAACACATCGTTGAAGAGGTGCTTTTTGCAGCACTGTTACGAGAAGCCACCTGCGAGGATTTTCCGCCTACCTTTTTGTATCTGGACGAGTTAAGCAACTATACGCTACGCTCTTCCAACGCATTGGGGCGAATCCTCTGTGAGGGCCGCAAACAAGGTCTGTACGCACTGCTGGTTGCCCAGAGCATTCGTGTGTTCAAGCCTGAACAACGGACTTTGCTTCAGCAATGCAAGTATATGATGTGTTTCCAGCCAGCTGATGAAGAGGTTCGTATGTGTGCCCGTTTAATTAGTTCGTCAGGTGGAACCAAGTTGACTTCCATACTAAAGAGTCTTCAGGTTGGTGAGTTCATGGTCTCCGGCCCAGTTTATGTAGGTGATTCTGATACGCCAACTACCAAGCCACTGGTCGTCCATAGTAAGTCACCAGAGGATGTCGTTCCTGCCAATGGCCCGCTGGCGATTCCGGTACCTTCCGATACAGAACCGATCCTGCCCCCAGCGCAGATTGACCTTCTTCTGCCGTTGGACGCTCTTGATGACTGTGACGATGAAGAAGCCGCTCCCAGCAAACCGGAAACCGTAACGGAGAGCGCCTGTCCTCTGCTGCCGGATTCGCCTTCGGAGCCTTCCATTGAACCGCTGCATCTTCGTGATGAATCTTCTGCTCCACAAGAACAAAGTCAGTCACCGCAAATGCAGCTGCTTCGATCTGCCGTTTTTACATCCGTTCCTATGAACTCATATTATGGTAATTATAACTGTTCTTGGCCACCAGCACAAGTGCACCCGGCAACCTTTTCTTACCCGAACATGGATTTCAGTTCACTGATTCAACAGGATGATGCGCAGATTTCCTTTCAAGCGCTTATCACACCATAAGGCAAAATGTACGCTAATTCAAGCAGATATGCTTATCATGAAGCAATCCGCTTCGCATTCAATTTTAATTTCAGGAGGAAAACACTATGAGCACTCATACCAACATCAACATGTCCACCGCTGCTTCCAATTTTGCAGCCGATCTCAGCTCGGAACCGATTTCCTTTCCGAGCACCGATACATCCATCAAAAAGTCCGTCCTGTTCGTGCCGCTCAATGAAAAGTGGTTGTTGACGATTCCAGAGGCTGCTGCCTATTTTGGTGTAGGGCAAAACCGCATTTCCGAGCTTGCCTTGCAGGATGGGTGCAAGTTCGTTGTGTTCGTGGGGGCTAAGAAACTCATCAAGCGGAAGAAGTTTGAGGAGTTTTTGAACGAGCAATACGCCATCTGATACCCTATAACGCCCGCTGAAGGGCTTGCATAAACTACGCCCGCATGATACAATAAAATGTGTTGTGTGGGCTCTTTTTATCTCGAAAGGAGCCACAAACATGGGCAAAAATCTTAAAGGAAAACAACTCGGAAAAGGGCTTGGTCAGCGAAAAGACGGTCTGTACTATGCCCGTTGCCGAAATTATCGCGGTGAGCGTGAGGAACGCTGCTTCAAGACCCTTCCAGAAGCCAAGAATTGGCGACAGGAACAGCTCTATCTACGCTTACACCCTGAAGGTCGGACTGTGGCATCGCCCAATATGACGGTGGACGCATGGTTCAATCAATGGGTCAAGGATGTCGTTGGCAACCGTGCTCCGAACACTGTTCGGAATTATCGGGAGCGATACGAGCACAACATTCAGCCATTCATCGGTTCTATGCTGCTGCGCGATGTCAAGCAGATCGACTGTCAGCGGATTTTGAACGCCATGGAGGACGACTCCGCCGGTTCAACCATCCGGCAGACCTATATGACAATGGGTACGTTCTTCAAAAGCGCCAGAGAGAACGACCTCATTGCCAAACACCCAATGGACGGTGTCCGCTACACAAAGCCTGTTCGTGCACCTGATGATATCCACTTTTTGACCGTAGCTGAGCAGAAACAGTTTTTGGATGCTGCCAAGCATTCCCATAACTACGCTCAGTATGCGCTGATTCTAGAAACAGGCTTACGCACTGGTGAAATGATCGGTCTGACATGGGATGCTATTAATTGGGAAAAGCATACTCTGACCGTCAACAAAACTTTGGAGTATCGTCACAAGCAGGGCGTGTGGCGTGCTGGCCCTCCGAAAACGGAATCCAGCTACCGCACCATTCCTCTGACCGACACCGCTTACGACATCCTGCGGGAAATCTATGACACCAGAGAATACCGCAAGGAATCGAAAGACCTGTCCACTGTCCTGACCTTTATGGATCGTAAGACTGGTCAGAAGCGGAAATTGGTTATGCGTGATTTAGTGTTCATCAACTGGCGCACCGGAATGCCCGCCAAGAACAGCTCCTATGACACTCACCTCTACAAGCTGTGCGACGATGCAGGGATCGAGCGATTCTGTATGCACGCTCTGCGCCATACATACGCTACCCGCGCCATTGAGAGCGGAATGCAGCCCAAGGTCCTGCAAAAGCTGCTGGGTCACGCCAGTATCACGACCACTATGAACCGCTATGTTCATGTAACAGACGATTCCATGAAAAAGGCCGTAGCGCAGTTCGCAAAGGCACAGGAAGCACAAAAAGGGTGAGTAAAGGGTGAGTAAATCCAATTTTCCCACCCAATGCCAAATTCAGTTCTCGCAAAAAGCAACTTATATCCGTTCAATATAGTTGTTCATCATCTACATCATAAAAGGAGAAATCATAAAAATGAAATTAGGTATCGTCGGCCTGCCGAACGTCGGCAAGTCCACTCTGTTCAATGCCATCACCTCCACCAAGAACGCAGAAGCCGCAAACTATCCCTTCTGCACCATCGAGCCGAACAGCGGCATTGTAGCCGTGCCGGACAAGCGTCTGGACAAGCTGGCCGAGATCTGGCAGACCAACAAAAAGACCCCTGCCATCGTGGAGTTTGTGGATATCGCGGGCCTTGTGAAGGGTGCCAGCCAGGGTGCAGGCCTTGGCAACAAGTTCCTGGGCCACATCCGCGAGTGCGACGCCATTGTGCATGTAGTGCGCTGCTTTGACGACGACAACATCATCCATGTGGTGGAGGATGTTTCCAAGGCCGAGGCCGTGGACCCCATTGCTGACATCGATGCCATCGACTACGAGCTGATCCTGTCCGACCTTGAGGTGGTGCAGAACCGCGCAGGCCGCATGGCAAAGGCTGCCAAGAGCGGCAACAACAAGGGCGCTGCCGCCGAAGCCGCATGGCTGCAGCAGCTGGCCGACCACCTGAGCGCCGGCAAGCCTGCCCGCAGCTTCGATTTTGACGAGGGCGATGCCGAGCAGCAAGCTGTTCTGCACGAGATGGGTCTGCTGAGCGCAAAGCCGGTGCTGTACGCCTGCAACGTGGGCGAGGACGACCTGATGGAGGGCATCGAAAACAACAAGTATGTCCCGCTGGTGGCCGCACGCGCCAAGGAAGAGGGCGCACGCTACATTCCCATCTGCGCCAAGACCGAGGAGGATATCGCCGACTATTCCCCCGAGGAAAAGAAGGCTTTTCTGGCTGAAATGGGCATTGAAGCCAGTGGTCTGGACAACCTCATCACTGCCAGCTATGATCTGCTGGGCCTGATCTCCTTCCTGACCGACGGCAAGAAGGAGTGCCGCGCATGGACCATCCGCAAGGGCACCAAAGCACCGCAGGCTGCCGGCAAGATCCACAGCGATTTCGAGCGCGGCTTCATCCGTGCCAGTGTCATTGGCTACAGCGATCTGGAAGCCAACAACTTCGATTACGCCGCCGTCAAGGCCAAGGGTCTGCAGCGCACCGAGGGCAAGGAATACGTTGTCAACGATGGCGATGTGATCGAGTTCCTGTTCAACGTCTGATTTTCGGCAAAGATGTCACTTCCGGTTTCGCCCCTTCCCGTGAAAAAGTAAGTTTCAAAAGCCCGCAGGCTTTTGGAACTTACAAAATTAAAAATAAATTTCTGCTATCTATGGCCAGAGCGCACGCGTCGGCCATTTAAAATCGTAAAAGAGGTTTCCTATGATTTTCGGTATTATGGGCGCAATGCCCGATGAAGTCGATCAGCTGTGTGCAAAGCTGGAGAATGTCACCGTGGAGCCCTACGGCGGCGTGGATTACCACAAGGGCACGCTGGCCGGCAAACAGGTGGTGGTGTGCTGTGCCGGCATGGGCAAGGCCAATGCCGCCGCCACCACGCAGGTGCTCATCACAAAATTCGGCGCGGAGAAGATCATCTTTTCCGGCATCGCAGGCAATATGACATCGAAGATCGGCATTGGCGATGTGGTCATCGGCAAGACCGTGCTGTACCACGACGCACAGCTGGACATGATCTGCCAGAACCCGCCGTTCCTCAAGGAATACACCGGCGACCCGGAGCTGATCGCTGCCGCCGAAAAAGCCTGCGCCGAAGCGGGTGTGAAGGCTCTTGTGGGCAAGATCGCCACCGGCGACCTGTTTGTGGGCGACAGTGAAACCAAGGCTGCCATTGAAGCCAAATGCGCCCCCGACTGCGTGGAGATGGAGGGTGCTGCTGTGAGCCAGATCGCCGCCAAAAACGGTGTGCCCTGCGTCATCCTGCGCGCCATGAGCGACAACGCTGACGAGGACGGCCACGAGGTGCTGGTGGTGAAAAAGTTCAGCATTGCGGAATATGTAGCCACCGCCACCAGGATCGTGGCAGCAATGGTGGAAGCGCTGTAAAAGGATCTGCCGCCATTGCGGCAATGACCCCGCCCGTCAGGCAGCTGTACCTGACGGACGGGGTCTCTTTTTTCATGCGCCGCAGCGCAGCCTTATAAGAACTGTTCCAGCTTTACCCGGCTATCCTCCTGAAACTCCTGCAGTCTTTGGGCAAGGCGCTTTGCGCCGGGCGCGGCATTGGGGTAATCCTTCTGGGCCTTTACGCAGTCCACCACCCCCATGCCGCTGCCCTGTGTGAGCATCTCGGCCAGATTGCGGGTGGACTTGTCCGTGAGGGTCTTCATACTGATGCCCATTTTCGTGTTCAGCTTTGCCATGGCGCTCTGCCCCTGCGCGGTGCCGCCGCAGGCCTCGATGGCGGTGTGCGCTTCCTGATTGAGCTGGTGGTACACATTGCGTTGGCGCAGCAGCTCGGCCTTGAACTGCACATCGTCGGTCATCGGCACGATCTGTTCCAAGGTGTTCTTGCCCATCTCGGTATTCTGCACCACGGCTTCCAGCAGATTCAGGTTGTCGTTTTTCTGGTTTTCCATACAAAAAATCCCCCTTCTGGCCTTAGTCTGCGCCAAAAGGGGGATTTTATACACTGGTTTTATTCTGCACGCATCTGATCGCCGCCGGCGTTCTGTGCCTCCCGCAGGCGTGCATCGCACAGCTCGTACAGCGCCTGCCAATTCTTTGCGGCGACCTCCTCCAGCCCGGCTGCGCCGCAGCTCAGGGTAAAGGGCACCCGGCGCATCATGCCGGTGGTGGTGATGCATTCCCGGGGCATCTGCCGATACAGGTTCTGCATTTCCTCTGCCAGCTGCTTGCCGTCGGCATCCAGACAGCCCACCGCAAAGATGCTGCCGGTCAGGCGGCAGACCACGCGGGCCGCAGGGGTATCAAAGCTCTTTTTCCACTGGTTGCCCACAAAGCAGTGCAGCTGGTCCATCACAGGCTGGCCGTAGGTATCCCGCAGCTTCTGGCCGTTGTCGATGCTCACCAGCGCCACAGCCGCCTTGCGGCCCTGCGCTGCACACTGTTCCAGCTTTTGGGCAAACACCGTTTCCAGATAGCGGCGGTTGTACACGCCGGTAAGGAAATCGTGGTTCATATCCTCGCGGCACAGTTCCCGCTCCCGGGGTGTCATGCGCTCTTCCGGCAGCACATTGCCTGCCAGCGGTGCGCACATTTCCAGCTCCCAGCATTTGCCGTCCGCTTCCACTCTGCGGTGCAGCACACAGTCCACACGGCCATTGCGCAGCTCGTAGTCCACCCGCAGGCCATCGTCCTGCCAGCCGTCACAAAGCGGTGCTTCGGTCAGGGTCACTGCCTCAAATACGGCCTGCGCTGAGCGCGCAAGTTCCCGTAGATCCTGCTCGGTACATTCTTTCTTCATGTAATTTTCCCCATCATCTGCGCACGCGGCGCTCCCGTATCCCGCGTGCAGTCACCTGTTCCCCATACGTTCAGGAACCATCTGCCGCATTATGCATCCCGCGCCCGCCCTGTTTCCGGAAATGCCGGGAACGCATCAGGCAAAGAAAAATGGCATAATGCTGCTTTAGCAACATTATACCATTCAGCTTCCGATTTTACCAGCAAAACGCACAATTTTCTGCCGGAGTTTTTACATTTTCGTCAAATTGCTAAGCTCCCGCCGCTCTGCGCCTTCTGTTTATACGCGGCAGTACACACTGCACTCGTCGTGGATGGTCTTGGCCAGTGCCTTGGCGGCAAAGCCGTCAGCGGCACGCCATGCCCAGTTTCCGCCCAGCTTGCCGGGAGTATTCAGGTGTGCTTCCGCACCCAGACCCAGCCAGTCGTACATGGGGATGATGGCGCGGTCGGCTACCGACCCCAGCGCTGCGCGCAGCAGAGCGATGCGGACATCATCGGTCCGGATGGCCGCCAGCTCCTTTGCGGTGGGCTTTACGCCGGTCAGGTGCAGGTAAGCGGCTGCGGCAGCCTTTTCCTTTTCGGAAGCGCCGTTCTCCCACCAGTCGGTCAGGGTGGTGTTATCGTGGGTGCCGGGATATACCACGCTGTTCTTGACGTGGTTGTGGGGCAGATACTCGTTGTCCCCGCCGCCAAAGGCGAACTGCAGCACCTTCATGCCCGGGAAGGTGCTGTCGGCCAGCAGCTTTCGCACGCTGGGGAACAGTTCACCCAGATCCTCGGCAATGATGGGCAGCTTGCCAAGGGCAGCTTCCAGCGCATCGAACAGCTCCATGCCGGGGCCGTTCTCCCACTTGCCGGTGCGGGCGGTGGTGCTGTCCGCCGGGATGGCCCAATAGGTATCGAAGCCGCGGAAGTGGTCGATGCGCAGCAGGTCGTAGATGCCCAGTGCGTGGCGCACCCGGCGCACCCACCACGCGTAGCCGGTCTTTTTGTGATAGGCCCAGTTGTACAGCGGGTTGCCCCACAGCTGACCGTCGGCAGAGAAGTAATCCGGCGGGCAGCCCGCCACACGGGCAAAGCCGCCGTCGGCATCCAGCTCAAACAGCGCGCCGCCCACCCATGCATCCACCGAGTCGGCAGAGACGTAGATGGGGATGTCGCCCAAAATCTGCACGTCCTTTTTGTTGGCATAAGCTTTCACCGCCTGCCACTGGGCCGCAAACTTGTACTGCACGAACTTCCAGAAGCCGATCTCTTCCTCGTTTTCGGCGGCAAAGGCAGCAAGGGCCTTCTTGTCGCGCAGGCGGTAGGGCTTGTCCCACTCCACCCAGTTCTTCATGCCGTTGGCCGCTTTCAGGGCCATGTACAGGGCGTAGTCGTCCAGCCATTCCTCATTGGCGAGGGTAAAGGCATAATAATCATCCGGGAAGTAATAGCTGCAGCCGTGCAGCCCAGCACACTGCTTGCGCCATGCGGCGTAGGCGGTGCGCAGGACTTTAAAGCGGCTCACATACAAAGTGCCGTAGTCCACCTCTTTGGGGTCTGTGCCCCATTTTTCGGCCTTGAGCTGGGCGGCGGTGAGCAGGCCTTCTTCCTTCAAAGCGTCGAGGTCGATAAAATAGGGGTTGCCCGCAAAGGCCGAGCAGCTCTGATAGGGGCTGTCACCGTAGCCGGTGGGACTGAGCGGCAGGATCTGCCAGATCTTCTGGCCCGCTTGTGCCAGAAAATCCACAAACTTGAATGCTTCCTTGCCAAAGCAGCCAATACCGTAAGGGCCGGGCAGGCTGGACACCGGCATCAGGATTCCACTTTCACGCATGCTATTACCTTCCTCATTTTTAACATTTTATGGGAATATCGTTGTTTCTTATCATAACATATCCGCAGACTATTTTCCACAGGCAAAAAACGTGGTATACTTATTTTTAAACTGGATGTGTATCCCTTTTTCGATTTTAAATAGTCTCCGCTTTCGCTCTGGCTATATTCAGCGGAATCCAGATTTTTTATTTCGCGTTTGTCGCGGCCTGCGGAACTTGTCAGGGCAAGGCCCCTCCATCTGCTGACGCAGACCGCTCGCCGCTTAAAAGCCCCACCGGGGCTTTCATTGCTGCGCAAACGCGGGCCGCTCCAAACGCATTTTCACCAGAAGGGCCGAAACCGGCAGATGCAGTAAAAACTCTTTTGTTGTTGGCCTTTACGGCCCCTTGCGTGAAAAAGCAGAATTGGAACGACCGCAGTCGTTCCAATTCTGCAAAAATAAAAATAAATTTTCCGCTGAATATGTCCAGAGCCTGCGGCAGCCATTTTAAATCGTCAAACTGCACCCTGAACAGGAGGTACCCGCGCCATGCAGCGCACTGAAAAATATTTTGAACAGGACGCTTTCCGCACCCAGTGCGAGAGCGTCATCCTTGCCGCAGAGCCGGACGAAAAGACCGGCGGCGGGCGCATTGCGCTGGACGGCACGGTGTTCTACCCGGAGGGCGGCGGTCAGCCTGCCGACCGGGGCACCCTGACCCTGCCGGACGGTGCCACGCTGAATGTGACCGATGTGCACGAGCATGACGGCGTCCTCTGGCACAGCGTGGACGCTCTGCCGGAAAGCGCTGTTCCCGGCACTGCCGTTTCCGGCTGCATCGACTGGGAATGGCGGTTTGACAAAATGCAGCAGCACACCGGTGAGCACATCCTTTCCGGCATCCTGCACCAGATGTTCGGGGCCGAGAACGTGGGCTTCCACATCGGTTCCGAGGCTGTGCGCATGGACACCAGCGTGCCCATTTCTGCCGAGGGCCTGCAGGCAGCCGAGCTTGCCGCCAACCGCATCGTGTGGCAGGATGTGCCGGTGCTGGTCAGCTACCCCACCCGGGAGGAGCTTGCCGCCCTTGTCTACCGCTCCAAAAAGGAGATCGAAGGGCAGGTGCGCATCGTGACCATTCCCGGTGCGGATGTCTGCGCCTGCTGCGGCACCCACACCCGCACCACCGGACAGGTGGGACAGATCAAAATTCTGGCATCCGAAAACTACAAGGGCGGCGTGCGGCTGAGCGTGGTGTGCGGCCAGCGGGCATTGCTTGCTGCACAGGCTATGCGCCAGCGGCAGGCAGAGATCGGGGCGCTGCTCTCGGCCAAGGCCGACCAGACCGCTGTGGCGGTGCATCGTGTCTACGATGAGTATACTGCGCTCAAGTTTACACACTTTGGCGTATGTTCTCAGCTGTTCGATGCACTTGCCCAGCTGGCAAACCCCGGTGAGGATGCCATCCGCACAGTGCCCGGCCTTGACCCGGACGGCCTGCACCGACTGGCGGTGCGCCTGACCGAAGCCACCACCGGTCTCTGCGCCGCCCTGACCCCCACCGAAAAGGGCACCGGCTACTGCATCGCACAGGCAGACGGCGATGTGCGCGCCCTGACCAAAGCCCTGAACGTCGCCCTGAACGGACGCGGCGGCGGCAAGCCCGGCATCTGTCAGGGCAGCTGCGCTGCCGCACCGGAACAGGTGGAGGAATTTTTGCGGGAGCAGAATTTGTAAGCATCCTCGCCCTCTCCGTCTTTGCTTCGCAAAGCCACCTCTCCCAAAGGGAGAGGCTTTGGCAGTACGGAAAACCTTCCGGCTTTGCCAAGGGCTCCCCCTTTGGGACCGATTTCCCCCGGCCGGGGGAAAATGGCGAAGCCAAAAAGGGGAGCGCTGGCGCGTCAGCGCCTGAGAGGGCGAGCCACGTTAAATTTAAGGAGAACAACAAACTATGAGAATGCGTTTCAAACCCTATGCCCACGACGAGCTGATGGCAGCCGACTTCCATGTGCACGAGCCGCTGATCTGGGGCGGCAGGTGGCACGCCCAGTACGCCCGCCCGGAGCAGCCCTTTGTGCTGGAACTGGGCTGCGGCAAGGGCGGCTTCATCTCCCAGCTGGCCTGCGCCCACCCGGAAAACAACTATCTGGGCATCGATATCACCGATAAGGTGCTCATCCTCGCCAAGCGCAAGATCGAAGCCGCCTATCAGGCTGCAGGCCGCCCCATCGACAACGTGAAGATCATGAGCACCGACATCGAGCGCATCAAGGGGGTCATTACCGCCGAGGATACGGTCAGCCGCATCTACATCAACTTCTGCAACCCGTGGAGCAAGAACGGCTCTTCCCACAAGCACCGCCTCACCTACCCGCGCCAGCTCATCAACTACCGCGAGTTCCTCAAGGACGGCGGCGAGATCTACTTCAAGACCGACGACGATGATCTGTTCCGCGACAGTCTGGAATACTTCCCCGCTTCCGGCTACGACATCGAGTGGATGACCTTTGACCTCCACGAGAACGAGCCGGAGTGGAACATCCGCACCGAACACGAGGGCATGTTCACCGAAATGGGCATCAAGATCAAGGCCCTGATCGCCCGCAAGGACCCGGACCCCGCCAGCGTGACCTGGATCGAGCCCAAGATCCTCAAGCGTCAGGCCCGCGAAGCCGCCGAGGCCGAGGCTGCTGCCAAGGCTGCACAGGAAGGCGAAGACAATGAATGACCCCTGCGAGATCTGCCTGAACAATGTGCAGGACGAGTACGGCAGCTGGTACTGTGCTCAGGGCGGCTGTCTGGACGAGGACGAGATGGCCCGCTATCTTTCCCGCAGCACAGCCGCCTGCCCGTTCTTTGAGCCGGGCGATGAATACAAGATCGTACAAAAACAGAACTGACCTGCACAGCAGCATGATTCTCACAGGAGGTGTTTTATGCTCAACTTTCTCACGACCACCACAGTGTGCGGCTTTTCGCTGTACCATGTGCTGGCCTTCTTCCTCATTTATTCCTTCACCGGCTGGTGTCTGGAGGTCATCTTTGCCGCCGCCACCACCGGTCAGCTGGTGAACCGTGGCTTTCTCAACGGCCCGGTGTGCCCCATTTACGGCTTCGGCATGGTCATCGTGCTGTTCGCCCTGACCCCTCTGCAGGACAGCGTCCTGCTGCTGTACATCGGCGGTGTCATCCTGCCCAGTACGCTGGAGCTGGTGGGCGGCTGGGCACTGTATAAGCTCTATCACACCCGCTGGTGGGACTACAGCGACTTTCCCTTCAACATTGGCGGCTATATCTGTCTGGAATTCAGCCTGCTGTGGGGCGTGGGCACGCTGGTGGTCATGCGCATCGTCCACCCGGTCGTCGCCGGTCTTGTGGATATGGTCCCGCCCTTTGTGGGCTTTGTCGTTATGTGTGTGCTCTATGCAGTCTACGCGGCAGACGTAGTCGTTACGGCCTTTGCCGCCTCCGGTCTGGCCAAGACGCTGGATGCCATGGAGCAGCTGGCTGACAGTATCCATGCCGTCAGCGATGCCATGACCCAGCTGCTGGGCACCACCACCCTGAACGCCGACCAGAAGCTGGACGAGCAGCGCCTGCAGTTCAAGCTTGCCGCCGCCGAGGCCCGCGAAGCCGCACCGGAAAAGCGTGCCCTGCGTGAAACGCTGGCCGCCGTCCGTGCCAAGACCGCTGAGGCCCGCGAGGCGGCAAAGCATGCTTCCGAGATCGCCAAGCTCAACACGGCCGAAGCCGCCAAGGCTGCACAGCTGGCCGCCAAGGGCACGATAGAGCGCGCTGCCGAGCTGCTGCGTCTGGAACAGCTGGCCGAGGAGCTGCAGGCCCGCAGCGATGAAATGCAGGCCCAGCTGCTGCGCACCCCCCGCATCGTTGGCCCGCGCCGCATGCTGCGCGCCTTCCCCGGCCTGAAGCATGGCGTAAAAAAGACCACCCTCAAGGCCCTGCGCCTTGGTCTTGCCCGCCGGGAAAGCCCTGAAGAAGAACCGAAGAAAAACGGCTCCGACACCCGCAAGGATGCCTGAGACCGCTGCCCAAAAGACCGCTGCACAGGAATGCAGCGGTCTTTTTATGCCCCGCCTTCCGGACCCGTCCGGCGTTCCGTTCTTTTTTGCCGCAAAGTTTTAAATATCTATTTTCAAAGGTTTAAAATCGTGCTATACTGTTTTATAGAATGCCACATTTTGTCGAAAACATCCAACAGCGAGGGATTTATCATGTTCGAAGAACTGAAGTTGAATGAAAATGTCGGCGCACCGCAACCCGATGCACTTGCACAGATCGCTCGCAAAGACGACTTCCTGCAGCAGCTGCAGGAGTTTCTGGCGCAGCACAAAGGCGAGAACTGGTGTGTTGCCGCCATCGATATCGAGCATTTTAAACTGTATACCGAGCTGTACGGTTCTCAGCAGGCGCACAGCCTGCTGCTGTCTCTTACAGCCCTTCTGCTGGAGCACAGCAAGGCGACCGGTTCTCCGGTGGGCTACCTCGGCAGCGACGATTTTGTGCTCTGCCTGCCGGATGACAAAGAACAGCAGCTGGCCATCATCAGCCATCTGCAGACCTGCGTGAACGACTACAGGCAGGGCGTTACCTCCTTCTTGTCTTTTGGTGTGTGCCCTGTGGCCGAGCATCCAGATGCTGACGCACAAACCCTGTGCAGCTATGCACAGATCGCATCGGTAGACCCCAGCCCGGCCGTAGGCGGGATGCACCGCTTTACTCCGGCCATGCTCAACCGTCTCAAGAAGCAGCGTCAGCTGCTGAGCGAGCTGGAGCTCGCCCTGAAAAATCACGAGTTCTGCTTCTTTCTGCAGCCCAAGTGCAACAGCATGACCCGCGCCATCGTGGGCATGGAAGCACTGGTGCGCTGGAACCATCCCACCCGCGGCTGCGTGCCCCCGGCCGAGTTCATGCCCCTGCTGGAAAGCACCGGCCTTGTGACCCAGCTGGATCAGTACATCTGGGAGTCTGTCTGCAAGACCCTGCACAAGTGGCAGGAGAGCGGCAGCAATCTTGTGCCTGTATCTGTGAACGTTTCTGTGGTGGATATCGTCAATCTGGATGTGCCGCAGATCTTCTCCAACCTTGTGGAAAAGTATCAGCTGGAGCCCAAGCTCCTGCTGGCCGAGATCACCGAGACCATGCTGGCCGAAAACGCTTCTCTGATGGAAAACACCATCCAGGGCCTGCACCGCAAAGGTTTCTCTGTGATGATGGACGACTTTGGCAGCGGCTATTCTTCGCTGAATATGCTCAAGGACACCAACGTGGATGCCATCAAGCTGGACATGAAGCTCATCGACATGAACCAGCAAAACCGCAGCAAGGGCGTGCAGATCGTGGAATCGGTGGTGGATATGGCCCACCGCCTGAATCTGCCCATCATCGCCGAAGGCGTGGAAACGCCGGAGCAGGTCTCCATGCTGCAGGCCGCCGACTGCCTGTATACGCAGGGCTATTATTTCTACAAGCCCATGCCGGTGGAGAACGCCGAGGCCCTGCTGGCCCAGCCCAACAGCGAGGATTACTGGGATATGCGCCGCGACCTGATGCGCCGTGACCGCCGGGTCCCCATCTCCAACAGCGAGCAGACCGCACTGGCGCTGCAGGCCTACCAGATCTTTGCGGACAATGTGCTGGAGCTTTCCCTGCTGAATCTTTCCACCGGCGAATACCGGGTCATCAAGCGGGACCCGCGCCTGCCCGGTGCGGGTTCGGACACTGAGGAGGACTTTGCCGCTTACTGTGAGCGCATGGTGACGAATAAGGTGATCCACCCGGACGACGCGGAGATGTTCACCGACCAGACCGATCTGGAGACCCTGCGCTCCGCTGTTTTCAGCACCCAGCAGCCGGAGGCCTACCGCTTCCGCAAAAACGTGTCCGGTCAGTTCGTGTGGATCACCATGGAATTTCTGCCCTGCCGCAACTGCTGCGCCCAGAACCCCTGGGCCACCGTGGTGGTGCGTGAGGATGCACAGGCCGACCATCTCAGCGAGGAGCTGGACTTCTCCTACAGCCACGACACCCTGACCGGCCTGCTGAACCGCAGCCTCTTTGAGACCGATCTGCGGACGCTGCAGTCCAGCGAATACGACTCCATGGTGTGCACCTACATCGACGTGGTGGGCCTGCACGAGATCAACAACCATCTGGGCCACCGCAGCGGCGATGCCATGCTCTGCTTCATTGCCAATGCGGCCCGCAAGTTCTTTGCTTCCAGCCGCATCTACCGCATCGGCGGTGACGAATTCGTGATCCTCACCCCGAACCAGCCGCCCTACAGTGTGTGGGTGTCTGTGGACAGGATGCGTGCTTTCCTGCGCGAGAAGGAGTACGAGATCTCGGTGGGCATCCAGAACACCAACGACCTGCACCGGCTGGACGATGCCATGAATCAGGCCGAAGCTGCCATGCGGCAGGACAAGCAGGCCTATTACGCCCGCAACGGCCAGGAGCGCCAGCTGCGGGGCCTGAACGAGAAGCTGGAGCAGACCCTGACCGAAAAGCGGGATGCCGAGCACTTCCTGCGGGTCCTTGCCCCCAAGTACAAGAGCGTGTTCGTTGTGGATCTGAAGACCGACCGTATGCGCGGCGTGATCGTCCCGGACTATTTCCAGAAAATTCTGGACACCTCCGGCGGCTCTTTCCTCGCCGTTCTGCAGCAGTACCGTGATACGCAGGTGCAGCCCGCCTGCCGCGAGAGTCTGGCGGATCTGCTGGATTATAACTATATCCGCAGCAAGGTCCTGACCGGTGACATCGTGGAGCGCACCTATAAAAAGACCGACGGCACCACCTTCTGCGTCAAGGTGATGCCCTACTCCAAGAGCGGAACTCACATTGATGAGACCCTCTGGATCTTCTCCTGTGAGGATGCAGCTCTTACCCCCCCCCCAGACGAAATAAGTGACTAAAGAAAAAGAGACGGCAGATTTGAACGATCAGCCGTCTCTTTTTTAGTTTATGCCCACAAATTCTCCGGGTACTGGCCCCCTGCCGTTTTGCGGGCGATGGCTTCCACCACCAGCGGCTTGTCTTCACGGTAGGTAACGCCGTACCATTTATCCGTGCTGCGCAGCACCTGAATTTTTGCCTTGCCCTCTTCGATCAGCTCCGTGACCACCAGCGGCAGGAAATACTCACACTTGAGCGGGTTTTTGGGCAGATTTTCGGTCAGCCAGCCCGCAAAGCGCTGCTCGGCCTCATCCAGAAAGCTTTTGCCAAAGCCCCACAGGTTCATGCTCACCGGGGTATCGCCGGGCAGATCGGTCCAGCTTGCGCCGCCGTCCTCGGTGAAGTGTACGCCGTTTTCGTACGTTTCAATGCGGGTGCGTTCGGTCACACTGTGCAGGGTGCCGTCGGGTTCGGTCACGCATACGCCGCGGGCCACGCTGCCATTCTCGGAGACAGTGTTCCGGAGCAGGTAGCTTACCATGCAGTAATCGTAATAGCTTCCGTCCTCGTGGGTGGACAGGTAATCATACATCACCCGGAAGGCCTCCGGGCCGTAATAATCATCGGCATTGATGACTGCAAACGGGCCGTCGATGAGGTCCTTTGCAGCCAGAACGGCGTGGCAGGTGCCCCAGGGCTTGACACGGCCCTCCGGCACGGCAAAGCCTGCGGGCAGCTCATCCAGCTGCTGGAAGGCATATTTCACGTTCATGGCCTTGGATACACGCTCGCCGATCGCTGCCTTGAAAGCATCCTCGATCTCATGCTTGATAACAAAGATCACCGTCTCAAAGCCTGCGCGGCGGGCATCGTAAAGGGAATAATCCACGATCACCTGACCGTTCGGCCCCACCGGGTCGATCTGCTTCATGCCGCCGTAGCGGCTGCCCATGCCAGCCGCCATGACCACCAGTACCGGTTTGTTCATATAAGGTTCCTCCCCCTGTTCAGGCCGCAACTGCGGCAGAATATTTATTGTCTCATTATACTCCATTTTGGACAGAAAAACAATTTGAAATGGCTCCGCTGTGCCATTATTCCAGCTTATTTTTACCGTGCTCGCCCTCTCAGGCGCTAACGCGCCAGATTCCCCCTTTTGTCGCTGCACGACATCTTCCCCCGGCGCGGGGGAAGTCTTTCCTCAAAGGGGGAGCCTCTGGCGGAACCGCATACTTTGCGTGGATTGCCAAGGCCTCTCACTTTGGGAGAGGTGGCATTGCGCAAGCAATGACGGAGAGGGCGAGGTTGCCGACCTTCTGCAAGTCAAAATTTCCAAAATATGCAATTTATTCTTGCAAAAGTATTGTTTTTGCCATATAAATATTGTATAATGGCAACATCAATGCAGGTTTTACCTGCCAAAAAGCGCCTTTTAGTGAAAGTAAAGCTTTCCAATACGACCAAGAAAGAGGTATTTTATCATGAATGAAGCCGTTACCAAGCGCTTTCTGCTGTATTTCCGCCTGATGCTTCTGGTGTGGATCCTGATCGCCAATGCCATCATCCATGTGACCGGTCTGGAGTACAGCTGGCTGATCTTCCTGAGCAATATCATGATGTTCACGCTGGAAGGCGATGTGAAGGATCGCTTCGTCACCGTTGAGCTGGGTGGTCTTGTAGGCCTGATCCTCACCGTGATCGCTCTGCTTTCCATCACGGCCCTGACCCCGGTGCTGGGCGGCTTCTTCGGCTTCCTCATCCCGCTGGCCGTGGTACTGTTCATCCTCATCATCCTGCACCCCTACGCACCCAAGGTGCTGAACAACGTGGGCTTTGCCTACCTGACTGTGGCCTGCATCGACACCACCGCTCTGGCCACCCACCTGCCCCAGTTCTTCATCACCTTCATCGTGGGTTCGATCCTCTTCAACGGCGTGTGCGTGCTGTTGATGAAGCCCGCCAAATCTCTGGCCGTCAAGAGCGTCCAGAAGGAAAATGCCTGATTTCCTTTTTATAAAGCATCCAACGCCAAAGGCCGCTGTTTCCATTTGAGCAGCGGCCTTTGGCGTTTCACTGCAGCAAAAAAAGCGCCGCTCTCCCCTGCCGGGAAAGCGGCGCTTTGTGTTTTGCAGTGTCTGCTTACAGGCTGCGGTTGCGGATCTCGGCAGTCACCTTTGCGATGAATGCATCCAGCTCCATCGTGGTGGTCTCGCCCTTGCGGTCACGCACAGAGATGTTGCCTGCCTCGGCTTCCTTGGCACCCAGAACCAGCATATAAGGCACACGGTCCACCTGCTGTGCCTCGCGGATCTTGTAGCCGATCTTCTGGTTGTCGTCGTCCAGCACAACACGGACACCGGCTTCCACCAGCTTTTCGGTCACGCCCTCGGCGTAGTCCAGCGTCTTTTCGGAGACGGGCAGCACCTTGACCTGCGTGGGAGCCAGCCAGGTGGGGAACTTGCCCTTGGTCTCTTCGATCAGGTAAGCCATGAAGCGGTCCAGAGAGCCCAGGATGGCGCGGTGCAGCACCACGGGGGTCTTTTCGGTGCCGTCCTTGTCCACGTAGGTCAGGTGGAACTTTGCGGGCAGGCAGAAGTCCAGCTGGCAGGTGGACAGGG